>Ga0070674_100001709_pt1 | contig 11898 bp, 12 predicted proteins | sample KBSM33metaG_FD_65344 | JGI IMG/M metagenome (GOLD analysis project Ga0070674, IMG submission 65344) | Miscanthus rhizosphere microbial communities from Kellogg Biological Station, Michigan, USA - KBS M3-3 metaG | ecosystem: Host-associated > Plants > Roots > Rhizosphere > Soil ... | reverse complement strand
AAGGACTTCGACGGCAACCTGATCGAGATGATGGACCTCGGCTACATGTACTACGTCCTGCAGTGGTTCGGTCCGCTCGGTGGCTGGCTCTTCAGGCGGGGAATGTACAAGCGGTACTACATCTAGCGCCTGCTATCCTTCCAACACGATGGAGCAGCGGCGCATCGAGCGGGCCTGGTTCTTTATCTTCCTCGCGGCAGTCACCGTCGCGTTTCTCTGGCTCACGCTCGACTTCATCGAACCCGTGTTCTGGGCGGCGGTGCTGGCGATCATCTTCAGTCCGCTGCAGCGCCAGTTCGAGGCGCTTCTGAAGGGACGCAAGACACCAGCCGCGCTGATCACGATGCTCATCATCGTCCTCGTCGTGTTCCTGCCGCTCGTGCTTATCGGCGTCGCCGTCTCGCAGGAGGCGCTCAATCTGTACGACCGGGTTCAGAACGGCAGCGTGAACCTGCAGGATCTGATGACTCGAGTCGATCCGATCCTGCGCGATGTCGGCGCCCGGATCGGGATCGATCCGGACACGATTGGGCCGCGGATCTCCGAGGCGATCGGGGCCGCCGCGAAACTGATTGCGACCCGCGCAGTCGTGATCGGACAGAACCTGCTCAGCGTCGTGGCCAAGACTGCGCTGATGCTCTACCTGCTGTTCTTCTTTCTTCGTGACGGCGACAAGTTGCTGGCGACGCTCAACTACGCGATCCCAATGGGGGAAGGGCGTCAGCAGACGCTCTTCCGTCGATTTGCGACGGTGACGCGTGCCACGCTCAAAGGATCGCTGCTCACGGGGCTCGTACAGGGTGCGCTCGGGGGCGTGTTGTTCTGGGCCCTTGGTTTGCGCGCCCCGGTGTTCTGGGGCGTGATCATGGCGATGCTGTCGCTGCTGCCGGTTGTCGGTCCGAGCATCGTGTGGGCACCGGTTGCGACCTATTTGATGTTCACCGGTTCGATGACCAAGGGAATCATTCTCGTGGTGGGCGGAGTGCTCGTTGTTGGCACAGCTGACAACGTCCTTCGGCCGGTGCTCGTGGGTCGCGAAACGAGAATGCCCGACTACATGGTGCTGCTCTCGACGCTCGGAGGCTTGTCGGTCTTCGGCCCGGCCGGCTTCGTGGCCGGGCCCGTGCTGGCCGCACTCTTCCTCTCTGTTTGGGATATGTTGGCTCAGGAGCAGCGCGGCGTCGTCCTCGCCAGGACGGACGGCTCGCATCCGTCAGAAGAGAAGTAGCCATGCAGGGGTTCGCGCTCTTCGACACGGCGATCGGACGCTGCGCGATCGTGTGGGGTGAGGGAGGCGTGATTGGCGTCACGCTGCCCGAGCGGAGTGACGCCGCGATGCGCGCGCGGATTGGCCGCCGGCACCCCGACGCGCGCGAGACGAACCCGCCGCCAGCCATCGATGCCGCAATCAACCACATTCGACGATTGATGGATGGACACAGGCAGGATCTGTCCGCCATCGTTCTCGACATGAGCGACGTGCCCGAGTTCGAGCGGCGTGTATATGCGGAAGCGCGATCGATTCCGCCAGGCGAGACGCTGACCTACGGCGACATCGCGACCCGCCTCGGCGATGTTGGTCTGTCGCGTGCCGTTGGACAAGCGCTCGGCCGAAACCCGTTCGCCATCGTCGTGCCCTGCCACCGTGTGTTGGCCGCGGGAGGGAAGTCGGGAGGGTTCTCTGCGGTGGGCGGTGTCGAGACCAAGCGGCGCATGCTCGAGATCGAAGGGGCGCGTGATCTGCACCCGACACTTCCCTGGGATCCAAGCCTTTAAGACCCCTCATGCCCGTTTGTCTCGCATTGGTTCTGGTGCTCCTTCTGCCTGCCCGGGTCGCCGCGCAAACGATTACCGTCCACGTCACGAGAGCCGGCAGTGCAGTAGCGGATGCTCGCGTGACGAGCGGCGAGCAAACGGTGCGGACCGATGCGCTCGGCCTCGCGTTCCTGGTGGTGTCTTCTCTGCCGATGGACATCACCGTGGCGCCGGACGAATTCCAGAGCGCAACCACTCACGTATCGTCGCTGCCGAAAGACGGCCGGGTTGAAGTCATCTTCGATGTGCCGCCGACGTTCGAAGAGTTGGTCGTTGTCAACGCAGCGCGTTCGCCCACGCGAATTCAGGATCAGCCGCTCAGAGTAGAGATCATCGACCGGGAAGAGATCGAAGAGAAGGCACTGATGACGCCCGGCAGCGTCGCGATGCTCATTGGTGAGACCAGCGGGCTTCGCGTCCAGACCACGGCACCCTCACTGGGTGCCGCAAATGTTCGCATCCAGGGACTGCGTGGGCGTTACAGCCAGGTGCTCGCGGACGGCCTGCCGTTGTACGGGGGCCAGGGTGACTCATTCAGCATGCTGCAGGTGCCACCACTCGATCTGGGGCAGGTCGAGATCATCAAGGGCGCCGCATCTGCTCTGTACGGCGCATCAGCGCTGGGAGGAGTCATCAACCTCGTTTCGCGACGCCCTAAAGAGTCTGGGCAGGAAGTGCTTCTGAATCAGACGTCGCTCGGCGGAAGCGACGCGACCATCTGGCTGGCCGACACGCGCCGGACGCGCTGGAACTGGACGATGCTCGGAGGCTTTCATCGTCAAGGCCGGCGTGACCTCGACGACGATGGATGGACGGACGTTGCCGGCTACGAGCGCGGAATGGTACGCCCGCGACTGTTCTATTCGGATGACGCCGCGCGGACCGCGATGGTAACCGGCGGCGCGATCGTGGAGAGCAGGCGAGGAGGCACACTCGATGATGCAGTCGCACCGGATGGCGCACCGTTCGAGGAGTCGCTCGAGACGTCCCGCGGCGATGTCGGCGGCGTCATGAGATGGGTCGCCGGGTCGTCGGCATTCATGGCGGCTCGCGGATCGTTCAGCCTCGACTCGCAGGATCGCGTGTTCGGTGACGCGAGGGAGCGCGGAACGCGGTCAACCGGCTTCGGCGAACTCTCGTTGCAAGGTATGCAGAGCCGGCATACCTGGGTGATCGGCGCCGCGTACCAATACGACGGCTACGATGCCCGCGATTTGCCGGCGTTCGACTACGGCTTCCACACGCCGGCCGTCTTCGCGCAGGACGAGTTCGGAGCAGGTCCTGTTCGCGTGTCGCTCAGCGGCCGGCTCGACGTTCACAGCGAGTACGGCACGCTGGCGTCGCCGCGCGGATCGCTGCTCTGGCGACCGGACACGGTGTGGAGTGTTCGCGTGTCCGCCGGCGGCGGTGCCTTCGCGCCGACACCGTTCGTCGAGGACACGGACGAAACCGGTTTGTCGCGCGTGGCGCCGCTCGAGGGTCTCGAGGCGGAGCGCGCGTGGGGAGGCTCGGTGGACGTCACCCGCCGCGTTGGTGCTCTGGAAGTGACCGGGACTGTGTTCGCCTCCGACGTGCGCCATCCGGTGCAACTCGTCGAAAGAAGCGACGGCCGGTTCGTCTTCGTCAACGCTGCCGGTCCTACCCGCACGGCCGGAGGCGAGGCACTGGGGCGCTACCGCTCGGGTTCGTTCCTGGTCATCGGAAGCTACGCATACGTGCAGTCTCGCGAGCTCGATGAGGAGTCCGGTGTGCGTCGTGAGGTGCCACTCACGCCGCGGCACTACGCAGCGGTCGACGTGATGTGGGAAGCCGAGGAGTGGGGCCGCGCCGGCCTCGAGTTGTATTACGTCGGGCGGCAGTCTCTCGAGGACAATCCGTATCGGACGCAGGGCGTCGGACAGTTCATCTTCGGGGCGCTCGTGGAGAAGCGATTCGAGCGTTTCCGGCTCTTCGTCAATGCCGAGAACCTGGGCAACGTACGTCAGACACAGTACGACCCGCTCGTGCGCCCGGAGCGGCATCCCGACGGGCGCTGGACCGTGGACGCATGGGCGCCGCTCGACGGTCGCGTCGTCAACGGCGGAATCCGCGTCTTCTTCTGAACGGGATAGAATCTCGCGACATTGGAGTGGACGATGAGGAGTGTTCGATGCGCGTGAATGTCCGTGCCACGCTCGGCGCACTGCTGTTCTGCCTGGCCGTAGGGACGTCGTCCTCCCTTGCACAAACGACGCGCGATGCGCCTGCCTGTTCGGCGCTGACGTCGCTGAAGATTCCTGGCCTCGATCTCACGATTACGAAGGCCGAGTGGTTTGCCGCCGGCTCACCGCCACCGCGCGGCGGCCCGGGCGCGCCCGCCAATCCGATCAAACTTCCGGCGTTCTGTCGTCTGGACGGCGTGATCGATCGACGCACTGGCGCGGACGGCAAGCCGTACGGGATCGGGTTCGCGCTCGCGCTCCCAGGAGACTGGAACGGCCGATTCCTGTTTCAAGGCGGAGGCGGACTCAACGGCAGTGTGCAAGCACCGCTTGGACTCGCCGCGACGGGAGGCACGCCTGCGCTGTCTCGTGGGTTCGCGGTCGTCTCGACCGACACGGGGCACACCGGGCAAAACGGTTTCGACGCGAGCTTCATGGGTGAACAGCAGGCGGCATTGGATTTCGCCTATCAAGCCGTCGGTCGAGTGGCTGTGGTTGCGAAACAGATCATCGCGCAGCACTACGCGAAGGCACCCGATCGTTCGTACTTCGCGGGATGCTCCACGGGCGGACGTGAAGCGATGCTGATGGCGCAGCGTCACCCGACGTTCTTCGACGGGATCATCTCAGGGGCGCCCGCGATGCGCACCAGCTTCTCCGGCATCGGCGATGAATGGGTCGCGACGCAGCTCAATGCTGTGGCGCCGAAGAATGAAAAGGGACTGCCGGCCACGAGACAGGCGTTGTCTGAAGCCGACAAGAAGACAGTGATCGATGGGTTCTTGAACGCCTGCGACGCCGGCGACGGCGTCAAGGACGGCATGGTGTTCAACACCAACGCCTGCAAGTTCGACCCTAAGGCCCTGGTGTGCAAGGGCTCGAAGGCTGACGGCTGCCTCTCAGCAGAGCAGGCGGCGGCGCTCGAGAAGGGCTTCGCGGGACCGAAAGACTCCAAGGGACGTCAGGTCTATCCCGGATTCTTCTTCGACACAGGGATCGCCGCCACTCAGGGCATTCCCGGTCTTCTGCATGGCGGGCTGAACCCCGTCGGTCCGACATTCTCGGCGACGACGATGGACGTCGATGCGAAGGCGGCGGCAGCCCTTGCCGATCAGGCAGAAGCGCTGACGGCGACGTCGCGATGGACGAATCTCAACACGTTCTCGAGCCATGGCGGCAAGCTGATCTTCTTCCACGGTGTGAGCGATCCGTGGTTTTCGGCGCTCGATACAATCGACTACTACGAGCGTATGACCAGGGCGAATGGTGGCTCTGCCGTCGTGAACAACTGGAGCCGTTTGTATCTGGCGCCGGGAATGGGACACTGCGGTGGCGGCGAGGCGGCATTGGACAGTTTCGATCTGCTGACGTCTCTCGTTGAATGGGTTGAGAAGGGCACGGCGCCCGCGGCCACAGCGACCGGCCGCGCGTTTCCCGGACGCAGCCGTCCGCTGTGCTCGTATCCGCAGCATGCGCACTACAAGGGACAGGGAGATCCGGAAAAGGCTGAGAACTTCGAGTGCAGGAACTAGACGAAGGTCAAAGGGGAAGAGGCAAGGGTCGAAAGTAGGGTCCTGGCCAGGTCAAGGTTGAAGGTTCAAGTGCGAGGATTCGTTCTCTGTGTGTTCGTTGCCGTTCTCGCCGTTGCCTGTGGGGCCGCTCCGCAGTCGTCTGATTCAGCGCCGGTGGCAGGGAGCGTCGTCAAGGAGCCTGCGGCGACGAAACCGCCGATCGTGGCGCGCTTCGATTGCGACACGCTGGCGTTGACCGCCACGTTTCACGAGGACCGCGTGGTGATCGAAGTGCCGGAGCAGCGCCCATTGACGCTGCCGCACACCGTCTCCGCATCAGGCGCGAGATACAGCGACGGGACCGGCACCTTCTGGAACAAGGGACGAGAAGCGACGTTCGAGCGGCACGGTCGGACCGAGATGTGCCGGGAGCGGCGCGAGCCCTGGCAGGAGGCGGCCGACCGCGGTGTCGATTTCCGCGCGATCGGCCAGGAGCCAGGCTGGTTCCTCGAAATCGACAACGAGAAGCAGATTCGCGTCGTCTACGACTACGCGGAGCACCAGCTCATTGCGCCGGTGACCTCTCCAGGCACCAAGGGCAGCATGGTGTTCTACGACATGATGGTGGACTCGCAGCGCGTGCTGATCACCATCGAAGAGGCGCCTTGCAACGATGCGATGAGCGGGGAAGCGTTTCCACGCAGCGTCGCCGTCACGATCGGGACGCGGACGCTGCGCGGATGCGGAAGGGATATCTCCGGCGGACGATGATCTACTTCGCCGTTCCGTCCAACAACGCGTAGATGCGGGCCGTCCCGATCGGTGGAACGGCCGTATTCGGGAAGCGATCCTTGTGCTTCGAAAGATCAGCACGCTTCGCAGCTTCCTCTGAAGACACACCCTGCTTCTTCAATCGGCTGACTTCGGTCCAGACATCGCGCAGATACGCCTGGTAATAGTCGATCTTCGCCTTGTCGGTGAACGCCTCGCCGTGCCCCGGCAGGACAGTGTCGAAGTCGAGCTTCTTCAGCGCGTCGAGTGATGCGACCCACTCATCGGGATAAGAATCGCTCAAGTTCGACAACCCCGCTGTGAGGAAGTCGCCGGTCATCACGACCTTCTCATTCGGAAGGTAGACGACGACGTCGCCGGCCGTGTGGCCGCGACCGAGGTAGCGAATCTGAATCTCGCGATTCCCACGGTAGAGCGTCATCTGTGTCGTCAGCGTGACGTTCGGCGCCGTCAGCTTCAGTTCCTTCTGCGACGCGTAGTTGTTCTCGGTAACTTGAAGCTGCGTCTGGAGCTTGGCTTTCGCGGCGGGATCGGCTTCGGATGTCACGCGCTTACGCAGGTCCTCGATCTGCCCAGGCATCCCCGTCAGGTAGTTCTGGTAGAGCGGCATGCTCGTCGAGTTGCTCAGGAGCATGCGGCGCGTGAACTCGTGGCCGATGATCTGAACGTTGGGGTCGAAGATCTGGTTGCCGTGCGCGTGATCGAAGTGGAAGTGCGTGTTGATCACGGTCGTCACCGGTTTATTGGTGACCTCCTTGATCTCCTCGAGCAGCACCCAGGCTGCGGCAGGCGACACGTGGTCGTCCACGACGATCACGTCGTTGTCGTTGACGATGAAGGAGGAGTTGCCGACGACGGCAAGGGAGCCGGTGCCGACGGCGTGATAGACGCCTTCTTTCACCTTGTTGAATCTGAAGGCCTTGCCATTGTGACTTGTGCCGGCCGGTTGGCGCGATTGCGCGGCCAGGGCGCCCACGAACATCACGCCGATCGCGAAAAGTACCCCGAATCGCTTCATCGTTGCTCCACCTACTCCGCCAGGTTCATGAGGTTCAACCCGGTCATCTCCGCGATCGCGATGACGGCCGTCGCCACGATTGTAGAGACGACGAGCATCCACGCTATCCGGACGAACCGCATCAGCATGGCGCGATTGTAGCGTAACGCCTCGCCTGATCGCCTATCCTGTTCGACATGTCAGGGTCGCGGCAGCCGCTCTCGATGATCCGGTCGTACACGGCCGCCGATGCGCTGACGATCGGCAACGCGAGCTGCGGGACGATTGCGATCTTCCTGTGCCTCGACTTCGTCGCAACCGGCAGCCCGCGGTATCTCTGGATGGCGTTCATCCTGATTCCGCTGGCGCTCGTGTTCGATGTGCTCGACGGGTACGTGGCGCGCACGCAAAAGGGGCGGCAGTCCGTGCTCGGAGGGGACCTGGACTCACTGGCCGATGTCATCTCGTTCGGCGTCGCCCCCGCGGTGCTCGGGTTCACGCTCGGGCTGCGCGGCGGATGGGACATGGTGTGCCTGACGTTCTTCGTGGTGTGCGGCGTCAGCCGCCTCGCACGGTTCAACGCGACGGCGGCAGCGCTCTCGGATGCCACAACGGGGAAGGTGAAATACTTCGAGGGCACGCCCATTCCGACGACCATTGTGATTGTGGGTCTGCTCGCGATCGCATTCATGCTCGAGCGGATCGACAGCGCACTCTGGTTTGGCGCGGCCCGAATTGCATCGGCCACACTGCACCCGTTATCGCTGTTGTACGTGGCGAGCGGCAGCGCCATGATCAGCACGATCCGGATTCCAAAGCCTTAGGACCAAGGCCCGCCGTTAGGCCGTGACCTACCCTGTCACACCCCTCCTGCACCATGAACGTGGAGGGGAAATGTCAGCCACCGTCATCTGCTTCGAAACCTTTCGGATTGAACGAGATCGCCGGCGGACGGAGGACGCTTCCGAGCCCTCGGACGCCGCGCTACGCGTGCCGTTCCTGCGGAATCCCGGGGTGGCGCTCACTCCACGCCAGATCGCTCATCGGCAGACGATGCTCGGGCACTGGAATGAACGCCGCAGGGCGATGTTCGGCGTATTGAGGGAGAAGTAGCGTTTCAGAGAGGCAGCGCGCGAGCGCGAATGATCGCTTCGTTCAGGTCGACGCCAAAGCCTGGCCGGTCCGGCACCTGGATGGTGCCGTTGATGAATCGCTCGGGTGGTACGAGCAGCTCGGATCGCCAGTCGACTTCGCCGTACTGCAACTCGAGATAGTTGACGTTCTTCATTCCGGCGCAGACCTGCACGCTTGCCGCGGTCGATACCGGTCCGCTCGGATTGTGCGGCGCCACCATCACGCCTTCCTCCGCGGCCATGGCGGCAATGCGCGTCAGCTCCAGCAGGCCGCCGCAGTGCTTCACGTCCGGCATGATCGTGTCCACCGCCTTGCGACGCGCCAGCGGCGAGAACCCGGCGAGGCCGAAGAGCGTCTCACCACCGGCCATCTGCTGACGGATGCGTCGTCTGATCGCGACCGTTTCATCCACCTTCTCAGGTGGGACCGGCTCTTCGTACCACGTGAGATTCTGTGGCTCGAGCCGCTCAGCGACGCGCACGGCTCGCTCGACGTCGAAGAAGCTGTGGCAGTCCACCATGATCGCGATGTCGGGACCGACCGCTTCGCGCATCGCAGCCACTGACGCGATGCCGGCGTCAACCGCTCGCGCGATCTCGGCATCAGGGGAGCCGGGTGGTGGAAACCCATCCCACGGTGCAGCCTTCAGCGCGCGAAAGCCGTCCGCCACAGCACGCCTGGCGGCTGCAGCGAAGCCTGCGGGTGTGCGTGGATCGGTGGCCCGATTGATGTTGGCGTAGACGGGCAGCGAATCGCGGACTTTCCCGCCCAGGAGGACGTAGCTCGGCACGTCGAGCGCTTTACCTGCAAGATCCCAGAGGGCCTGTTCGATCGCGCTGAACGCCGTTGCGGGCACGAGCCCTTGCCGGGCCATACCCTCGCCGCGTTGTCGATAGGATTCGATCTCGAACGGCGACCGGCCGTTGATCAGATCGAAGAACGCCGCGAGCTGTTTCTGCATGCGCGCGGCATCGTCGGCGGTCGTGTTCGCGAAGCCGAAGGCATCCGATGCCTCGCCGAGCCCGACCAGGCCAGCGTCGGTCCTCAAGCGCGCGATGAGCCAGACCGTTCGGTAGGTCGCACGGATGGGAAGCAGTTCGACGCCGGTGACTCGCAGTTGTGGTGCCGCCGCCTGCGCACGCACCAGCGTCAGCAGGGGAGCCACAGTCGCGCTCGCTGCCGCAAGCAGCGCATCTCGGCGAGTCAGCGTCATTGGCTGCGCGTCAGCTTCGGATGACGATCGTTTCACCGATCTCGCGGAGCGCGAGCCGGTCGTGCTCTTTTGCGAGCGCCTGCTGTATGCGATCGATCGGCTCCATGAAGGGCTCGTTGCTCAACCGGAACGACTGATGGTGCACCGGCACGATCAGCCGTGCACCAGCAGCGTCCGCCATCGCGACCGCCTGTTCGGGCGTGCAGTGGTTGTAGATCCACGGGTCGTACGCGCCGATCGGCATAACGGCTGCATCGAAGGGACCGTATCGCCGGTGATTCTTGAACGCCGCCGTGACTGCGGTGTCGCCGCCAATGAGTATGCGCCGTCCCTCGCGCTCGAGCACCCAGCCCGTGTAACCGCGCCACGTGTCGCGGCGGACGCGCGCACCCCAGTGCTGGACCTCGATCGCTCGGACAAGCACCTCACCTCGCGATGTGTTCACCCTGGTTGATTCATTCCAATGCAACTCGGTCACCGATGCGTACCGCCGTCGCGGAAGCAGATCGGAGATGTCTGCTGCCATGACTGCCGCGGGCTTGCCGCGGATCGATCCGAGTGAGGGTGTGTCCAGGTGGTCGAAGTGCGCGTGCGACACGAGCACGAGATCGATCTCCGGAAGTTCGTCGGGCGAGAGCGCGCATTGCACGAGGCGCATCGGCCCGAGTGTTCCCAGCCCGAGGTCCACGCCGATGCGGGGGTACAGCGCAGGGTCGGTCAGGATGCGCAGACCGAAGAAGTTGATGAGGACGGTGGCATGTCCGAGCCACGCGAGCGTCACGGCATTGTCAGCCCAGGCCGCGGGCGTTGGCTTGTGCGGAGCCGCGGGAATATCCCGGCCGATTTCCTCGAAGCGCTGCCGGATGAACCGGGCGCCCCACGACGATGACACGCCGACCCATGCGGCGGTGCCAGCAGCAGCAATTGCACCAGTAGTCATGAATGCGCGGCGGTTCAGCAGGGGGCGTGTGAGTGCCATCGGCTGCGTACAGTCTGCAGGTGGGGGGTGCGAACGGTCAATGCAGTCACGAATCGTAGGACGTCTGTTTGGGGCTGGCGGGTTCCCGAGTCACGTCAGGCTACGATCAAGAGGGATGCGGAACCTCCCGGAATTGCTGCGGCGGCGCCTGGCCTCGTCGCTGCCCGGCCTCGATGCACAGATGCGGATGTCGCCTCGTCCGCGACTTGGGTCGGACTCGGGCATCGACGTGAACGGACTTCGTCCTGCCGCGGCGCTGCTCTTGATCTACCCGCACGATGACGCGTGGCACGTGCCGCTGACCGTGCGCGGATCGAATCTGCGTCATCACACGGGACAGGTCTCGCTGCCCGGCGGCCGTCTCGATGACGGTGAGTCAATCGAGGATGGCGCGCTGCGCGAAGCCTACGAAGAAGTCGGCATCATGCCGGCCGAGGTCGACGTGTTGGGCCGGCTCACGCCGTTACCTGTCTGGGTGAGTGGTCACCTCCTGCATCCGGTCGTTGGCGTCGCGTCGCGTCGACCGGACTTCAGTCTCGCCTCACACGAAGTCGAACGGCTGATCGAAGTGCCGATCGCGCTCCTGCGACAGCCGGAGCGAGTGTTGTGGGAAGAGCGCACGCGGATCCTTCCTCCAAAAGGCGTCATGAATGTTCCTTATTTCGATGTACCCGACGCGCGTGTATGGGGAGCGACGGCGATGGTGCTCGCCGAATTCGTCGCGCTTGTCGAGGAGGTGGAGAAGTCCACGTGAAAGAAGACACAGTGTGAGCCGAAGCAGGACATCTCTCTGCGGCCAATCCGGTATTCTTTTCGCACCCGCACGATCGCCCCGGCCCGCGCTGGCCGGATTCTTGCCAGTGCAATGTTCGCCCGAGCGCCTGCAAGGCGTTCATAGAACAGGGTCGGGTAAAGTCCTCGCCGCAACGTGCCGATGGGCTTGTACATACCCGGTGGTGGACCACAGTACGAGTCCGCGCAGGAGGTGGCATGGGGCCGCTACAGGAACTACTCGCCGTCGATCAACGTCGTGCGCTCGAGTTCTTCGTCACGGGTCTTCAGGACGTCTCCGATCCGAAGGTCGATCGGCAGGAGCTGCTGTACAACGCGAGCGTGCTCGCGCACTACGCGCAAGTCTCCACGACGGCCGAACTCGAGATGCCGGCGCCATCGAACCTGAGCGCCGTGTTCGATCACTTCGTGTCGAACGCCGCGGTGCCGCACGACCGTGATCTCATGGAGACTGCCGGCGCCCA
>Ga0070674_100001707_pt1 | contig 11902 bp, 12 predicted proteins | sample KBSM33metaG_FD_65344 | JGI IMG/M metagenome (GOLD analysis project Ga0070674, IMG submission 65344) | Miscanthus rhizosphere microbial communities from Kellogg Biological Station, Michigan, USA - KBS M3-3 metaG | ecosystem: Host-associated > Plants > Roots > Rhizosphere > Soil ... | reverse complement strand
CCTGGCCCGTCCTGTCACCGCCGTCCACGACAACGGCAAGGTCACGTCGGGGGCCTTCGCCAGGGGTCATTTCGCGTCGACAATGGCGAAACGTGCTGGCCGTGTTGGGCTCGGGATATGTTCCGCCTACGCAGAACCATTTACAGCGACCGGGGGATGTGTTGCGATTGACACGGGGCTACCTGGTTCGCGCTTACCAATAGCAAATTCCGACTCCCACACACGCCACACCTCATTGCGAGGGCGGAGATGGTCACAATTTTATGGTCACTCTGCGGAATCTTCGCGATTGCACTGGCGGCTGTGTGCGGCTGGCTGGGACTTACCGAACGGCAAGGTCGCGCCAGCCTGATGCTCTGCCTTCTCGGAGTTGCAGCCGCCGGCTCTGCTTATGTCGAACTCGGCATGATGCACTCTACCACGGCTGCAGAATTTGCTGCATGGCAGCACTGGATACAGGCTCCGGTCTATTTGGGGTTCATGGCGGTGGTGCTCTTTGCTCACTACTACCTCGGACCGGGCAGGGCGTGGCTCTTGTGGACGATTATCTTCATGCGATCGACTATGTTCGTTGTGAATTTATTTGTCTATCCAAGCTTCACTTACTCAAGCATCGACAGCGTGCGCCGCATATCGATGCTCGACGAACAGGTAACCGTCGTCGCCACAGCTGTTCTGCGCACGCAATGGCAGATGTTCGCGCTGGCCAGCTTGTTCCTGGTAATGGTCTATCTCATCGATATCGCCGTTCGGCGCTGGCGCAAGGGCGGTCCAGATGCGAGACGAAAGGCGCTTGCTCTAACCTTGGGCATAGCTCTTCCGCTACTGAGTGCAATCGTCTACGCGAACCTGGTGGTGTTCGGCATTCTGGATCTACCGGTGTCCAACCTTCCGTGGTTTTTGGGCGCCTTGGTGGTAATGGCCTATGAGTTGGCGCGCGATGTCGTTGTGAAGAGACGCGCGCAGTTGGAATTGATTGAGCTTCGGGAGCAGCTGGCACAGGCGGAGCGCGTCAGTGTGCTGGGGCAGCTGGCATCTGCGCTGGCGCACGAGTTGATCCAGCCGCTAACTGCGACGGCGGCCAATGTGGGAGCAGCGCAGATGGAGCTGGAGAGCGAAAAGCCGGATCTCCTAGAGCTGCGCGCAATCCTGGGCGACATCGACAGGGACGACCATCGTGCCGTCGATATAATCGACCGGATGCGCCGGTTTTCTCAGCGACGCACGATCGACATGCAGCCGCTTGCCGTGGAGGACCTGGTGCAGGATGTTATCTCGCTGGTGCGCTCTGAAGCGACTAATAAACGCGTCGTCGTGGCTCTGGTGATGGAGCCCGGTTTACCGCGCGTGCTTGGCGATCGCGTGCATCTGTCGCAAGTCTTGCTTAACCTCCTTATGAACGGCATCCACGCAGTGGAATCCTGCCCGCTCGATGCTAGAGATATCGTCATCGAAGCGCGCGCCGATGACGCGAAGGGCGAAGTTGAATTGGCTGTCCGAGATTCCGGGCCCGGAATACCCGACAATCTCGCCGATGAGGTCTTCAAGCCATTTTTCACGACTAAGTCGAACGGCATGGGCATGGGGTTGGCGCTATCTCGCACGATTATCGAGGCGCACGGTGGGCGTCTGTGGACCGAGCGTATGGCGCAGCAAGACGGCGCTGTCTTTCGTTTCACACTGAAGCGGGCGTAGAACCGGCTCTTGTCGGTGTCTATTCCAGCCCGCACTGCGCGCGGTGGCGCAGCAGGTGGTCGGCGAGCACCACCGCCATCATCGCCTCGCCCACCGGGACGGCGCGGATGCCGACGCAGGGGTCGTGGCGGCCGGTGGTGACGACGTCGATCTCTTCGCCGGCGGTGTTGATGCTCTTGCGCGGCTGGTTGATGGAGGAGGTGGGCTTGACCGCGAAGCGCACCACCAGGTCCTGCCCGGTCGAGATGCCGCCCAGGATGCCGCCCGCCATGTTGGACAGGAACTTGAGCTTGCCGTCCTCGATGCGCATCTCGTCGGCGTTCTCCTCGCCGGTCAGCGCCGCGGCGGCGAAGCCAGCGCCGATCTCCACACCCTTGACCGCGTTGATGCCCATCATGGCCGAGGCGAGGTCGGCATCGAGCTTGCCGTACAGCGGGGCGCCCAGCCCGACCGGCACGCCGGAGGCCGCCACCTCGACCACCGCGCCGACCGAAGATCCGGCCTTGCGCGTGCGGTCCAGCAGCGCTTCCCACTGCGGCACCACTTCCGCGTCCGGGCTCCAGAAGCTGTTGCGCTCGGTCTCGTCCCAGTCCCAGCGCGCACGCGAGGCGCTGATGCTGCCGACCTGGATCAAGGCGCCGCGGATCTCCACCGCGTGGTGAAGCAGATGCGCCAGCACCTTGCGCGCGATCGCTCCGGCGGCGACGCGCGACGCAGTCTCGCGCGCGGACGAGCGCCCGCCGCCGCGATAGTCGCGGTGGCCGTGATACTTGGCCCAGTAGGTGAAGTCGGCATGGCCGGGGCGGAACTGGTCCTTGATCTTGCTGTAGTCCTTGCTGCGTTGATCCTCGTTCTTGATCAGCAGCGAGATCGGCGTGCCGGTGGTCTTGCCCTCGAACACGCCGGACAGGATCTGGACCTCGTCATCCTCGCGCCGCTGGGTGACGAAGCGCGACTGACCGGGCTTGCGCTTGTCGAGCCAGGGCTGGATGTCGGTCTCGGCAAGCTCGATGCCCGGCGGCGTGCCGTCGATCACGCAGCCGATCGCCGGCCCATGGCTTTCGCCCCAGGTCGTGAACCGGAACAGGTGGCCGAACGAGTTGTGCGACATCGCTAGCCTTTGCGCTCGGCGAAGTCCGCCAGCATCTTGGCCAGCTCCCCGGCGGCATCGGTGCGCATCATGCCGACCACGTTGTAGCCGCTGTCGACGTGATGCAGCTCACCGGTGACGCCGCGCGACAGGTCGCTCAGCAGATAGAGCCCGGCGTCGCCCACTTCCTCGATCGAGACGTTGCGGCCGAGCGGCGCATTCAGCTCGTTCCAGCGCAGGATATGTCGGAAATCGCCGATGCCCGAGGCAGCCAGCGTCTTGATCGGACCGGCGGAGATCGCGTTCACCCGGATCTGCTCGGTGCCGAGGTCGGCGGCGAGATAGCGCACGCTGCATTCCAGAGCGGCCTTGGCGACGCCCATCACGTTGTAGTGCGGCATCACCCGCTCGGCGCCGAAGTAGGACAGCGTCAGCATGCTGCCGCCGTTCGGCATCAGGTGCCGCGCGCGCTCCGCTACCGCTGTGAAGGAGTAGCAGGAGATGTCCATGGTCTGCTGGAAGTTGGCGCGCGAGGTGCTGACGTATTTGCCCTTGAGCTCGTCCTTGTCCGAGAAGGCGATGGCGTGCACCACGAAATCGAGCTTGCCCCACGCCTTTTTTACCGCGTCGAAGGTGGCATCGAGGCTGGCATCGTCGGCCACCTCGCACGGCACCACCAGGCTCGAGCCGAGCGACTCCGCCAGCGGCTTCACCCGCTTCAGCAGCGCCTCGCCCTGATAGGTGAAAGCCACCTCCGCCCCGGCGTCATGGACGGCCTTGGCGATGCCCCAGGCGATCGATCTGTCATTGGCGACCCCCATGATCAGGCCGCGCTTGCCGGCCATCAGGCCGCTTTTGGAGTTCATTGAAGTCCCTACCACAACATCTTGATATCTTTGCCGGAATCAACGGCATCCTACACCAATAGGCTGAGGGGTCAATTCGGCCCCTAAGGCCATGCGGATACTCCTCGGAAGGGCGTTTTAGGTCAGCGCCGCGGTCAGATTTGCGACCGCAGCGGTCACCATGGCGGCGATGGTCGTGACCATGCCGAGCACGCGCAGTTTCAGGATCTGCGGCGCCTGGCTGACGCCATAGGCGTGCGCAAGGCGCCCGACCGCGAGCAGCGCGCCGATCGCATGGACGCTCCAGCCCGGCTGGCCCTGCAGCTCGGCCAGCGTCATCAGGACCAGGGTGAGCGGCACATATTCGGCGAAATTCGCATGCACGCGGCTCCGGCGCCGCAGCTCCTCGTCGCCGCCGTCACCCAGGCTGATGCGCGCCGAGCGGCGGAAGCGGATGACGCGCAGGCTGAGGGCCACGAAGAACAGCGCGAACAGCGCGGCGTAGATTGGCGTGATGGACAGCGCCATGCGCTAGTCGGTCCCCAATTTGCCGCGCACCTTGTAGGGATGGCTGCGCGCCGACTTCTCGATCTCGGACTTCAAGGCCGGATCGACCTCCCTCGGCAGCATCACCACCAGGCGCACATACTGGTCGCCGCGCGCACCGCTCTTGCCGGCCTGCACGCCCTTGCCGCGCAGGCGCAGCTGGGTGCCGCTGTTGGCGCCGGCGGGGACCTTGAGCGAGACTTTGCCGTCGATGGTCGGCACGTTGAGCGATGCGCCCAGCACCGCCTCGTAGAGGGTGATCGGCAGCTCCACCAGGATGTCGTTGCCGTCGCGGGTGAAGACCGGGTGCGGCTCCACCGTCACCTCCACAAAGGCATCGCCCGCCGGCGCACCGCCGCGTCCCGGCAGCCCTTGGCCCTTCAAACGCAACGTCTGGCCGGTGTCGGTGCCGGGCGGCAGTTGCACCTCCAGCGTCTTGCCGTCGGCCAGCTGCAGGCGCTGCTTGGTGCCGAGCACCGCTTCCAGGAACGGCACGCGCACCTGGTAGCTGACGTCGGCGCCCTTGAGCTTGATCGATTCGCTGCGGTCCTTGCCGAAGCCGAAGAAGTCGCCGAACAGATCCTCGGAGAAATCCGCGTCATCCTCGTAGCCGAAGCCGAAACCGCGCGTGCGGCGCTGCTGCTGTTGCGCGCCGCCGCCGGGCCGGCTGTTGTTGGGATAGCGGAATCCGCGCGGCTGCCCGTTCTCGTCGATCTCGCCGCGGTCGTATTTGCGGCGCTTGTCGGGATCGCTCAGGAGGTCATAGGCGGAGGTCGTCTCCTTGAACTGCGATTCGACCTTCTTATTGCCGGGATTGAGGTCGGGGTGCAGCTTCTTGGCGAGCTTGCGGTAGGCGCGCTTGATCTCCTCCTCGCTCGCGCTCGGATTGACGCCCAGGACTTTGTACGGATCGGTCATGCCGCTTCACCCTCTCGGCACCCAAGGTAGGTGTGCAGAGGGGCGGGGACAAGAGCGGGCAAATTCCCTCCCCCGTCTCCGGGAGGGGATGGCTGCGCTGTCAGTTCACCAGCTTCCAGGTGCCGTCCGGCTGGCGGCAGGCGGTGCCGGTGCCGTTCTGCTGCTGGCCGTTGGCGGATATACCGGTCTGGTAGGTGCGGCAGGTGCCGTTGGCGGTCTGATAGGTCTCGGTCGGCGTGGTGTAACCGCCGGTGTTGTTCTGCGGATTGGACCAGCGTGCGGTCTGGCCGTCGGCCTTGTTGTCGAGCGCGTAGTTGGCATTGCTGTAGGCCTGCTGCTGGTCGCGCTCGTCGAGGTAGTTGCCGACCCGGTTGCCCACCAGGCCGCCGACCAGCGCGCCGGCGCCGATCGCCCACCAGTTGCCGTCGCTGGCGGCGGCGCCGACGGCTGCGCCGCCCAATGCGCCGAGGACAGTCCCGCCCTGTTCGTTGCTGATCCCACCGCCGCCGCCGGAACTGGCGCAGCCGGTGACCAGCGACAAAGCCAAGAAGGCAGACATAACGTTCCGAACCATCATGCTCTTCCCTTGCGTTTCTTCCCTGCGGGCCGCCTGCAACGCACGGCCGTCATGTGGGAAAATGAGGCCGCCAGGCCCCGGAATCAATGCTATAGAAGGCGCTCTCGGCAATGTGACGAACGCCCCGGAAGCCCTTGATATGTCTCAGCATCCCAACTCCGAACCCTACCAATTGTTCCAACAATGGTATGGCGAAGCGGAAGGCAAGGAGCCGAACGATCCGAACGCCATGGCGCTCGCGACGGTCGGCGCCGATGGCCAGCCGTCGGTGCGCATGGTGCTGCTGAAGGACGCCGATCCGCGCGGCTTCGTGTTCTATACCAACTACGAGAGCAAGAAGGGCCGGCAGCTCTTGGAGACGCACAGGGCGGCGCTCCTGCTGCACTGGAAATCGCTCGGCCGCCAGGTGCGCGCCGAAGGCACGGTGGAAAGCGTCAGCGATGCCGAGGCCGATGCCTATTTCGCCAGCCGCCACAAATCTAGCCAGATCGGCGCCTGGGCCTCGCAGCAATCGCGGCCGCTGGAAAGCCGGTTCGAGCTGGAGAAGCGGGTCGCCACGTTCGGCGCCAAGTACGCGATCGGCGCGGTACCGCGGCCGCCGTACTGGTCGGGCTTTCGCCTGATCCCGAATTACGTCGAGTTCTGGGAGAACAAGCCGTTCCGGCTGCACGACCGCCTGGTGTTTCGCCGCGCCGGCGACGGCTGGACCACGGAGAAGCTCTATCCGTGACGATCGTGGCGCCCTCTGATCAAGCCCGCCTGATGCGGCTCGCCAGCTTTGCATCGGTCGGGGCGGCGTTGTTCCTGATCGTGCTCAAGTTCGGCGCGTTCCTGGAGACCGGCTCGGTCAGCCTGCTCTCAAGCCTGTTCGACTCCGCGCTCGATGCGGCCGCTTCGATCGTCAACCTCATCGCCATCCGCCAAGCCCTGGTGCCGGCGGACGCCGAGCATCGTTTCGGCCACGGCAAGGCGGAGCCGTTGGCTGGCCTGGTGCAGGTCGCCTTTATCCTTGGCTCCTCGGTCGTGCTGGCCGTGGAGGTCGTCAATCGCTTCAGGACGGGAGCGGCCGTGACGGAGATGGAGACGGGGGTCGCGGTCATGGTGATCTCGCTGGTTGTCACGGGCGTGTTGGTGCTGCTGCAGCGGCATGTCGTCCGGCGCACCGGCTCGATCGCTATCCGCTCCGACCAGGCGCACTACGCGACCGACTTCCTGGTCAATATCAGCGTCATCGCGGCCCTGGTGCTCAGCACCCAGCTCGGCTGGTGGTGGATCGACCCGACGATCGGCCTCTGCATCGCGCTGTTCATCGCGGGCGCAGCGGTGCGGGTCGGTAAGGATTCGCTCGACATGCTGATGGACCGCGAGATGGACGAACCTGACCGCACCCGCATCAAGGAGATCGTGCGGGCGCATCCGGAGGTGCTCAACCTGCACGATCTGCGCACCCGCGCATCGGGTCGTGATAGGTTCATCCAGTTCCATCTGGAGCTGGACGGAACGCTCAGCCTCGCGGAGGCGCACCGCATTTCGGATGCGGTCGAGGCGGATGTGCGCACGGCTTTTCCGGGCGCCGAGGTTATCATCCATGAAGACCCGGCGGGCGTGGTCGAGCAGCGCGCCACCTTCCGGTATCATTGAGGACAATCGAGATGAACGCAGAGACCAAGAAGATCGTCATCTTGACCGGCGCTAGCCGCGGCATCGGCCATGCCACCGTCAAGCGCTTCAGCAAGGAAGGCTGGCGCGTGCTGACCTGCAGCCGCGACGTGATCCCGGATTCCTGCCAGTACGATCCCAACTGGACCAACCACATCACCGTCGACCTGGGGCAGCCGGAGGAATCCGACCGCTTCGTCGAGGAGGCGATGCAGATCCTGGGCGGCCAGCCGGTGCATGCGCTGGTCAACAACGCCGCGATCAGCCCGAAGACCAGCTTCAAGGAGCGGCTCGGCATCCTCAACGGCGACGTCGAGGCCTGGCGCGAGGTGTTCGAGCTCAATTTCTTCACGCCGCTGCAGCTGGCGCGCGGCTTCGCCAAGCCGCTGCACCAGGGCAAGGGCGTCATCGTCAACATCACCTCGATCGCCGGCCACGCCATCCATCCGTTCGCCGGCTCGGCCTATTCGACCTCCAAGGCAGCGCTGTCGGCGCTGACGCGCGAGATGGCGGTGGAGTTCGCCGCGCTCGGCGTGCGCGTCAACGCGGTCGCGCCGGGCGAGATCGAGACCGCGATGATCGGCCCCGAATACGAGGCGCTGATCCCGCGCATCCCGATGGGCCGCATGGGCACCACCGAAGAAGTGGCGGGCGTGGTGTTCCAGCTGTGCGGCCCCGATTTCGGCTACGTCACCGGCACGGAGATCTTCCTCACCGGCGGGCAGCATTTGTTCTGAGTTAGCGCTTCGACAAGTCCGCCTGCGCTTTCGCTAGGCCTACTGGCCTTCCCACAATTTCAGGAACCAGTCGCGGCGGCGCTGCACTTCGTCGATCTCGTGATCGAGCCAGGGCAGCAGGGCGCTGTCGGTGTCGGTGTGGTGATCGCGCAGGTCGTTGAGGCGGATCAGCTCGCGGTCGCACACTTCCATCAGCATCTCGAGCTGCTGGCGGCGCTGCTCGGGCGTCAGGAGATCCAGGAAATACAGCTTCAGTGCGACGATGAGCTTGTTCACCTCGCCCATCGGCCCGCGCAGGTGAGCGTTCATCAGGCGCTGCAGCTCGACCTCGCCGTCCTTGGCCAGGCGGACAGTCTGCGCGTCGTTCGGGAGCTTGGGATCGACCGCCTCGATCAGCCCCTCGATCTTCAGCAGTTCCAGCGACGGGCCGAGCAGGTCGAGCGACGGCCCGACGATGCGCGCGGTGAAATGCCGGATGTCGCGCGCCAGATCGGAATAGACGCGCGAACGCTTCGCCAGCAGGCCTAAGGCCGCCAGCCGCACGGCTTCGCTGGGAATCAGGCTATTATCCTTGTACATCCAAAGCTTAGGTCATGACTGCGGCGGCCATTGTAGCCCGGCGGGCCGGCCCTGTCCACGTCAATTGCGAACGATTCTCAATACCGCGGATTTTAGCGGATGCCGCGCAGCCGCTCCGAGCGCCGCCGCAGCAGCTCGACCGTCACCAGCATCACGACGGCGACGGTGATGAGGACGGTGGCGGCCGCGGTGATGGTCGGGCTGATCATCTCGCGGATGCCGCTGAACATCTGGCGGGGCAGGGTGCGCTGGTCGCTGCTGCCGACGAACAGCACCACCACCACCTCGTCCCACGAGGTGACGAACGCGAACAGCGCGCCGGAGATCACGCCGGGCGAGATCAGCGGCAGGATCACCTTGCGGAACACCAGGGTCGGGTGCGCGCCAAGGCTGGCGCCAGCGCGGATCATCGACTGGTCGAAGCCGGTCAGTGTCGCCGTCACCGTGATCACCACGAACGGCGTCGCCAGCAGCGTGTGGGCGAGGATGACTCCGATATAGGTGTTGTTGAGGATGATGATCGGCTCGCTCGTCACCACCAGCGGGTTGGCATAGAAGAAGAACAAGGCGGCGGCGGTGATCACGACCGGCACCACCATGGGCGAGATCAACACCGCCATCACCAGTGCGCGCGCCGGGAAGTTCGGGCGCGACAGGCCGAGCGCCGCCACCGTTCCGAGGGTGGTCGCAAGGATGGTGCTGAAGAACGCGATGATGATGCTGTTCTTGACCGCGGTGTTCCAGCGCTCGCTCAGGAAGAACTCCTCGTACCAGCGCAGCGACCAGTCGCCGCGCGGAAAGCTCAGGAACGACGAGTTGTTGAAGCTGATCGGGATGACGATCAGGATCGGCGAGATCAGGAACAGCAGCACCAGGCCGCAGAACAGGTAGAAGCACAGCCTCCACGCGCGCTCCGCAGCGGAGGCATAGGGCGGCAGGCCGAGCAGCGGAAGGTTGCTCATGGCGCCTACCCCAGCTTCATCTTGTCGATGCCGACGAGCTTGTTATAGGCCCAGTACAGCACCATGGTGATGATCAGCAGCATGCCGCCGAGGGCCGCGGCCTGGCCGAAATTGATGATGTTGTTCATGTAGTAGGAGACGTAGTAGCTGACCATCTGATCGCGCGGCCCGCCCACCAGCGCCGGCGTGATGTAATAGCCGAGGCACAGGATAAAGGTCAGCAGGCAGCCAGCGGCGATACCGGGGACGGTCTGCGGGAAGTAGACCTTCCAGAAGGCGAGGAACGGCCCGGCGCCAAGCGAGCGCGCAGCGCGCACGTGGCTCGGCGGAATAGTCTTCATCACGCTGTAGATCGGCAGCAGCGTGAACGGCAGCTGGATGTGCGTCATCGCCAGGATGGTGCCGAAGCGGGTGAAGATCATCTCGAACCGGTTGTTGACCAGGATCTCCAGCAGGTCGTTCAGCGGGCCTTCGCTGCGCAGCAGGACGAACCACGCGGTGGTGCGCACCAGCAGCGAGGTCCAGAACGGCAGCATGACGAAGATCATCAGCAGGTTGGCGCGCGCGGGCGGCTGCGTTGCCAGCAAGTAGGCGACGGGGAATCCGAGGATCAGCGTCAGCACGGTGACCAGCCCGGCGATCCAGAAGGTGCGCGCATAGACGTCGAGGAACACCCTCTGATCCGGCGGTACGCGCTCGATCCCGTCAGGCCCCTGCTTCAGATCGACCGCCGCCAGCCAGTAGTAGTCCGTGTAGCGCGCGGAGGCGCTCTTGATGATGCGCCACAGCGCGACGTCGCCCCAGACCTTGTCGGTGGCGAGGAACAGGTCCTTATAGGGACCGCTCGAGGCCGCTTCGACCTTGCGGGCGATGCCCTTGAACTTCGACATCGCGCCGGAATATTCGCTGTTGACGCGCTTGGCGATCTCGCCCACCTCGCGCTTTGCTTGAGCGGCTTTCAAATCCTCGGCGAACGCGGCGAATACCGGCTCGTCCGGCAGCGCCTGTCCGTCCCAATCCGCCAGCGCCGCATGGGTGCGGTCGAGCCGGCCGAAGGTCTCCTCGTTCACCACGCTCTTGAAGGTCATGACGAACAGCGGGAACAGGAAGGTGATGACTACGAACAGGAACAGCGGCGAGACCAGCGCCACCGCCGCCAGCTTGCGCGACCGCTCCGCGCGGGCCAGCCGCGTCTTGAGCGGCATGCCGTCGATGGTCAGAAGAGGGGCGGTCTCCGCGATGGCCATGCGATCGAAGATGCCTTTGGTCAGCGCAAGCGGCGCCGGGCAAGAAGGCCCGGCGCCGTCGGCTCGGTTAGGTTACTGCGCCAGCCAGGCGTTGAAACGCTTGGTCAGCTCTTCATTGTTGTCGGCCCAGAACACGAGATCGGTCGGAATCGCCGTCTTCATGTTGTCCGGGAAGGTCGGCAGCGTCGGCGCGATCGCCGGATCGACCAGCGCGATCGCATCCTTATGCGTCGGCGCATAGGCGATGTACTTCGACTGCTGCGACATGTTCTTCGGATCGCTGGCGAACTTGATGAAGTCATAGGCGCCATCGAGGTTCTTGGTGCCGGCCGGGATCACCCAGAAGTCCCAGTCGAACTCCTGGTAGTCCCACACGATCTTGAAGTTCTTGCCTTCCTTGATCGCGTTGCCGATGCGGCCGTTCCACGCGCTGGTCATGACGACTTCGCCGTTGGCGAGCAGTTCCGGCGGCTGCGCGCCGGCCTCCCACCACACGATGTCCTTCTTGATGCTGTCCAGCTTCTTGAAGGCCTGGTCGACGCCTTCCGGCGTGCTCAGCACTTCATAGACCTTCTCGCCCGGAACGCCATCGGCGATCAGAGCCCATTCCAGGTTGCCGAACGGCTTCTTCAGGAGGGCGCGCTTGCCGGGATACTTCTTGGTGTCGAACAGGTCGGCCAGCGTGCTTGGCTGGTTGTCCTTGATCACGTCGGCATTGAAGGCGAAGATCGTCGAATAGGCGATGGTGCCGACCGCGCAATCGAGCGCGGTGCCGGGCAGGAACTTGTCCTTGGCATCGATCTTCGAATAGTCGAGCTTCTCCAGCAGGCCTTCGTCGCAGCCGGCGAGGGCGTGCGCCGAATCGACGTCCATCACGTCCCAGGTGACGTTGCCGGCTTCCTTCATCGCCTTCAGCTTGCCGAGTTCGCCGTCATACTCCTCTTCGATGACCTTGATGCTCTTTTCCTTGGCGTAGGGCTCGTAGTAGGCCTTGCGCTGGCTCTCCTGATAGGCGCCGCCCCACGACACGATGGTGATCTGGTCGGC
>Ga0070674_100001706_pt1 | contig 11904 bp, 13 predicted proteins | sample KBSM33metaG_FD_65344 | JGI IMG/M metagenome (GOLD analysis project Ga0070674, IMG submission 65344) | Miscanthus rhizosphere microbial communities from Kellogg Biological Station, Michigan, USA - KBS M3-3 metaG | ecosystem: Host-associated > Plants > Roots > Rhizosphere > Soil ... | reverse complement strand
AGCGGCGGTGGCGGCGGCGGCGCGGGATGGTAACGAAACTTGCAAGGGGCAGATCACGAATGGCAAAAGGGAGAGCGACAATGCTGACGACTCGACGGATGGTGCTGCGCGTGGTCGCGCTGGCTCTGGTGGCGGCGCCGCTGACCGGCTGCTCTTACAACACGTTCGTGGGCCAGGAAGAAGCGGTGAAGTCGCGCTGGGCTGAGGTGCAGAACCAGCTCCAGCGGCGCAACGACCTCATTCCCAACCTGGTGGAAACGGTAAAGGGCTACGCCGCCCATGAGCGCGGCACGCTCGAAGAGGTGGTGAAGGCGCGCAATGCCGCGATGACCGCGCAGGGCCCGGGCCAGCAGGCGGCAGCGGAGAACATGCTGTCGGGGGCATTGCGGCAACTGTTCGCTCTCTCGGAGGCCTATCCGGACCTCAAGGCCAACCAGAACTTCCAGCAGTTGCAGGCGGAGCTCTCCGACGTCGAGAACAAGATCGCGGCGTCGCGGCGGTTCTTCAACAATGCGGTGCAGGAGTACAACACCGGCATACAGCAGTTCCCGGCGGCGCTGTTTGCCGCCGCGTTGGGCTTCAGCCAGCGGACCTTCTTCGACGTCGGCGAGGAGCGCGCCGTGGTCGAGAAGGCGCCGCAGGTGAAGTTCTAGTAGAACTGCGCGCGGTGGGAGCGGGCCATGGCTGCCGCCTACGGCCTCTACAGCCACATCCAGTCCAACAAGCGGCGCTCGATCGCGCTGCTATTCGGGCTGTTCTTCCTGGTTTATCTGATGGTGTTCGCGGGTGCGCTGCTGGCGGAGGCGCTGAGCCATGACGCCTCGCTTGATGGGCTGATCCGCAAGGCCTTGCAGGACCTGATCTGGGCCGCGCCGATCGCGACCGTGGCAACGGCTGCCTGGATCGTCATCGCCTATTTCTTCAACCAGTCGCTGATCGACGCGGTCACCGGCGGCCGGGAGGTCACGCGCAAGGAGGAGCCGCGGCTCTACAATATCCTGGAAAATCTCTGTATTTCGCGCGGCATCACCATGCCGAAGCTGAAGGTCACCAATGACAGCGCGCTCAATGCCTTCGCGAGCGGTCTGAACGAGCGGCAATATTCCATCACCGTGACCAGCGGGCTGCTCGACCACCTCGACGACAAGGAGATTCAGGCCGTGCTCGGCCACGAGCTGACCCATATTCGCAACCTTGACGTCCGGATGTTGGTGATAGCAACCGTGATCGCCGGTGTTATCGGCTTCTTCGCCGAATTGCTGTTCCGGATGGTGTTCCAGGGTGGCTTGCGCTGGGGCGGCGGCGGGCGATCCAGTGACGGCGACCGCAGCAAGGGCGGCGGCGGTTTGGCCATCGTCATCGCCATCGCGCTGGTGGCGGTGGCGTGGATGCTGTCCGTGGTGATCCGCTTCGCATTGTCGCGAAAGCGCGAATATCTGGCTGACGCCGGCTCGGTGGAACTGACCAAGGACCCCGACGCCATGATCTCGGCGCTGCGCAAGATCGAAGGCCGCGGCGAGCTGGAAGGAGCAACCTCCGCGGTCATGGAAATGTGCATCGACAACCCCCGCGAGGGCTTCGCCGACCTGTTCGCCACCCATCCCCCGATCGAAAGCCGGATCGCCGCGCTGATCCAGTTTGCCGGCGGGCACGATCCCGGCCCGCTCGAGCTGCCCGACGAATCGCCGCCGGACGCATCGGAGCAGCAGGAGCCGCCGGCGCCCGGACCGTGGAGCGGCGACGCGCCGCCGCCCAAGCCGTTCCTGCCCTCCGAGCCGCCGGTCACGCTCGGCGGCGCGAACCGGCCCGGCCAAGGCGGTCCTTGGGGCGGCCGCCAAAGCTGAACGTCGATCCGCCCGGAACTTCACACGCTATCAACAACACCACGTTCTTCGAGTGGGACCCGGCGGCCTACAACGCCTATTTCAACAAGATCAAAGACGCCCACGACTTCACCATCCCGAAGCTCAATGAGATGGCCTGCGAGCAGGTTGAAATCGCATCGGTGCCCTATGTCTCGTTCGTCGCCAACAAAGCGGCCGACAGCCAGGCCGCCAACTATTCGTTCGTGCTGCGCGGTTACGTCCAGCACTGGCTCGGCAACGTCTGGGCCGAGTTCGACCGCATCAAGCTGATCGACATGGTGGCGCCGGAGCTGCAGCGAAAAGGCGCCGCGCGGCAGGCGTGAGCGCGGCGATGCCAGAACCAACGCCCGTTTTCATCGTTACTTCGTCCAGGCCCCGCGTCGGCAAGACGGCGCGCGCTCTCACGGAATATTTCTGCGCGCAGCGCCGCCCGGTCGCGGCCTTCGACGTCAATCCGGACGAGTTCAAGCTGATTGACCATCTGCCCGCCTATGCCGCGGCCTCGAGCCTGAACGACACGCGCGGCGAGATGGCGCTGTTCGATCAGCTCGTGCTGGAGGACCAGGTGCCGAAGGTGGTCGATCTCGGTCACCAGCCGTTCGACCGGTTTTTTCGCGGTGATGCAGCAGATCGACTTTGCCACCGAAGTGCTCGCCGCGCCATCGCCCCGATGGTGCTGTTCATCGCCGACCCCGACGAGCGGGCGCGGCAGGGCTACGCCACGATGGTGCGCTCGGTGGTCGACCGGCGGCATTTCTCGTTCGTCACCTACGTGCTCAATTCAAACGATAACACGAGCGAGCTCTACCAATGGCTGGGCCGTGTGTTCATCGCGTTCCGCGAGCTTGAAGCACGGCTCCTGCTCGGCGGCATCGCGCCGCTGTTGAAGCGCTCGGCTTAGTGGGCGCTAAAAGGCCGGACGAGAGTTGTGAACGGCCCGCACGCCTCACTCGGTGACTTCGTCGGCGCGAGCGAGCAGTGATGCCGGCACGGCAAGACCCATCGCTTTGGCGGTCTTGAGATTGATCAGCAATTCTACCTTGCTGGCCTGCTGCACCGGCAGCTCGGTAGGCCTTTCGCCCTTCAGAATCCGGCCGGTGTAGACTCCAACTTGGCGATATTGCTCCGTAACGCTGCCGCCGTAGCTCATGACACCGCCGGCCGTGACGAACTCGCGATATGGGGAAACCGTCGGCACCGCGTGCTGCAATGCCAACGCCGCGAGCACTGTGCTTTGGCTGGAGAAAAAAGTATCAGCGGCAATTGCGAGCCCCCCTGCACGCATCTGGTTCAACGTTGCAAAGGCGAGACCAAGATCGCGGTTGGTGCTCGCTTGCAGAATATGAATTGCCTGCAAGCCAAGTGTACGAGCCGTCGCCTGTGCATGTCTTGTTTCGTTCTCAACGACAGCCGGATCATTGATCGGATTGATCAGCACTCCCAGGGTGGTCGCCGCGGGGACCAGTTCGCGCAGCACTTCAAGCCGCTTCGGGGCCAGCTCCATGTTCAATGTCGTAATGCCGGTGATGTTGCCGCCGGGTCGATTCAGGCTGGCGACGAGCCCCGATTTGACAGGATCGGTCCCCATCAGAAAAACGATCGGGATGGTCTTGGTCGCCGCTCCTGCAGCCATTGCAGCAACAATGTTGCTGCCTGTAGCAATCACACTCACGCCACGGCGAACCAGATCGGCCGCCAGCGCCGGCAGCCGGTCGTATTGATCATCGGCCCAGCGATATTCGATCGCTACATTCCTATCCTCAACAAAGCCGGTTTCATTCAGGCCAAGACGGAACGCACGCACAACATGCGCGAATGAGTCCGCCGATGCAGCGTTGAGGAAGCCGATCACGGGCATCCGCGCCGGCTGAGCGTGCGCTGCCTGCGGCAGCGTTGCCGCACCGAGAAAACCAATGAATTCTCGTCGCCTCATGTCGCCCTCAGCCAAGGACGGCATGGTAGGCCCATACACGGGCATTGATAGAGGCGGATTGCGGCTTGCAATAGGATGCTGAAATGCGCGACGCCCTTGATTTCCGGCATAGCCACGTTCGCACGAGCTGCCGGATATCCCGACGGTGGGCGAATTCGTGCCGGGCTATGAGGTGAGCGCGGTGTTTGGCATCGTCGGACCCAAGAACATGGCGGACGACATCGTCGAGGAGCTCAACCGGGAAATCAATGCGGGACTCGCCGATCCCAAACATCAAGGCGCGGCTTGTTCAGCTTGGCGGTACGGTGCTTGCCGGCTCGGCTGCCGACATCGGCAAGCTTTTCGCCGACGAAGCCGAGAAGTGGGGCAAGGTGATCTGGGCGGCCAACCTCAAGGCCGAGTAAACACGGATGTCACTATTCACTCAATCACCTCGTCAGCGATAGCAAGAACGCCGGATGGTACAGTGAGACCAAGTGCTTTTGCTGTCCTGAGGTTGATGACCAATTCGAACTTTGTTGGTTGAGTGACCGGCAGGTCGGCCGGCTTCGTCCCTTTGAGGATTCGGGCAATATAGATCCCGACTTGGCGATATGCGTCGGCAAGGTCGGTGCCATAGCTCAACAAACCACCAGCTACGACAAATTCCCGCAGACTGAAAGCGGTCGGGACGGAATGGCGCGCAGCCAGAGCCGTGAGCTGATCGCGATGGGTGATGTGGAGTGGATCAGTGGCGACGACAAGTGCGTCGGCGCGTTGCTTCACAAAGCTTGCGAAGACGGCATCGAATTCGACATCGCTGCGTGCACGCAATACGTGAACTTGCAGGCCGAGCTCGCGGGCCACATCTTGGACTTGCCGTACTAGAGGTTCCGCATCGAATTGTCCGGGTTCACGAGCACGGCGATGACCTTGGCATTGGGCACCAGCTCGCGCAGCAGCCCCAACCCTTTGGACGACAACTCGGTACCCATAAACGTCGCGCCTGTCATATTGCCGCCAGGCCGGTTGAGGCTGGCAACGAGGCCGGTCGCAACTGGGTCACGAGCGGTTGTGAAAGCGATTGGAAAATTGTGGTGGTTGCCGCCTTGGCCGCCACCGCGGCAAGGTGGGTAAACGCTACGATCGCCGTAACCTGTCGACGGACCAGATCAACCGCCAGCGCCGGCAGTCGGTCATAGTGGTCGTCTGCCCAGCGATACTCTATGGCCACGTTCTGCCCGTCGATAAAGCCGGCCTCCTTCAGGCTCAGAAGGAAAGCGGCGTTAAAAAACGCTCATTCCTCATCGGTGACGAGGCGCCGAGATACCCCATGACAGGCATCGCCGACTGCTGCGCCCGCGCCGCGCGCGGCCATGTCGCCACCCCACCGCCTAAAACACCGAGAAATTCCCGCCGCCTCATATCCATCCTTGATCAGGATCGCATAACGGTGGCAGCTAAATCTCACTCAATCATTCGGAAAAGTTGATTGCGCCAATAGAGCGCGCCAGCACTATTTCTCGCCCGCCAGGAGCCTCAGCACGCGCGCCTTCTGCTCCGGCGAGATGCCGCTCACAACCGAGACCACATTCTTGTGGGTGCTGGCCGGATCGACATATTCGATAATCCGCTCCATCCTCTCGCCTTCGGCGATGAGCTGCGGGTTGTGCAACGTCTCCTTCACGACTGCTTGCAGATAGGCGAGCCGCGCGGGCGGAATGGCGGGCGGCGCCATCAGGAGGCGGCCGGTCCCTTCGAGGTTGGCAAGGAAATCCATCGCCCAGACGCGATCGGGATCGATCCTGGCCGCGTCGAACACGGTCGGCCGGTCCTGGAAGAACTGCGACTTGGTGCGCGAGATCGTGGCCAGCGCCCAGTTCTGCTTGCTCTTCACGAAATGGTTGGCGGAGGATTCCGGCACATAGACCGCATCCATCTCGCCACGGGTGACCGCAAGGCCCGCGTCGGCGCTGCTCTTGTATCCCTGCACGATGTGGCAATCTAGCTTCAGCGCCTCGCAGGTAAAGGCAGCGCCGATACCGAGCCCCGACGTTCCGCCCGCGGAGGCCCAGCGCCATTTCATCTTCGCATCGATGGCCTGCTGCACCTCGCGGATGGGAGAATCCGGCCCCACCAGCCAGAGCCCGGGCGGCGCGCCGACGGTCGACAGGTAAGTGAACTTGGCGAGGTCGAAGCGTGCGGCCTGATCTCCCGTCAGTTGCGCGACCGCGGCCATGGTGCCCTGGACCAGCGAAATCTGCAGCCCGTCGGGCGGCGCGATGTAGAGCTTGTTGAGCGCGACGAGCCCGCCGGCCCCGGGCACGTTGTCGACGATCACCGTCGCGCCGAGCGTCTTGGCGAGATAGGGCGCGATCAGCCGCGAGAAGACGTCGTAGCCTCCGCCGACGCCGGAGCCGACGATCATCCGCACGGTCTTGCCGGTGTAGAAGGCCTTCTCGGCCTCCTGCGCCCGCCCCGGCGATACCGATGCGGTCCAAAAGACCGCGAGCAACAGAATTACAACCCGACGCGTCGTGATCATGGCTGGCACCGCCTCCCCTTTTTCGTTTCTTATCATAGCGGCGCGTGACCCGCACCCTCTGGTTTCTCCGGCGACAGCCGAGCTAGGATGACAGCGGTTCCTGTCAATGTCGTTTGGTCTCGCGCCGGGTCGGCGCGGAGATTCAAGTCCGGATGGGCATGTGTTTCGTACAGTCGACTACCTGCTGCGCCCGAAATCCATAGCACTCGTCGGCGCATCCGATTCAAGCCGCGGCGGCTGGGTCCAGGAAATCTATTACAACCTCGAATTCTCCGGATTTCCGGCGAAGCTGTATCTGGTCAATCCGAAGCGGCGCGAGCTGTGGGGACGGCCGGTCTATTCGAACTTCGCGGCGATCCCGGAGCCCGTCGATCTCGCGCTGACCGTTATCCCGACAGCCGCAGTCGTTGACACGCTCGCGGAGGCTTCGGCGAACGGCCTCAAATGTGCGCTGATCTATGCCGCACAATTCGGCGAAGGTGGCGATGCCGAGGGCGCAAAGCGCGGCCAGGCTTTGCTGGCGCTGTCCGACAAGCACGGGCTTCGCATTTCCGGGCCGAACTGCATGGGCTCACTCGCGCTCCGCGAAAAGCTCTTGCTCTATCCGGCCAAGCGCGTGCGTGGACTGAAGCCAGGCCCGGTTGGCGTGGTTTTTCAGTCCGGCGGAACATTCCAGTTCTGGCTGCAGCAGGCAGCGCTCCGCGGCCTCGACTTTTCCTATGCGATATCGAGCGGCAACGAGTTGGATCTCGATCTCGCCGACTACATCAATTTCCTGGTGGGCGACGCGCACACCAAGCTCATCGTCTGCCTGGTCGAAGGCGTTCGCCGGCCGCAGGCGTTCATGGCGGCTGCGGAAAAAGCGCTCGGCGCCGGCAAGCCGATTCTGCTGGTCAAGGTCGGGCGCAGCGAGCGAGGCAAGGCGGCGACGATGAGCCACACCGGCGCGATCGCGGCCGACGATCAGGTGTTCGACGCAGTCTGCCGGAAGTACGGAATCGTGCGCTGTCCTTCGCTCGACGATCTGATAGAAACCGCCCTCGCCTTCAACCAGGGCCGCTTGCCGAAGGGCAACCGCATCGCCATGGCCTGCTATTCGGGCGGCGCCAAGGGCCTCGTACTCGACTACGCCAGCGACGAAGGCGCCGAGATGGCGCCGCTCACGCCCGAAACCCGGGCGAAGCTGCCCGGCATGATCGATCCCGGTCTGGCCGGGGAGAATCCGCTGGACGTGGGGCCTGCTGTCGGCGTGCAAGCGGCAAAGTTCGCCGAGATCTGCAAGGTCGTCTGTGCCGATCCGACGGTCGATCTCGTCACGGTGCAGGGTCTGATGCCGGTCAATCCCGGCGATCCATGCGACCCCGAGCCGCTGCGCAGCGTGTTGGCCTCGACGGACAAGCCGATCCTGGCGTTCGGCCGGATCGCGCAGAATGCCTCCGACGTCAGCCGCAAATTCCAGCACGACACCGGCGTCCCCTTCATCCACGGCTTGCCCGAAACCGTGCGGGCGCTGCAGGGTCTCGTGCGCTATGCGGCGGCGTTGCGACGCGGTGTCGGCACGATCGATGAGCCGCGTGGACGCGTTGGGAATCTGGATGGCGCGGCCTTCGATGCGTTGCTCGCAGCGCATGGGCTGGCGGCGCCGAACGGCGCATTGGGCAAGACGCCGGACGAAGCGGCAGCGCAGGCCAACCGCATCGGATTTCCCGTCGCCGTAAAAATCGTCTCTCCCGATGCGAGTCACAAGACCGAGGTCGGCGGCATCACACTCGGACTGCGCGATGCCGGGTCGGTGCGGGCCGCAGCCGAAACCATGGCGGCACGGCTTGCGGCTCACGACCCGCAGGCCCGCGTGCAGGCATTCCTCGTGCAGGAGATGGTCGCCGGCGTCGAGATGATCCTGGGCGTGCGCGAGGATCCGCAGTTCGGCCCGTTCATGCTGGCCGGGCTCGGCGGGGTGGCGGTCGAGGCGATGAAGGATGTCGCCATCCGCCTCCTGCCGATCGACGAAGAGGCCGCGCGCGACATGCTGTCCAAACTGCGCGGCGCGGCGCTGCTCGGCGAATTCCGCGGCCGGCCGGCACGCGACCTCGACGCTGTTGTGCGCGCCATGACTGGCCTGTCCCGCCTGTTCCTCGATCACCGGCCATGGCTGTCCGACCTTGAGATCAATCCCCTGATCGTGCTTGCCAAAAATGAAGGCGTGCGCGCCGTCGACGTTCGGGTGGTGCCGCGCAAGATATAGGAGCTAACCGAGTGGACGCGCTTACGGCCACAGAAGGCCTGAACTTCGAGCTTCCGGAAGAAATCCGGATGCTCAAAGATACTGTTCGCAAATTCGTGGATCGCGAGCTGATCCCGATCGAGCGGACCGCGCGCGAAAACAACAAGCTCAGGCCGGAGGTTCGCGCGCATCTCACTGCCAAGGCCAACGAGCTCGGGCTGGCCGGCTATGACGTGCCGCAGCAATACGGCGGGCTCGGCATGGGGCTGATCGCCAAGGTTACGGTGTGGGCCGAGCTGGGCCGCACCATCGCCCTGCCCTCGCGAGGCATCGACGTGTTCGGCCCCAACGTCAGTCCGATTCTCTATCATCTCAACGAAGCGCAGAAGAAGAAGTACCTGCTGCCGACCATCCGGGGCGAGCTGAACTGGTGCCTGGCCCAGACCGAGCCCGATGCGGGCGGCGATCCCGGCGGAATGCGTACGACCGCGGTGCGCCAGGGCGATCACTACGTCATCAACGGCACCAAGCGCTTCATCACCGGCGCCGACGAGGCGCATTTCACGCAGTTGATTGCGGCGACCGACCGCTCGAAGGGCTCGCACGGCGGGATTTCCGCGTTCATCGTCGACATGAAAGCGCCCGGTGTGCGGCTGTTGCGCGCCCAAGAGCTCGTGGTCGACGACCGGCCATGGGAGATCGCCTTCGAAGACGTCAAGGTACCGGTCGAAAACCGCATCGGTGAGGAAGGAGAAGGCTTCAGCCACGCGCAGCATTGGCTGAACGTCGGACGGATCCGGCATGGCGCGCGCAGCATGGGCGTCATCGAGCGCTGCCTCGAGCTCGGCACGCAATACGCCAAACAGCGCGTGACGTTCGGCAAGCCGCTAGCGGAACGCCAGGCGGTGCAATGGATGCTGGCCGAAAGCTTCATGGAGCTGCACCAGCTCCGGCTGATGGTCCACGATGCCGCCTGGAAATACGATCAGGGACGCGACATCCGCGCCGAGGCCTACATGGCGAAGATTTTCGGCGACACCCAGTCGTTCCACACCGCCGATCGCTGCATGGAAATCCATGGCGGCATGGGGCTCGCGACCGATCTGCCGATTGAAAAATTCTGGCGGGACCAGCGCAGCATGATGATCACCGAAGGCCCAATCGAGATTCTCAAGATGGCGCTGGCACGACACGTGCTGCGCACCTACGGCTGATTTGACGTACACTCGCTCGAATAATTGGAAACTGGAGGACGACGCTCATGGCTGAATACAAATACGAATGCGCAAAAGTGCGAATCCACGACGGCATCGCCTGGCTCACCATGAACCGTCCGGACAAGCGCAACGCCATGAGCCCGCAGCTTCACTACGACATGGACGACGCGCTGGCGCGGCTCGAAGTCGATGAAGACGTCCGGGTGGTGGTTGTCGGCGGCGAAGGCGGCAATTTCAGCGCCGGACAGGATCTGCAAAAATTCTTCCGCGACCTCGAGCGCAATCCCGGCGAGCGAAAAAAGGCGGCCGCGGCGGCCAACCGCTGGCGCTGGGAGCGCCTCTACAACTATGACAAACCGACCATCGCCATGATCCAGGGCTTCTGCGTCGGCGGCGCGTTCATGCAACTGCTGGGCTGCGATTTCGCGATCGCGGCAGAGGACGCCACGTTCTCGTTGTCGGAGGTGAACTGGGGCATCCTGCCCGGCGCGCTCGTGTCCAAGGTCGTCGCCGATACGGTGCTGCCGCGCCATGCACTCTACTATGCCTGCTTGGGCGAGCCGTTCGACGGCAAGGAGGCAGCGCGCATCGGCATGATCAATTCCGCCGTTCCAGGCAAGAAGCTGGAAGACGCCGTCACCGATCTTGCCGAACGGCTGATGAAAAAGAGCCCGGCCGTACTGCGTGCGACCAAGCATGCGATCCGTCATGTGCGCACAATGGATGTGCCGCAGGCCTACGACTACCTTGCCGCCAAGGGACAGGCGATCAAGGCGGGCGACAAGGAAGACTCCTACAACACCGGCTTGCGGCAGTTCCTCGACGAGAAATCGTACAAGCCGACGTATGAGCCGTTCAAGCTCGGAACGTTGCTGGCGGATCAGCGGACGGTGAAAAAGTAGCGCCAGCGCGATGTCGGGCAAAAAAGCGCGAAGGACGTCGCGGAGGCATGCGCCGCGACGGCAGATAACAGCACGTACACATCTCATTTGAGGAGTGGTCGATGATACGGGCAGTTATGACGAGCTTTGGACTCATCGTGCTCGCCGCTGCTGTTCCTTGCAGCGCGCAGGCCCAATTCTACAAGGGCAAGACGATCACCATGATCGTCAACTATCCCGCCGGTGGACCGACGGATCTTGAGGGCCGGATCGTCGCGCTGCATCTGCCGGGGCATATTCCCGGCAACCCAACCGTTGTCGTGAAAAATATCGGCGGCGCCGGCGGCCTTATCGGCAGCAACCACCTCGGAGAAGCCGCACCGAACGGCGAATCGATCGGCTTTTTTACGCTGGACGTGCCCGGCCAGTTGGTCGCCACTTCGGCGCTGAAAACGCACTATTCCGATTTCGTTCTGATCGCCGGGGTCGAGAGTCCGCTGGTGGTTTACATCCGCAAGGATACGCCGCCCGGCCTCAACGTCGCCACCGACTTGATGAAGACACAGGAGTTCAAAGCGCTCTCGCTCAACGCGCAAAACACCAACAGTTTGAACCAGGTTCTCGCGCTTGACCTGCTGGGGGTTAAATATCACGCCATCCCGGCTTACCGCGGGTTGAAAGAGGTCGAGACCGCGATCCTGCAAAATATCGGCCAAATGGCCAACTCGTCGCTCTCAGGCTGGAGCGGGTCGGTCGAGCCGACCATGGGACATCTCGTCATCCCGCTGTGGCAGCTATCGCCGCGCAAGAACGGCAGCTACCCGCGCAGCAAGGCGCTGCCCAATTTGCAGACGTTCGAGGAGTTCTATGCGTCGGTGCATCCCGGCAAGCCGCTTGCGGGGAATCCCACCTACCAGACGCTGCGTGCGGTGAGCGATCCGCAACTCGCGATGTTCCGCGTGGCTATGATGCCACCGAAATCCTCCGGCGAAGCTGTCACCATCATGCGGACAGCCTTCGCCGAAATGTGGAAGGACCCGCAATTCCTCGCGGACTATTCCAAGGTCATCAAAACCGAGCCGATTCTGGTCAGCGGCGCCGAGGGCCAGGAGGTCTTGAACGGGCTTGCCACGCTCTCGAACGAGATCAAAGAGTTTCTCGTCAAATACACCAACAACCTGACCAGCAGATAGCTGTCGTAGGATCGCATGCAGTGGGTGAGAGCGTGTTTGCTTCGGGTTGAAGCCGACGCGGCGGCAG
>Ga0070674_100001704_pt1 | contig 11906 bp, 9 predicted proteins | sample KBSM33metaG_FD_65344 | JGI IMG/M metagenome (GOLD analysis project Ga0070674, IMG submission 65344) | Miscanthus rhizosphere microbial communities from Kellogg Biological Station, Michigan, USA - KBS M3-3 metaG | ecosystem: Host-associated > Plants > Roots > Rhizosphere > Soil ... | reverse complement strand
TGCGGCGCGGACGGAAGACGATATGAGACGTTCCAGCCGCGATCGGCGATCAGCAGCGCCACGCACCGCTCGGCGAGTGCCGAGATTGTCAACAAGGGATTCACGCCCAGCGAACGAGGCACCACCGCGCCGTCGCACACATAGAGACTGTCATGCACCGTGCGGCCCGCTTGTCCTGCAAAGACCTGCCCTTTGTGATTGACCACGCCGTGTTCGGCATCCTCGGCCATGACGCATCCTCCCAAGGGATGCACGCTCATGAGGGGATGAGTGGCCAGGTCGCTCCAAAGAGGATTCGGCACATACGTGCCGCCGAGTGCCCGGGTCGCTTCCGAGAGTCGTCGACCGGCCTGCTTAAAAATCGGCTGGTCGCCGACACCTGGCCAGTTGATTCGCACCTGATCGTGCTCGTCGAGCACCATACGGCCATTCGTGTCGTCATGGGTCATGACGAGATAGGTCTGCGTTCGCCGTACCGCGCCGTGATAGGCACCTCGAATACAGCTGTCCACCTCTCTCGCTTTCCGCTCAAGGTTGGCGGCGAGACTGTCGGCCGGCGCGTCGGACATTTTTGCAGACGCGGCAAACGCCGCCGGCAATACATTGGCCAATGCGCCAGGGATCGATCCTTCCTCAACGACAATGCCGTCGTCCAAATTAGGTTGGCGACGAATATCGATCAGGCCGGAAATGCAGGGACCGACCGGGACGCGGCCTTGCGGCGGTTGCGCCGCGAATCCAATGCCCTCGATGATTCGATCAGTGTTATAGCCGAACCCTAGGACGTCGCCGTTGCCCGTGAAGCGGCGTCCCACGTGGTCGGAAGTCGCCAGGCCTTTTGATTTGGAACGCAGGAGGATTTCCGTGGACCCCAGCGTGCCCGCAGCCAATACCACGAGATCGGCGCTGACGAACAGGGTGGGCGCATTGAATTTCTCCCGCCCCGAGTTGAGCAACTGATAATGCACAAGCCATCGATCGTTCCGCCGTTCGAGATGGCGGACGGCGACCTGCGTGTAGATTTCCGCCCCATGATTCCAGGCGTCCGGCAAATAATTCATGAGCACGGTATTTTTTGCGTGATGATTACAGCCCGAGACGCAATCGCCGCAGAGCACACAGGCACGCTGTTCCACGCCGACGTGATTGACGCCGTCGACAAACGTCACATTGATCGGCGGACGGGAAAAGGGCTGCCGCATCGTCTGAGCGGACTGCTCGTGGGCGGCCAGCTTGGGAAGCACCGGAAAGTCGGTGGGATAGGGAGTGGGCTTGAGCATCTCTTCCGCACGCCGGTACCCATCTTCCAAGACGGTTGCCAGATCGGCGCGTAGGGCCTGCGGCCAGCAAGGATCGTCGAACACCCTCGGCTCGGCGCGTAGGGACACATTCGCGTTGACCAGGGACGTGCCACCCAATCCGCAACCGACAAACACATTGATGTCGTCTCCGAAATGAAAATCATAGAGGCCCGTTCTCGACCCAAGGTGGCCTTGCGGCGTGTGGACTTGCATCTCACCCAATGCTTCTTCTTGCGTATCCGGATATTCTCCGGGCTGAAACTCTTTGCCTCGCTCCAAGACACACACCGACTGCCCCGCACGCGCCAAGCGCGAAGCCGCAATCGCCCCGCCATAGCCGGACCCGATGACAATCGCTGCATAATGGCTTTTCATGCGTTCGATCGGCGACGACAGACGGTTCATATGTGCACCTCCTGAGACACGATGGTCGACGATGCCGAGCCCGGCCTGTCATGGGGCGGCATATCGGAAGGAGGATTCGGTAACCGGACGCGCCGGGGGAGTCCTTCCGGAAAGATTCCATACAGAATGAAATGCTTGAATCGTTCTTTCGAGAGCGGTTTTGGATCGACCTCCTCCAGGAGCGAAGGATTGGCGTGCGCTTCTTCCCGATAGGTTAGGAGCCCGCTATAGGTGCGAATGCCCAGACCGGCGAGCGCCGCGAATTCCGCTTCGTCCACGAAATAGAGCGCTAGCTTGGCCTGATCGATCCAATCGAGAATCGTGTCGTCCGGATAGGGCAGGCAATCCAGAAGCTTCTGCGCATTGGCGGTGGCCAGCGCCTGGATGCTATCGACCCCCTCTTCATTCAAGCGATCTTCGATCTCCAGCGTGATGCCTTGAATCACCGTCAACGGCGTATAGGTGTACTTGCCGATCGCGGGAAACAATTGGGAGAGCCGGCCGGCGATCCAGGTGACGATCATCTTTAATGTTTGCCGTGGATAAAATCCGGCAAAGAACGACATGACAATCAGAAACCCCAACGGCATGGCCGGTTCGGCTGTCCCGTTGGTTCCTTCGTGGGAAAAGACAAAATAGGCCAACACCGAGGCGAAAATGGCCAGCACGATACGAATACCGGCGAGAATGACGACCCTCGGGACAAAATCGCCGTCGATGATTCGGCGAATGAAGTTGTAAATGTTATAGAGAAACGCTCCCCAAAATGCATACATGACGACGCCGAGCGGAAAAAAGACGCCCGGAAAGAGTTCCGCGGTTGACACGCCGAATCGCGCCCACGGAATCAGCGACGGCGGCCCGTCGGTGAGCGGAACGTGGCCGCGCACATATTCGTCGGCTAAGGAGAAGAATCCGATGAAGAGCACGCTCAGCACGACCAGAAATGTCATCGGAAACATCAATACGGAAAATTTTTCGATGGCCGTGCTCGAATTACACGTCTTCAAATCCATGTAATGCATGAGACTGACGGACCAGTAGATGACGGCCACGCCCACCAGGAGAAGGATGTGATAGAACAACTTATCCCACGCGAGGTTTCCCGCCTCACTTTGCAGAGCGATGAGGCAGAGGGGAACAGCAATCGCCACGCAGGTACAGACAGCCGAGAGGATCATTTTGTGATTCATACGCGCTCTCTTTCGAGTGCAGGTTGTTGTCGCGACCTTCCACGACGAATCGCAAGGGATATGCCTTAGTTCATCGTTGAACGCCTGCAGTTATGTCATAGAAACCAGGTAAAATCTGCACTGAAGTGTTCGTCAGCTTGACGGCGTCGTATCTAATCCCGTTCAGCTCGTATCGAAATCGATAAGAACGGATTGATCTTTGGTATAATCGGCAAATGCATCCGGTTGATCTTCTCATTTTCGACTTGGACGGAACCCTGATCGAGTCCAAGTGGGACATCGCGTGCGCGGTCAATCTCACGCTCGGCGAGATGGGCCTGCCGCTCCGTTCCGAGGAAGAAATCTTCAGCTTCGTCGGCGACGGCGTCAAGCGGTTGCTTCGTCTGTCCGTAGGCGAGGATAATTTAGACCACTACCAGGAAGCGCTCAAGATTTTTCGCGGCCACTATCTGGCACATTGTTTGGACCGGACCACTTTTTATCCCGGCATCAATGACGTCCTCGCGCATTTCTCCGGCAAACGCATGGCGGTGGCGACGAACAAATCCTTGGAATATACGACCGCCATTCTGTCCGGATTAGGCGCACACCATTTCGCATATGTGGTCGGGGGAGACAACGGATTCGGGCTCAAGCCGGAGCCAGGCATGCTGACACACATCCTGGAGAAATTGGGCGTGAGCCCCGATCGGGCGGTCCTGATCGGAGACAGCACCAACGATATCAACGGCGGCCATCGCGCCGGCATCAAAGTCTGCGCAGTAGGATATGGCATGGGCAATCGCGATAGAATGTTTGCATGCAAACCGGATTGGTTTATTGAAAACCCTCATGAGTTGATGGATTTATTCATATGACACACCCCATGTTCTTCCGAATAATTGGATGCGTCGTGATCGGGCTGCTTCTTGGGGTCCAGAGCCCGCAGGCGGAAACCGGTGGAACGTCTGCGCCGGGACTCGCCGATCGAGTCGTCCAGCACACGCTCGCGAACGGCCTTACGGTGCTCCTCGTCGAGCGGCATCAGAGTCCCGTCGTCTCCATCAATATGACGTTCGGCGTGGGAGGCATCAACGAACACAACGGAGCGACCGGCCTTGCGCATCTGTACGAGCACATGGCGTTCAAGGGCACGCACACGCTGGGCACCAAGGATTATGCGGGCGAGCAACCGATCTTGAAAGAATTGGACCGTCTTCAACGCGAGATTGAACAGACCCGCGAGCGCCTACGTGACGCAGGCAAGGACGAATCGGCATCACCCGGTTTGAAGCAACTGCGCCAGGAGTTTGCCGAAACGCAGGAACGTGCCGGCCAATTTGTCGTGGGGAATGAGCTCGCCATGCTCTATCAACGGCACGGCGGCATCGGATTGAATGCGTCGACCGGCAAAGATATCACCCGCTATACGGTGAGTCTTCCTTCGAATCGCCTTCCCTTATGGGCGGCGGTCGAGTCGGATCGCATGGCTCATCCCGTTTTGCGCGAATTTTATAAGGAACGCGACGTGGTTCTGGAAGAGCGGCGGCTCCGCACCGACGACAGTCCCAACGGCCTGCTCTATGAAGCATTTGCCGCAGCGGCCTTCGAAGCGCACCCGTATGGCTTTCCGACCATCGGATGGGCGTCGGATATACAATCGCTGACGCCGGCGGCCACTGAAGCGTTCTTCAACACGTATTATGGACCCGCCAACGCGGTTATCGCGATCGTCGGCGACATCAATCCACCGGAAATTCTCGCCCTCATCGAGCGCACATTCGGCAACATTCCTTCCACCACCGCCACGCCACCGCGCGTCGTCACAGTCGAGCCGTCGCAGAGAGGTGAGCGACGCATCGAAGTGGAATTCGATGCCGAGCCCGTCATGGTCATGGGCTTTCATAAACCGGCGCTGGGGCATCCCGATGACTTCATCTTCGACGTGATCGATTCCATTCTGTCCGAAGGGCAAACCTCTCGCTTGTATCGACGATTGGTGCGGGACAAGCGGTTGGCGACTGCCGTCGATACGCAAACCAGTTTCCCCGGCGCGGTGGCGCCGAACCTCTTTGTGATGAGCGCGGTTCCACTGGCTCCTCATACGACACGAGAAGTGGAGGAGGCAGTGATGGAGGAATTGGAACGGTTAAAGGCCGACCCCGTCGACCAGGCGGAGCTCGAAAAGGTCCTGAACAACTTGGACGCCGAACTGCTCCGTTCGCTCCGCTCGAATAGCGGCTTGGCATCTCAGTTGGCCTATTTTCAAACGGTGGCGAAAGATTGGCGCTATGTGCTCACCGCGCGCGAACGCATCGCCGCCGTAACACCGGCAGATATCCAACGCGTGGCCGCGCAATACCTCACTCGCAATAACCGAACGGTGGCTACGCTGGTCAAGCCGGTGGCGGGAACTCCGCCATCGACGAACCTCCGGCATACGTCATCTCTTCCGTTGAAGGCGGTGGCGCCATGAACATGTTTGCACCCTCGAATCTTCCGCGCATGATCGGCCTTATCGGGGTGGTGATCGGATTTGCCGTTGGCGCGCCGCCCCTCGTCTCCGCATCTGATCTCGCGCCGCCAAGTTTGTCGGAGCCGACGGACGTTCGCCAGATGAAGTTTGCGCCGGTCCAGTTCAATCCTCCGGAACCGGACCGCATCATCCTCGACAATGGAATGGTGGTCTATCTTCTCGAGGATCATGAATTGCCGCTGGTGACGGTCTCCGCCACGATTCGAACCGGCGGATGGATGGACCCGGCGGATAAGGTAGGGGTCGCGGCATTGACCGGCCTCACGATGCGCACCGGCGGCACGCAATCTCTGCCGGCCGCCGATCTAGACCAAGAATTGGAACGCCTGGCGATGGTGCTCTCGGTGTCGATCGGCGTGGAATCCGGCACCGCAACCTTGGATGTGTTGAAAAAAGATCTCGATCGCGGGCTCGCGCTCTTCGCAGACGTGCTGAGACGGCCGGCATTCGATCCGGCGAGGGTCGAGTTGGCGAAGTTACAAGTGCGCGAATCGATCCGGCGGCGAAACGACCAGCCCCAATCGGTCGCTTCGCGCGAGTTCGCCAAGCTGCTGTACGGTCCTATGCATCCATTCGCACGCGAGGTGTCGATGGAGTCTGTCGCGCGAATTACCCGGGACGATCTCATCGGCTTTCATGGAGCCACGTTCCATCCCAACGGCCTGTTGCTGGGAATCACCGGTGACTTCGATAAGGCCTCCGTCCTGAAAACGCTCCGGGACCTATTCGGAGACTGGCCCAAGGGGCACATCACCTCCATCGCGTTTCCACGGCTGGACTCTCCGGACGATCGACAAGTGCGGTTCGTCGGCAAACCTATTTCACAAACCCATCTGCGCGCCGGTCATCTTTCCTTGAAAGAAACCGATCCCGACTATCCGGCCCTGGTTGTTCTCAACGATATTCTCGGGGGTGGATCCTTTCGCAGTCGGTTATTCCAAGACGTGAGGACGAAACAAGGATTGGCCTATTCCATTAGCAGCGTGCTGCGGGGCGGTATCTATGAACGCGGCGTCTGGGGCATGCGGACGGAAACCAAGACAGCCTCGACGCAACAGGTCATCGCTACCCTGGTCAAGAACATTGAACGCGTGCGCGATCAACCGGTCACGGATATTGAGTTGGAGGAATCCAAGGAAGCCTTTGTGAATTCGTTTATTTTTTCATTCACCAGTCCGGCCAGTATTGTGAATCGCCGTCTGCAGTTGGAGTATGACGGGCTGCCGGCGGATTTTCTCCAACGGCTCCGCGATCGGGTCATGGAATTAACCAAAGACGATTTACTGCGTGTCGCCCGCGAGCAGCTTCATCCCGATCGCCTGAAAATTCTCGCAGTCGGTCCTCCTGACACCGCTCGTGTCTTGGCCGGCTTCGGCGAGGTGAAAGAAATTCGGCTCGAGCCGGAAAGTTAAAACGGATGACACTATCGTCCATATACGTCCTTGTTTTGATGAGTTCCGCAACAGACCATCTTGCTATGTTCCGTTGAACTGAAAGCGTCCGCATGCCACTCGAAGATGACTTCTCCGATATCGTCAAAAAGGCCCGCATGGGACTGGGCAGATCGGTCGAGACGGTCGCTCAATCCAGCGGAGTAAAGATCGACCATCTCCTGACGCTGGAACGCGGCAGCCGGACGCCGACCACCGATGAAACCCATGCGATTGCGAAGACGCTGGGGTTGCGGTCGGCGGCATTAGCCGACATCGCCTCCGGCAAGTGGGCGCCCCTGTCTCCGCCGCCTCAAACGACGGCTTGCGTCGAGACGATTCTTGGAAGCATCGGCGGGTACGAGGTGAAGGGATATATCGTGCATGATTCCGGCGAGGCCATACTCATCGATACGGCGTACAACCCGACGGCCATGATTCGATATCTCACTGCGAATCATCTTCGCCTTACCGCCGTCTGTTTGACGCACGGCCATTCAGATCATGCAGATGGGATGGAGCAACTACTCGATCACCATTCCGCGCCGGTGTATTTGGGAGCAGCCGACGAGTCGTTGCTGTCTTGGACACCACCGCGCGCGCACCTCAACGAACCGCATCACGGCGGGACGATTTCCGTGGGACGTTTGCAGATCCGCTTTATGACCACGCCGGGACACACACCGGGAGGAACCTGTTACCGTCTCACCGGCGGCGCCGTTCCGATGTGCTTCGTTGGCGATACCTTGTTCGCCGGCTCCATCGGACGATCAAACCCATCCGCCCTCTATTCGACGCATTTGGAATCGGTGCGCGCCCACGTTTTGGCCTTATCATCCGACACGGTTCTCTTTCCCGGTCATGGCCCGGCCACGACGGTTCATGAGGAGATATCGCACAATCCATTTGTCCCTTCGGCGTAACATGGATCAGGAACGACAGACACCGCTCACCGACAACCGTCAGGTGGATCCCTTGCCAGGATGGTCGCCGCCTTCACCCCTCACGATCGAGGCAGGCGACGAGGAGGCGCGACGGCGGTCACCACTGTCGGATTGGGCATGGCCGATCGGACTATTTCTCGCTACGGTCTTTACGACATTATGGGCGGGCGCCTATGCGACGAACGCTGACCCTTTTCTCGGGGCATGGCGCTTTCTCGTCAACAATCCAGCCGCGCTTCTGAAGGGCATTCCGTTCGCCGCCACCCTGCTCGGCATTCTGGTCACGCACGAATTTGGTCATTACGTCTTATCCAGAATCCATCGGGTACCGGCTTCTCTGCCTCTTTTTATTCCAGGGCCTCCGCATTTCATCGGTACCTTCGGGGCGATTATTCGCATGCGCAGTCCGATCCTGAATCGCCAAGCGCTTTTCGATATCGGCGTGGCTGGGCCGATAGCCGGATTCGTCGTCGCCGTCATTGCGCTCGTCATCGGCCTTCGGTGGTCGACGGTCGTCGTCGATCAGGGCTTCTTCGGCCTGCGGCTCGGGGAGCCTTTGTTACTCCAATTTTTTTCATGGCTGGTACTCGGACCAACCCCGGAAGGGTACGATGTCATTCTTCATCCGGTCGCATTCGCCGCGTGGTTCGGGCTGTTCGTGACGTCTCTGAATTTAATTCCAATTGGACAACTGGATGGTGGGCACGTCGCCTATGCGCTATGGGGCAATCGACAACGCTCCATCGCGTTGGCCGTCGTCCCCGTGCTGCTGTTTTTGGGATTCATCGGATGGCCGGGCTGGTTTCTATGGGCAGGCATGGCAGGTATCCTGGGATTGGCCCATCCGCCGGTCATGGATCCGGAAACGTCACTCGGTCCCATCCGGATGTGGATCGGCTGGGCCGCCATCGCGATTTTCGCCCTGACCTTCGCGCCTGTTCCCTTCTCGGTTCACTGAAGCTGCCGTCTCTCATTTGGTTCAAATCTCAGCAGCTCGTGGTGATGTCGCGTCAACCGTCACGTGCGACAGCTCTTCTAACGCCAGCATCAATGCCTGGGTCCCGCATCGACCGTGGCCCTGGACTTGAACCGAGCGATAGAGTTCATGCACAAGGGTCAGTCCGGGCAAAGTTAAATTCATACGTCGCGCCTCTTCCAACGCGATGCTCATGTCTTTCACAAAGTGATCGACGAAAAACCCTGGATCGAAATTGCGTTGCAGAATGCGGGGCGCAAGATTGTCGAGCGTCCAGCAGGCCGCTGCGCCGCTCTTGATCGAGCGCAGCATGGTCTCAAGATCCAAGCCCGCCTTGCACCCATAGAGCAGGCTCTCGCAGACACCGATCATGGTGCCCGCGATCACGATCTGATTACACAGTTTGGTATGTTGGCCGGAGCCCGCTATACCTTGGTACACGATCGTCTTTCCTAGTATCTGAAACAACGGCATCAGGGTATCGGCAATTGCTCGATCACCGCCAATCATAATTGAGAGCGTCCCCTGTCGCGCACCGACATCGCCGCCAGAGACCGGCGCATCAATTGCGGCTATGTCTCGTGCCTTGGCGGCATCATAAATTTCTTGCGCAAGATGAGGGGACGTCGTTGTCATGTCAACCATAGCGCTACCTGCACGAGCGCCTGCCAGCAGTCCGCGATCTCCGAAATAAACCTCTCGCATGTCTTGTGGGAATCCGACCATTGAAAAGATGACATCGGCGCGCTCGGCAATCAATTTCGGAGAGTCAGCCCAGGTCGCGCCTTCAGCCAGCAGGCCCATCGCTTTCTCCCTTGTCCGGGTATGCACTACCACCTCATACCCTTGCTGGAGCAATCGCGCCGCCATAGCCGCGCCCATCACACCGGTTCCTATCCAGCCGACGTGGGTGCTTGAGGGTGCTATGTCATGTATCCGAGCGTTAGCCATCATTGAACACGCTCCTACCCCGCATGGGTCCTTCCCTGAATCTCCGGTTCCTCCAAATGCTAGAGGTAAGACAGCACAGCATGGACAGCGAGTCAAGGGTAAGCGCTCATCGCGCAGAACATTGTGCTGATGGGAAGCGGCGTTTGATTCTGTGATGGTTACTGGAGCCTGTAGGTACTTAACGACTAGACCGCTCGCGATGGAAGGCCTAGAGTGCCCTATGCTGTTATTTCGAGAACGACCAGATGAAGTCTTCTACGACATTGTACGGGAGTCATTGGCTGGGCTGGCCGAGGATCTCAAACCGGCCGAGGTGGATCCTAAGCTCATGGGCGCCCTGTTGCCCAAGACCGCGAAGATGCTCAGCGGTGGTGAGGCGCTCGCGACAGTCGACGAATTGATTCTTGCGCTCGCGAGCCCTGAGGTGTTTGAACTTGCGCCAATGCACCGACTTATCTTGAGCGAAGCGTTGGAGCGCTATTGCGAATCCTATAATAATCACCCTCAAGATACGGATGTGCATGCTCGCTACGAGATTCGTCGGCTCGATTCCGTACGAATGATCAATATGTTTATCCGGCCGTTTGGCGAGGCTTTCAACGAGGCGCCGGACCAGGCCCGCACGGAAGCGCTGCAACTGTCAATTCTTGGGGATGCGTCTTCACGCCCTCCCACGCGCCGAGATCTGTCCCTCTGGTATCTCAAGGAAGCCGTCTATCCAATGCCACCACCGGAAATGTAAACCATCGTGTGGCGAGGGCATGAAGGTCATATGGATGTTGAATAGTTCGGCAATTCTGGTTGGGAGAGAGTAACTGATTACACGCCTCCGGAGGATCTGTGAAACGACTCACGTTGAATGTTGTGATGCTGAGTTGTATGGCCTGCTCTCAGAATGTGACCATCCCTCCGGCCGATCAAGATACGGCTCCGAATATCACCATCAACGCCTTTGTGGTGCAACAACCGAGTGGTTATAACGGAGACGTAGAACCCGGTAAAGCGAACGTCGGCATGACGACGTCAGTCAATGTCACGCAAGGGGCGCAGGTGCAGTTCAGCGGTAGCGCCAAGAATCCAGGCGGCGTCCAGCAGTTTAGCGTGAAGGTGACGCAAGCCGGCGAGGTCCTGTATCAGGTGACAACCAGCGGCGCGCCCGATGCCGGTGGACATGTGCCGGATTTACTCAGCCTCGTGGGGACGAACGGGGCGGGAAGCCCAGGCAGTCAACCGATGGTCGTGAGCTTGTCCGCCCCGGTCATCGTGACCGCCACGGCAACTAATTTTCATGCGATGAGTCAGACCATCATCCTGACATACAACCCCGTATCGACCAACATTACGGTCGGTGGCGGCACGGGAACGGGGCAGCCGCCTCCACCGATGACGGCACAGCTCTTTCTCTCGGCCAATCATGACCTGGGTCCGTTTCAAACTACCACGGCGCCGCCGGGACTGTGCCAGGCGACGCTGACATGGACCGTGACTCCGATCTCCCTCAGTGGAACAACGGGCATGACTACGCCCTATACGAATACTGCAACCGCGAATCCGACTCCAACGTGGCTGCATGACGCGGCGTCTGGACTGAATACCGCCCGATGTCCGTATGGGCAGATGGTCGGGAACCTACGGACAGGCACATGGATGGTTTCGGTTAGCGCGAGCGGCGCCGGTGGGAGCTGGCAGGCGCAGTGTCAAGCGATCGTCTCGGCGGGCATGAACAGCCGCATATTCCGGTGGAGCCAGATGGGCTGCCAATAAATTAGATGATCTGCTGATGTGTGTGGCGAGCTAGAGGGATCTCGTCATGGTACATCTCGTACTAATTGTACATAAGAGTGGTCGCCCTCTTTCCCGATGAGCTCGACAACGAGGACCGGTTTACCATGGGACTGCACAACGGTAAAAGCCGAAATCAGCCTTTGGGTGTCTGACACGAGTTTCCCATCGATGACGATCAATTTACCGGCATCAGCCGCGAGACTTTCGCCTCGATCGCTCCACGCAACATAACTTCCAGCAGAGCCGATAGTGACCCGCACATCGCCATTGTTCCACAGCCCGGACATTCTCCAAGGTGTTTCCTTCCACTGCCCCGCGACGCTAGCGAGACTTTCTACCGGGACGATGTTTGAAGAGGGTGGATGGGAGCGGGACGCGCCGCAGCCGGTCAAGGGGACGACAAAGA
>Ga0070674_100001700_pt1 | contig 11914 bp, 9 predicted proteins | sample KBSM33metaG_FD_65344 | JGI IMG/M metagenome (GOLD analysis project Ga0070674, IMG submission 65344) | Miscanthus rhizosphere microbial communities from Kellogg Biological Station, Michigan, USA - KBS M3-3 metaG | ecosystem: Host-associated > Plants > Roots > Rhizosphere > Soil ... | reverse complement strand
CGGTCGTCGTCTTGCCGCTGCCCGATTCGCCGACCAGCCCGAAAGTCTCTCCCTCGTCGATGCTGAAGCTGACGTCGTCGACCGCGGCCACACGCGTCCCCGCGCGGAACAGCCCCGCATCGCGCGTGAAGTGCTTGACGAGATGGGAGACTTCGACGAGCGGCGTCATCGCGAATCGTGCAGATAGCACTTGGCCGTCTGCTCGGTGCCGGCTGGAAAGTCCGGCGGCGGCCCGGTCGTGCACGGGTCGAAGCGATCCGGGCAGCGTGGGTTGAACGCGCAGCCGGGCGGCAGCGCGCCGAGGAGCGGCACCGACCCGTCGATCGCGCGCAGCCGTTCCCCCGGGTGTCCGCCGGGCATCGATGCGAGCAGGCCGCGCGTATAGGGGTGTGCCGGGTTGCGGAAAATCGCGCGCACCGGCCCGGTTTCGACGATGCGGCCGGCGTACATGACGGCGACGCGGTCGGCGGTTTCGGCGATGACGCCGAGATCGTGGGTGATGAGCAGCAGCGACAGGTTGAGCGCGGACTTCATCTCGCGCAGCAGATCCAGGATCTCCGCCTGGATCGTGACGTCGAGCGCCGTCGTCGGCTCGTCCGCGATGACGAGCGACGGCTGACAGGACAGCGCGATCGCGATCAGCACGCGCTGGCGCATGCCGCCCGAGAGCTGGTGGGGGTAGTCGTTCACCCGCGATTCGGGATTCGGGATCCGCACGGCGCGGAGGAGCTCGATGGCTTTCGCCCTGGCCTCCCGCCGTGTGGCGCGGCCGTGCACGAGAAGCGCCTCCGCGACCTGATCGCCGACGCGGAAGACCGGGTTCAGCGCGGTCATCGGCTCCTGGAAGATGAGCGCAATCTCGGCGCCGCGCACCGTGCGCATGGTCTTCTCGTCGAGGGTGAGGAGGTCGCGGCCCTTGAAGGTGATGCGGCCCGACGCGATGCGGCCCGGCGCCTGGACGAGCCGCATGATCGACAGCGCGGTCACCGATTTGCCGCTGCCTGATTCGCCGACCAGCCCCAGCGTCTCGCCGGCGCGAATCTCGAAGTCGATCTCGTCCACGGCCGCCACCGGTCCGCGCGCCGTATCGAAGACGGTCGTGAGATGCGACACCGACAGCAGCGGGGTCACAGCGTCGCGGTTTCTTTGTACTCGCCGAAGACGGCGCGCATCGCGTCGGCGATCTCTCCGACCGTGGCCTTCGCTTCCACGGCCGCGATGATCGGCGGCACGAGGTTGCTGCCGCCGCGCGCGGCGTCGCCGACGGCGGCGAGCGCCGCCTCGCACTCGCTGGCGCTCCGGCTGGCGCGGACCGCGCGCACGCGCTCGATCTGCTGCCGCTCGATGTCGGGGTCGACGGCGAAGAGCGCTGCCGACGCCGCCGGGGGCTCGACCGCGAACGCGTTGACGCCGACGACGACCGCGGTCCCGGCGTCGATGGCGAGCTGGGCGCGGTAGGCCGACTCCTGGATCTCGCGCTGAATCAGCCCGGTTTCGATCGCCGCCAGCGTGCCGCCGGCGGCGGCGATCCGCGCCAGGATCGCCTCGGCGCCGCGCTCGATCTCATTGGTGGCCGCCTCAATCGTGTACGAGCCGGCGACCGGGTCCACGGTGTTCGCGACGCCGCTCTCCGCGGCGATGATCTGCTGCGTGCGCAGGGCGACCTGCACCGAGTCCTCGGTCGGCAGCGCCAGCGCTTCGTCGCGGCCGTTGCAGTGCAGCGACTGGGTGCCCCCGAGGACCGCCGCCAGGGCCTGCAGCGCGACGCGGACGATGTTGTTGTCCGGCTGTTGGGCGGTCAGCGTGCTCCCGGCCGTCTGCGTATGGAAACGGAGCTGCTGCGCGCGCGGGTTGGTGGCGTGAAAGCGGTCGCGCATGATGCGCGCCCACAGCCGGCGGGCGGCGCGGTACTTGGCGATTTCCTCCAGGAAGTCGTTGTGCGCGTTGAAGAAGAACGACAGGCGCTGGCCGAACTGATTCACGTCGAGGCCGGCGTCGATCGCCGACTGCACGTACGCCTGCGCGTGGGCGAAGGTGAACGCGATCTCCTGCACGGCCGTCGATCCGGCTTCGCGAATGTGGTAGCCGCTGATCGAAATCGTGTTCCAGTTCGGCAACTCGCGCTCGCAGAACGCGAAGATGTCGGTGACGATTCGCAGCGACTGGCGCGGCGGGTAGATGTAGGTGCCGCGCGCGACGTACTCCTTGAGGATGTCGTTCTGCACCGTGCCCGCCAGTTGCCGGGCCGGGACGCCCTGGCGCCGGGCCACCGCCACATACAGCGCCAGCAGGATGATGGCCGTGGCGTTGATCGTCATCGACGTGGACACGCGATCGAGGGGGATGTCGTTGAAGAGGATCCCCATGTCCTCGATCGAATCGATGGCGACGCCGACACGCCCCACTTCGCCGGCGGCCAGCGGATGGTCCGAGTCGTAGCCCATCTGCGTCGGCAGGTCAAAGGCGACGCTCAGCCCGCTGACGCCCTGCGCCAGGAGATAGCGGTAGCGCTCGTTCGATTCCCCGGCGGTGGCAAAGCCCGCGTACTGCCGCATCGTCCACAGACGTCCGCGGTACATGGTGGGCTGGATCCCGCGGGTGAACGGGAACTCGCCGGGAAAGCCGAGATCGGTGAGGGGATCGCGGCCGTTGAGGTCGGCCGGCGTGCGCACAGGGGGCGTGTCGCTGGCGCTGGCGGCGTGGCCGACCTTGCTCACAGGTCGCGATTGTAGCGCGAGACGACGCGACGGCCGCATGTCGGCGCGGGACGAGGGCCGAATCATTACATTTTGGTAACGAAATCACCGCTCAGTTCGCCGTAAGTCCTTGACAGAGTGGCGTCTGGGGCTTAAACTCAACATGCCTGCAAGCTGATTATTTTTCGACACAGTGAACTCGTCACCCGCCCGGTCCGATGTCTATTGTCTAGGTGTAGCCAGGCTTCGATCGGGAAGCGCCCCGGTTCTCGGTCCGGCGGCGTAGGAGGGAAGCAGATGGACGACGTCGTGAACCGGTTCGCACGAGAGCTGGCCGACGCGATTGCCGCCGCAGTCGCGGAGAATCCGCAGGTCGAGGCGTGCCGCGAGAAAGCGCGCGCGGCGGGCTTCGAGATGAAAGTCACGCTTGAAGCCGTGGTGGGATTCGTCAGCCGCTCGCAGTCGGCCGCGCTGGCGAAGGTGACGGCTCCGGCCCGCGTGGTGCAGCCGAAGCGTAATCTCGAGGTCACGGCGAACGATCGCCGCTTCCTTCGTTCGCTCAGAATCGCGGCAGACGAGACGGCTGAGCCTGTTGAATAACGGAAATTAAGAATTAAGAATTTGGAATTCGTCGAGGGCCGGCGCGGTTTCGCGCCGGCCTTTTTCATTTCTGGGCCGCCTGGTTGGCGACGCGGGCGGCGGCGGCAGCCGCGGCGTCGGCGTCGCCGAGATAGTAGTGCCGCAACGGCTTGAGGTCGTCGTCGAGCTCGTAGACGAGCGGGATGCCGGTCGGAATGTTCAGCTCGACGATCGTCTGCTCGTCGATCGTGTCCAGGTACTTGACCAGCGCGCGCAGGCTGTTGCCGTGCGCGGCGATCACGACGCGCTGGCCGCCGCGAATCGCGGGCGCGATGGTGCCGTGCCAGTACGGCAGAAAGCGGCCCACGGTTTCCTTCAATGATTCAGTGAGCGGCAGGTCGGACGGGGCCAGATCCTTGTAGCGCGGGTCGCGCGAGGGGTGGCGCGGGTCGTCCGGCGTCAACGCCGGCGGCGGAATGTCGTAGCTGCGCCGCCAGATCTTGACCTGCGCCTCGCCGTGCTTCGCCGTCGTCTCGGCCTTGTTCAACCCCTGCAGCGCCCCGTAGTGCCGTTCGTTCAGCTTCCAGCTCTTGACCACTGGGATCCAGAGCTCGTCGAGCACGTCGAGCGCGATTCCGAGCGTCTTGATCGCGCGTTTGAGCACCGACGTGAACGCGATGTCGAACACGTAGCCGCCCTCCTTCAGGAGGCGTCCGGCCTCGGCGGCTTCCTGCCGTCCGCGGTCGGTGAGATCGACGTCGTGCCACCCGGTGAAGCGGTTCTCCTTGTTCCAGGTGCTCTCGCCGTGACGCAGGAGGACGAGCTTATGCATGGGTCGGGATGGCGCCGCGTCCGGCGAAGCGGGCGGCCGCGCCGAGCTCCTCTTCGATGCGCAGCAACTGGTTGTACTTGCAGACGCGATCGCTCCGGCTGGCCGACCCGGTCTTGATCTGTCCCGCCGCGGTGCCGACAGCCAGGTCGGCGATGGTCGAGTCCTCGGTCTCGCCCGATCGATGCGAGATGATCGTCGCATAGCCCGCGTCGGCGGCCATGCGGACGGCGTCGAGCGTCTCGGTGACCGTGCCGATCTGATTCAGCTTCACCAGGATCGCGTTGCCGACCTGGTCCGCGATGCCCTTTTTCAGGATCTCCGGGTTGGTGACGAAGACGTCGTCGCCGACCAGCTGTACGCGGGCGCCGAGCGTGCTCGTCAGGCGCTTCCAGCCGTCCCAGTCGCCTTCGGCGAGGCCGTCCTCGATCGACACGATGGGGTACTGACGGATCCAGTCTTCATAGAGCCGGATCATCTCGTCCGAGCTGCGATCGGGCTCGCCGGACTTCTTGAACGTGTAGCGGCCCCGACCAGCCCACAGCTCGCTCGACGCGACGTCGAGCGCGATCCAGACGTCCTTGCCTGCGGTGAACCCCGCCTTGCCGACCGCCTCGAGCACGACGTCGAGCGCGTTCTGGTTCGACTTCAGGTTCGGCGCGAACCCGCCTTCGTCGCCGACGCCGGTCGACTGGCCGCGTGCCTTCAGGATCCCGCGCAGCGCGTGAAAAATCTCGGCGCCGATCCGCAGCGCTTCGCTGAAGGACGGGGCGCCGAGCGGCATCACCATGAACTCCTGGAAATCGACGCTCGAGTCCGCGTGCGCGCCGCCGTTCAGGATGTTCATCATCGGCACCGGAAGCGTGTAGTGCTCGCTGCCGTAGAGCGCACCAACGTAGCGGTAGAGTGGCAGCCGTTGCGCCACCGCCTCCGCCCGCAGGGCCGCCATCGAGACGCCGAGCAGCGCGTTGGCGCCAAGGCGGCTCTTGGTCGGCGTCCCGTCGAGCGCGATCATCGCCGCGTCGAGCCCGCGCTGATCGAGCTCGCGTCCCGTGAGGGCGCTCGCGATCTCGGCGTTCACGTTCGCGACCGCCTTGCGGACGCCCTTGCCGCCGTAGCGCGAACGGTCGCCGTCGCGGAGCTCGAGCGCCTCGCGCTCGCCGGTCGACGCGCCGGAAGGCACCGCGGCGCGGCCGGTCGAGCCCCCGTCCAGCGTCACGTCCACTTCCACGGTCGGATTGCCGCGCGAATCGAGGATCTCGCGGCCGTGCACTTTGACGATCTTCAAACGCCCTCCGTTAGGTGAAATGCAACCACGAAAGCACACGTTCTTTGTCGTGTCTCTTCGTGATTTCGTGTTTTCGTGGTGGCATTTGGGTTACCCGCCGCCGCCCTTGCGGTCCGCCTCGGCCTCGAAATGGAGCGCTTCCTCGCTGAGCGGGCCGATGAGCGGCTCGTCGTCGATCGTGACGACGACGATGCCCGAATCGGTGACGGTGTGGCGGCGGCGATCTTCGTCGCTGTTGTAGCCGATCAGCGCGCCGCGCGGGATGAGGACGTCGCGATCGATGATCGCGCGGCGGATGCGCGCGTGGCGCCCGACGCGCACGCCGGGCATCAGGATGCACTCGTCGATCTGGGAGAAGCTGTGGACGCGGACGTTCGGGCACAGCACGCTCCCGGTGATCGTGGTGCCCGACACGATGCAGCCGGGCGAGATCACCGAATCGAGCGCCTGGCCGCAGCGGCTGCCGGTTTCCGCGAACACGAACTTGGCCGGCGGCGCCTGCGGCTGATAGGTCCGCAGCGGCCACTCGGGATCGTACAGGTTGAACTCGGGGTTGACCTGGCAGAGATCCATGTTGGCCTCGAAGTAGGCGTCGAGCGTGCCGATGTCGCGCCAGTATTTCGAGGCCTTCTTGTTCTCGTCGTAGAAGCGGTACGAGTAGACCGGCGCCTGATGGATCAACGCCGGGATGATGTCCTTGCCGAAATCGTGGTTGGTCGGCTGGTTCGCGTCCGCTTCGAGGGCATGGACCAGCACGTCGGTGTCGAAGATGTAGACGCCCATCGACGCCAGCGCGAACTCGGGCGAGCCGGGAATCGCGGTCGGGTGATGCTTGGGTTTTTCCTGGAAGCCGGTGACGCGTTCGTTCTCGTCGACCACGATGATGCCGAAGCGGTTGGCTTCGGCAATCGGAATCTCGATCGTCGCCAGCGTCACCGCCGCCTTCCGCTCCTGGTGGAGCCGGAGCATGCGCGCGTAGTCCATCTTGTAGACGTGGTCGCCCGAGAGCACGACCAGGTACTTCGGGTTCTCGCGCATGATCGAGTACAGGTTCTGGTAGACCGCGTCGGCGGTGCCCTGATACCAGTGCTCGCTGACGCGCTTCTGCGGCGGCAGGATTTCGACGAATTCGCCGAGCTCCTCCGAGACGATGGACCAGCCCATGCGGACGTGCCGGTTGAGCGACAGCGACTTGTACTGCGTCGCGATGAAGATGCGCCGCAGCCCGGAGTTGATGCAGTTGCTGAGCGCGAAGTCGATGATGCGGTACGGGCCGCCGAAGTAGACCGCCGGTTTGGCCCGCTCTTTCGTCAGCGGATACAGACGCTCCCCGGCGCCGCCCGCGAGCACGATGACCAGGCTGTCGTCGAGAAGCGCCGACATCTGATCCTCAGCTCTTGCGCAGCACGACGCGCGCGGGCGCGCCGTCGGCCCCGACAATCCGGAGCGGCAGGCAATACATCTCGTAGACGCCCGGGTCGACGTCGGCCAGGTTGAGCCCCTCGATCACGATCATGCCGGCGCCGAGCAGGACGTGATGGGCCGGCGCCCCGGGCTTCCTGAACTGCTCGACGGACAGGTAGTCGACGCCGAGCACCTTGATGCCTTTCCCGACCAGGTGCTTCGCGCCCGATTCGGTGACGCCGATGTAGTCGGTATGGAAATCAGGCGAGCCCCACAGCCGCGAATTGTGCGTCTTGATCAGCAGCCGCACGTCCTCCGAGAGATTGAGGCCGTTCAAGTCTTCCGCCGCGATGCCGGTGCGCGAGGTGACCTCGATGACGCGGGTGCGGCCGATCAGCATCTCGAGCGGCAGCGCCTCGGTCCCGGCGCCGGCGTCGAAGAAATGTCGCGGCGCATCGACGTGGGTCCCGGTATGTGCGCTCATGTGCAGCGTCGAGACGTTCGAGCTGTCGCCGCGCGCGATCCGCTTGATCGCCTCGAGGCTGAACGGCGTGTTGTTCGGGTAGGTCGGGAGGGCGGAATCGAGCGGCACCGTGACGTCGATGAGCTTCATGGACGGGACAAGAGGTCGGATAATAGCATAGCGTCCGGCCCCCAAAGCCGGGCTGAAGTGCCACAGCCAGAACGGTTTGACTTGGCCCCAAGCCGACGCCTATTATTGACTGTTGAACTGGAACCTTTATCTTTTTGCAATGAGGAGACAACGCTTTATGACGCACCGGGCGGGCGTGCTCGCGCTACTTATCCTCGTGCTGTTGGCATCTTCGAACCCGGTCATTGCCCAGAGCAAGGACGACAAGAAGAAGGACGAGGCGCAGAAGAAGGAAATCGGGAACATCGTCAAGATCGTCGACGACCTCAGCGCGGGTCAGCCGGCGCCAAACGACCTCGGGCTCTCGTGGCTCCGCGAGGACGTGCTGAAGGCGCAGGGCAGCAAAGAGTACGTGCCGTTCACGGTGCAGCTCGACCCGTCGAAGGTCGCCGGCGGCAACGTCGCTTTCTACTGGCGTGTCGTGTCGAAAGGCGCCGCAGCCGCTGCGCCCGCCGCGGACCCGAACGCGAAGAAGGACGACAAGAACAAGGACAAAGCCAAGAAGGAATACGCCTACGAGGACATCAGCTTCGTCCCCGTGACCGCCGGACAGAATCCGATGCGGATCTCGCGATCCTTCACCGTGTCGGCTGGCGCCTATGACGTCTATCTCGTCGCCAAGGAGCCCACGCCCGACAAGGCGCCCAAGGGCGCGCCGGCGCCGAAGGTCTCCGCGATCAAGCAGACCGTCACGGTGCCCGAGTTCTGGAACACCGAGCTGGCGACCAGCTCCGTGATCGTCGCCCAGCGCATCGACCCGCTGCCGGCGCCGCTGACGCCGCAGCAGCAGGCCGACCGTCCGTACGCGCTCGGCATGATGGAAATCATGCCGACCTTCGAGACCAAGTTCACCAAGAAGTCCGAGCTCTCGACCTTCATGCTGATCTACAACCCGAAGGTGGACAGCGCGAACAAGCCGGACGTCAGCGTCGAGTACAACTTCTATCAGCGGCTGGGCGGCGCGCCCGAGAAGTTCTTCAACAAGACCAACCCGCAGAACCTGAACGGCCAGACGCTGCCGCCCAACTTCGACCTCGCGGCAGGTCATCAGCTGCAGAGTGGCCAGGCGGTCCCGCTGGCGTCGTTCCCTGAAGGCGATTATCGGCTCGAAATCAAGGTGACCGATAAAATTGCCAACAAAACGTTGACCAGGGAAGTCAACTTTACGGTCACTCCGTCGTAAAGTACGGCATAGTCGAGAGTGCACATGAGAGCCCCTTCCAGGATGACGGCGTCTGCGGTCGTCGGCGGTCTGGTGCTTCTCTGTCTCCCTTCGTTCGCCGCCGGTCAAAGCGCCTCGATAGTCCGGCCCGTCGCGCACATCGCCTCGGTCGCCGCCGGCTCGATTCAGGGAAACGTCCAGGACGAGATGGGGGCGCCGGTCGCTGGCGCGATGGTGTCGGCGCTCGGGGCAACGACGGCCTTCGCAGTAAGCGACCGGAGCGGCAAGTTCGAGATCCGGTCGCTGTCTCCGGGGCCGTATCTCGTCAGGGCCCATCTCAGCGGGTTCGTGGCGTCACGCGGACAGGTGATTGACGTCCGGGCGAGCGGACGGGCGTCCTCGTCAATCGCGCTTCATCACGCGACCGCTCCCGGGACGGTGTCGTCCTATCCAGTTCTCGCGGCGGGCGTCGCGTCTGCGCCGGCCGCGCCTCCAGCCGAAGCGGCCACGCCGGACGCGCCGGACAACACCGCGGAGGCGCGCGGCCCGGTCAACGACGACCACAGTGAAATCGCGTGGCGACTCCGTCACGCGCGCCGCGCGGTCCTGAAGGACGTCACGCTTCCCGACGACCTCCTCGTCGACGACGGCGAGGAGGCGAACACGGCGAATGTCTTCAGCCGTTCGAGCGCGTCGGCGGCGCGGCTGGCCACCAGTTTCTTCGCCGACACGCCGTTTGTCGGCCAGGTGAACCTGCTGACCACCGGCTCGTTCGATTCGGCGCAGCAGCTGTTCTCCCCCACCAACTTCGCGCACAACACGGCGTATCTCGCCCTTGGTGCGCCGGTCGGCGAGAATGCCGACTGGACCGCGCGCGCCGCGCTCACGCAGGGTGACCTCGCGTCGTGGATTGTCGCCGGCGAGTACACGACGCGGGCGCCGGCACGGCACCGCTACGACATCGGCCTCTCCTACAGCACGCAGCGTTACGAGGGCGGGAACTTCGCCGCGCTGCGCGACGTCGCCGACGGCACACGAAACGCCGGCGCGCTCTACGCGTTCGACACGTTCTCGATCACGCCGGTCGTCACGCTGACCTACGGCGGCCGCTACTCGCGCTACGACTATCTCGAAGGCCGCAGCCTGTTCAGCCCGCGCGTCGCGCTGACGGTCGAGCCCGCGGAGCACTTCCGTGTGAGCACGATCCTCTCGAGCCGCGCGCTCGCGCCCGGCGCCGAGGAGTTCATGCCGCGCCTGGACAGCGGCATCTGGCTCCCGCCGCAGCGGACCTTCTCCTCGCTCGTGAGCGGCAGCCCGCTCGAAGCCGAGCGCACGAACCACATGGAGTTCGAGGTCGAGCGCGACGTCGCCGCGGCGACCATCTCGCTGCGCACGTTCCGCCAGCACGTGGAGAATCAGCTCGTCACGCTGTTCGGCGTCGAGATGCCCGGCGCGTCGTCCGCGCTCGGCCATTACTTTGTCGCCAACGCCGGCCGTGTCGACGCCACGGGCTTCGGCGCCGGGATCCGGACGGCGATTGCGAGCCGGGTGCACGGGTCGATCGAATACTCGGTGACGCGCGCCAGGACCGCCTCACTGGACAACCCCGCGTTCCTCTTGTTCTTCGCGCCCTCTGCCGTCGGCGCCGAGCCGACGCGAATCCACGACGTCTCGACGTCGATCGAAACCGAAGTCCCCGAAACGTCGACGCGCGTCGTCGTCCTCTATCGCGTCAGCAACGCATTTGCGCGCCCGATCAGCACCACCGTGGCGCAGACGGCGTGCCTCGACTCGCGTTTCGATGTGCAGGTCCGCCAGTCGCTGCCGTTCATGGACTTCAGCAGCGCGAAGTGGGAGATGCTGGTGGCCGTGCGCAACTTCTTCCGCGAGACGGCCGCCGATCAGTCGATTTACGACGAGCTGCTCGTCGTCCGTCCGCCGAAGCGCATCGTCGGCGGCCTGACGCTCAAGTTCTAAGCCGCGGACCTCCCCCGATTCCGATCCATAATATTGAAACTAGCGCTCCGTATTGTTGGAGTTCTAGCCAGTTCTGCCGTGCACATCGACCGGGAAATCTCGATTTTTCAGTAGTTTAGATGATGCGCCGTACCCCACAATCAGGGTATAGCCTTTGCTAACTCTGCGGACGGCGAAGTGTCCGAGCGCTTCGCGCAATCGACAGATACATGGGCGATTCATCGCTGAACCACACCGATCCCGTTGAAGCCCGCTGGCTGGTGTGGGGGCGGTCTGCCTTCGCGGTCGCGGTGGTCCTGGTGCTCGTGGGGCTCGGCATCGCCAACGTCGCGATGTACTCCCGGTGGCACGAGGTCGAGGACGGCGTCCTCTGGGGCGCGCGCGCCGAAGGCGTCACGGCCATCGACGTGCTGCCCGGATCCGCCGCGGCTGGCGCAGGGATCCAGGCCGGCGACGTGTTGCTGGCCGTGAACGGATCGCCGGTGCAGACCCCGGCCGAAGTGATCGAGTACCAGCACCGGAGCCACGAAGGCACGCGGCTCGCTTATACGCTGCTGCGGCTCGGCACGCAGCAGGCGCTGCAGTTGACGCTCACGCCCGCGATGCGCGGCGGCTCGATGTACTTCGTCCTCGCCGCGGTCGGCATTTTCACCCTGATCGTCGGCGCTTCGGTTCGCCTCCGTCGTCCGCGCGATCAGGCGACGCTGCATTTTTTCTGGCTGTGCGTCGCGTTCTTCGGCGTCTTCACGTTCTCCTTCAACGGTCCGTTCGATCGGCTCGACTGGATCTTCTACTGGGGTGACGCGGCCGCGTTCGCGCTGCTGCCGCCGCTGCTGCTCCATTTCACGATGGTCTTCCCGCAGCGGCAGGCCGAGTCCTCGAGCGACTCTGGCTTCCGTCCGGCCCTGGTCCTGCTGATGTACGTGCCGGCGCTGATGCTCGTCACGGTGCGTGTCGTCGCGGTGGCGCGCGCGTCGCAGGGCAGCCTGTCGGGGCCGCAGTTCTCGCGCGTCCTCGAGACGCTGGATCGCAGCGAGCCGGTCTACCTGTTCTTCTGCGCGGTCGCGGCGCTGGCCGTGCTCGTGCGAGGGTTCCAGCACACCACGTCGGTGACCGGCCAACGGCAGCTGCGCTGGATTGCCTGGGGCACCGCCCTCGGCGTCGGGCCGTTCGCGTTCGGCTACGCGCTCCCCTGGGCGCTCGGGGTGAACCCGCCGCTGGCGCTCCAGCTCACCGCCATTCCGCTCGGCCTCGTGCCGCTGACCTTCGCCTCGGCGATCGTGCGCTACCGGCTGCGCGACGTCGAGGTCATCATCAAGCGCGGGCT
>Ga0070674_100001699_pt1 | contig 11919 bp, 9 predicted proteins | sample KBSM33metaG_FD_65344 | JGI IMG/M metagenome (GOLD analysis project Ga0070674, IMG submission 65344) | Miscanthus rhizosphere microbial communities from Kellogg Biological Station, Michigan, USA - KBS M3-3 metaG | ecosystem: Host-associated > Plants > Roots > Rhizosphere > Soil ... | reverse complement strand
CCGTTCCAGATGCGCGAAGCTGGAGGCGAGTGATGTTCGTCACCAAGAAGACACTGCCGCGGCGGACGTTCCTGCGGGCCATGGGCACGACGATCGCGCTGCCATTCCTGGACGCGATGGTGCCGGCGCTGTCGGCGCGCGCGCTCAAGCCCACGCCGCGTTACGGCTTCGTCTACATCGCCAACGGCGTCATCCAGAACCTGTGGACGCCCGCGACGACTGGCGCAGGATTCGATCTGACGCCGACGTTGCAGCCATTCGCGAACCTCCGCGACAAGATTTCGGTGGTCAGCGGCCTGTCGCACTTGCAGGCCGATACGTTCGGTGATGGCACCGGCGATCATCCGCGCGCGACCGCTGTCTGGCTCACGGGCGTGCACGCCTACGACCGGGCCCAGCCCGGCGTTGAGGTGAAGCTGGCGACCACAGTGGATCAGCTCCTCGTGCGGGAGATTGGCAAGACCTCACGGGTCCCGTCGATCGAGATGTCTGTGGATTTCCCGACGCAGGGCTCCTGCGATTCAGGCGACTGCTTCTACGTGAATACCGTCTCGTGGCGCAACGAGACGACCCCGAACAACACCGAGTCGCATCCGCGCATTCTCTTCGAGCGGCTCTTCGGCGACGGCGGGAGCTCGGAAGCGCGTCTGGCGCTGAGCCGATCGGAAGGAAGCATTCTGGATTCGGTTCGCGAAGAGGCGAGCCGGGTGGCCAGCAGCCTGGGGCGCGGGGACAAGAACAAGCTGCGTGAATACCTCGACTCGGTGCGCGAGGTGGAGCAACGCATTCAGAACGCGGAGTCGCAGCCGGTCGATATCGAGCTGCCGGAGCGGCCCACGGACATTCCGTCCTCGTTCGACGCGCACACGAAGTTGATGTTCGACCTGCAGGCGCTGGCGTTCCAGGCCGACGTCACCCGCGTGTTCAGCATGATCATGTCGCGCGAGCTGAGCACGATGACGTTCCCGGGCATCGGCGTACCCGAGCAGCATCACGGCGTCTCGCACCATCGCAACGATCCGCAGCTGATCGCCAAGAAAGCGCGCATCGATGTCTACCAGTCGCAGCTCTTCGCCTACTTCCTGGAGAAGCTGCAGTCGATGCCCGAGGGCGACGGTTCCGTGCTCGACCAGTCGCTGCTGCTGTACGGCGGCGGCATGGGCGATGGCAACATGCATCGCCACTCGGACCTGCCGACGCTGCTGGCCGGCGGCCTCGGCGGCAAGTTCAGGATGGGCCGCCATCTCCAGTACAAGGCGGACACACCGATGGCCAACTTGTTGCTGACGATCATGGACAGCGGCGGCGTGCGCCTCGAGAAGTTCGGCGACAGCAACGGACGAATTCTCGAACCGCTTTCCGTGTCCTAGCGACTGAGCGCCTGAACGCCCCCGTCATCTCGCGCGATGATGGCGCGCGCGCCACTCATCGCGCGTCTGTCCCCAGATATCGACCTGGTCATGCTCGTAAGGCGCCGGCAGTTGTCCAGGGCCGACGTAGCGTGAATCGAGCTTCCGCGCGACTCGCTGCGAGGCTGTATTGTCTGGTGCAATCGAGTGGATAACCTGGATCCAGCCCAGATGATCGAAAGCCCAGTCGATGCTTGCGACCGCCGCCTCGGTGGCGAACCCACGACCCCAGCACTCTCTGACGACGGCCCAGCCGATCTCGCTGCCTGGCCATCCTTCGGGCATCCACGGTCCAACGCGGCCGATCCAGCGGCCCGTAGCTTTCTCGATGACCGAGAACATGGCGAAACCGTTCGCATGCCACGCGCCGATCATCGTCATGATCATGCGCCACGTGACGGCGCGCGGAACTGTGCCACCGATGAACCGCGCCGTCTCCGGGTCCGCCATCATCGCGGCCCAGGGATCGAGATCTTCCAGGCGAGGCGCACGGAGGATGAGACGCGGCGTTTCCACGCGAAGATCGTCGACAGTCATGGCGTCCATGGTTTCACCGGAAGTGGTTCGCGATCGGATCGTTATAGCTCGCGATTCAGCCAGCGGACGATGTTGAGCGCGAACTGGCGGTTCTGCATGCCGGGCGCCGAGTAGTCAACCAACGCGCCCATTTCACCGATGATGACGACTCGGCCACGGCCGAAGACGAACGCGATGCCCTGACTATGGCCGGCCACTGAGACCTGATCGCACGACGGACACGGATTGAAGTCCCTGGCCTGCGCCTGTGGCGTATTGTTCGACGGCGCTGCATTCGAGGGCGCGCGATCTCCGCTGGATGGTATCCAGTCCACGGCAGTTGGGCTCAGGCGCAACAGCGACACGCTTCCAGGCGGTCCCTCCATCGATCCTCCGGTGACGGTTGAGACCCCTTCGATTTTTTCGTCCTCATTGGATCCACGCGTGATGGGGTGGTCGGGGAGAAGACCGTTCTCGAGTGAGAACACGAGATATCCGAACACTGGGCCGTACCCGGGCAACGTCCGCCGATTCGCGGGATCGTCGGTCCATCCACCGGAGAGTGTCACGCCGAATCGATTCGCAAGCGATCGCGCGGCGACGCCAGTGGGGTAGTGATCGGTCACGAGCAGCAGGCCGCCACCGCCCCTGACCCATCCTTCGACGGCATCGATTTCAGCATCGCTGAACGCCGATGCGGCACGTGCGTCCACCGGGGCGCGATCGTCGGCGCCGTTTGGATTGGCGACGATTACGACCTCTGTCGCGGCCAGCCTGTCAGGCGTGAACGGAAGCCGGTTCGGCGTCACATCGAATTCCGCGTCAGTCAACACCTGAACCAGCGGTCGATATCCCCCGGATGCGGTCGCCATGATGTTGTGGTGCGCCTCGTCGAGCATGACGCGGTGGGCAGACGACGTTTGTGCCGAGAGCATCCCGACCGACACGCTGCTCGCAATCGCGAGCAGTGCCCCCCTGGAGGCCCTCATGTTCAATGGCATCGTTGTGTTGGTATTTTCGCGTATTCTTCTGCCGTCGGAAACGGAGGGATCGATGCGTCAGCATTGGACGATAACCGTGCTTGCAGTCATCGTCGCCGCCATGTTGGTGGGCGACACCGCGGTGGAGAAGTCGGTCGCGGCGCAGTCAGCGCGTGGCAATACGGCCGTTCCTGGGGCCGTCGGGTTCCTCGATCCGACCGGACCGTACGAGGTAGTACCGGGCTGGCCTAAGGACCTCAGCACGCTGCCTGGCAACGAGAAATGGACCTTCGGCGCGGGGCAGGGTGTCTTCGCCGAGAGCCCCGATCGCGTCTATTACATTCAGCGCGGTCAACTGCCGGTGCTTCCTCAGGCAGGAGGCCGGCGGGGAAATCCGCTGCCGCAGATCGGACCGAACCTGAACTTCCCGGTCGCGGGGATGTGGCGCAATGCCACTCAGGCCAGCCCCCCTGGCGCGCTCGAAGTCAACGGCAAGGTCGGTGATGATTCCGACGCGGGCAAGGCCGGCGTCGACTTCCTCTGGGAGAACTGCATTGTCGTCATCAACCGCAACGGAGACATCATCGAGACGTGGAAGCAGTGGGACAAGATGCTTCGCCGTCCGCACTCGGTCTACATCAGCCCGTACGATCCACAGAAGAACGTGTACATCGTGGACGACTACCGGCATGCGATCTTCAAGTTCACGAACGATGGCAAGACGCTGCTGAAGACCATCGGTGAACCCAATGTCCACGCGTCAGACGACAAGCACTTCTATCGCCCGACGTTCATGGCCTTCCAGGTTGACGGTAGCTACTACGTGTCGGATGGCTATGCCAACACGCGCGTCGTGAAGTTCGACAAGAACGACAACTACGTGACGGCCTGGGGCGAGCGTGGCGAGGCGGGCAAGGAGACGCGGCCGAACTACATGAACAACGTGCATGGCGTGGGCGTTGATCCCGCCACCCGCCAGGTCTACGTGAACGACCGTGGCAACCGTCGTATCCAGGTGTTCGACGAGAACGGCAAGTTCATCCGCATGTGGTCGATGCAGCAGGGGACGTCGGGCCTCGACCTGCATTTCGTGCACCTCGACGCCGACAGGCGCGTGTGGGTCTTCGACCAGGTCACTCAGCAGCTTGCGCAGCTCGATCGCGATGGGCACCTCGTCTACGCGTGGGGCGGGCTGGGGTCATGGCCGGGCGCGCTCTTCGGCGTGCACGGCATCAGCGTGGACCAGGAACAGAACCTGTATCTCGCGGCAGTGGGGCGCGGCGGCGTACAGAAGTTCCGTCCGCGGCAAGGCGCGAATCCAGCGTACCTGGTTGGCAAGCACGTGTACTCCGCGTGGAAGTAACGCGGCGACCTGTTCTGTAAGGCCGGCCGCCACGCGGTGGTGGCCGGTCACTCACCGCGTCGATTGCTCCTGGGCGCGCGCCCCGCTCAGGATCGCGCGGAGCCCATAGTTCCCTTCGTGGCAGGCGAACTCGAACAGCCCCTCGCCGGTCTTCTTTAACGGAATCATCAACGTCCACGGCCGTGACCACACGGTCGGGTCGTCGATCGTCATGTAGTACTCGAGCGTGTCCTCCGCGACGCGCCTGAACTTCTCGGTCAGATGAAGCTGGTCGGTCGAGCCCCGGAAACCGGCATTCGAGAAATTGATCGTGTCGACGACCAGCGTGTCGCCGTCCCATTGGGCGCGCGAGTCACCGTGGTACTGGCGTATCGCGGAAGAGACGTGAGGTCGGTCGCTGATCGGGAGGATGCGCGCGTCGTGGATCATCTCGGTGCGCAGCGCCACGACACCTGGACCCTGCGTGATGCCGAAGTAGCTCTGATAACCCGCGCGGATATTGGGTGTGCCGGAGTGGACACAGCGCGTGCTCATGCTCAGATCCTGCGCACGATCGGCGGGGCCACGGCCTTGCCGCGCGGCTGCTTGTGCGCGCGCGCGCTCGGCGGCCGCCGGCGCGGGCGCCGGAATACGACCATCGGGCGGATCGATGATGAGCGACGTCCGGTTGTCCCAGATGCGTTCAGACAGCCACGTCTGATCGTAGTTGCCCGTCTGCGTATCGGCTGACGAGAACTTGGTCCTGCCTTCGAGCGCGGCCAGAATGAGCTCGTCGGCGAAGAACGCGTCGCCGCCGTCGATCAACTTCTGCGCGCGCGCCTTCAGATCCGCCAGTTCCGCATCCGTCATCGTCGCACGACTGCCCCACACGGCCGGTCGCTCGAGCGGCGTCATGCCGTTGTTGGCCCAGACGCCCTGCATGTCAGGTTTCCCGTCCGGCATTCGGGGTACGGACCATGTCTCTCCAGAGAGCCCGATGGCCAGAACAGCGACGAAGACGGCGGACATCACGATTCGTGCGTGCATGTGGATCTCCTGTGCGGAATAATGCTCCTTCGGTAAGGAGGTCTCGTGCGTCTTGTTCCAACTGCCGTTGCAGTTTCGATCGTCGTCGCCTGTGCCGCGCGCGTTGACGCACAGAGTGTCGACGCAGGCCGAGGTGTCTTCTCCAGTCGCTGCGCGGCGTGCCATGGAACGGAGGGCGGTGGCGGCGAGCTCGGGCCGTCGATCGTCAATCGCATTCCTTTACGGGCCGACGCGGATCTCGAAGCCGTCGTGCGCGAGGGACTGCCGGGCGCAGGCATGCCGTCGTTCGGGAATCTGTCGAAGGCCGAGAGCTCCGATCTCATCGCATTCCTCAGGGCGCTCCGTCCGCGCGGGGGCACCGGTGCGCAGCGGGCGACCGTGACGCTGGTGGGCGGCCCGTCACTGTCCGGTCTCATTGTGAACCAGAGCGCCGGCGAGATGCAGCTGCTCGGGGACGATCGTCGCGCTCATCTGCTGCGCGAGTCCTCCCCTGGTCGCTATCGCAAGGTGACGTCTCAGACGGACTGGACGACGTACAACGGACAGCTGAGCGGAAACCGTTACAGCACGGTGACGCAAATCACGACGGCCAACGTGTCCAAGCTCACGCCGCAGTGGGTGTTCACGATTCCCAATCTGTCGCAAGGGCAGGTGACGCCGGTCGTTGTCGACGGGCTCATGTACGTGAGCGCGGCGAACGACCTCTACGCGCTCGATGCCGGTAGCGGACGCCAGGTCTGGAACTATCGTCGACCACGGACGCGCGGTCTGGCCGGCGTTGCGGCTCGCGGCGTCAATCGCGGCGTCGCGGTCAGCGGCGATCGTGTCTTCATGGCGACCGACCACGCGCATCTCATCGCGCTCAATCGTGCCAGCGGCGCACTCCTGTGGGAGACGCAGATGGCCGACTGGCGCCACAACTACAACGGCACCGGCGCGCCGATGGTCGTCGGCGATCTGGTGATCTCGGGCATCGCGGGCGGAGACGAGGGCGCGCGTGGTTTCCTCGCTGCGTACGAGCAGGCGACCGGCAAAGAGGTTTGGCGGTTCTGGGCCGTGCCGGCGCGCGGCGAGCCGGGAGCGGAAACATGGAAGGGGAGCGCGATCGATCACCCTGGTGCGGCGACGTGGATGACCGGCAGTTACGACGCCGAGCTCGACACCCTGTACTGGGCGATCGGCAACCCCGGGCCCGACATGATCGGCGACGAGCGCCAGGGCGACAACCTGTATTCCGATTCGGTGGTCGCGCTCGACCCGAAGACCGGACGCCGCAAGTGGCATTTCCAGTTCACGCCGCACGACGTGCACGACTACGACGCGCAGCAGCCGATTGTGCTCGTTGACGCCACGTGGCAGGGCCGCCCGCGCAAGCTGCTGCTGCAAGCGAATCGCAATGGGTACTTCTACGTCCTCGATCGCGTCACCGGCGAGTATCTTTCGGGCACGCAGTACGTAAAGAACATCACGTGGGCCTCCGGTCTCACGAAGGAAGGACGGCCGATCGTCGTGCCGAATATGGAGCCGACGCGGGAAGGGCGGCGCGTCTGCCCGTCGCTCGAGGGCGCGTCCAACTGGTACTCGGCGTCGTTCAGCCCGCGCACGGGTCTGTTCTACGTGCAGACCAACGACAAGTGCGGGATCTTCACGCGCGTGGAGCAGACCTGGGAAGCGGGGAAGAGCTTCATGGGTGGCACGTTTTCCGCCGCGCCTGAGCCCGCGCGCCGCGTGCTGCGAGCGATCGACATCCAGACCGGCAAGGTGGCGTGGGAGCTCGCGCAGCAGGGCAATGTCGATTCGTGGGGCGGCGTGCTGGCGACTGCCAGTGATCTGGTCTTCTTCGCCGATGACAGCGGCGCCTTTGCCGCGGCGGATGCGAAGTCGGGTAAGCGGATGTGGAGCTTTCAGACCAGTCAAGTCTGGAAGGCGTCTCCGATGACGTACGTGTTCGACGACCGACAGATGCTGGCGATCGCATCGGGCCCGAACATCCTGGCGTTCGGATTGCCAACGCAGTAGCGACAAGTTCCAGGGCTCAGCGCGTCGACTGTTCCTGCGAGCGGGCTCCGCTGAGGATCGCGGGGAGCCCGTAGTTTCCTTCGTGGCAGGCGTACTCGAACATCTCCTCGCCTGTCTTCTTCAACGGAATCATCAGCGTCCACGGCCGCGACCACGTGCCCGGATCGTCGATCGTGATGTAGTACTCGAGCGTGTCCTCCGCGACGCGGCGAAGCTTTTCCGTCAAACGAAGATTCTCGGTCGAACCGCGGAACGCGCCCGCCGGCAGGCCCATCGTGTCCACGACGAAGGTGTCGCCGTCCCAGTGGGCGCGCGAGTCTCCCTTGTACTGCCGAATGGCAGCTGAGATGTGCGGTGCGTCGCTGACCGGGAAGATACGCGTGTCGTGAATCATCTCGCTGCGCATCGCGACGACGCCCGGCGCTTGCGTGACTGCGAAGTAGCTCTGATAGCCGGCGAACAGGTTCGGCGTGCCGTAGGTGATGCAGCGCGTGCCGAGCCCAAGGTCCTGCGCACGGTCGGCGGGTCCCCGTCCCTGCAGAGCGGTACGTTGCGCCGCCCTGCGTTCGGCAACGCCGGGCGCGAGGGGAGGAACGCGTCCATCAGGTGGATCGATGATGAGCGACGTGCGGTTGTCCCACGTGCGATCCGACAGCCAGGCCTGGTCGTAGTTGCCCGTCTGCGTATCGGACGACGAGAACTTCTCCTTGCCCTCGAGCGCCGCGACGAAGAGCTCTTCGCCGAAGAATGCGTCGCCACCGTCGGTCAGCTTCTGCGCGCGCTGTTTCAGGTCGGCGAGCTCTTTGTCCGTCATCGTCGCGCGCGTGCCGAACTGCTTCGGCCGCTCGAGTGGCGTCATGCCGTTGTTCGCCCAGACACCCTGCATGTCTGGCCGTCCATCCGATGTGCGGGGCACGGACCACGACGGATTCCCCGTCTGCCCGGAGAGCCCGGACGCAAGAGCTGCGACGAAGGCAATTGACGCCGCGATTCGTGCGCGCATATCGGAGACTCCTGATTTGGGCGATCTTCGATTATTGAATCGTCTTTGATTGTCGATTGCTGAACGTTGATGAGTCCCCGCTTCGACGAATCACCACCGAATCCACAATTCGACAATCACCAATCAACACTCAACACTCAACAACGAATCAACGATCACCAATCATTCAATCAACAATTGGTTTACTTCTTCAACAGCGGGTGCACGTAACCGGCGGGCAGCACGTGATCGGGATCGGGGCGCACCGATACGTAGTCCACGTGATCGTCGACGTCGGTGAACCCGTGATACACACCGGGCGGGATGATGACGATGTCGCCAGGCCCGACCTTGCGCGTCTGCGCGGCTTGTTTGAACGTCCCCTGGTTGCTGGGGCCGACTGCGACCTTCACGATCTCGCCGTCCAGGGGGAGCGGCTTCACACCCTCCACAGTCCCGCCCGTCAGCAGCGTCCCCGAGCCAGAGACGATGTAGTACACCTCGGTGACGTGCTCGTGGTTGATCGCGCCAATGGGCGCGCCCGGCTTCGTCTTCCCGCGGCGGAGGACGCCGACGCTGACGTTGTACTTGCCCATATCCACGACCTTCATCTGCCGATCCCCGCCGCCTGTGGGCGCGTTGATCACGGCTTGCACTTCCGCAGCAGTGATGTCGGTCGCGAGTTGCGGCGGCTTTGCGCCCTGCGTGGACGTGGGGGCCTGCGACAGCAGAACCAGGACAAAGACGGTGGCAAGCACAATGCGATTCATGAAAAAACCTCGTTGGATAAATCAACTCCCAATTCCCAAGAACCAACTCCCAAGCAGCTGGGCAAATTGGAAGTTGGGAGTTGGAAGTTGATCTAATTCACTTCTTAACCCACTTCTGCAGACATCCGCCTGAGGGGCTCGCATCGCAATTACCCGTCAAGCCGGCGAAGACGTTGCCCTCGTTGTCGGCGCCCATACCTTCCGGACGCGTCCCCTGAACGTAGTAGCGAAGCGAGCCGTCCTTCGCGCTGCCGATCCTGATGCCGTTGCCCCACCCGGGATTGCGCACCATGTTGCCGCCGCCCTCGGGAGCCTGTGGCGGACCGCCGATGAACTGACTCGACTCGGAGTCGGCGACGATGAGCGTGTCGTCCTTGAGGATGGCGATGCCGCTCGGCCGGCCGAAGTGGCGCCACTCGTCAACGAACTGCATGTTGCGATCGAAGACCTGCACCCGGTTGTTCGAGCGATCAGCAACGAACAGGCGTCCCTGCGAGTCGAACGCGAGCGCATGCGGTCCCATGAACTCGCCCGGCGCCGTGCCCATCTTGCCGTACTCCGCGACGAACGTTCCGTCCGTCTTCAGGCGCACCAACCGATCACCGTCCTGCTGCGCATCGGTCGGTCGCGGCCAGTGTCCGTCGGCCACGATGATCTCGCCGTTGGGCGCGATCGCGCACGCGGTCGGACCGATGAAGGTGGTACCACGGTCTGCCTTCGAGACGCCGGCTTTGCCGAGTGTCAGTAACACCTTGCCATCGGGGCTGAACTTGAACAGCTGAAACCCTCGCCCCTTGGTCGAGGGATTGTCGGCGAACGGACCGCTGTCGCCCGCCCAGAAGTTGCCGTCGCGGTCCTGACAGAATCCATGCGCCTGCACGAACATGCCGTTACCGAAGCTCTTCACGACGTTGCCGGCCGGATCGATGTAGAGGATCGGCGGCTCGGAGCGGTGGTGCAGCCAGGTGCCGCCCTTGCCGTCGGGAATGATGCCGATCGCAGCGCCCGGCTTGATGGTGCCCAGTCGCGGCCAGTTCGGCGTCATCTGGTATGGGCTGGCCATGATGCTGGCCCACGTGGGGTAGCCGCCGCGCGCCTGACCGGGCGCCGGGAACGTACGCTGGCTCTGCGCTGGCGCCGCAGCTGGAATGGCATTGGGCGGCAGCGTGTTCGAGAGTCCTTTGTAGACGAAGCGCTGGGCGCGTGCGCCCGGTGCGACCTCGCCGGTGTAGATGTTGCCCTTGGAATCGATCGCGAGGTGATGCAGCCCCTGGAAGTCACCCGGCTTCTCGCTGCGTTGGCCGAACTGATAGAGGAGTCGCAGGCTCTTGCGCTCGAGCACCGCGATGTGCGAGTTGCCGTAGTCGGCGACGTAGAGGAATTGCTGCTGTGTGTCGGGGGAGAAGGCGAGTCCGGCGGCCGACTGCGCCGACGGGCCTTCGCGGTTGATGAACACCTGCGTGACGTACTTGCCGTCCGGCGTGAACACCTGCACGCGACGATTGGGACGGTCGGCCACGTAGACGAGACCGTCGTTCGAAACCTTGACGGCGTGCACCGGGCCGCCGAATTGCCCTGACCCCAGCCCCTCGATATCGGTGGGCGCGGCAGCCGCGCCTCCGCCACCACGAGCACCACCGCCGGCCGCTGCTGCCCCGCCGCCGGCATTCGCAGCGCCAGCGCCTCCGCCGCGTGGCGCGGGAATCACATCGATGGGCGTGTTGCCGAACGCGCCCCACTGCCGCTTGAATGCTCCGGTGTCAGCATCGAACACGATCACGCGGCGGTTCCCGTAGCCGTCAGCGACAAACGCCTCGTTGGTCTTTGGCCACACGAAGACATCAGCCGACTGGTGCACGGTCTTTGGGTCAGCATTGCCCTTGCTGAGGCTCCTGCCGCCGATCTGCAGAAGGAACTTTCCCTTGTTGTCGAACTTCAGGAGCATGTCGTCGTCGAGATTGCGCAGCGACGGCGCGACTGGAGCGCTGCCGCCGATCCACACGTTGTTCTTGTAGTCGACGGCGATGCCGTGTTCACTGTCCGGCCAGTCAAAGCCTTGTCCGGGGCCGCCCCACGCGTTCACGAATTTCCCCGTCTCGTCGAACTCGAGGACCGGCGGCGCTGCCTTGCTCCGCTGCGCCTCGGGAATCGTGTTCGGCCGATGCAGCATGAAGACGTGATCGCGGCTGTCCACAGCGACTGACGCGACATGACCCACGAGCCAGTCGTTCGGCAGCTTTGGCCACGCGGCGTCCACTTCGAACACCGGGACTCGACTCGTCGTCTGTGCCTGCGCCTGCGCGTCACGGTTCGAGACTGTCGCGACCGCTATCGTCACTGCGATGCCAGCAGCGATGACACCGAAACTTCGCCACGTTGATCGATTCATGCACCTGCCTCCGCCGATGATCGGATGTCGTGACTGCTTTCGCCGCTCATATCTGAACTCGTTGTGCGGTTCACCGAATGCGACACACAGAGGCACCGAGGCACCGAGAATTGTGACTTGTGTGTCTCTGTGCCTCAGAGCCTCGGTGTGTCGTGATCACGAGCGCAACCGAGCTTCGCTTCTATTCCTTCTTATAGTTGTCATCCCAGCGGATGTTCAGCCAGAAGATGTCGGGAGAGACCTGACTGAAGCCGTGGTAGAAGTTCGACGGGTGGAAGAACACATCACCCGGCTTCGTGGCCACTGACACGCCCGTGTTGGGTACGCGCTCGCCGTCCTTCATCTCGAACCCGGTGTTCACGGTAGCGCCGCCCGCGAGAACGACCCAGGTGTCGATAGTCTGCCCGTGCAACTCCGTCGACGGCGTGCCGTTCCACCGCAGGTTCACGTTGTAGCGCCCACCCT
>Ga0070674_100001698_pt1 | contig 11924 bp, 12 predicted proteins | sample KBSM33metaG_FD_65344 | JGI IMG/M metagenome (GOLD analysis project Ga0070674, IMG submission 65344) | Miscanthus rhizosphere microbial communities from Kellogg Biological Station, Michigan, USA - KBS M3-3 metaG | ecosystem: Host-associated > Plants > Roots > Rhizosphere > Soil ... | reverse complement strand
GATCGCCGAGCCGAGCACGTATTCGACGAGCACCAGGCGGGCACTCGGCGTCACGATGATGCGCTCCGGGCTGATCGCTCCGTGGCACACGTCAGGTGCCTTGTCGTGGAGAATTGCAACGGCGTGAACGAGTTGGCGCAGCAGACAGAGTGCTGCGTGCATTTCGACCGGCAGCAGATGGGTCTCAGCAGCCGCAAGGATCTGCGACAGCCTCGCGCCCGGGACATGGTCCGATACGACCATCACGCGAGGCACTGACTTCCCCGTCCGCTCTACACCACGCACCCGGCCAAAGTGCTCGGATTGGAAATCAGCGAGGCGGCTCACACGATCGCGCAGCGCGGCCTCGACGACGGGCGACTCGGTCAGCTCGTCGCGAAGCGTCAGGACCTCGAACTGATCTCCGTTGACATCGAGCGCAAGGCGCCGCTCGCCAAATCCGTCCTCGAAGAGGGCCGGACCGGTCGACGGAACACGCGCGATCGCTGGATCCACGAGTAGACCAATCGGCGGGAAGCGTGCCACTTTCACCCGGCGGCACACCGGGGCCGTCGCGATCTCAGAATTGGTTGAAACGCTGAGAGTTCTGGTCGGCGGCGGTGAGGTGCGGGGGCGACACCTTTATATCGAGAGACCGGACGACGGTTACAGAAATCGTCGTCCGGCGACCGATTTTCGTATCAGGCAGGCCGTACGTTCACATTCAGGCCACCGTCCAGAATGATCTTCGCGCCGTTGTAGTAGCGTGCACGGTCTGAGGCGAGAAAGACGACAGTGTCCGCCACTTCGTCCATCTCCGCCCAGCGGCCGGCGAGGATGCCCATTCGCTTGCAGAAGCTGGCTACGAACTCGTCCTTGCTCACGTTCTGTTGCTTGGCCATGTTCTCGGCCCACACCTCGCGCCCTTCAGTACCCACGAGCCCAGGTACGACGGTGTTGACCGTGATCTTCTGGCTGGCGAGATCGGTCGAGAGATATCCGGTCGCCTGATTCATCGCCGCGTTGTTCAACGCGTGCGTGAGCGCGGGCGCCCACACGATCGTTGACGCCGTGCCACTGATGTTGATGATCCGGCCGGTGCCGTCGCTCGGCATGAGGGGCAGGAACGCGCGCGTGATGCGCAGCGCTCCCAGGATCTTGTTGTCGAGATCGCCGATCCAGTCAGCGTCCGGCCAGAGGATCTGACGGTCCATCCGCCGCATCGGACCTCCGGCGTTGTTCACCACGATGTGCGCCGTGCCGAGCGCGTCCTTGGCGGCCTTCGCCGCTGCGTCGACCTGCTCGGTGCTCGTGATGTCCGCCTTCGCGGCCACGACGCGGACGCCACTCTCCTTCCGGATGTCCTCAGCCGTCTTCTCGAGCGCCTCGGCATTGCGGGCGATCAGCACGAGGTTGACGCCCTCCTTCGCCAGTCCACGCGCAATCGCACGACCGATTCCCTTGCTGCCGCCGGTGATGACCGCGGTCCTTCCTGACAGTCCGAGTTCCATTGCCACGACGTCTCTCCTCCCTTGAACCTATTCCTGATCGAGGATCTCCCGAACCTTGGATGCGAACGCCTGTAACGCGAAGGGCTTCTGGAGAAACGCCTCGCGCGCTTCGTACACGCCGTGACGTAACAGCGTGTCGTCGGTGTAGCCGCTCATGAACAACACCTTGAGGCCCGCGCGCTCCCGGCGCAGGCGGTCAGCCAGGTCCCGGCCGCTCATGTTCGGCATCACCACATCGGTGGCCAGCAGATCGATATGTGGCCTGCGATCGTGCACCAGGCGAAGTGCTTCGGCACCGTCGCTGGCGGTCATCACCGTAAAGCCGTAGTTGCGCAGACCGCGCGCGAGGAGGTGTCGAACCGCTTCTTCGTCCTCGACGAGCAGAATCGTTTCCTCTCCGCGCGCACCCACATCCGCGGGCAGAGCCGGCGCGATCACCTGTGACTCCTCGATGATCGGAAGCGAGATGGAGAAGGTGGAACCCTTTCCCTCCTCGCTGTCGACTTCGATGTAGCCACCGCTCTGCTTCACAAACCCGTGCACGACGGCAAGCCCGAGGCCGGTACCTTTGCCGACGGCTTTCGTGGTGAAGAAGGGCTCGAAGATTCGCGATCTCACGTCCGGCGCCATGCCGTGGCCGGTGTCGCTCACCACGAGACGAACGTAGTGTCCCGCCGGCATGTCCTGTCCACTGATCGTGACGGCAGCACCCAGGTCGACTCGCTCGGTTCGAATCGTCAGCCCGCCGCCGGCCGGCAGCGCGTCGCGCGCGTTCACAGCGAGGTTGATCAGCACCTGCCCGAGATGGCCAGGGTCGACCTTGATAAGACCGCCGCCCGGGACGAGGGCAACCGTCAAGAGGATGTCCTCGCCAATCAGGCGGCGCAGGATGTGCTCGGTCTCTCGAACGACGCTGTTGACGTCGATCACTTTGGGCGTCAGCACTGCCCGTCTGCTGAACGCGAGCAGACGCTGCGTGAGCGACGCGGCTCGATGACCCGCGTCGGCGATCGCGCGGACGTCGCTCCGCAGCGGATCGTCCGGAGGCAACCGATCGAGCAGGATCCCGCAGTAGCCCGCGATCACGGTCAACAAGTTGTTGAAGTCGTGCGCGACGCCACCGGCGAGCTGCCCAATCGCCTCCATCTTCTGCGCTTGACGCAGTTGCGCCTCGAGCTGGAGCCGATCGGTGATGTCGGCGATGCTGCCACGGACGAGAATGCGGCTCGGGTCTGGCAATCGTGCCAGGCGAATCTCACACGGGATGTCGCGCCCGTCGCGCGATCGGTGCGTCCACTCGAAGAAGGCAGTCCCGGTGACGACCGCCTGGTGAAGGTACCCGGTAGCCGCATCGATTGACCGGCGGCCATCGGCCTGAAACTCTGGGCTGATGTCGACCGGCGACTTGGTGGCCAGTTCCTCCGGGGGCCACCCAAACATGTCCACGGCTTTCTGGTTGTGCTCGACGAATCGTCCCAGGCCGAGATCCAGCACCACGATCGCTTCAGGCGCGGACTCGATCAACGTTCGATAACGTGATTGCGTGACCGCCAGCCGTTCGTCGCGCCGCGAGTGCTCGCGCGACAGCAGCACCGACAACACCGGAATCCACACGATGAACTGAAAAATGCCCAGATAAGGGACCGGCAGTCGCGCGACGTCCGCAAGGACCGGCGGGATCATGCACAAGATAGTGATGACGGCCGTGATCACGATCAATATGCTGGCGAGACGATCGCGTTCCCTGGTCTTTCGTCCGATTTGCAGCGCCATCGTTTGCGCGCAGAGCAGCAGCGAGTACGCGGCCGCGGCAAAGTAAGGAGGCTCGCCCCGTTCGACAACGACCAGCACCTCACCCCACGGCATGTCGACGTGATTCAACCCGGTCACAGTCCCATTGATGCGAAAGCCGAGCGCGTTGATCGTGGCAACGACGATGAGGGTGATGGTCACGGCCTTCACCAGCGTGCCGCGCTGCACCGATGCAATTTCTGAGACCAGCCAGAGCAACAGCGAATACGCGAGGAGCCCGAACGTGGTCCTCAAGTTGAGAGACCTCTGAGCGCCGGGAATCGAATCAGCCGTGAGGAGGCTGATGTTGATCGCGATCAGGACGCAGATCAGCGCCGCGAAGATCGAGAAGATCAGAAGGACTCGTTCACGCCGCGACCGCCACCACAGGAGGAAGTAGTGGAGCGCTGCGAAGGCCAGCATCCCCTCGATGACGATGTTGAAGTAGACGATCGGTCCCACGCGGCGGGCACGATGGTACCGTAGGTACGCGTCTCGACCTATACTGGGCCTCCCGCGAGGAGGATCCCTGTATGAGGATGATGCGTCTTCTGTCGATCACGGTGCCATGCACCGCGGCGATCGTGGCTCTACTGTCGACCGCCGGCTCCGCCCAGCAGAAGGTTCCCTTCCGCGGCGACACGCCGATTGCCCCATCGGGGATCCCGAAGATTCCCCTACCCGACCAGCCGGTCGTCTACGACACGGCCGAGGGACAGAAAATTCGAGTGGTGGTCCACACGAGTGGCTTGTCGCATCCCTGGAGCCTGGCCTTCCTCCCAGACCCCTCGACTTCGCTCGGGGCAGGCGGCACAATGCTCGTGACCGAGAGGGACGGGCGACTCAGGGTCATTCGCAATGGCGTCCTCGACCCGAAACCTGTCGAAGGCCTTCCTGCCATGCGCCGCGCCGGTCTCGTCGGCCTGATGGATGTCACGCTGCATCCGCAGTTCGCGTCGAACAGCCTGATCTATCTCTCCTACGCCAAACCGATCGACGAGAAACAGTCAGCGACGGCGATCGCGCGCGGAAAGTGGAATGGCACGACGCTGACTGACGTCACGGACGTCTTCGTTGCACCTGCTGGTGTAGGTGGCGGTGCACGCATGGCGTTCGGGAAGGACGGCACGTTGTACGTCACAACTGGCGGTGGCGGCGGCAACGGCCCGCAGGACCCGAATGGCCTGGGCGGCAAGGTGTTGCGGCTGAAGGATGACGGCACGGTGCCCGCCGACAACCCGTTCGTCGGGAAGCCGGGGCATCGGCCTGAGATCTTCACCATGGGGCATCGCAGCTCGCTTGGCCTCGCGGTGCACCCCGGTACCGGCGAAGTGTGGCAGAACGAGAACGGACCGAACGGAGGCGATGAGATCAACATCCTCAAGCCAGGCGGAAACTACGGCTGGCCGATCGTCAGCCTTGGGCGAGTGTATTCAGGCCCGTGGCAGTCGCCATCCGCGGTGTTCTACCGTGAAGGCTTCGAGCAGCCGGTCGTGTACTGGACACCTGCGATCGCGGTCTCAGGCATGACGTTCTACACCGGCGATCGACTTCCAAAGTGGAAGGGCGATGTCTTCGTGGGCTCGCTCCGCGAGGGCGAGATCCCCGGCACTGGTCACCTCGAGCGAATCCTGTTCAACGAGAAGATGGAAGAACTGCGACGCGAGTCGCTGCTCCAGCCGCTGCGCCAGCGAATCCGTGACGTCAGGCAGGGGCCCGATGGGTTGTTGTATCTACTGACCGATGAAGACAACGGCGCGGTGTTGCGAATCGAGCCTGCGCAGTAGGAGAAGCAGCAATGGCCGACAAGGCGCAGAGCTTCGAGAATCACGCGCAGATCGTCCCGATGTTTCACTACGTGACGCTGGGCATCCTCCAGCTCACGCTCATCGGGGCGTGCGTGAATCTCTATCAGTCATGGGGCGACCACGCGCGTTTCTACAGCGCGTCGCTGCTCGTCACGCTCACACTCGGGACGATACTCGCGGCGCTTTATGCCCGGTCCTTCGCACTGAGAGCACAGGATCGCGCCATTCGGGCCGAGGAGCAACTCCGTCACTACGTGCTGACGGGCAAGCTCCTCGATACGCGCCTCACCGTGAAACAGATCATCGGCCTTCGCTTCGCGTCCGACGAAGAGTTCGTCGCGCTGGCGCAGCGAGCCGCCGATCAGAACCTCTCGACGAAGGACATCAAGCAGGCGGTCAAGACCTGGCGACCCGATACATATCGAGTCTGAGTCCTACGCGCTTGCGGCCTGCCACTCGGCTGAGTAGACGCCGATGACGCCGAGCAGCCGCGTCACGGACAACAGGTGGAGGTTGTGGCCGGTGACGTTCTGCAGCTTCAGCCAACCGCCGGCTCGATGCATGTTCAGATGCGTCTGCGCAATCGTACCCAGACCGCAGCTGTCGATATACGGTACGTGAGCCAGATCCAGCACCAGTCGCACTCGTCCGGCGTGCAAGTGGTGGCTGACAACGGCTTTGAGGTCAGCCTCGTTCTCCACCGTCAGGCGCTCTCGAGGCTGCAGGATCACAACGCCGGATAAGACGTGTTCAACTAACTCCATTGCGGACGCTCTCATAAGAGTCAACGAGGATCCGCGCTCAGCCGAACGCCTGGCTCGGAAAAATTACGGGTTTAGGTAGCTAAGTTGCTCGGTGGCTAGGTAGTTGGGGCGCCCGGTACTAAATCCAGGAACTTCCACTCGCCCCCGGGTGCCAGCCCGGCCAAATCGCGGCCGATGGCCTGGAACACCGGCGGCGATGAGGTGACGTGCTGGATCCCGGCGTGCATGTCGCGGAACAGGCGCTGAAGAGTCCCTGACCGAAGGGCCACCGTGCCTGCGGACGAGTAGGCAAACATCGCCACCTCATGGGCCGACCACGTCGCATGTGCCATCGCCAGTCGGATCAACGTATGCTGCCGCGTCGATAAACGCTCTCCTCGCTCGAGCGACCGCCGCGCGTCGCCCCATGCCTCGTGGACCAGCGCGCGAGCCGCGCGATACGTTCCTTCGGCTTTCGCGTACTGCTGCTGGAACGCTTCGCTGCCGCCAAGCGTCCCCGATCGCCCCATCTTGCTCCTGACGTTCTTCGTGAGCTCGTCGAGAACACGCCGGCCAATGCCACACGCCCAGGCCGAGTGACACATGATCGCGAAGCCGATGACACCGATCTTGTAGAGACTGCCACCCCGCTTGGGAACGTCGATGAGCGCCGGATGCGTGTAGCCCTCGGGGACGAAGACCGAGTCGATCCGATAGTCGATGCTTCCGGTCGCGCGCAGGCCGAGCACGTCCCAGTTGTCGATGAGCGTTGCTTTCTCGACCGGCAGCACGAAGATGCGAGCCTCGCCCGTGCCTTCGACTACGCCGAGCGTATGAATGTGCGTGCCGTGCTTGATGCCGGATGCGAAGCTCCACGATCCGCTGAGCACGAAGCCATCGCCCTTCGGCACCGCTGCGCCTGGTCGAGTGCCTTGACCGGCAATGACCGGGAGACTCGACTTCCCGAACAGCTCGCTCACGGCAGCGTCGCTCAAGAACGCGGCCCCGGTGCCGACCGCAAGTGCCGCCGCCATCAACACCCAACCGGCGGATGGATCGCCATACGTCAGGTTCTCGATCACCTGCAGCGAGGACACCGGATCGAGCTCCGCTCCACCTGGCACCGACTTCGGCACCCACATGCCGAACAAGCCTTCACGATGAAGGGCGTCAACGACAGGATCCGCCAGCCGTCCCTGCGAGTCGCCAGATTCAGCGTGGTGATCGGCAATGAGCGCGACAGCCCGCGCCCGTTCCGTGAGATCGATGATCGTTGTCGACATAAGCCCCACCCGAATCCCGAATCCCGAATCCCGAGTCCCGAGTCCCGATCCTTACTTGCTCCGAGGCACGGGAATGTCTCCGATGATCTCCCGGCGCTTGAACTTCCACTTTCCGTCTTCACGCACGAACTGATCGCGATACGTCGCGAGCAGCAGGAAGTCGGCCTTGTTGTTCTCGGTATTCGCCATGACAAACCCGCCCTTGCTCACGCCGCTCCCCTCATCTCCTCGCAGGTCGATCGACTCGTTGAAATAGAGATGAAAGTTCCGCCCCTTCGAGCTCGGATAGTTCGTGCCGATCGCCTTCTCGAGGAACGCCCCGATCGCCGCCGGCCCCTTCACCGGCGCGCCTCCGCCGACGAATTCCGCATCGCGGGCAAAGAGCTGAGAAAACGCGGCGAAATCACGGGCATCAAGTGTCCGCCCATACTCTGCCCAGAGCGTTCGAATGGCCTCGCGGTCTTCGAGAGCACGAACGCGCGCAGCCATATCGCCGCCAGCTTGCGAGGACTGCGCCAGCGGCAACGCTGCAGCACAGCAGACCACGGCCATCACGATCAAGGGTGTTGAGCGCATCATGTTCTCCCGAGAAGCAGGATTATAGTCAGCGTAATGAATCGAACCACCCCCAAACCCGGAGGCGGCGCCCTCGCAAGCCTCGCTCTTGCGATGCGGTCGAAACGCACCGCGTTTGTCGTCCTGCAGATGTTCTCGTCGGGGCTACCGCTTGGCTTGGTCTGGATCGCCATTCCCGATTGGATGCGCAGCATTGGCGTAGACATTCGCGTGGTGGGCCTGATCACGCTGGCGCAGGCACCCTGGACGTTCAAGCTGCTCTGGGCACCCCTGATGGATCGCTACGTCCCTCCGTTCTGGGGGCGGCGCCGCGGATGGATGGCGGTGACACAGATCGCGCTCTTCGTCGTGACCTTGATGCTGGCAGGTGTCGGCCAGCGGCCGGAAGCGATCTGGGTCGTCGGGGCGCTGGCAATGGCAATCGCTCTCGCATCGGCAACGCAGGACATCGCGATCGATGCTTATCGGGTGGAAGTCCTGCACAAGGATGAACAGGGCGTAGCGTCTGGCGCAGGCGTCGCGATCTACCGTGCGGCAATGTTCGCCTCGAGCGGGCTGGCGATCAGCATGGCAGCGAGAGTCGGCTGGCCCTTGGTCAATGCCGTGCTGGCGTGCGTTTATCTGCCGCTGCTCCTCATCACATGGAAATCACCCGAACCTGAGGTACAGCCGCCAGCACCCGTCACGTTGCGCGACGCAGTATGGCAGCCGTTTCTGAGCTTCCTCACAAGGCCACGCGCGATCGAGATTCTCGCCTTCGTGGTCCTCTACAAGATTTCCGATCAGCTCACCCAAGCGCTGACGCGGCCATTCCTCATCGACATGGGCTACAACGCCGATCAGCGCGGCGTCGCTCTTGGTTTGATTACGATTACCACGACGATCGTCGGAGCGGTGTTCGGCGGATGGGTCACAACGCTTGCGGGGCTGGGACACTCGCTCTGGATCTTCGGGTTCCTCCAGCTCTTCTCCAATGTCGGCTACTACATCATCTCGATTCTCGGGAAACCAGTCCCAGGAGTACTCTATGCAGCGACCGGATTTGAGCTGCTGACATCGGGCATGGGCACGGGCGCGTTCACTGTGCTGCTGATTCGCCTGACTGAAAAACGCTTTTCCGCCACCCAGTACGCGCTCTTCTCAAGCCTCTTTGCGCTACCGCGCGTCATTGCCGGACCGATCACTGGATTCGCGGTCGCCGCGATTGGATGGTCCAGTTTCTTTCTCACAACCCTCGTGATCGGCATCCCCGGATTACTGATGCTGCATCGGTTCGCGCCTTTTGGTGTTCGCGAGCCGCAGTTCGAGCACGAAAGTGAAACGGCACCGGCCGCGGTTTCAGGCCTGTTGCGCCCTGGTATGACTGCGGCCGTTGGTCTTGCGATTGTTTCGTCCCTTCTTGTGGCTGTGCTCGACGCCATGGACAAAGTGCGAACGTCACCAGGCAGCGGCTTCGACATCGCGGGGGCGCTCTGGCGACTCACCCATCCTGCAAACCCGGGCGGGTGGGTCCAGGTCGTCGGCATCCTCACCTTCGCAATCGTCGGCGGCATGTTCATAGCCGCAACGCGGGTGCGCCGGGCGCGCACGTCATCGTGACAGCTTCCTCGCGAGCGTTCTGAGATCGGCGACGAACTCCTCCATCGCCTGGCGACGTTCCTCGTCGGTCTGCGCCCGCAACACTGATGACGGATGCACGGTTGCCATCACCACGGGCGCCAGCGGTGATTCGACGAACTTCCCTCGCTCTGTCGTCACTCTGAATGTCGACCCGAGCAGCGCTTGCGCCGCGGTCGCGCCCAGGCACACCAGCGCCCGCGGTTTGATGAGCGCAAGCTCGGTCTCGAGCCACGGCCGGCAGGCACGGATCTCGGAAACGCGCGGCTTTGCATGAATCCGGCGCTTGCCTCGCGTTTCCCACTTGAAGTGCTTCACGACATTGGTGACGTAGACCTGATCGCGCTCGAGGCCTACGGCCTCGAGGGCCTGGTCGAATACGCGGCCCGCAGGCCCGACGAACGGCCTGCCCGCGAGGTCTTCCGCGTCGCCCGGCTGTTCGCCGACGAACACGACCGCAGCATCAGCTCGACCTTCGCCGAAGACCGTCTGCGTCGCACGTCGATACAGATCGCAGCCCGTGCATTTCGCCGACGCCTGGCGGGCCGTGCGAAGCGTCGGTCGAGGTGGGATAAAGGGCGCTGCCGACTCGGGTGCTTCCGGCGATCTCTTCGCCATGATTACCTCCTCTGGCAGGTCTCTTGCCACAATCAGGCCGAGGAGCAGGCTCATGCCGCGAGCGATCTGGACTGGTTCTCTCTCTTTCGGTCTCGTGAATATCCCAATCGAGGTGCACACGGCTGTGCGCGATCATCGTCCGCACTTCAGGATGCTGCACGCCAAGGATCGCTCACCGATCAACTTCGAGCGCATCTGCCAGAAGGACGGCAAGCCCGTCGCCTGGAGCGACATCGTCAAGGGCTACGAATACGAAAAAGGCCGCTTCGTCGTGCTCGACAAGGAGGACTTCGAGGCGGCGGCGCTCGAGAAGACGCGCCGCATCGACGTGCTCGACTTCGTCGAGGCCGACGCGATCGACGATCGCTACTTCGACAAGCCCTACTACCTCACCGCGAAAAAGGGCGGCGAGGTGGCGTACGCCCTGCTGCGCGAGGCGATGAACGAGTCCGGCAAGATCGGCATCGCCAAGTTCATCATGCGCGAGACGCAGCACCTTGCCGCAGTAGAAGGCATCGGTGATGCGCTCGTGCTCTCTACGCTACGGTTCGCGGACGAACTCGTGGACACCGGTTCGCTGAGTTTCCCCAGCGGCAAGAACCTGAAGAAAACCGAGCTCACGCTGGCAAAGACGCTCGTGGAGAACCTGGCCGCCGAGTGGGACCCGGACCAGTATAAGGACGACTACCAGGAGAATCTGATGCGAGTGATCAAAGCCAAGATGAAAGGGAAGGAAGCGAAGCTGGTTGCCGACGAACGCCCGCGAGACTCCAACGTGGTCGATCTCATGGAGCGGCTGCGCGAGAGCCTCGGCCAATCAGGCAACGGCCGGACGAGGAAGACCGCCGTGCGCGGCAAGGAGAAGAAGACTGCCCTTCGCGCACGCAAACAGCGGCGCAAAGGTCACGCGGCCGCGTGACCTACGGCAGTCGCATGAATCGGTGGCTGTAGCGGTACCGTCGCCACGCCCACGCGGCGACCACTGACGCGGCGTACGGCAGGGCTTTCGCCGACCATGCGGACCACGCAATCCGCCTCGGGTTGTAGCGACCGACGCGCTCGCTGAGTGTGACGATCCGGCGATCGATCGCCAGTCGTTTCTCACGCACATCTGCTACGACTGTGTCCGTGCTCGGAGCCATTCCGCACTCTCCTTCAGGCTATCGACGCTCTTGGGCATGAAGCGCTCGCGCGACAACATGGAGCGGCTCATCATGGCGAGCACCCCCGCAATCAGCATCAGCGGAAGCGCGACGACGGCAAAGCCCGCCCACGCAGGCCAGCCGAAGGCATAGGACGCGCCCCACGCGATCGCCTCGAGGAGCATGACGACCGCGAGGACGCCAAAGCCGATGGCGGCCAACACAGTCAGCAAGCCGCCCTTAATTCGTACAACCTCTTCGCGCATCTCGGTACGCGCCAGCAGAATCTCGTCGCGCACGAGGCCGATGCCGTCCCGGATCGTGCCCCGTATCAGGTCGGCAATCGACTCTTCATGAGGTGCCATGCCTATCCTCCTCGTCGCCGCATCTAAAAGTGCAATCGCACTGCCATGAATCGAGCGTGACTACACGTGAGCTCGATGCTCGACCGCTCGAACGAGGATGAGAAGGAATTACAAAGGCACACACCTTGCTCCTCTCCTTTTGACTCGACCCGGCTCAGGAGGAGCACCATGAACACTCGGAAGATTCTCTTGGGAGTTGCCACGATCCTCTGCAGTGGCGCACTGAGCTCGGCTCAGATCGCGCCGCAGGGACAGGGAGGCGGAGCTCCACAGCCTCGAACACAGCAGCCACGGCCAGATCCGACTGTAAGCTCCGTCACCACTCTTGCCGGCTGCCTTTATCGTGAGGACTCGATTCCTGGACGCTCGCCGAACGTCGCCGAAAAAGCAGGCGTGCTCGAGGACTACGTGCTCGCGGACGCGACACCAACGATGGAACCGAAGCGCTTGTCCGATCCGCCGATCGCCGACGCAGGACAACCTCTGGCAGC
>Ga0070674_100001697_pt1 | contig 11925 bp, 11 predicted proteins | sample KBSM33metaG_FD_65344 | JGI IMG/M metagenome (GOLD analysis project Ga0070674, IMG submission 65344) | Miscanthus rhizosphere microbial communities from Kellogg Biological Station, Michigan, USA - KBS M3-3 metaG | ecosystem: Host-associated > Plants > Roots > Rhizosphere > Soil ... | reverse complement strand
GCAGGTGATGATCGTCTTCGCCCACTTCGGCTTGATGTCGAAGTACTCGCCGTCGTCGACGATCCGCTTGATCACCTCGTACATGTCGTACGGGTGCCGCGGCGACTCGGGCACGACGTCGAGCAGGCTCTCGTCCATCCGGTCGACCGGGTCGGTCGTCGGGCGGATCGGCGGCTGCTCCTCGCAGTTGGAAGGGAAGTAGGAGAGGTAGCCCTTGATCTTCTCGATGCACTCGCGGTCGTCCGCCACCTCGAGGTCGCCCACGCCGGACTTGCGGCAGTGGATCCTCGCCCCGCCGAGCTCCTCCTGGGTGACGTCCTCGCCGGTGACCGCCTTCACCAGATGTGGCCCGGCGAGCGCCATCGATCCCTGCCCCGAGACCATCGGCACGAAGTCGGCGAGGCCGGGGATGTATGCGGTGCCCGCCGCGCACGGCCCGAGCATGCCGGCGACCAGCGGGACGACGCCCGACATGACGACCTCCTCGCGGAACAGGTGGCCGGAGCCGGCGAACAGCGACCCGACCGCCTCCTGGATCCGCGCCCCGGCGGAGTCGAGCAACCAGATGAAGGGCATCCGCTTCTGAAGTGCCATCTCGCGCATGCGCGCGGCCTTGATCTCGCCGGTCATGCCCATCGAGCCCGCCATCACCGTGAAGTCGTAGGCGACCACGGCGCAGCGGCGGCCGTCGACCTCGCCCCAGCCCGTGATCACGCCGTCCGCGGGCGCCTCGCGGCCCTCCATCGAGCGCTGCGAGAAGTGCGGCCGGCCGTGCATCCCGATCTCGACGAACGTGCCTCGATCGACCAGCAGGTCGATCCGCTCGCGGGCGGTCAGCTTGCCCTTGGCGTGCTGGCCCTCGATCTTCTCCTCGCCGCCGCCCAGCTTGATCTTCGAGCGGCGCTCGTGCAGGTCGTCGACGAGGTGCTTCAGCCCGCTCTTCTCGCCGTGCTCGGTGAGCGGCGCTGACAGAGCCTCCGCGGGATGCTCCTCGGCGGGGTCGTGCTTCAGCTCCTCCACGACCTCGAGCTGGTGCTTCAGCTCCTTGGGAATCTCCTGCTCCGTCGCCATCAGCGTCCTTTCCAGTTCGGTTCGCGCTTCTCGAAGAAGGCGGTAACGCCCTCGACGATGTCCTCGGTGGTCATCGCGAGGCTCAATTGCGATCGCAGATAGTCCAGCGCGTCGGCGAAGGCCATGTCCTGCTGGCGGAACATCGCGTCCTTGCCCAGGCGCATGATCAGCGGCGACTTCGAGGCCAGCTTGGCCGCCCACTCGCCCACCGCGGCATCGAACTCCGCCGCCGGCACCACGCGGTTGACGAGCCCGATCCGCTCTGCCTCGCGAGCGTCGATCCGGTCGCCGAGCAGCAGGAGCTCGTTGGTCATTTTGCGCGGCACGTTGCGGTAGATCAGCGCCATGATCATGAAAGGGAATGCGCCCACGTTGATCTCGGGCGTGCCGAACGTCGCCTCCTCCTTGGCGATCACGAGGTCACAGGCGAGCGCGATGCCGAGGGCTCCCGCGAGCACGTGCCCGTTGGCGGCGCAGATCGTGGGCTTGCCCAGCTCGCCGATCAACCGGAACAGGCGCGGGAACCGGGCCGTGCCGAAGTGGCGGTGGATGATCGGGACGTCGGCCGCGAAGCCGCCCAGGTTGGCGCCCGAGGAGAAGACGGTCTCGTGCGAGGAGGCGAGCACGACGCAGCGCACGCTGGGCTCGTCGCGAGCCGCTTCGAACGCGTCGATCAGCTCGCCCAGCAGTTCGTTGGAGAGCGCGTTGCGGGTGTCCGGCTGGTTCAGCGTGACCGTCGCGACGCCACCCGCGACGTCGTAGAGCAAAGTCTCGTATTCGCTCAACCCGTCTCCTCGTGATTGCGGAAAGTAGGAAGTTCTACTGTTTACTTTTGCGAAGTCGTCTTGTAGCTTTGCCGCGGGCCGCTGTCAAGCCCGCGCACCCAGCACTCACCGGAGGTTTTCATGGCAACTGCCGCTCCCGAGATCAAGCCCGACTACTCGTCGCGGAAGCGCCACTTCTGCTTCACCGACGAGCACGAGGCGCTGCGCGAGTCGATCCAGAGCTTCGCAGCGAAGGAGCTGGCGCCGCATTCCGCCGAGTGGGAGGAGACCGGATTCCCCGACTCCGTCTTCACGCGCATGGGCGAGCTGGGGTTCCTCGGGATCTACTTCCCGGAGGAGTACGGCGGGCAGGGCGGCGACTACCTGATGTCGATCGTGCGCGGCGAGGCGATGGCGTACGCCAACAACGGCGGCCTTGTGATGGGCGTCGCGGTCCACACCGACATGGCGACGCCGCCGATCCTGAAGTTCGGCTCCGAGGAGCTCAAGCAGCGCTATCTCGTGCCGGCGATCAAGGGCGAGAAGATCTCCTCGCTCGGCATCACCGAGCCCGGCGCCGGATCCGACGTGGCGGGTGTCCGGACGCGCGCGGTGCGCGACGGCGACGAGTACGTGATCAACGGCTCCAAGACCTTCATCACCAACGGCGCCCGTGCGGACTTCATCGTGCTGGTCACGAAGACCGAGCCCGACGCCGGGTACGACGGGTTCTCGCTGTTCGTGGTCGACAAGGACTCCCCCGGCTTCCACGTGTCGCGCAAGCTGGAGAAGCTCGGGATGCACTCCTCCGACACGGCCGAGCTGACCTTCGAGGACGTGCGGGTGCCGGCTGAGAACCTGCTTGGCGAGGAGGGCAAGGGCTTTTACCACATCATGTGGGAGCTCCAGGGCGAGCGGCTGATCGGCGCCGCCGGCGCAGTGGCGGGCGCCCAGCGGGTGTTCGACAAGACGCTCGAGTACGCGAAGGAGCGCAATGCCTTCGGGCGGCCCATCGGGCGCTTCCAGGCGATCCGGCACAAGCTGGCCGAGATGGCGACCAAGATCGAGACCGCGCGCCAGATGGTCTACACGACCGCCTGGCGGGTGGACCAGGGCGACTACCCGGTGCGCGAGATCTCGATGGCGAAGCTGTACGCGTCGCGCATCGCCTGCGAGGTCTGCGACGAGGCGGTCCAGATCCACGGCGGCTACGGCTACATGAAGGAGTACGAGGTCGAGCGCGCCTGGCGCGACATGCGCCTGAACCGCATCGGCGCCGGCACCGACGAGATCATGCTCGAGGTGATCGGCCGCTCGTACGGCGTCTAGCTCGGGTACGGTCCCGGGCCGTGGCCGGACCGATCGAACTGAAGCCCGGGCTGCAACGGCTGGGCAGCGACAAGGTCAACTTCTTCCTGATCGAGGAAGCTAGCCGCGTGACGCTCGTGGACGACCTCGTCCTGCCCGGCCACGGCGACCCATGGACCGGGGGAGCGGCGACCGCGGTGGCACGGGCGCGCGAAGCCGGGCCCAGCTGACGGTGGCGGTGGAGTTCGTGGAGGTCGCGCCCGGGCACGAGCGCCTGCCGGCCGTCTTCGAGGTGATGCGCCAGCTGCGCGACCAGCGCACCGATGACCAGTTGAACGAGCTCTACGCCACCGGCTATCCGGACGGCTACCGGGTCGCCGGCCTGTTCGACGACGGCGAGTGCCGCGCCGCCGCGGGCTACAGGGTGGCGACGAACTTCGTCAGTGGCCGCCACCTGTATGTCGACGACCTGGTGACCGGCGAACGATGGCGCTCGCACGGCTACGGCCGGGCGCTCAACGATTACCTCGTCGGCCGTGCCCGCGAGGAAGGCTGCGGGTCGATCCAGCTCGACTCCGCTGTTCACCGCCGCGAAGCGCACCGCTTCTACTTCCGCGAGCGCTACGCGATAACCAGCTTCCACTTCGGCCGCGGCCTGGAGGTCCGATGAACGAATTCACTCCGCTCGAGCGCGTGCGCGCCTACTACCGCGACCTGAACACCGGCGACCCCGAGAAGGTCGCGCGCCACTTCACTCCCGACGCCCACCACTACTACACGCGCCTCGGGCCCCATACGAGCGCCCGGCAGATCGGGGAGATCACCGAGCAGGGCGTCCAGCACCTGGATGCCAGCTGGCATCTCGAGCACGGCATCGAGCAGGGCGACGAGGTGGTGATCGAGTGGACGATGCTGTGGCGCGACCCGCGGCACGGCAACGAGCAGCGGCTCGACCGGGGAACCGAGTGGTTCCGCATCGAGGACGGGCTGATCGCGGAGGTCCGCGCGTACCACCACTCCGACTACGCGAACCGCCAGGGGAACCTGCTCGGCTTCGATCACACCGGACGCGGCTACACGACGCTCGAGCGATGGGACGAGGTACGGGAGCGGGACGGCGCCGGCCCCGACGCGCGGGACAGGGTGCGGGAGTGAGCGCGGGGCAGGGAACAAAACGGATCATCCCGCCCTTCACCGAAGAACATGAGGCGCTGCGCGAATCGCTCCGCTCGTTCGTCGAGAAGGAGATTCGCCCGAACGCGCCCGCCTGGGAGGAGGCGCGCGAGTTCCCGCGCGAGCTCTACACGCGCATGGCCGAGCTGGGCTTCCTGGGGCTCAAGTACCCGGAGGAGTACGGCGGCCAGGGCGGCGACTACGTGCACCAGGCGGTCTTCGTCGAGGAGATGGCGCGCTGCGGCTCCGGTGGAGTGTCGGCAGGGATCGGCGCGCACACGGACATCGCCACCCCGCCGATCTGGAAGTTCGGCACCGAGGAGCACAAGCAGCGCTGGCTGGTTCCCGCGATCGCGGGCGAGAAGATCGGCGCGCTGGCGATCACAGAGCCGGGCGGCGGGTCGGACGTCGCGGCTGTGCGCACCTCGGCCAAGCGCGATGGCGACGAGTACGTCGTGAACGGCTCGAAGACATTCATCACCAACGGTGTGCGCGCGGACTTCTACGTGACGGCCGTGCGCACCACGGAAGACGGCGGTCACCAGGGCCTGTCCTTCCTCGTGCTCGAGCGCGACATGCCCGGCTTCGAGGTCTCACGCAAGCTCGAGAAGCTGGGGTGGCACGCCTCCGACACGGGCGAGCTGTCGTTCTCGGACGTGCGTGTCCCCGCGGAGAACATGCTCGGCGAGGAGAACAAGGGCTTCTACCTGATCATGGCCAACTTCCAGTGGGAGCGGATCTCGATGGCGCTGGGCGCGGTCGGCGGGATGCAGGCGACCTTCGAGCGCACGCTGGAGTACGCCAAAGAGCGCGAGGCTTTCGGGCGACCGATCGGCCAGTTCCAGGCGATCCGCCACAAGCTCGCGGAGATGGCCACGCAGATCGAGGCCGCGCGAGACTACGCCTACCACGGGCTGCGCCTGTTCGTCTCCGGCCAGGAGTGCCTGAAGGAGGTCTCGATCGCGAAGCTCTTCTGCTGCGACGCGGCTGTGCGGGTCGCCGACGAGGCCGTGCAGATCCACGGTGGCTACGGCTACATGCGCGAGTACGACGTCGAGCGCGCCCTGCGCGACGCCCGCCTGGGCCCGATCGGCGGCGGGACGTCGGAGATCATGAAGGAGATCATCGGGCGCCAGATGGGCCTGTAGCCGCCGGCGCCGTGCTGCCCGGGGTTCTAGAAGTCCCGGTCCTCCCCGGCGGGGCTGACGGACTCGTAGACCGAGCAGCTGCATACCGGGTTGCTCCAGATCGCAGTGTTCGGGCCGGCGCCGCGGGGGCCGTTGGCGCCGGGGCCGAGCGTGATGATCAGCTTCCGGCCGCCGTCGGCCAGCTGCATCGGCGAGTGCGACCAGATGCGCGGGATCAACGGCCCGTAGTCGTCGTCGGCCAAGTCGACCGAGCCGAGGGCGGCGATGCGGTCCACGGGAAGCTGCATCCCGCTCGGCTCGTCGCGGTAGACCTTCAGCCCGTCACTGTCGGTCAGCAGGTAGCGCATGTCCGGATCGACCAGGACCGACGCGCATCCCACCGGCTGTGGCGAGGGAGAGCAGTTGATCGGCACGGTGCCGTCCCACCCGGGGCTGATGTCGCTCGGTGTCACCGGTGCGGCGAACGTGTAGGTGACGGTGTCGCCCGCGTTGACGATCCCCGCCGCGCAGCCGGCGCAGTTCTCGGCCTGGAAGTCACTGCCGTCGAGGTTCACGGCGGAGGTGGCGCTCTGTGTGTTGCCGGCGGCGTCGAAGGCCTCCGCCTCGATCGTGTGCTGGCCGGGCGTCGCCGCGCTCGCGTCCCAGTACTGCCTGAAGGGCGCGTCCATGTCCTGCGCCACGACAGTCCCGTCCACCTTGAACCGCACGCCGGCCACGCCGAGGTTGTCGTAGGCGGCCGCATCCATCCTCACCCGGCAGCAGACCGAGGCACCGGGCGTCGGCTCGTCCAGGTAGACCAGTGGCGGGCGCGTGTCCGTCTTGCCGGTGGCGGAGCCCGGCGGGCACTCGGTGCCCTCGCAGAGGCGGTCGTTGGCGAGCCGGTCATGCAGCGCCTCGGGCGTCTCCGGCGGCAGGCCGAGGTCGTCGCCGCCCCCGCCCTCCGGCACGCCGTTCGGCCCATACAGGTTGGTCAGCTCCTGTGGGTCGGCGACCAGGTCGTAGTACTCCCTGAAGGTGATCGTCACGCCGTCAGCGGCATAGCTCTCGATGTACTGGTAGCTGTCCGTGCGAGTCGACGCCCATGGCGGGTCTCCCCCCTGCTCTCCCTGTCCCCATGCCTCCGTCAACGTGCGCGAGCGGGTCCCCTGCGCCAGCAGCGACGTGCCGTCAAGTGCCGGAGACCGCGCCAGCGACAGGCCGGCGGCATTGAGCGCGGTCGGAGCGAGGTCGATGTTCGCCACCTGCCGGGAGTCCGTTGCGCCCGGAACCGTATAAGGCGCATACCGCATCACCAGCGGGACCTTGATCGAGTCGGTGTAGGCGTTCTCCTTTCCCCACAGGTGGTGCTCGTTCCAGCTGTACCCGTTGTCCGAGCTGAACACGATCAGCGTGTCCTGCTCCCCACGGGCCTGGAGCGTGTCGACGACGCTCTTGACGAGATCGTCGACCGAGCGCAGTGTCTGGAGCTGCTTGACTCGCACCCCCGACACCGGGTCGAAGATCGGCGGCACCGACGGCGGGAAGTTCTGCACCCAGCTTGGTTTGTCGGTGAGCGGGTCGCCGCCGGCCTGCCCCTCCTGCTGTGCGGCGGTCTGGTTGTACGGCGGGAAGGTTGAGTTCGCGTACTTCTGCTCCGGCTTGAAGTCGGCGTGCGGAGCGAATGGCGTCAGGTAGAGGAAGAACGGCTGGGAGTCGTCGCTCTCGGCCTGGTCGATGAAGTTCACCGCCTGGTCACGGACGAACGTGGTGCCGTACTGGTCCGGTGGGCACGGCTCGGGCGCCGCAGCGATCTTGTCGCCGTAGAACCGGCGGGTGCCGTCGAGGTTCACGTCGAGCGGGCAGTAGCCGCGGTTGAAGATTCCGAACCGGTCCCAGTAAGGCGGGTTGCTGTCGAGGTTCCACTCGTTCAGGAACTTGCCGAAGATCCCGGTGCGGTACCCGTCGTCCTTGAGGTACTTCTCGACCGTTGTGTCCTGGTTCAGATTTCGCGCCGTCGCCTTCGCGCCGGGCGTCAGGCCGCCGTTGTCGGTGACCAGGTGGTTGTGCGCGTAGCGCCCGGTCAGGATCGACGACCGGCTCGGACAGCACAGCGGCGTGGTGACGTAGGCGTTGCTGAACGTGGTTCCCTTGTCCTGCAACTCGGCCATCGTCTGCGGCATCGCCTCCGGGATCAGGGTGCCCTCCGCGCGCTGATCGTCGGTCACGATGAAGATCACGTTCGGTTTGGTGTTGCTGGCGGTCGCCTGCTCGTCCGTCGGCCCGCCGCCGCCGTCGACCAGTCCCGCGATGTCGCCCGTGAGCGCGAAGCAGGGGCTCGACGAGTCGATGTGGAAGTCGTTGGATCCGCGGTCCTCAAAGAGCGGATCCGAGTAGACGATGCCGGACACGCTGAAGCCGCCGTGGGAGAGATCGATCGCCCCGTCGGGACGGCCGGGCGCAAACACGCAGCTGCGCTGAACCTGGTTCTGGTCGGCGGCCGGCGGCTGCGTTGCCCATGCCGAGCCGGCGTTCGCGCCGGCTGGAGACGGGTTCGACACGATGCTCTGGTCGACCACGTTGCCGGTGGACACGTTCGCCGCGTCGCCGCCGAAGATGACCCCCCTCGCGTTGCCGTCCAGGACGTTCTGTGCGGCGACGGTGCCAGTGGCGCTGGGTGACAGCCGCAGGCCCACGCTGCTGTCGTAGATCAGGTTCTGGGACAGGTTCAGGTCCGTCGCGTACATCGCCGACAGCGCGTCCGTACAGTCGTGGATCCGGTTGCGTTGAATCGTGGCGCGCAGGGCTCGTGCGTTCGGGGCTCCGCCGACCCGCACGCAGGCGAGCCGCCCCGCTCCGGAGATGTTGTTGTCGGAGAACACGACGTCGTCACCGTCGATCCGCGGGCTCACCTGCGAGGTCGTGTCCGCAGCGCCGCCGCGGTCGAGCACCAGCTTCGAGAACGTGACGAAGTTGGCCGTGTCGGTGACGTGGATGCGGCCCCGGATCTTCGCGATCTCGCCCGGGTAGCTGCGGATCGTGATCCGGTCGGCCTCGGTCCCGCCACTCTGGTTCTTTCGCTCGACGGTGATGCTCTCGGCGAACGGCTTCGCCGCCGTGGTGCCACGCAGGCAGCCGGTCTGCCCCCTGTTCAGCACCCGCACGAGCTTCTGGACCGTCCGGAACGGCGCCGCGAGCGTGCCCGGGTTGGTGTCCACGCCGGCCGTCGAGGCGACCAGGTCGCAGGGCTGCCCCGCGGCGAGCCGGCCCGCGCTGGTCGCCATTCCGGGCAGCGACATCACGAGCGCACACAACACCAGCGATACGGATGCCAGCAACGCTAACGCGCGAGCGATCTGAACCCCCCAAGATGAATCGACGCGGCCGAGGCGCCTACCTTACAGCTATCTCACCGGCCTAGCGAGACGTCGATCGGGTGGCAGATGAGCTTGTCGGGCCCGGGCAGCGAATCGGCAGCCGGGCGCCGGACCGCACGCAGCGGTCGGCGCGGTCTGGCGGCTTGCCGCTCCTGATCCTGAACCGCACGTACTTTCCGATCCGGTTGGGCCGGGTGACCCAGACCTTCACCACCGCGCCCGGGAGCAGGAGCCGGCCCTGCAGCCGGCGGACCGTCACCAGCCGCGAAGCACCGGCGGCGCGCTTGGTGATCAGGCGGAACGGGCATCCGGGCCCGCGGCAGCGGACCCGCACATGCGTCCCGACCGGCGTGTTGACCGTCAGGGACCGGATCCTCGTCCCGCGGCTGGTCACCCGGCCGCTGAAGCGGACCACCGGGAACGAGGACAGCAACTGGAGCGGGCGATCGCGCACCGTGATCGACGCGGAGGCGACCGCCACGGCGCCGTCCCGATCGGCGACCACGAGCCTCACGAGATGCACACCCGCTTTGGAGAACGTGGTGGACGCGATCGTGCCGCCGCTGTCATCGAAGGCGCCGTCGCCATCCAGGTCCCATTGCTCCGAGACGATCGGCCCGTCCGGGTCGCTCGAGGTCGACGCGAAAACGATCCGGTCTCCGGTCATCGGTGACCCCGGCCCATACAAGAAGCTGGCGGACGGGGCACGGTTGCGCACGGTGACCTCGCTGGTCACAGTCGCCTGGCCGCCGACGCCGTCGATGACGTGGAGGCTCACCGAGTAGACCCCGGCGAGGGGAAACGTCCGCTGGGCCACCGGGCCCGTGGCGTCGTCGTACCCTCCGTCGCCGTCCAGGTCCCACAATTGCGGCTCGATCACTCCCGAGGACGTAGATGTGAACGTGACGGTCTCGAGGGTCTGCGGCGAGGCCGGCGAGATGGTGAACGACGCCGATGGCTGTTGCGCCCGCGCGACCCCGGCCGGCGCCAGGACGACGACAGCAGGCAACACGAGCAGGGCTGCTCGCACAACGGCGCGGAAATTGAGTTTCAGGGCGTTCCTCAGCGTGTCGCGCCCAGCGTAAACCGGCGGCTCGGCCCCACCAGCGACGCTGGACGAAATGACCGGTCTTACCTTCTAGATGACGCGCCGGGCCGCCGGTTTCTTTCCTCCGTTCTCAGCCCACCGGGATCTCTCCGCCGAGCGAGAAGGGCGGCACGAGCTCGATCCTGTCGCCGCTCCAGAACTTGCCGGGGTCGTACCACGACGCCGGCCGGCGCTCCGGCAGCAGGCCCATGTGCTGGTACGTCGTCGCGACGAGCTCCGCGCAGTAGACGGTCTCCAGCGAAGAGGAGCGGCGGAACCGCCCGACCGCCCACTGCCGCGCCAGCCCGAGCGTGGACGGGAACGCGCGACCGTCGAAGCGGTCGATCACCTCCATCAGCCGGTCGTCGTGATGTCGCTGAAGCTCGCCCCCGAGCTGGCGCACCCACGCACGCTGGCCATAGCGCTCGTCCCATGTCGTGACCGCGTCCCGGAGGAGGTGCAGCTGGACGCCGCGCTGTCGCTGGCCGGTCCACACGTCCGGCAGCGAGCGGCCGAGCTCCGCGTGCCACAGGAGCGGCGGGAGGTCGTCGATGGCGACCACCATCCCGACGTGGTTCACAGGGCTGTTCGTGACGGCGCGGATCGTCCGGTCGGCGACCGAGCGCCCACGGAACAGCCAGATGTCGCCTGTCCCGGCGGTCGCCATCGCGTCGTCGAGCGAGAGGGAAGCGTCGTTCACCGGCCGTAACTTACGGTGGGTGAAGGTCCCCTGGAAGCTGATCGGCCTCGCGGGCCTGGCGGGCGTCGCCGCGACTGGAGTCGTGGTCGCGCGCCGGCGCCGGGCCCATCGCAGCTACGAGCCCGACGAGCTGCGCGAGCGGCTGCACCGCCGGCTTGCGGAGGTGCAGCCGCAGGGTCCGGGCGACCGCTAGGGGCCGCCCCGGCCGCACCCATGGAGGTTTCAGCTGAGCCGCTCGGCCAGTCCGATGATGATGCCCTCAGGGCCTCGCACGAAGCAGAGCCGGTAGATGTCCTGGTACTGCGCGATCTCGCCGACGAGTTCGGCACCGTGGCTGCGCAGGCGGGCAACGACGTCGTCGATGTCGTCGACAGCGAACATGATGCGGCGTATGCCCAGCGTGTTCGCCGGCGCGCTTTCCGGCTCGGATCTGACTGCCGGCGGCGTGTGGAACTTCGTCAGCTCAACCCCGCTGTGGCCGTCCGGGGTCCGCATCATGGCGATGTCGGCACGGACGTCGTCGAGCCCGATGACGCGGCCCGCCCAAGGCCCCTCGACCGTCGTCTCGCCTTCCAGCTCCATACCGAGTTCGGCGAAGAACGCTTTGGCAGCCTCGAGGTCGTCGACAACGATGAGAACGTTGTCCATCCGCAGAATCGTCATATCCCCGGAGGATAGGGTCGGATGTTCGCTGTGCAATAACGGGCCCTCGCCCGGCCTATGACGAATCGATCATCTAGGCCGCTTGAAGCATCTCGCGCGGGGGCGCTACGAGGACCTGGGCGGTCGGGATAGCGCAATCAGCGAGCGCGCTGGTGAGTGTCCGCGATCCGGCCACGGAGTAGCTCGCCACCAAGATCCGCTGTGCGTCGAAGAACACCATCGCCTCGCCGACGGCCGCGACCGGATCCTGTTCGCCGATCCACTCCGCCGGCAGCAGCATCACCTCCGCCTGCTCGTCCTCAATCGTCAGCTCAGCAGCCACCCAGAGAGCATCGCTGTCCTCGATCGCATCGGCAACCAGCAGTGTGCGCATATCGTCCCTTCGTCGGTTTGGGGAAGAGACGAGGAAATCAGGCGAGCATGAGCGGCCAGTGAGAAGCCGGTGAAGTTCTCGTTAGCTCTTGTTAACTAGACGGTCAGGTTGCGCGCTCGCCTGACATGGTTGCCGGCGCGGTCGAAAGCCTCCGCGATCACTCGATACCGGCCGGGTAGAAGGCGCCCGCCGAGTGCCACCCGCCACGTCCAGGTCCCGGATGCCGTCTTCTTCAACGTGGCGCGCATCCAGCGGGGAGCGCTGCACGAGCGTCCCTGGTGTCCG
>Ga0070674_100001688_pt1 | contig 11952 bp, 12 predicted proteins | sample KBSM33metaG_FD_65344 | JGI IMG/M metagenome (GOLD analysis project Ga0070674, IMG submission 65344) | Miscanthus rhizosphere microbial communities from Kellogg Biological Station, Michigan, USA - KBS M3-3 metaG | ecosystem: Host-associated > Plants > Roots > Rhizosphere > Soil ... | reverse complement strand
CCAGGAGGGCCTGCAACACTGAAACCCCAATAACGCCCCGCGACACGGCGCGGATTGTGGATCCGGCAAGCGACAAGAGCTCTTCGCCACGTGTGGATGCTATGCGTCGTGAAAACGCTCGGATGGACTCCATCAACGCTGGCGCCGGCGAAAATAGGAAGCCCGCAACCACAATGGCGATAATAAACTTGATGACATTGCCGCCCGCTTCCGCCGCGATCCGCAGCAGCGAGCCCCCGACGGGACGCAACTGCGGTGCAATCTTGGCGAAGGCTGCACTGAGATTGGTGGACGCCAACTGCCAGAACTGGAAGATCGGCTCACCGACAAGCGGCCACGTTCTGATCGTCTCGGGCGGAGGCGGCAACATTAGCGTTGACACGTCGAGTTGTTCGGAGACCGTGCGAAGACTGTCAATCAAGCCCAAAGCAAGCCACGTCGCCGGCCCGAGGACGAGGAGAAGGTTGAAGATCGTCAGCACAGCAGCGGCCAACCGGCGGCGGCCGCCAAACAGGGCAACCAGCTTTTCATAGACCGGATAGAGCGCGACCGTCACGACGGCGCTCCAGATCGCTATCGTGATGAATGGCTGGACCAGGACGAACGACCAATAGAGCAGCAGGGCGAGGACGCCGAGCCGGATCGTCAATTCGACCCACGTCGCGGTCAGACGACCACGACCGAGGGAGTTATCCACGGCATCGGCGCCTGGCAATTGCTTCGTCCTCTCCACATTCCAAGTAGTCATCGATCCGGCCCACAATGGCGGGCTTCGCGAGCCAATGCGAAAGATACTTCGAACTACCGAGACGTGGCGCCCCAATGACAACGCTACAGGGTTCAGCTCATAGGTATCTCGGACTGCGGCACCTTTCGACCTATACATACGTGTAACAAAGACATCTTTCGCAACTCTGCGCGGAATTGCAGGGCGCAGGCACTACACCAAAATACAATTCCTCCTAAACCAATACTGCTGATACGAATTGCAATATGCGCTAGGCCAGCACTTTCGGGGCTGTCGCAATTATTGCATCGCGTACAAACGGAACGAGCCTGGACAAATTCAATTTTTGCTGGCGTCGCCATTGTGAGCCCTTAGCTCGCCAACTGTGTTAGGGCCATACGAAGGGTTCGGCGATAAAGGGTGGTTTCCGGCGATGGCCGATCCGATTCATCAATTCGAAATCCATAAGATCGCCACGCTGGGCCACATCGGCGGGCACGAGATCGCCTTCACCAATTCCGCGCTGTTCATGGCGATCACCGTAGTCGGCATCTGGGCGCTGCTGGTCGGCGGCAGTTCGGCGCGGGCGCTCGTCCCCGGCCGGATGCAGTCGATCGCGGAACTGTCCTACGAGTTCGTCGCCGACACAATCAACAGCACCGCCGGCAAGGAGGGCATGAAGTTCTTCCCCCTGGTGTTCACGCTGTTCATGTTCATTCTGGTCGCGAACATCATCGGGCTTATCCCCTACACCTTCACGGTGACGAGCCACATCATCATCACCGCGGCGCTCGCTCTGCTCGTGTTCATCACGGTGCTGGTCTACGGCTTCACCAAGAACGGGCTTGGCTTCTTCCGTCTGTTCGTGCCGCAGGGAATCCCAATCTACATCCTGCCGCTGATCGTGTTCATCGAGGTGCTGTCGTTCCTGTCGCGGCCGATCTCGCACAGCGTGCGTCTGTTCGCCAACATGCTGGCCGGCCACATCACGCTGAAGGTGTTCGCGAGCTTCATTACACTGCTTGGGGGCCTCGGCATCTTCGGCATCTTCGGCGCGACCTTGCCGCTGGCGCTGGTCGTGGCGTTGACCGCGCTCGAGCTCCTGGTCGCGTTCCTGCAGGCCTATGTGTTCGCGATCCTGACCTGCATCTATCTCAACGACGCCATTCATCCGGGTCACTGACCCAACCATCCTTCCAACCTCGAAAAGGAGTTTTCTCATGGATCCTGTGGCCGCGAAGTACATCGGTGCCGGCATTGCCTGCATCGGCATGGGCGGCGCCGGCGCCGGCGTGGGCATCATCTTCGGCAACTATCTCGCCGCAGCGCTGCGCAATCCGTCGGCCGCGCAAGGTCAGTTCGGCAACCTGATCTTCGGGTTCGCCGTGACCGAGGCGCTCGGCATCTTCTCGCTGCTGATCGCGCTGCTGCTGCTGTTCGCGCTCTAAGCAAAGAGCACGATGGCGATGGCGACCAACACGCACACCGAACACCTGGGCGGCGGAAAGCCTCAATTTCCGCCGTTCAACAAGGAAACGTTCGCGTCGCAGCTTGTCTGGTTCGTCATCTTCTTCGTCATCCTCTATGTCCTGATCGGGCGGTTTGCGATCCCGCGGATCGGCGGGATCATCGAGGCGCGGCGCGGCCGGATCGAAGGCGACCTGGCCGAGGCCAACCGGCTCAAGGAGCAATCCGACGCCGCGTTGAAATCCTACGAGAAGTCGCTGGCCGACGCGCGGGGCCGCGCCCAGGCGCTGGCCAATGAAACCCGCGACAAGCTCGGCGCCGAGGCCGAAGCGCGGCGCAAGGCGCTGGAAGGCCAGCTCAACTTGAAGCTCACCGAAGCCGAGAAGACCATCGCCACGACCAAGACCGCCGCCATGACCAACGTGCGCGGCATCGCGGTCGATACCGCGACCGCCATCGTCGAGCGGCTGATCGGCAGCGCGCCTTCCGGCAGCGCGGTCGAAGCCGCGGTCGCCGACGCGCTGAAGCGATAGGAGGCGGGCCGATGGAGATGATCAAAGAGCCGGAATTCTGGGTCGCCGTCGCCTTCGTGCTGTTCATCGGCTTGCTCGTCTATGTCGGCGCGCACAAGAAGGTCACCGACGCGCTTGACCACCGCAGTGCCCGCATCAAGGCCGAGCTCGACGAGGCGCGGCGCCTGCGCGACGAGGCCGGCAAGCTGCTGGCGGAATACCAGCGCAAGCAGCGCGAAGCCGAGAGCGAGGCCGAGGCGATTATCGCCGACGCCAGGGCCGAGGCCGAGCGGGTCGCCGCCGAGGCGCGCGTCAAGATGGAAGAGTTCGTCGCCCGCCGCACCAAACTGGCCGAGGCCAAGATCGGCCAGGCCGAGGCGCAGGCGCTGGCCGACGTGCGCGCCGCCGCGGCCGACGCCGCCGTCACCGCCGCCGAGAATATCCTGCGGGATATCGCCAAGGGCAAGGTCGCCGACGATCTGATCGCCCAGGGCATCGCCGACGTGAAGGCGAAGATCGGGATCGAGCTCTCATCGGACGTGTTGGAGGCGCGTAAGCCCCTAGACGGAAGGCCAAGCCATGATCGATGATACTCCGACCGTATCCGGCGTGGCTGGCCGCTATGCGCGCGCGCTGTTTGAGCTCGCGCTTGAGAGCAAATCGGTCGATGCGGTGAAGTCCGATATCGAAAAATTCGACGCGCTGATGCGCGAGAGCGAGGATTTGCGGCGTCTGGTGCGGAGCCCGGTGTTCGGCGCGGAGGAGCGCAGCCGCGCGCTCGCTGCGGTTCTCGCCAAGACCGGCATCGGCGGGCTCGCCGCGAACTTCCTGATGTTCCTGGCGGCCAACCGCCGCTTGTTCGGGATCGATCAGATCATCCGCGATTTCCGCAAGTTCGTGGCGAAATGGAAGGGCGAGGTGACCGCGGAGGTGACCGCCGCCGAGACGCTGTCGGAGACCCACCTTCAGGCGATCAAGGACACGCTCAAATCGATCACCGGCGAGAAGTCGGTCGATCTGCACGTCAAGATCGATCCGGCGATCATCGGCGGGCTGATGGTCAAGCTCGGCTCCCGGATGGTCGACAGTTCGCTCCGCACCAAACTCAATGCGATCAAGCACGCGATGAAAGAGGCAGGCTGATGGATATCCGCGCCGCAGAAATCACAGCGATTCTGAAGGACCAGATCAAGAATTTCGGCCAGGAGGCGGAAGTCACCGAAGTCGGCCAAGTGCTGTCGGTCGGCGACGGCATCGCCCGCGTCTACGGTCTCGACAACGTGCAGTCCGGCGAGATGGTCGAGTTCGAGAACGGCGTCCGCGGCATGGCGCTCAACCTCGAGATCGACAACGTCGGCATCGTGATCTTCGGCAACGACCGCGAGATCAAGGAAGGCCAGACCGTCAAGCGCACGCGCGCCATCGTCGACGTTCCGGTCGGCAAGGGCCTGCTCGGCCGCGTCGTCGACGCGCTCGGCAATCCGATCGACGGCAAGGGCCCGATCAAGGCCGAGAAACGGATGCGCGTCGACGTCAAGGCGCCCGGCATCATCCCGCGGAAGTCCGTGCATGAGCCGATGGCGACGGGCCTGAAGGCGATCGACTCGCTCATCCCGATCGGCCGCGGCCAGCGCGAGCTGATCATCGGCGACCGCCAGACCGGCAAGACCGCGATCGCGCTCGACACCATCCTCAACCAGAAGCCGCTGAACGCGCAGCCCGACGAGAAGATCAAGCTCTACTGCGTCTATGTCGCGATCGGCCAGAAGCGCTCCACCGTCGCGCAGTTCGTCAAGGTGCTGGAGGAGCAGGGCGCGCTGGAATATTCCATCATCATCGCTGCGACCGCCTCCGACCCGGCGCCGATGCAGTACATCGCGCCGTTCGCCGGCTGCACCATGGGCGAGTTCTTCCGCGACAATGGCATGCACGCCGTGATCATCTATGACGATCTGTCGAAGCAGGCCGTTGCCTACCGGCAGATGTCGCTCCTGCTGCGCCGTCCGCCGGGCCGCGAAGCCTATCCGGGCGACGTGTTCTATCTGCACTCGCGCCTCCTGGAGCGCGCCGCCAAGATGGGCGACGGCGCGGGCGCGGGCTCGCTCACCGCGTTGCCGGTGATCGAGACCCAGGCGAACGACGTGTCGGCCTATATCCCGACCAACGTGATCTCGATCACCGACGGACAGATCTTCCTGGAGACCGACCTGTTCTATCAGGGCATTCGTCCGGCGGTGAACGTCGGCCTCTCGGTGTCGCGCGTCGGCTCCGCCGCGCAAACCAAGGCGATGAAGAAGGTCGCCGGCCGCATCAAGGGCGAGCTCGCGCAATACCGCGAGATGGCGGCGTTCGCGCAGTTCGGCTCCGACCTCGACGCCACCACGCAGCGGCTGCTCAACCGCGGCGCGCGGCTCACCGAACTGCTGAAGCAGCCGCAGTTCTCGCCGCTGAAGATGGAGGAGCAGGTCGTGGTGATCTATGCGGGCGTCAACGGCTATCTCGATCGGATCCCGGTCAATCGGGTGCAGGCGTTCGAGCAGGGCCTGCTGACGCTCATTCGCAGCAAGAACGCCGACATCCTGGAGGACGTCCGCAACACCAGCGACCTCACCGACGCCACTGCCGGGAAGCTCAAGGCGGCGGTAGACGGCTACGCCAAGACGTTCTCATGATGACCGGACAACGGACCTTGCCTCTTCTTACCCTCCCCCTTGTGGGGAGGGTCGGCGCGCGACAGCGCGTGGGGTCTCGTGTCGGCGCACGCATCGGAAAACCCCACCCCCAACCCCTCCCCACAAGGGGGAGGGCGGCGGGCTCTGCCTCGCGGATGCACTGAATGGCCAGCCTCAAGGACATGCGCGTCCGCCTCGCCTCGACCAAGGCGACGCAGAAGATCACCAAGGCCATGCAGATGGTCGCGGCCTCGAAGCTGCGCCGCGCCCAGGCCGCGGCGGAAGCCGCGCGGCCCTATGCCGAGCGCATGGAGAAGGTGCTGGGCAACATCGCCTCGACCGTCGCCGACATCAATTCGGCGCCGAGGCTGCTGGCCGGCACCGGGCAGGATCAGATGCATCTGCTGGTGGTCTGCACCGCCGAGCGCGGCCTGTGCGGCGCGTTCAACTCGTCGATCGTCCGCCTCGCGCGCGAGCGGATCAATGTGCTGACCGCGGCCGGCAAGGCCTTCAAGATTCTCTGCGTCGGCCGCAAGGGCGCCGACCAGCTCCGCCGGCAATACGCGGCGCAGATCATCGAGGTGATCGAGCTGCGCGTGAAGACGCTGGGCTTTGAGCACGCCGATCAGGTGGGCAACAAGATCATCGAGCTGTACGAGAACGGCCAGTTCGATGTCGCCACGCTGTTCTTCTCGCGGTTCAAGTCGGTGATCTCGCAGGTTCCAACCGCGCTGCAGATCATCCCGCCGGTGTTCGAGGCGGCATCCGACGGCGTTCCGTCGGCGGTCTACGAATACGAGCCCGACGAGCTCGACATTCTCACGGAGCTTCTGCCGCGCAACATCTCGGTGCAAGTGTTCCGCGCCCTTCTGGAAAACGCGGCGTCGGAGCAGGGCGCGCGCATGTCGGCGATGGACAACGCCACCCGCAACGCCGGCGAAATGATCCGCAAGCAGACCATCACGTACAACCGCACGCGTCAGGCGATGATCACCAAGGAACTGATCGAGATCATCTCCGGCGCTGAAGCGCTTTAATTCGAAGTAACGAGGACACTATGGCCACCACGCCCAACGCAGTCGGAAAGATCACCCAGGTCATCGGCGCCGTCGTCGACGTGCAGTTCGAGGATCATCTGCCGGCGATCCTGAACGCGCTCGAGACCACGAACGGCGGCAACCGCCTGGTGCTCGAGGTCGCTCAGCACCTCGGCGAGAGCACGGTCCGCACCGTCGCGATGGACACCTCCGAGGGTTTGGTCCGCGGCCAGGAGTGTACCGACACCGGCGCGCCGATATCGGTTCCGGTCGGCGACGAGTGTCTCGGCCGCATCATCAACGTCATCGGCGATCCGGTGGACGAGGCCGGCCCGGTCAATGCCAAGGCGAGGCGCGCCATCCACCAGGACGCGCCGCTCTACACCGATCAGTCGACCGAAGCCGAAATCCTGGTCACCGGGATCAAGGTGGTGGACCTGCTGGCGCCCTACGCTAAGGGCGGCAAGATCGGCCTGTTCGGCGGCGCCGGCGTCGGCAAGACCGTGCTGATCATGGAACTGATCAACAACGTGGCCAGGGCACACGGCGGCTATTCGGTGTTCGCCGGGGTCGGCGAGCGGACCCGCGAGGGCAACGATCTCTATCACGAGATGATCGAGTCCGGCGTCAACAAGGACCCGAAGAAGAACAACGGCTCGACCGCGGGCTCGAAGTGCGCCCTGGTGTACGGCCAGATGAACGAGCCGCCGGGTGCGCGCGCCCGCGTCGGCCTGTCCGGCCTCACCGTCGCCGAGCACTTCCGCGACCAGGGCCAGGACGTGCTGTTCTTCGTCGACAACATCTTCCGCTTCACCCAGGCCGGCTCGGAAGTGTCGGCATTGCTCGGCCGCATTCCCTCGGCGGTGGGCTATCAGCCGACGCTCGCCACCGACATGGGCGCGCTGCAGGAGCGCATCACCACCACGCACAAGGGTTCGGTCACCTCGGTCCAGGCCATTTACGTTCCGGCCGACGATTTGACCGATCCGGCGCCGGCCACCTCGTTCGCGCACTTGGACGCGACCACCGTGCTGTCGCGCGACATCGCCGCCAAGGGCATCTATCCGGCGGTCGATCCACTCGACTCGACCTCGCGCATGCTGTCGCCGCTGATCGTCGGCGAGGAGCACTACGGCATCGCGCGGCAGGTGCAGCAGGTGCTGCAGCGCTACAAGGCGCTGCAGGACATCATCGCCATTCTGGGCATGGACGAACTCTCGGAAGAGGACAAGCTGGCCGTCTCCCGCGCCCGCAAGATCGAACGCTTCCTCAGCCAGCCGTTCTTCGTCGCCGAAGTGTTCACCGGCTCGCCCGGCAAGCTGGTTGACCTCGCCGACACGCTGAAGGGCTTCAAGGGGCTGGTCGAAGGCAAGTACGACCATCTGCCGGAGGCAGCGTTCTACATGGTCGGCAACATCGAAGAGGCGATCGAGAAGGGCAAGAAGCTCGCGGCGGAAGCCGCGTAACTTCGCGTCAGGATCGGATCACGCATGGCCACGTTCCATTTCGAACTCGTATCGCCGGACAAGATCTCGTTTGCCGGCGAGGTCGATCAGGTCGATGTGCCCGGCGCCGAAGGCGACTTCGGCGTACTGGCCGGTCACGCGCCGCTGATCGCCCTGCTGCGGCCGGGCCTCATGACGGTCTATGCGGCAGGCGAGAAGACCAGGCTTGTTGTGCTCGGCGGATTCGCCGAGGTCGGCCCGGATGGCCTGACTGTGCTGGCCGACGTCGCCACCTCGGTCGAGGACCTGGATCGGACCTCGTTGCAGACGCAGATCGCGCAGATGGAGCAGGACATCAAGGAGATGGCCCAGGGCTCTGAACTCGACAAGGCGATCGCGCGGCTCGACCACTTCCGCGTGCTGGATCAGCATCTGGACGGCACCGCGATGCATTAGAGCGCTGCTGGTTTTTTTGCCCCGCAATGAGCTCCGTTCATTCCCGCGCAAGCGGGAATCAAGGCCGCTTACTCCAGCGCTTCGGTCTGTTGCCCTGGGTCCCCGCTTTTGCGGGCACGAACAGTCGAGTTGGCCCCGATCACTTCGCGAATTTGGAAAATGCCTTCACGACCTGCTCATAGGTGTCGCGTTTGAAAGGCACCACCAGTTCGGGAAGATTTTTCATCGGCTCCCAGCGCCATTCGACGAACTCCGGATCGTGCCCGCCGCCTGGAGTTTCCACGTTGATCTCGCTGTCCTTGCCGGTGAAGCGCAGCGCGTACCATTTCTGTTTCTGGCCGCGGTATTTTCCTTTCCATGCCTTGCTGCCGATATTTTTTGGAATGTCGTAGGTCACCCAATTCCTGATTTGGCCGAGCTTTTCGACAGATTTGATGCTGGTTTCCTCGTAGAGCTCGCGCAACGCCGCCGGATAAGGCTTCTCGCCCTCGTCGATGCCGCCCTGCGGCATCTGCCAGACGTGCGTATCGTCGGTGTGTTCGGGGCCGTCGGTGCGGCGGCCGATGAAGACGAGGCCCTTGCGGTTGATGACGCATAGGCCGGCACAGGGGCGATAGGGTAGGTCTTCGTATTTGGGCATGTCCACCATCCACGTCTTGCTTGCTATCAAAATAAGACGTGGATGGCCGGGTCAAGCCCGGCCATGACGAACATCAGCATTGGCGCGGCTTGGCGTTTCAGCTCGACTTCGGCTAGATCGCGACCGCGGTGATCGGCACCAGCACGATGCTGCGGTCCTCGGCGCCCCTGGCCCATTGCGTGATGCGCTCGATCGAGGCCGGCAGCGCGGAGGCGACGCCGACCGCGCTGCCGTGCTCGCGCGCCAGCGCCTCGAGTTTGGCCAGCGCCTTGTCGATATGCGCGGACGTCTGCACGGCGTCGAGAATGAGTTCGGCCTTGGCGAAGGGCAGGTTGTTGGCGCCGGCGATCTGGCCGGCGATGCTGCGCGGCGAGGAGCCGCCGTCGACATAAATTAGCCCGCGCTGCGCGGTTTCCTTGAGCATGGGGCCGAGCGCCTGTTCGTTTGACGTGAAGCGCGCGCCCATCATGTTGGCGATGCCGACATAGCCTTGGAAGCGGCTCATCAGCCAGTGCACGCGATCGAGATTCTGATCCCCGCTGAGCGTGGTCAGGAGCGTCTGCGGGCCGGGATCGTTGTCGGGATAGCCGCGCTGCTCGCCTTGAGTCGGCCCGTCATATTCTTAGGTTAGCCAAAATCGATCTAACGCATGGGAACTGCTCGGGGCATTTCGCACAGGTTAGCCAGCATAAGACATTGGCTCTGAAGAATTTCCATCAAACTCTTCGCTTACCGTGAAACGACATCGCCGCCCGCGAAAGCAAACGGGGCGGCCTTTTTGGCCGCCCCGCGCCGATCGGCAGTGCCGTCGGTCTATTGGTTCGCCGCGCGCTTGGCGTTGGGCGGGAAGGCCGAATTCGTGGTCACGCCGCGGATCAGGTCGAGCGCCGACTTCAGCGCCTTGTCGTCCTTCGGATCCGGCGGCACGTAGGACTGCGAGCCGGTCGCCTCGTCGCCCTCGGCCTTGAGATGGCCGCGCAGCGAGGATTCGCCCTTGGTGTCGGTTCGCGCCTTCAATTCATCCGGCACGTCCTGCAGCACCTCGATGTCCGGTGTGATGCCCTTGGCCTGGATCGACTTGCCCGACGGCGTGAAGTAGCGCGCCGTGGTCAGCCGCAGCGCGCCGTTACCGGCGCCGAGCGGGATGATGGTCTGCACCGAGCCCTTGCCGAACGAGCGCGTGCCGATCAGTGTCGCGCGCTTGTGGTCCTGCAACGCGCCAGCGACGATTTCCGAAGCCGAGGCGGAGCCGCCGTTGATCAGCACGATCACTGGCTTGCCCTTGATCAGATCACCGGCGCGGGCGCTGAAGCGTTGAGTCTCTTCGGCGTTGCGGCCGCGCGTCGAGACGATCTCGCCGCGCTCGAGGAACGCATCCGACACCGAGATCGCCTGGTCAAGCAGGCCGCCCGGATTGTTGCGCAGATCGACCACGAAGCCCTTGAGCTTGTCCGCCGGGATCTGGTTCTGCAGATCGGTGATCGCCTTCTTCAGGTTCTCGGTGGTCTGCTCGTTGAACTGGGTGACGCGGATGTAGCCGACGTCGTCCTCCGGCCGCGAGCGCACGGCCCGCACGCGGATGACGTCGCGCGTGATCGACACTTCGACCGGCTTGTCCTGGCCCTTGCGCATGATGGTAAGCTTGATCTTAGTATTTACCGGGCCGCGCATCTTCTCGACCGCCTGGTTCAGGGTCAGGCCCTGGACCTGCTCTTCGTCGAGCTTGGTGATGATGTCGTTGGCCATGACGCCGGCCTTGGCGGCGGGCGTCTCGTCGATCGGCGCCACCACCTTGATCAGACCGTCTTCCATGGTGACTTCGATGCCGAGCCCGCCGAATTCGCCGCGGGTCTGCACCTGCATGTCGCGGAACGCCTTCGGCTCCATGTAGCTCGAATGCGGGTCGAGCCCAGAGAGCATGCCGTTGATCGCGGATTCGATCAGCTTGGAATCATCCGGCTTCTCGACGTAGTCGGCGCGCACGCGCTCGAACACGTCACCGAACAGATTGAGCTGCCGGTAGGTGTCGGCAGCCGCCGCCTTGGCGCTGGAGCCGAAACCGATCCTCACCAGCCGCGGCTGGGTCGCCATCAATGTCAGGGCTACACCCGACGCCGCGCCGAGAAGAACCAGTAATGTTTTGCGCATCATCCGCGAACCTTTTCGCCTTTACTTGCTGCCCACCACGGGCTGGGGTCGATTGGAATACTGTCCTTGCGGAACTCGACGTAGAGCACCGGCTTGTCGGGGCTCAACGCGAGGTTTCCGGTAATCTGGGTTGCCATCGCCTGCGAACCGTTGCCCGGAGCGCCACCAATCATGACAGCCACAGGCTCTCCAGTCAGCACGAACTGGCCGACATTCACTGATATCCGATCCATCCCGGCGAGCACCACATGATACCCGCTGCCGGCATTAAGGATCAAGACTTGGCCGTAATTGCGGAAGGGTCCGGCATAAACCACCCATGAATCGCACGGCGCCGTGACCTGGGCGCCGGGCCGGGTGCCGACGGAAATGCCCTTTTCGGTGCCACCGAGCCCATCGGGAACTCCGAATTCCCTGATTCGCGTGCCGTTAACCGGAAACGGCAAACGCCCACGGGCGGCGGCGAATGCCACCGCCGGCGTCAGGCGGCCGGGGTCGTTAAGGGCGGCCAAATCGATACGATTGTCCTTGGTTTCGGCGGCGTGCTCCGCCGACCGCGCGGCCCGGCCGGCAGTATCGAGGCCCTGCTCGACCTTGCCGATCAAATCTTTGAGATTATCCACCTGACGGGCCAGCACGAGCGACTTCTGCCGCTCGCCCTCCAGCACCTTTTCGGTTTCGGCCTGCTTTTTCTGCCGTTCCTGGATCAGCAGGGTGATTCGCTGCCGGTCCACCGTCAGCGTGGCGACATCGCGGACCAGGCGGTCCTTTTCGTCGGCGATTTCCTTGCGGATCCGCAGCAGGTCGGCGAGATCGGCGGCCAGCGCCTCGGCGTGCACGCGCATCTC
>Ga0070674_100001680_pt1 | contig 11968 bp, 9 predicted proteins | sample KBSM33metaG_FD_65344 | JGI IMG/M metagenome (GOLD analysis project Ga0070674, IMG submission 65344) | Miscanthus rhizosphere microbial communities from Kellogg Biological Station, Michigan, USA - KBS M3-3 metaG | ecosystem: Host-associated > Plants > Roots > Rhizosphere > Soil ... | reverse complement strand
CAAGCCCATCGACTTCGTGCAACTGCAGAAGATTGTCCTCGAGGTCGGCGGCCGCCGCGGCGGCGACTGACTCAAGGCTGCTGCCCGGCGGGCACCGTCACGCGCCCGGGCGGCGCCCGAACGTCCTGAGCATCCACCGGCCGGCGGCGGCCCCCACCACCGCCAGGACGGCGATCGGCAACACGTGTCCCACGAGCAGGTGCGGGAGATACGACACGGGGCACCACAGATCGATGAGCAGCGCGCTGCCGAGCCCTGCGCCCGCGCCGAAGGCGGTACCGGTCGCCGTCGGCGACATGGGGTCGAGACGCCGCCAGGCGATGAGCAGCGCGCAAAGCAAGATGCCGCCCGTCGCAACGCTCATGGCGAAGCAACGGTACCCGGGCCGCGTCGGCCACGGGCTCGCGAGCTCGTAGAGGTGGCCGAGCCCGTACCGCCAGAGCACGAACGCGGCGATGGGCACGATCGTCGCGAGGCCGAGCACGGACCATCCGCGTCGGTGCCCCGAGCGCGTGCGCGTGAACAAGAACCACATCCCCACGCCGACGAAGCACGACGTCCCGAGGCTGGTCCACGCGATGAGCGACGGCGGTCGCCCCGTCGCGCGCAGGCCACCTTCCAGCCAGAACAGCGTCAACGCGCCCAGCAACCCCGAGATGACGAGCCACGCTTGTCGGCGCACGAGCTCGCGCCGGGTCGGGGCGGGGATCTCGCCGATCGAGGCGAGGATGCGGTTTCTTCGTTCAAGTGGTTCCACGAAGTTGCTCCTTTTCAGCGACTGATGGCCCGCGCCCGCCGCGAGGCTGGGCGCCTTCGAGCACGGCGTCGCGCAGGGCGGCGGCGCCGCGAAACACGGACATCTTCAAGCTGGGAAGCGTGACGCCGAGGTTCTCGGCGGCGGCCGCCATCGAGAACCCCTCGACGCGCACGAGCTCGAGCGCCAGCTGTTGCGGTTCCGGCAGGGCGCGGAAGGCGCGCACGAGGCGTTCCAGCGTTTCGCGCGCCGTCGCGATGCGCTCCGCGTCGACCACCTCGGCGACCGCCGCGGCGATGGGATCGGCGTGGGCGTCTCCGTCGTCGCCGTGCTGGCCACCCGCGGGCCGTTCGCGCCACCCCTGCGCGCCGAGGTCCAGACACAGGTTGCGCGCAATCTTGAACGCCCACGAAAGCACGTCGGACCCGCGAATGAACGTGCCGCGCGCGCGGTGAATGCGCTCGAACGTCTGTTGCACGATGTCGTCGATGCGCGAAGCGTCGCGCGTCCGCCGTTTCACGAAGCCCTCGATGCGCGGGGCGATGGCGTCATAGAGGATGGGAAACACCGACGCGTCGCCGTCCGCATAGCGGTCCATGGCCTCGTTCGCCACCCGGTTGTCCGGCCCTGAAGGGTGCTCGGAGGTCGGGGGCATACCCCCTCATACGGGCGAGCTCGAGAAAAGTCTCGCGAATTCTCCCGGCGCGGGCGCGCGCGCGATTCATTGAAACGATGCGGAGGCAGCGCCGTAGTCCTTGGCAACTCAAGGAGGCGCCGAACATGAGCACACGAACTGGACGCGGGATCATGGTGACGTTGTTGCTGGTGACGGGATGCGGAAGCGAGTACGCCGCGCGCGACAACCAGGGAGGCGGTACCACCGGAAACGCCGGAGCGGCTGGAACGGGCGCGGGGGGCGATGGATCGGACGGCACCGGAACGGCAGGCGGTGGTTGGGCCGGGGCGTCCGGCGGTGCCGCGTCGAGCGCTGGCGCGGGCGGTGGCAGCGGCACAGGCGAAACAGCGGGCGGGGGCGGCGTCGCAGGCACGACCTGGCTGACGCCGCCCCCGTTCCCACCCGCGCTCGCGCCGCCCGCGGGCGCGACGGTCAAGCTCCACGCTCACGCGGTGGGCGCGCAGATCTACACGTGCACGGCGAGCGGCGCGACCAGCGCGGACGGCGGCGCCGGTGTGGATGGAGGCGCGACGACCTACGCGTGGGTGCTCAAGGCTCCGGACGCCAAGCTCTACGACTCGAACGACGCGCAGATCGGGACGCATGGCGCCGGTCCCAGCTGGACCTGGAGCGACGGCAGTGTCGCGAACGGCGCCAAGGTAGCCGAGCTCAACGCGCCGGCGGCCGACGCGATCTCGTGGCTGCTCTTGCGCGTGACGTCGACGACCGGCGCGGGCGTGCTGAGCGACGCCACGTACGTCCAGCGGCTGAACACCGCGGGTGGCAAGGCGCCTGCGGACGGCTGCGACGCGACGACTGTCGGCACCGACGCGCGTTCCGGCTACTCCGCTGACTACTACTTCTACTCGGGAGGCGGCGCCTCGGCGTGGCTGACGGCGCCCGAGGTGCCGAGCGCGATCGCAGTCCCGACCGACGTGAGGCTGGCAGTGCACGACCGCGCCAGCGGCATGCAGATCTACAACTGCGCGGCCAGCGCCGGCGCGGGGGGCACGCCGACGTACGCGTGGACTTTCAAGGCCCCTGACGCGCTTCTCGTCGACATGAATTTCACGCCCGTCGCCCTGCACGGCGCCGGGCCGAGCTGGACTGCGAGTGACGGCAGCGTCGTCGTGGCGCCCGAGATCGCGCGCGCCGATGCGCCGCGGGCCGACGCCATTCCGTGGCTCCTCCTCAAGGAGCTCTCCACATCCGGCCCGGGCGTGTTCAGCGACGTCGCCTTCGTCCAGCGCATCAACACGTCGGGCGGCGTGGCGCCGACGACCGGCTGCGACGCGAGCACCGTGAACACCCTGGTTCGCGTCCCGTACGCGGCCGACTACTACTTCTACGTCACCAAAACCTGAACCCAAGGAGAAACCACATGCACACGAAGACGATCCAACGAACGCTGATGACGATAGGCGCCGCCGCGCTCGTCGCGGGAAGTGCTGGCCCGGGGGCCGCGGCCGAGCCCGGACACACGCCCGCGGTCGGAAAGACGCGCAAGCTCTTCCTCGACGTCCACGAGATCGGCAAGGGAAAGGTCAAGGCCGGAGACGTGGCCGGCCTTCACCGGCGCGATCTCGCGACGCAAGCGAAGCACGGCGTCGAATTCAAGGCCTACTGGGTCGATGAGAAGGAAGGAAAGGTCTACTGCCTCGCCGAGGCGCCGTCGGCGGAGGCGGCCAACCAAGTGCACAAGGAGGCGCACGGCGTGCTCGCGAACAAGATCATGGAGGTCGGCGCCGACAACACGACCTGGACGCCGCGAGCGGGGATGAAGCTGTACCTGGACGTGCACCATTTTCCGGCGGGCAAGGTGACGGCGGCGGACGTCGCGGAGGCGCACAGGAAGGATCTCGCGACCGAGGCGTCGCGCGGCGTCCACTTCCTCAACTACTGGTTCGACGCGTCGTCGGGCACGGTGATGTGTCTGGCCGAGGCACCCAGCGCCGAGGCGGCCGTCGCCGTGCATCGCGAGGCGCACGGGCTCCTGCCGGCTTCGATCGAGGAGGTGACGGAAGGCCGGTAGTGTTGGGCCGCGGGGCCGGCGCTCGTGCTACTGGTCCAGGCATGGCCTCGACCGCCGACCCGATGATCGTCCTCAGCCCCGCAACGAAAGCCGAGCGTCCGGCGCTCGAAAACCTGCTGCAGCTCTACATCTACGACTGGAGCGAGCTCCGGCTGCTGGACGTCGCCGACGACGGCCGCTTCCCCGACTATCCGCTCGACGCGTACTGGGAGGACGCCGGGCGCCACCCACTGCTCCTGCGCGTCGACGGCCGGCTCGCAGGTTTCGCCCTGGTTTCGGAGGGCAGCCGTCTCACGGGCGCGCCGGGCGTGTTCGACATGGCGGAGTTCTTCGTCATGCGAAGGTTCCGGCGCAAGGGTGTCGGTCTGGCCGCGGCGTCGGCGGCGTTCGATCGCTTCAAGGGCTCGTGGGAGATCCGGCAACACGACGATAACGCCGCCGCCACCGCGTTCTGGCGACGGACCATCGATCGCTACACCCGCGGGAACTATCGGGACGTGCGCTGGAATGATCGGGCCTGGATCGGCCCGGTTCAGATGTTTTCGAGCACCTGACGCGACCGTGACGGTGGCGCGACGTCTTTTTGACGAGATGACGCAGGAGTCCAGAATACACACGCGGCGGGCTCAACGCCGGCGTTGCTGGTATTCCTGGAACTGCGGAGTCGTTACAATTGGGCGCTTCGGGGGTCGATGGTCCGCAGGTCTCTGGTCCGCGCGCTACCTGTTCTGGCTTTCGGGTGGTCGGTCGTTCTCGCAGGCTGCGGCAGCAATGCCCAACCCGAGAACGGGCAGACGAGCCGCGCGAAGCCCATCGTCGATCGGTCGATCCACCACGACGTGTCGCCTCCGCTGCGAACGATGATGGGACCTCCCGAGAACGACAGCGATCAGAAAGAGACACACGAGAGGAATATCGCCGAGCCGCGACCGTTGCCCCCGAACGGGGCCGTTTCGGATCCCGTCGTTCAGAATTCGATGACGGGAACCGCGGCGCCGACGGCGGGCGCCGGCTTCGACGGGATCGGCCAGGGGTTCACGGGACCGCAGGGGACTTTCACCGTGAACTCCGCGCCTCCCGATCCGGACTTGGCAGTTGGCCCCAACCACATCGTCCAGATCGTGAACTCGGCGATCGCGATCTTCAACAAGTCGGGCACGGTCCTGATCGGTCCGTCGCCCACGAAGAACTTGTGGCAGGGGTTCGGCGGCGGGTGCGAGACCAACAACGACGGCGACGGCATCGTCGTCTACGACGCGCTCACGGACCGCTTCGTCATCTCGCAGTTCTCGGTAACGACAACACCATTCCTCCAGTGCGTGGCCGTATCGTCGAGCGGCGATCCCTCGGGCACGTACTTCCGCTATTCGTTCCCGCAGGCGAACTTCCCCGACTACCCGAAGGTGGGCGTGTGGTCCGACGCGTACTACGAGACGTTCAACATGTACGATTCGACAGGCTCCACGTTCGTCGAGGTTCGCGCGTGCGCCTATGAAAGAAGCAAAATGCTCGCTGGACAACCGGCGACGCAGGTCTGCTTCAGCACCCCCGAGACCTTCGTGATGGGCGTGCCGCCCGTCTTCGGGATGCTGCCCGCGAGCGTCGACGGGCAAACACCTCCGCCCGTGGGCGCACCGAACTACCTCCTCAACCTCAAGCTGACGACCACCGACACGCTCAGTCTCTGGCGCTTCCACGTCGACTGGACCACGCCGATGTCGTCGACGCTTTCGGGTCCGATCAGCATCCCCGTGGGGGCCTTCGGCTACGCCTGCAACGGTGGGGCGTGCATACGGCAGAGCGGCACCCAGCAGAGGCTCGATTCGCTCGGCACCCGGTTGATGAACCGCCTCTCCTATCGCAACTTCGGCGATCACGAGTCGCTCGTCGTCGACCACAGCGTGACCTCGGGAAACAGCGTCGCGGTGCGATGGTACGAGCTGCGCAATCTCGGAGGCACGCCGGTCGTGTTCCAGCAAAGCACATTCGCGCCGGACGCGAGCTTTCGCTGGATGGGCAGCGCCGCGATGGACCACAACGGCAACATCGCCCTTGCTTACAGCGTCTCGAGCAGCAACCTCAGGCCTGGCATCCGCTTCACCGGGCGTCTGGCGACGGATCCGCCGTCGACTCTTCAGACCGAAGCGACAATCATCACAGGCGGCGGCTCGCAGACGCAGACACTCAACCGCTGGGGTGACTACAGCAGCCTCGTCGTCGATCCGAAGGACGACTGCACGTTCTGGTACACGAACGAGTACATCCCCGCCAACGGCACCTTCAACTGGCGCACGCGCATCGCGTCCTTCAAGTTCGCGTCTTGCACGAGCGGCGGCGGCACCGACGGCGGCGCCGACGGCGGCGGGGGCGGCACCGGCGGAGTCGGCGGTACCGGCGGCGCAGGCGGCACAGGTGCCGCAGGTGGGACAGGCGGCACGAGTGGCACAAGCGGCGCTGGCGGAATAGGGGGCGCGAGCGGCGCTGGCGGGATAGGCGGCGCGGGCGGCGCGAGCGGCATCGGCGGCGCGAGCGGCGCTGGCGGGATGGGCGGCGCGAGCGGCGTTGGCGGCACTGCCGGCACCGTTCCAGGGATCTCCACGGATCAGCCGAGTTACGCCTTCGGCTCCACGATCACCGTCACGTATGCGGGGTTGCCCGGGAACGCGAAGGACTGGATCGCGATCGCACCGGCGGGCTCCCCCGGGACGACTTTTCTCAAGTACCTGTACACGGGGGGACAGACCAGCGGCACGGCCACGTTCGCCGCGCCAATTAACGGCGGCTCCTACGTCGCGAGGGCATTCCCGAACGACACCTTCACACTGCTCGCGGAGAGCGCGTCGTTCACGGTCACCAATCCGATCTCAATCTCCACCGATCAGTCGAGCTACGCCCCCGGCTCCACCGTCACCGTGACGTATGCCGGGTTGCCCGGGAACGCGAAGGACTGGATCGGGATCGCACCGGCCGGCTCCCCCGACACGACCTTCCTCGCGTTCGTGTACACCGGCGGTCAGTCCAGCGGCACGGCCATCTTCAGCGCGCCTCTCAACTCTGGCTCGTTCGTCGCGCGGGCATTCCCGAACGACACCTTCACGCTGCTCGCGGAGAGCGTGTCGTTCACGGTCACAGTTCCCATCACGATCGCCACGGATCAATCGAGCTACGGCCCTGGCGCCACCATCACCGTGACGTACGCCGGGTTGCCCGGGAACGCGAAGGACTGGATTGGGATCGCACCGGCCGGTTCCCCCGACACGGCCTTCCTCGCGTTCGTGTACACGGGCGGTCAGTCCAGCGGCACGGCCACGTTCAACGCGCCTTTCGACGGCGGCTCCTTCGTCGCGCGATCGTTCCCGAACGACACTTTCAACCGGCTCGCAGAAAGCGCGCCGTTCACGGTCACGGTTCCCATCACGATCTCCACCGATCAATCGAGCTATCCCGCGGGCGCCACCGTCACCGTGACGTTTTCGGGGCTGCCCGGAAACGCGAGGGACTGGATCGGAATCTCAGCGGCCGGTTCCTCCAACACCAGCTTCGTCGCATACGTGTACACGGGCGGTCACGGCAGCGGCACGGCCACCTTCGTTGTGAATACGCCAGGCCTTTACGTCGCACGCTCCTTCACCAACGACACGTTCGACCTGGCGGCAGAGTCGACGCTGTTCACGGTGTGCAGCGACGCAGGGGGAATGAGCTGCTTCGTGGCCTCGCTGAGCGCCGCCGAGGAGGTGCCCGCCACCGCCAGCACCGCGACGGGCTCCGGCGTGTTCGTCTACGATCCGAGCTCCCGTCAGATCTCGTACCAGGTGCAGCACACGGTCGTGGGCGCGATCGACGGCCACATCCACCAGGGTCCCGCCGGAACGAACGGCTCGGTCATCGTCCCGTTCGTGCTCGCTGGACAGGGCACGAGCGGATCAGCGGTGCTGACCGACGATGAGGCCGCCGACCTGCTGGCCGGAAACCTGTACGCGGACGTGCATTCGCTTGCGTTCCCCGCTGGCGAGATCCGCGGACAGCTGGTGCGCCCCGGAACGGGCGCCCTCACGAGCGGCTGGTAGACTGTGGTCTCGTAGCGTTATCCTTGTCGTCGCGCTCGCCGTCGCGGCCCGGGTGGTGCCACTGCCGTTGGGGAGCTCTGGTCGCGGGCTCGCCTTGATGGGCTCGTTCTGACGCCGATGCGGACCGTACAGCTGCCAGCTCCCGCGCCCGCTCGCACCGCCCGGCCCTGACGCGACCGTGACGGCCGCGGGGTGCGACCCCAAATAACGCCGTCGCGGCATCTCTCGCGCATGCGCGTCACCTCACTTGCCCATGCTGCCGCTGGCCTCTACCTGCTCGCGACCGTCCCCTTGCTGGGCGCCTGCGGAGGCGACGGCGCGCCGACGTCACCCGCGGGGTCGGGAGGCACCGGCGGCGCTACAGGCGGCCGGGGCGGCGGCGGCGGCTCGGGCTCCGGCGGGAGCGCAGGCGTCGCCGGGGGCGGGGCCGGCGGCCGCGGCGGCACCAGCGTCGGCGGCGCCTCGGGCGGCGGTGGCGCGGGAGGCGCAGGCGGCGCCGGCGGGGTCAGTGGCGCAGGCGGCGGCACCGGGGGCGGCGCCGGCAGCGGCGGCGCCGGTGGGATCGGCGGCAGCGGCCCGGGCGGCGGCGGCGGCGCCGGGATCGGCGGCGGTGCCGGCGGCGGCAGCGGCGGCGGTGGGACCGGCGGCGGCGGGGGCGGCGGCGGCCGGGGGGGCGGGGGCGGCGGTGGTGGCGCGGCGACCTGCGGCACGGTCGGCGCGCCGTCGAGCAGCCTCGCGGTCACCGTGAACGGCGTGACGATCGATTTCTCGAACGCGGCCGTCTCGTTCGAAAACGCGACCACACGAGACCGCGTCGTGCTGCTGGAGAAAAACGACGTGCAGATCCGAATCACTTTCGATCCGACCGTCGCGCCCCCCTGCCCCGTCGTGCGCACGCTGCCGGGGTCTGCACTGGCAGCCCTCGTCCGGGGCGCCGACGGCGGCGGCGCCACCATCTACTATTCGTTCATCGCGGGCTCGTCGGGGACGTTCACCATCCACGGTTACAACATCGCCGCCACGACGAGTCTCTCCGCGATCTCGTTCTCGTGCGCCGATTGCCTGCTGGGGGAGATGCGGCCCGGGACGGGCGATGCCAGCGCGCCGACCTACCTCCGCCTGCACGGAGAGGCGCATCTCGCCTCACCTTGATTCGCGCGCCCGATCAGGCGCGCGGTCCGCGATGGCGACGCGCATGTGCTTCATCGCGCGCATGTCGCGCGCGAGATCGGCGGACAGCCGGGCGGCGATCGCCGGCATGTCGTCGTCGCGCGCGACCGCGAAGCCGTGGCGCGCCAGCAACGCGCGCATCTGCTCGGCCGTGAACAGTGAGCGCAGCGGCTCGCCCAGCCGGCGCACGAGGAGGCCGATCAGCAGCGCCAGCGGCGACGGAGCCGCGTACATCACGACCAGCCGGCTCCCCGGCGCCGAGCGACGCTGGACGACGGCGAGCGTGGCCTCGATGTCCGACAGCTCGAGGTACATCACCACGCCCTCCCAGATCCAGGTCGTCGGGCGCGCGGGATCGTGACCGGCCGCGGCCAGGGCGTCGTCGAGGCGATCGCGCGTGAAGTCGACGGGGACGAAGCGCACCTCATGCGCCATCCGTTCCAGCGCCGCCGCGCGCGCCTGCTTCTCGCGCTGCGAGTCGGGATGGTCGACCTCGAACACGGTGACGTCGCGCAGCTCGGGCATCCGCCAGGCGCGCCCGTCGAGACCGGCGCCCAGAATCACGACCTGCGGCGCGCCCGCCGCGCGCACGGCCTCGTCGATCGCGACGGTGCGCGGGACCATCATCTTCGCCCGCTTCTCGAAGAACGCGCGGGAGAGGCGGCCGCGCAGGTCCTTCGGCGCCACGCCCGCGCGAAAGTCCTCGACGCGCCGCCGCGCCTCGTCGGGCAGCAACGCCATCGCCGTCGGGTCTTGAAAGTCGACGCCAGCGGTCCGCCCGTGCGCCGCCGCGCGGGCGGCGGCTACCATCACCGCGGTCTGGCTCTCGCGACCCGACTTCATCGGGGCGCTTCGTCTACTCGATGATGGCGGCGTTGTTGGCGCCGCGGGTCGAGGCCGCCGGTGGCGCGCCGGGACTGACCGCGTGCTTCTTGCGGTCGTGCGGGCGTGCGTTGGGACGGGCCGGGCGCGCCTCGGTGACTTCCGGCGCAGCCGCGGGCGCGGGCTTTTCGACCGCCGCCACCGGCTGCAGCGTCACCTGATCGGTCGGGGGGCGGTCGCGGAACTTGAACGTGGCGGCGGTGAATCCGGGCGCCGTGACCGTCAGCGCGTGCTCGACGCCGTCGACCGCGAGCTCTTCGTCGATTCGTCCGACCTTCACGGTCTTCCCGTCGAGCTCGAGGTGCGCGGTGGCCGGCACGGCGGCCACCTTCACGCGGTACCGGGCCGGAGCCGGCGCGGGCGCAGATGCCGGTGCGGGCGCGGGCGGCGTCTCCTTGATCGCGCCCGTGGTCGCGACGCTGTCGGCGGCCGGCTTGTTCCTGTTCGAGGTGACGAAGAGGAACGCCGCCGCTCCCGCCGCCGCGACGAGAACGCCTCCGATCACGAAGCGGGACCGCCGCGGGGCCGGCGTCCCGATCTGTCCCGCGCTCTGGCTGAAGGTGGTGACCGCGGGTGGGGGCGGCATGGTTCCGCCGGTCCGTGACACCGGCGTCGCCGATCCGGCCGCCGCCTGATCGCCGGCCGCGCCGGTCATGACGGGCGCCCAGTGCTCGCGCGCCCCTGCGGAGGCGAACGGCAGGATCGCGCGCCCGAACTCCTGGACCGACGGAAACCGCTGCGCTGGCTCGAGCTGCATCGCCCGCAGGACCGCCGCCTCCAGCGCGACGGGAATGTCGGGGCGGCGCGCGCGCGGCGGCAGGAACGTCCCCTCGCCGACGCTGTGGATCACCTCGTAGATGGTCTCGCCCTGGTGGGCGCGCTGGCCCGTCAGGCACTCGTACAGGATCGCGCCCAGCGCGTACTGATCGCTGCGGCCGTCCACGCCGGCGGCGCTGCGCACCTGCTCGGGCGCCATGTAGTAAGGCGTCCCCATCGCCGCGCCCGTGCCGGTCAGCCCGAGCGTGCCCCCAGAACCCGTGGAGAGCTTGGAGATGCCGAAGTCGAGCACCACCGGCCGCTGCGAGCCGTGGCGCGTCTTCGCCAGGAACACGTTCCCGGGCTTGAGGTCACGGTGAATCACGCCCTCCTCGTGCGCGACCGCGATCGCGCCGACCGCCGGCAGCACGATATCGACCGCGGCCGCGATCGGCATCGCGCCCGATCGCTCCAGCAACGCGGACAGGTCCTGCCCCTCCAGGAACTCCATCACTAGGAAGGTGATGCCGTTCTCGGTGCCGACGTCGGTCACGTCGACGACGTTCGGATGGTTGATGCGCGAGGTCGCCTCGCCCTCGCGCAGGAAGCGTGCGCGCATGGCAGGCATGGCGGCGACATGCGGGTGCAGCGTCTTGATCGCGACGCGCTTCTTGAGATCGCGATGCGTCGCCTCGTAGACCGCGCCCATTCCGCCGGTGCCCATCAGGCGCACGATGCGATAGCGCCCGAGCTCGGTGCCCGGCGGCAGCGTCTCGAATTCTGACGACTCTTCAGGGACCACGGCCGCGGCAGCAGGATAACGTTCCCGGCGACGCCGCGCCACGTTCAGATCAACTAGGGCGCCTCTATTCCTCGTAGAACTGCTCGCCCGCGATCACCAGATCGTCGGAGCCTTCGGGGCTCCACACGGCGCGGAACTGCTGGGCGAAGTTCGTGCGAATCGGACGCCAGCGGCCATCGCCGCGGCTGGTGAGAAGCGCCGACTGGAGGCCGTAGGCGTAGACCTCGGTGGGACCCTTGCCCCAGACGCCGGTGAGTTGCGAGCTTGTGCCGCTCTCCTGCTCGCGCCACCGCCCGTCACCGGTCGAGTGCAGGATCAAGCCGCCGGAACCGACGACGTAGACGTCGTTACCGGCACCCCACACGGCGCCGAGGATCGCGTCCACCCGGTGCTCCTCGGTCCAGGTATCGCGACGGCGCCGCAGGATCGCCCCGTCCTGGCTCACGGCCCAGATCGCGTCGGGTCCCAGCCCGCCGACGCTGAGGAGCGCTTCGTCCGAGCCGGTTCGCTCCGGGCGCCACACGCCGGTCACCGTTCGGCGCAGGACGGTGCCGTGCCAGCCGACGCCGTAGACCACATCGGGCCGCGGCCCCCATAGCGCGTGGATCCCGCCCGCGGCCTCTCCCTCCACGGGCACCGGCGTCCAACGCCCGTCCCTGGTGCGCTCGTAGATCCGGTGGCCCGCGGCGAAGACCTGAGTGCCGTTGCCCCAGACTCCGGTGAGGCGGCGCGCGGGAGTCGTCTCCTTGCGCCACTGCGTGCCATCCCAGATCCTGACCCCGATGTTGTCCCAGCCCACCGCGTAAATCTCGTTCGGACTGGCCCCCCA
>Ga0070674_100001668_pt1 | contig 11989 bp, 9 predicted proteins | sample KBSM33metaG_FD_65344 | JGI IMG/M metagenome (GOLD analysis project Ga0070674, IMG submission 65344) | Miscanthus rhizosphere microbial communities from Kellogg Biological Station, Michigan, USA - KBS M3-3 metaG | ecosystem: Host-associated > Plants > Roots > Rhizosphere > Soil ... | reverse complement strand
ACGCCGCGCGTCCTCGGTGGATCCGATGGTCGCGTTGAGGCAGGAGTAAATCAGAATTTCGGAATTCGGAATTCGGAGTGCGGAGTTTTCAGTTCAGGAGTTCGAAGATAGAGGTGCCGAACACGCGGTCCTGCGCCTCAGTGCACTCCCGATACCGCGTAGAGGGGCTGGTCGCGATCGGGCTTGTCGCACCCGACGAGCGCAACATCGTCGTCGAGCACGACGAGACCTTCTGGCTTCTTGAGGCCCCGGCCTTCGCTGAGGCTGATGACGTGCCCGATGTCGAGGCGACCCGCTGCGTCGGGTTCCGCGATACGGCCCATTGACATGCCTTCGTCTGTCAGCACCCAGAGACGGCCGGCGTGATCCGCGTCGAGATCGCTCACGTCGGAGAATGCCAGCTGGGACTCTTCCGAAAACTTCCAGATCTTGAGCGGCACCATCCGAGACGATTTGTGCTCGGGCATGGAGAAGTGTTCCGAGGCCGTCAGCGGCGTCAGACCGACCGGTTCATCCCCCTCCGGCCCGAATTCGATCAGCCGGCGTGATTGCTTTTCCTTGAGGATGAGCAGGTGGCCGTGCCCGAGCAGCGCCAGTCCTTCGCCCCGTGAGTTCGGCTTCGCTTCCCAGTCGGCCTCGAGCGCCGCGATGTCAGGGTCGGTTCCCTTGATCTGCAGCTCGATCTGCGCTTCGAGCGCAGTCAGGTCTTTGTTGAAGATGAAGACGTGACCTGGAGTCTCTTCGAGCACGAAGACGCGGCCGCTGCCGTCACATTTGACGCCTTCCCATTGCGACTGCGCCTGCACGTCCGCCCCACCGTCGCGCAAGACCTTCTTCAGATCGACGGTGTCGAAGCTGCGCACCGCATCGTTTGCGATCGTGCCGATCGCGAGCTCGAAGTCGCGATCGCCGATCGCGAGCAGCTGCTTCTTGTTGCTTTCGGTCCGGAGCCCGAGGCCAGAAACTTCGCGGATGGGGAGTGTTCCCGCTTCCACGATCTCGGGAGCGGGACCTTCGGTGTCGCGGGCTTCAGTGCCGGCGTGCGCGCCGGCCGGGCGTACCGGAGGTGCGGCGCGTGTGGTTGGATGGGACGGCGCCACTGACTCGTGCCCTGATCCGCATGACCGGGCCATGTCGGTGCGCTTCCGATTGAAGGCTGCCACCCAATCGGCGACTGTCGCCGGATGCCCGTTGAAGCTGTCGCCCTTTTCGACGACTCTGGACGCCTCGAAAATTGCGGTGACTTTGTCGTTCGTGAGGATTGCCGGGTCCATCAACTTCGCGAGAAACGCCCGTCCCTCGTCGCTCACGACCGGATTCTTGAGCTCGTGGATGCTGCTCAACTTGGCCCGGCATTGATTGATGTCATCCCACAACGCCTGCCCGCTCCACGCGCCAATGTCCGCTTTGCGATACCCGAGGCCGAGGAACCCTCCCTTCGACCCGAACCCCGCGCCGATGTCCTGAATCATCGCGAACGGCTTGGAACACGTGCCGTCCGGGTTTTTCTTGTCATCGGGGCAGACGAGCCGCTGGTTGCCCGGCTTGTTGTCACCGTGGGTCATGAACGCCGCGAGCAGCCGCAGCGCGTCTACCTGCGCGCGTGGAGCTCCGCCGGCGGATTCGCTGATCTGTCCGGTCTCGTTCCAGCTGAAGCCGCCGCAGCGGGCATCCGATGCTTCGCGATCCCCGGAGCAGTTGATGTTGTCCACCTTGATCTTCGAACCCGCGAACTTGATCTCGATCACCGCGTTCGCGTACGTACGCGTGGATCGCGAGCCTCCAAGACTTGCGGCGATCTGCTTCGCCCGTTCGACGTCTGCAGGCTTGTCCTTGTCGAGACTCCCGGTCTGGTCACGGAAGGTTTTGTAGACGCCCCATGGATCCTTCGGGCAGTTGAGACAGGTGACGCGGACTGGATAGTCGTTGTCTGCCTTGAATCCGAGCAGCCACATGAGACGCGTGCCCATCACCTCGGCATAGATCTCGGGATTGGCGTTCGGTGTGTCGCCGTATTTGACCTTCAGCTCTTTCTGCCGGACCGTGCACTCGGGGCACGGCTGCTCGGCCGTCGCGCCGCCGCACAGAAACTTCGGCGTCATGCCGCCCACGACGTTCTTCAAGGTGGGCTCGACGAAGCGGCAGGTGACCGCCTGGTTGAACGTGAACGACTCGTCGCCCTGAAGGCCATCCTTGATCTGCGCGGGCGTCAGCGAGGCGAGGCGGTCGTGCTGTTCGGCGTCCCAGACCTGCGATCTCGCGACGATCTGGCGGCGCTCGGCCTCAGTGGTCCCCTGTGTGGCCGGAGGTCCTTCCTGGATGTCCACTCCGACGTTGTGAGACGACCGACAGCCAGCCAACAGGACGATCGCGCTCAGCACGATGCCTACGACTCTCAGCGAAATGCACGCTCGCACCTTCGCACCTCCGCGCGCCACCACTGGGTTCAGCCACATGGCGCATGCCGCACAGTACAACCCGCGCCGCGCACGTATCGTCCGCACCTCGCGGCCGCATCGTGCTGGCGGACCCAGCGTCCGCAGCTTATGGCTTACACCCAGTAACCGACTTGATCTCCGCAATCCGGCTCATGAAGGTATCCGTCCACTCCTTGAGTGCGGCCGCCTTCACGTCCGGAACGTGCTGGTCCGACAGGCGCTTGATCTGCTCCTGGTCCATCTCGTCGAAGCGTGCGACCTTGAAGATGGCTTCGACCGTGGGACGATCCAGCTTTGCCAGGCGCTCGACGAGCAGTGCCTGCGCGGCGGCGAAGACCTTCGGATCACCGTCGAGCGGATGCAGCAATTCGCACGTCCCCGACTTGAACACCGTCTGCGTTGCCCAATGCTTATACCGGCCGCGCGAGTTCTCGCCGAGGAAAGTCTTCGGCTTACCAAACGTGGAGCCGAGGTCCTGGACCAGGATCATCGGCTGCTCACATACACCTGAATGATCGTCGTCGTTCTGCCACTTCGCGCAGGCAACGCGGTTCTGCTGTGGAACCGCGTTGTGGTAGTTGATGAGACGAAGCGCGAGGCGGTACGCGTCGAACTGCACCCGCTGCTCCTGGCTCCAGCCGTTTCTGTAGAGATTGGCCACATCCGTCCAGTTCCAGTACTCCTCGCCATTGGCCTTGAGGGCATCGAACGGGTGCTCCCGTTCTACGGAGACCACCTTGAAGACCGTGCCGTGGTCAGCAGGCTTGCCGGTGTTGTTCTTCTGCTTGTCCTGAAACGGCCTGGCGCCGCACCCGACGCATTCCGCACCTCCCGCGGAGTACGCGCGGTCGGCGACGAAACCGAGCACCCACATGAAGCGGGTGCACGCGACTTCGGTGAAGACCTCGTTGTAGCGGGTGTTGTGACCGGGAAACGGCGGATCGAGATACTTGACCTTCAGCTCGTCTGGCTTGAGCTTCTTCTGTTCGCCATTGGCCTGGACGTCAACGAGCTGACCTCGTTTCTCGCCGTCCTTGTTGGTATCGAGCACGACTGATGTCGTGCCGGTGATCGCCAATGGCTTGCCGTCCCGTCCAAGGAAGCCGCGCTCGGCGTTCATCGGCCAGCAGCGAAACTTCAGGCTGACGCCCGGAACTTTGCTGTACGCGTAGTGCGGCTTGAAGAAGCAGACCGGTTGATCGTCCGCGGTGAAATACAAGAATCGCTTCGAGTCGTCGCCGGCGACGAAGTCGGGGCCCATCGTCACCTGCTCGGCGGTGAGGGTTGGTTGCGGCAGGAGCAGCGTCGCGTTCTTCATGCACTCGAGCTGCTGTTGCGTCGTGAGCTTGTCTTTGTCTGGTACCGCGCACGACGCGCCCTCGGCCACGGCATGAGCACTCCAGACGGCAAGTGCGACGCCGATCACCCGCAAGAACGAACGCATGATGTCCTCCTGTGCGCACGCGCACGTCTCATCAGAGCCGTAGGGCGCTAACCATAGCGCAACTGGACGGCACTCGTGACGCAGTTCGTGCGGCGTACCTCGGCTCAAGCTGAGCTAGCGCAGTGCTGTGCTGGAGGTTGGTGCGCGCGCCGCAGAGTTCGTTGCAGCTCAGCGGTGCCCCGAAAGTGGATTACCGTCGCGCTGGTTTCGCTATGCGTCCATGTGATCGGCGAAGTAGGTCGCGACCGCCGCCTGAGCAGGGGCGACTTGCTGCCGCACTTTGTCTTGCTCGGCCGGCGTGAGCGGCGAAAACGCACGCGCCAGGCGGATGTTCTCATCCAGAAATTCGCGCTTCGGCATGCCGACAACGGCTGTGCTGACCGGAAGACTGAGCGCGTAGCGCAGCAGCGACTCCATGTTCGTCTGGCCCGTGCCCGACCCGACGAGCTTCTCCTGCGCGGTCACCTTCATACAGACGATGCCGAGACCTTTCTTCGTTGCCGCTGCGAGTGCGAGCTCCTCGAAGCGATTCGCCCGCGCGGGGTTCATCGCCATCTGGACGGCGTCGAGATCGTTGTGCTCGATTGCGCGCGCCATGACCGCGCCGTCGGTGTGGCTCGTGATACCGACGCAGCGTGTGACCTTCTGATCGCGCAGTTGATAGAGGGCTTTGAGCACGCCGTCGGCCGCTTCGATCCGTGCCAGATCGTCCGCGTCGCCCAGGCTGTGGACGTGAATCACATCGAGATGATCGGTCTGCAGCCGCTTCAGGCTTGCCTCCACGATGCGAAGGGCTCCGTCCCTATCGCGAGCCGATTCGGGAATCTTGGTTGCAAGCGTCACGTCCTTCCGGCGCGTCTTCATCACGAGGCCGACTCGGCGCTCGCTCTCGCCATTGCCGTAGCCGACCGCCGTATCGACATAGGTGATACCGCTGTCGATGGCGTGATTCAGGACCGCAGCCGATTCCTGCTCGTCGCGGTACATCAGGAACCGGCTCCCGCACCCGAACGCAAGCACAGACACTTGAAGCCCCGACCGGCCGAATTGCCGATGCGGCAGCGCTCCTTGCGCGTGGACACCGCCGACGGCCGTGGCCGCGGCCGCGAGCGTGGTGGCTTCGAGGAATCTGCGGCGAGAGATCGGCTCGGTCATGATCAGGCTCCTTCAGGCTGCGGACCCACTGAGCACGTCGTGCAGCAGCTCGGCGGGACTCACCGTTGCGGGACCGAATTTGCCGACAACGATGCCGGCCGCGTGGTTGGCGAGGCTCGCCGCCTCCGCCGATGATGCGCCCGCCGCGAGTGCGAGTGCAAGCGTCGCGACGACCGTGTCGCCGGCGCCCGTCACATCCGCGACTTCCCTGGCAGTCGAGGGCAGATGTCCTTCGTGCGTCTGGTCGAGCAGCCAGACCCCGTGTTCGCCGCGTGTCAGCAGCACTCCATCGCAGCCCGCCACGTCGCGGAACGCGCGTGCCGCCGTCCGCGCATCCTCCGCGGTGCGAATCCGGCTGTGCGTCGCGATCTCCGCTTCGTGGTGATTGGGCTTGATGAGAGTCGCACCCCGATAATAGGAGAGATGCGGAATCTTCGGATCGACGAGCAGAGGGATCGACCGCGTGCGCGAGACGCTGACGAGCCGCGCCATCAGCGTCGGAGTGATCGCGCCTTTCAGATAGTCCGACACGACGATGGCGCCGACGGAGGAGGCGAGGACGCTCACGCGATCGATGAGCGCCGCCTCGGCGGCTCCAGCGGCTTCGGCGTCTGTCTCGTAGTCCACGCGGGCGACCTGTTGGTTGCGGGTCGTCACCACGCGGACTTTGGTCGTGGTGCGTCTCGTCTCGTCGACGACGAGGCCCGAGACTCCGATCTTGTTGCCGCGGAGCGCCGACGCGAGGCGTTCTCCGGCCGCGTCCTGTCCGATCAGCCCCGCGAGCTCGACACGCCCACCCAGATCCGCGATGTTGTGGGCGGCGTTGCCGGCCCCGCCGATTCGATTCTCTTCGTGATCGAACGCCACGATCGGCACCGGCGCTTCGGGTGAAATCCGGTCCACGCGACCGACCAGGAACTGATCGAGCATGACGTCGCCCACGACGAGGACGTGTGCGCCGGCAAATCGCTCGACCAGCGCCCGCGCGCGGTCCACGCTGACGTCAGGCAGTTGGGAAAGGCTCATGGCAGGTCGGTGCGCTCGCCGGCGAATGGAAGCGTGATGAGAACGAGCAGCAGCATCAGGAACTCGGAGTCGCCGAAGTTGTATTCGAAGAGGCCGGCCGCCAGCATGCCGACCATCCCGGCCAATGCCGAGGCCGTCAACCAGCGGAACCGCGCATGCCGATGCAGCCGCGCGAGGTCGAGCAGCGTGACCGCCACGAACCACAGCCAGGCAAGCAGCGCCGGAAGTCCGCGTTCGGCCGCGATCTGGATCGGAACGTTGTGCAGGTGAGGATTCACACGCTCGACGGCCAGCGGATCACGGTACGCGGCGTACAGGCGCTGCACCATGTTGGGCCCGACACCCGTCAGCGGGTGTGTTGCGATCATCGAGCGGCCCTCACGCATCATCGCGATCCGATCCCGGTTCGTCGGGTCGTTGGGATCGAACATGGAGTGGAATCGATCCGTGAGCCGCGACGGTGCGACGGCGAACACCAGGACGACGGCCACTGGCACGATCGGGACGAGGCGGACGTCCTTCATCGCAAGCAGCAGCATCGTCGCCGCCACGGCGCCCACCCAGGCACTCCGCGTGAACGTCAGGACCAGCGCGACGAAGAGCGCCGGCATGACCATGGCGGTCCATGCGCGGTCGCGCGAGCCGAAGAGCAGGTGCGCGATGCCTGCGCCGATGACGAGCAGCAACAGGCCCGAATACGTCATGTAGTGGCCGAGGGCGCCCTGCGGCCGCTGGCCAAGCGTGTTGTAGTTCAGCAGACCGTACTGAACGATCCCGAGTGCCGCGCTGATCGCACCAACCGTGATCACCACTTTCAGCACAGTGGTCGCCCGGGCCCCGCGGCCGAACTGGTAGACCATCGGCACGATCAGAAACAGCACGAGCTGCTTCGAGTCGATGAAACTCGTGCGCGGGTCCGGTGAGAACGCTGCGGACACGAGCGTCAGCGTGGCGTACACGACCAGTGGCCAGAACAGGCGCGGGACTTCGATCCGTTCGTCATGGATGAAGACGAACAGTCCCCAGCAAATCAGCGTGAGGGCCAGGAAGATGTCGGCGACCGCGATGGAAAACTGGAGGGCGCCGGCAAAAATCAGCAGGCCGGCGACTCCGGCCTGTTCGAGGCGATCGCGTGGCGGCACGCCAGCGGCAAGCGTCACACCGCGCATCCTACTGCACTATCGCTGGAACCGGCGCGAGATGCAGTCGGCCGCGCCGGAGGGCGCGTTCTGCGGCCTCGAGCACGCGCTCGGGGCTGGTGTGCTGCAGGCATCGAAAGTCACCGGGCGCGCAGACTCGCTGATCGCAGGGACGGCAGGGAAGCGGTCCCGGTTCCACACATTCCGTGACGAAGTGCACCGGACGCCACGGCGCCGATCGTTCCGGCAGGGTGGGCCCGAAGAGCGCCACGATCGGTGTCGTCGTCGTGGAGGCGATGTGAAGCGGACCGCTGTCGCCGCCGATGAACAACGCCGCCCGCCCGACGAGGGCGCGCAGTTCCGGCAGGTCGAACTCGCCGATGCGCATGATACGGTCCGCCACCTCCGGTACGCGCGCGCGGGCCTGATCGGCCACACGACGTGCCGCTTCCGGTTCCGACGGACCTGACGTGAGTACGACACGACGCCGGACGCTCCCGGATGCGAGCCCCGCGGCGAGTGCGGCGAAGGATTCACTCGGCCATCGGCGGAACGGGTTTCCGGCGCTCACGTGTATCACGACGAGCTCGTCGTCGGGACCGACGCCGGCCTCGGTCAAGCGTGCCTCCACTGCTCGCCGGCTATCCTGCCGCTCCGACATCTCCGTGGGATCGCTGTCAGGGGTGATCGAGGGCACGTCGAGCCGCTCGAGGAGATCCCACTGGTTCTCGACCGAATGTCTGGCGCGAAGCTCCCGGGGCCGCGACACGCGTTCCGTGTACATCCAGCTCCGGCCCGGGATCGTGTAGCCGATCCGGCGTGGCGCTCCGCTGGCCCACGCGAGCCACGACGCGCGCGGACCTCCGTGGAAGTCGATCACCAGGTCGAAGCGCCGGCGACGGAGCGCCGCCGCGAGGCGGAGGTCGTCGGCAATTCGCCGCAGCCCCCGCGAGCGTGGGGCGATGAACACGTCGTCCACATGCGGGTTGCCGAGGACGACAGGTGCGGCGCCGGGTTCCACCAGGTATGCGAGGCGTGCGCCGGGAAATCGCCGGCGGAGCGCCCGCAGGGCGGGCGTCGTGAACACGACGTCGCCGACCAGTCGCAGGCGGATCAGCAGAATGTGCATCGGGCGGGACGGTCCCGCGTCAGGGCTCGATCGTGGCGTTGTCGATCAGCATGTCGGGAACGTCGTCCACGATGGCGTAGACGCGATGGCACTCGCCGCACTTGAACGCCGTGTCATTTTTCACGAGCGTCAAAGGTTTGCGGCATTTCGGACAAGCCAGGATTTCGAGCAGTGAGCGATCCAGCGGCACGATGGGCCCCCCTCGGGTGATTTGGCCACTATATCAGGGGCCGCCGCCCCGGCCGTATCGCGTGTGGATGCCGCACACCGACTCATGAAACAATGCGAGGAATGGCAGATCGCCTGTGGTGTTTCATTGCGGCGGCGGTGCTGATGGCGAGTCCCGCAGTGGCACAACAGGCGCCTGCGTCATCGCCGTCAGTCGGGGGCCCAGCCGGAAACGGCGTTGCCGCGGCCTACTATCAGTTCCTGCTCGGCCGTCACTACGAGAGCGACGGAGACGTTGATCGCGCGATTACCGCGCATCGCGCAGCCGAAAAACTGGATCCGGCATCGGCCGAAATCCGCGCCGAGCTGGCCGCGCTCTTCGCCCGCCAGTCACGGCTGAACGATGCGGGCGTCGAAGCTCGGGCCGCACTCGCCATCGACCCGTTGAATCGTGAAGCCAACCGGGTGCTCGGCAGTATCGCCGCCGCATCCCTCGAAGACGGACGGCGGGGCACCTCTCCTGCGGTCGAGGAAGCCATCGGGTATCTCGAGCGCGCGCGTCGCGGCGGACTCGACGAGGATGCGTCGCTCGACATCACGCTCGCGCGTCTCTACACACGCGCCGGACAGAACGACAAAGCCATCGGGGTGCTCACCTCACTGGTACAACGGGAGCCGATCGGAGAGGCGTATCTGCTGTTGGCAGAGGCCCATCAGGCCGCCGGTCACCCTGATCTGGCCGCCCGCGCGCTCGAGGCCGGCGCCGACGACAATCCCCGTCTGCTCGCGTCACTGGGCGAGCTCTACGAACGTCAGCAGCAGTGGGACAAAGCCGCCGACGCGTACGGCCGCGCCGTCGCGCTGACGCCGCACCTGACCGATCTGAAGATGCGATGGGCGAGTGCGCTGCTCAACCAGCCTGGCGACGAGTCCAGCATGCGCGCGCAAGGTGTGCTGAAGGATGTCGTCGCGACGCAGCCGACCAACGATCGCGCCTTCTATCTGCTCGCGCAGGCTCAACGGCGATCGCACGACTACGATGCCGCCGAGGCGAGTGCGAAGCGTGTCGTCGCGCTCGATCCGAAAGGACTCTGGGGTCCGTTCGCACTTGCGCAGGTATACGAGGATCAACGGCTCTACAAGCAGGTCGTCGAGACGCTGAAACCGGCGGTCGCCGACTGGCAGCCGTCGGGAGACATGCCCGCGCGCCAGGGCTTGATCGTCCTGACACATCTGGGCTTCGCGCAGATGCAGTTGGGACAGCACACCGACGCGATTGCGACGTTCGAGCGTGCGCGTGCGTTGTCACCCAGCGACAGCACCTACGATCTCTACCTGACGCAGGCCTACCTCGGCGCCCGCCGGTACGACGATGCGTTGAAAGTGGTCGGTCCGCTCAGAGCACGGCGGCCGAGCGATCCGCGTGTCGCGCAGCTGCAGGCGCGCGTGCTCGCCGCAGCAGGCAAGCGCGATCAGGCCGTCGCCGTCCTGCGAGACACGGTGAAGAACAATCCAGATGTGACGGCGGCGTATCTCTCATTGGCCGACGTCCTTGCCGAAGCCTCGCGCACCGACGAAGCGCTCAAAGTGCTCGAGGACGCGTCAGCGCGGTTTCCCGACGACGTGAGCGTGCCGTTTCAGCGTGGTGCCCTCTACGAGCGGGCAAAGGATTACGATCGCGCTGAACGGTCGTTCCGCGACGTGCTGGCACGCGATCCGCTGCACGCGCCCGCCCTCAATTATCTCGGCTACATGTTCGCGGATCGCGGCGAGCATCTGGACGAAGCCGTCGATCTCATCGAACGCGCCCTCAAGATCGATCCCGGCAACGGGTCGTACCTGGACAGCCTCGGCTGGGCGTACTTCAAGCAGAAGAAGCTGGATCGCGCCGAGCAGGCGCTCGCCGGCGCCGCCGATCAACTGCCCGCAAATTCGGTCGTACAGGATCACTTCGGCGACGTGTTGAGCGCCCGGGGCAAGCCGCGCGAAGCCGTCCAGGCCTGGGAGCGTGCCCTGGCTGGCGATATGGAGTCGCTCGACCGCTCGGTGGTCGAACGCAAGATTCGCGGCGCGCAGGAGCACGGCGCCCGGTGACGGCTGCGTCGCGGAGCCGGGCCGCAATAGTCGCGGCCCTGGCCCTGTTGATGCTGCCCGCGTGCGCGGAGCGTTCGATCGTTCTTCCCACCGGCGCTGGCGAACCCATCACGACTGGCGCAGCGATCGCCGCGGACGCGTTCGGACACTGCCAACAGCTGTCCACGTTGACCGCAGAAATACGTCTGTCGGGACACGCCGGGCGTCAGAAGCTGCGCGGCCGGCTGATCGCAGGCTTCTCGAAGCCAGCGTCCATCCGCCTCGAAGCCGTCGCGCCGTTCGGGCCGCCCGTTTTCATTCTTGCCGCGACCGCTGCCGACTCCACGCTGGTGCTTCCGCGCGATGCGCGCGTGCTTCGTCAGGCAGCGCCGGCAGATATCCTCGAAGCGCTGGCTGGCATCGCCGTCTCACCAGGAGATCTGCTGCCGCTGCTGGCGGGATGCGTCCCATCCGACCGTCTGCCTGATGAAGGACGGGCTCATGGACCGGACTGGGTCTCGCTCTCGTCTGGCGGCTGGACGTCATACCTTCAGCGGCGCGGAGCAGGCTGGCAACTGGTTTCGATCACGGGACCGAAGGTCGTGGCGGAGTATTCAGCGTTCACAGGCAATCGCGCCGGCGTGCTGCGCTTGCACGAGTCCACGACCAGCGCAGCGAAAGCCCAGGTGGAGCTCTCGCTCGCGTTGTCGCAGGTGGAACTGAACGCGCCTGTGCCGCCGGCGGCCTTCGAAGTGTCCGTACCGGCCGACGCGTCTCCCATCTCTCTCGAGGAGCTCCGCCAGTCGGGACCGATGCGCGACCAGCCGTCTCGCGGAGCCGCGCAGTGAGGGTCGTGGAAGTCCGGGCCTACGCAAAAATCAATCTCGACCTTCGCATTGTCGGACGACGGCCCGATGGTTTCCACGAGCTCCGGACCATCTTCCAATCGATCGCGCTTCACGACACGCTCGTGGTGCGGGCGCTGCGCGGCGTCTTCGGCATCACGTGTGACATGCCGGGCGTGCCCGTCGATCGCACGAACCTCGTGTGGCGTGCGGCGGATGCGCTGTGGAAGGCCGCGGGCCGGCGGGGACGGGTGCGGGGCGCGTCGATCGAACTGAAGAAGCGCGTACCGCCACAGGCCGGCCTCGGTGGCGGGAGCAGCGACGCGGCGGCGACGCTCCTCGCGCTGAACGCGCTCTGGCGTCTGCAGTTGTCACACGACGATCTGCACGCCGTGGCTGCGACGTTGGGGTCGGACGTGCCGTTCTTTCTCGTCGGGGGCACGGCACTCGGACTCGGGCGCGGGGAACACCTGTATGCGCTCCCGGATGTCACGCCGTCATCGATCGTCCTGGTGCAGCCGCCGTTCGGTGTGTCCACCGTGGATGCGTACCGCTGGTATCGCGCAGGCGCC
>Ga0070674_100001667_pt1 | contig 11992 bp, 13 predicted proteins | sample KBSM33metaG_FD_65344 | JGI IMG/M metagenome (GOLD analysis project Ga0070674, IMG submission 65344) | Miscanthus rhizosphere microbial communities from Kellogg Biological Station, Michigan, USA - KBS M3-3 metaG | ecosystem: Host-associated > Plants > Roots > Rhizosphere > Soil ... | reverse complement strand
ATCGCATCGGCCTCATTCTCGGGCAGAATTTCGTCGCCGACGCGCTTCCGTTTATGCCACGAGGGGCGGGCTTCATGTCGACGGCTTTGCCGGTCTGCCGACATTGCATCGCCCCAACGCTCTTCAACTTCATCTGATCGTCAACGGCCGGCCGGTGCGTGACAAATTGCTGAGCACTTCCGTGCGTGCGGCCTACGGCGATCTCGTGCCCAACGGCCGCTATCCCATGGTGGTGCTCTATGTCGGGCTGCCGCCCGACGAAGTGGACGTGAATGTGCATCCCGCCAAGGCCGAGCTCAGATTCCGCGACGCCCAAGAAATCCGTTCGCTTATCATCGGCGCCTTGCGCGAAGCGCTAGGTAATGCCGGCCATCGCGCCACGTCCTCGCTGTCGCAAGTGGCGCTCGGCCACATGATGCGGCCCGGCGAGCCGCACCGGCCTTATTTGCCGCGCAGCCTCCTCCCGATGAGTGGTCTTTCTGCGGAGTATGGTTTCTCCGATCGCTCGCAAACTTCGTTGCCGCCTCTTGCCCCGACTGCCGACGCACGCACGCGCGAAGAGGAAGTGTCCGCGACATCCTACCCGCTGGGCGCTGCCAGAGCCCAGGTTCACGACATGTTCATCATCGCCGAGACCGAAGACTCCGTCGTTATCGTCGACCAGCACGCAGCACACGAGCGCCTGGTCTATGAGCGCCTGAAATCCTCCTACGCCAATGGCGGCATCGCCAGACAAATCCTGCTCATTCCGGAAGTGGTAGAGCTTGATGCCGAAGCCGCTGACCGCCTTGGTGCAGCCTCAGCCGATTTGGAGCAACTCGGTCTCGTGCTCGAGCCCTTCGGCCGGGCGGCCGTCGTCATCCGTGAGGTGCCTGCGCTGCTCGGCCAGGGCGACTTGAAAAATCTGCTGCGCGACCTCGCCGACGAGCTTGCCGAAGGCGAGGGCGGTCTCGTCGTCGCTGAACGCCTCGACCACGTGCTCGCCACCATGGCTTGTTACGGCAGCGTGCGCGCCGGGCGTCGTCTCAATGCGCAAGAGATGAACGCGCTGCTCCGCGACATGGAGCGTACGCCCTTCACCGGCCAATGCAATCACGGCCGGCCGACTTATGTCGAACTGAAGCTCGCCGACATCGAGAAACTATTTCAGCGGCGTTAGAGCATGATCCGGAAAAGTGGGAACCGGTTTTCCGATAAGATCATGCGTCAAACAATTAGCTGCCGCCGACTTCGAAACCCCCGTCGAGGAATGGATCCCCAGGCTTCGCCGGGCCAAACCAGACATGGCCCGCGCTGTCGACCACGGCGCAGGCGCGTCCCGTCGCGGATGAATTGCAATCGATATTCACGGTGCCGACAGGCTTGGTCGGCAACGTGGTGGTTCCGGTCGCCCGTTTTGTCGTGAGATCGAAATAGCGGATCTCGCCGGCATTGTTGACAGCAGCACAGACACCCTCGGTGCAACCGACCGCCCATTGAGCCTTCCCATCGTCGCAGCCTGCAAGGGACAGTGTCGAGGCCGACAAGGCCAGTACGAGGAGACTGTACGAAACTCTCATCACTCTTACCCTCCGCGACATCGTCTGCCGCATGCTTATTTGAAATTCTGCAACACCGCGGCTTGCAGGAACGCCGCATCGGCATCCGCCACATCCCCAGTTGCATCGCCCATCTTCATATGCGCGATCTGGATCAAATGACCGCTATCCGTCTTGAGCAGGGTGTAATGGATTTCGAGCGAACTGTCGTCGGTGCGGCACGCGGTAAATAGCCGCTTCACGCTGATCGTATCTGCCGGCGAGCTTTGCTTCTTGCCGGAGGCGAAATCGCCTTTGCAGCTCTTGGAATCGTCGGCCATGACCACGCTTGCCGCCTCGTCGAGATCGACTGTACCCATGTCCTTATAGCCGGCGATCGCGCCCATAATCCCGTTCGGATAGGTCCATACCGCGTCGAAATTTGGCATTGGATTCTGGGCCGGGTCCATCATCTGGTAGCCGGTGATGCCTGCGGCCGCGAGCAGGTTCGCTGCAAACACCAGCGCCTCGCTGTTCGTGAACAGGCGGTTCTGGTTTTGGGTCTCGGTATTGCCGCTGGCGGCCTTCGGCTTCGACTCCAGTGCCGCGAAAGCTTGGTCGCCGCTCTTGGCCTTTTCCGCCTCGATATGATTGCTGACGCATTTCGCCAATTTTGCAATGGCATCGCGCGTTCCGCTCAGCCGGAAGCTGACCGCACCCGAATCGGTGACGACATTGAGCATTCTTCCATGCCGCATGGCGTCGACCACGGGCCCGGTATTCTCCAACGAGATGAGCAGGCCCTTGGAATCGACGGCCTTTGCCGTTGACGGGATCGGCTGGCGGGAATCCACCGCGAGCGTGACCTGTTGCATGCTGCCGACCTCCAAATTCCATTTGTCGTTGGCGAGCACCAAACCCCAATCGAAATCGCGCGTGATGATGAAAGCCAGGGTGATGCCGCTATTATACTCCGCTAGCATAGTGCAATCGCGAAACTTGCCGTCGTCATCGTTATTGGCGTCGCCGTTCCAATTGCCGGATTTGAAGGCGGAAGCCTGCCCGCAAACCATCAGTACCGCGACCGCAAGTCCCGAAAACCAAAGACGCTTGTTGTGCAACATCACGCCCTCCCATCACCCCGGCTCCGCCATCTAATCACAGAGCTTCGGTGCGGGCTACGGGCTCGATTTCCCTGCGCGGAATTTTCCAATGATGATTTGCGTCTCGCCATAGTCGCGCCGGTCGATGATCTCGAAGGCGCCGGGCAGCAGAGTTTCGACGCCCGCGCGTTCCTCCAGGACCACTACCGCGCCTTCAGCCGCCCAGCCGCCCTCGACAGCGGATTGCAGCGACTTCTCGCCCAGGCCTTTGCCGTAAGGTGGATCGCAGAAAATGAGATCGAAGGGTGCAAGCGTCTGCGCTGGCCCGAGCGTGGTGGCGTCGCGCCTGAAAATCTTGCTTATGCCGGTGAGGTTCAGCGCTTCGACATTGCGACGGATGGCGGCGCGCGCGTCCGCGCTATCCTCGATGAATAGCGCGAACGTTGCCCCGCGCGACAACGCCTCGATGCCGAGCGCGCCCGAGCCAGCGAACAGGTCGAGCACGCGGCATCGCTCGAACTCGACATGCGGCGCCCCATGCTCCAGAACATTGAACAAAGCCTGCCGCACCCGGTCGGAGGTCGGCCGCGTGTCCAGACCCTTCGGCGCCTCGATGGTGGCGCTGCGAAATTTCCCAGCGACGATGCGCATCAGCGCCTTTTATGTGGCTGCGGCTTGCGCAAGCCCATCTCCTCGGCGAGCTTCGCGCCAATCTGATCGATCAGCACTCGCGGCTTCACCTCCTCGACCGCGCCGGCCTTGAGCTCGCCGAGCGCGAACGGTCCGAATGAGATGCGGATCAGCCGATTGACCTTGAGGCCAAGATGTTCGAGCAGCCGCTTCACCTCGCGGTTCTTGCCCTCGCGAAGCCCGAGCAGGAACCAGACATTGTCGCCTTGAGTGCGGTCGATCGTGGCCTCGACCGGCCCGTAATGCACGCCCTCGATGGTGATACCGTTTGCCAAGCGGTCGAGCTTCTCTTGTCCGATCCGGCCATAGGCGCGGACCCGGTAGCGCCTGAGCCAGCCTGTTGAAGGCAGCTCCAGATGCCGCGCCAACGCGCCGTCATTGGTGAGGAGCAGCAGTCCCTCCGTGGTGAGGTCGAGCCGTCCCACCGAGACCACGCGGGGGAGGTCGGGAGGTAGGGCTGCAAACACGGTCGGCCGCCCTTGCGGGTCCTTGTGGCTCGTCACCAGACCCTTCGGCTTGTGATAACGCCACAGCCGCGGCGCCTCGGCCACCGGCAATGCCTTGCCGTCGACCATCACTTTGTCGCCGGGCGCCAAGACATGGGCCGGGGTGGTCAGCACCTTGCCGTTCACGCTGACGCGGCCCTGCTCGATCCACCGCTCGGCGTCCCGCCGCGAGCAAAGCCCGGCATGGGCGATTGCCTTGGCGACCCGCATCGGCTCAGCCTGCCTGGCTGCCGACTCATTAGGGGTGATCTTTCTCGCCGCTTGACCCTTGCGCGGGTTGCGGTCCAATTTCGGTTCCATGAACGCGAAGCTTGCAGATCGGCCGCTTCGAGGCAAGCAGCCCTCGCCGATGGACCTGGCGCTGTCGGAGGCGGAGGCCGCGCGCGATCGCGGCGAGGTTCCGATCGGCGCAGTGATTGCGAGCGCGTCTGGAGAGGTTCTCGCCAGCGCCGGCAACCGCACCCTCGAGCTTAAGGATCCAACCGCGCACGCGGAGCTCATCGCCATTCGCGAAGCATGCGCCAAGATTGGCAGTGAGCGGCTGATCGATTGCGATCTCTATGTCACGCTCGAGCCTTGCGCCATGTGCGCCGCCGCGATTTCCTTCGCGCGCATTCGTCGACTCTATTTCGGCGCTCCCGATCCGAAAGGTGGCGCCGTTGAGCATGGCCCGCGCTTCCTCGCGCAAAGCACATGTCACCACGCGCCGGAAATTTACGGCGGCATCGGCGAGGCCGCATCCGCCGCGTTACTGAAAACTTTCTTCGCCGTCCGCCGCTAGAACTGAAAATAGATGAAACTCAGCGGTTGGCCTTGCCCAACCTCGAGCACGCAGAACACCGCGACCACGACCAACGCGCACGCGACCTGCCAGGTGGGACGCAGGCGCATGGCGAACTCGTAGCTCGGCACATTGATCAGGGCGAGCGCGCCCGCGACGACAATCGGCACGACCGTCGCCCAGGGCCATAATTCGCCCCAGCCGGCCCCGCCGAGCAATCCTGAGAACATGCGTGACGCCGCCGCAAAATCCGCCGCGCGGAACAGCACGAATAGCAACACCACATAGAGCAGCGTGATCGCCCAGGCCACGAAGGACGGCAGTTTGAATCCATAGAGCTGCCAGGCACGGCAGATCAAAAGCCCGATGCCGTGACCTAGCCCCCAGATCACGAAAGTCCAACCCGCGCCGTGCCAAAGCCCGCACAGCCCCATCGTGATCAGCGTCGCGGCGATATAGCGAGCCGTGCCCTCGCGGCTACCCCCGAGTGGGATATAGATGTAATCCCTGATCCAGCGCGACAGCGTCATGTGCCAGCGCCGCCAGAACTCCCGGAGATTGATTGAGCGATACGGCACGTTGAAATTGACCGGCAGCATCAGCCCAAGCAGCAAGCCGATGCCCATCGCCATGTTGGAATAGGCGACGAAGTCGAACAGAATCTGGAGCGAAAACGCGATTGATCCAGAGGCGGCATCAGAGACGGCGGGCGTCGCGCTCGTTGCTGTGGTGAACACCGGATCGACCAGACCCGCCAGCCGATCGGCAATGAAAAACTTCTCGACGAAGCCGATGAAGAACAGGATCAGCCCGCGCCCGATCCGCTCATAGAGTCCGGGCCTGAGTGGATCGTAGGCGAATTGTGGAATGATTTCGTTGTGCCGCATGATCGGGCCCGCGATCAGATGCGGGAACAGCGCGATGAACAGGCTGAACACTCTGATGTTGTAATGCGGCGCCGTGCCCCGCAAACGATCGACGAGATAGGACACGAGCTCGAACGTGTAGAAGCTGATGCCGATCGGCAGCACGAGCGAGGCCTTGGCGAATTGCAGGCCGCTCACTTCAGCTAAGATGGTCGCGCCGAAATCGAGATATTTGAAGAGGCCGAGCACCGCGAAATTCGCGACAATCGCGAATTGTAGCGGCCAGCGCCAGCCTTTGCGCCCGGCAAGTTCCGCCAACAGCCAGGTCACGACGGTCTGGCCGATCAGGAGTGGCACGAAGCGGACATCCCACCAGCCGTAGAAGAACAGCGACGCCGCGATCAGCCACCACTCACGTGCCTCCTGGCGCTTGGCGAGCGCGTAATAGATGGCGACCGCGATTGGCAGGAACAGGAGGACGAATCCCTGGCTGTGAAAGAGCATCTGGGATTATCGCATCAGATGCTCGAGGGAAGAGGCGAGGGCGCCGGGGGAACCAGAACCCGCCAATCGCCGTTCGGATCGTCTTTGCCGGTGGTTAGCGCCTCGGCAAGATCCGCAACGATACGGTCCGCAATCGGCTCGCGATAATGCAGCCGGTCCCAATAATTGTCGTCATTCGAAGTAATCTTCGAATTGATGTTGAAATCGACGAGGGCCGCCTCGTGGCGCTTTGCCATCTCCGCGATGCGCGCCTTGCATTCTTCAGCGCGCGCCGCCTTCGCCGAGCCGGGCACGGCTTGCGCCGAGACATGCGCCGGCATAAAGGCGAGCACCACGCGCCCCGGGAACCTGGTCAGGATCTCGTCGAGCCAGGGGAGCGCGGGAAATTGCCACGAGGCGCGCTCGGCGTCGGAGGGCACATATGGTGGCGTGACCGCCTCGATCGGGTGCGGGCCCTCTTTGCCCCAGAGCTTGTTCCTGACCTTGACCTTGTCATACGCATTCTCCGGCGGTGTGAACACTTCATAGCCGTCGGGGAACCGCGCGGATTTAAGTCCAGCGGCGACGGCGAGGCGCCTGCCGCTGATCTCGACCGTCTGCTGGTTCAGCATGTAACCGAGATCGTTCCACCGATTGTCGTCATACATCCACTCTGGAAAGCCGCGAAACGTGACGCGCTGCTCGGCGGCGTCCTCGTCGCACCACACATGGTCGAGCCCCATCAGCAACATGCGGGGAGTGCCTGGCTGGCGGAGATAGAGATCGACGAGTCTGTATTGCTCCCAAGCCAGCCCCGCATTCATCGAGAGATTGGCGAAATGTCCGCCGAAAGCGTCGTCGAGGAATTCGGGCCGGAGCAGCCGCGCATCCGACGCACCCACCACGATCGAATCGTATCGGCCGGAGCGAATCAGCGAAGGATATTGAAACCGCTGATTGATGTCGGTGATGGCATGCTCGCTGAACAGGAGCTTCGGCAGATTGCCGTAAGGGTTCATCAGCACGATGAAGATCGCGAGGCAAGCGATGATGGCGCCGAAGCCGCCCACCACCGCCAACACAAAACGCCGCCAGCCGAGCATCGACGCAACCCCCACCCTATCCCTTCGAGCGCGCTAGCAGTCGCACGCGCAAGACGGTCAGGCAAGTCTCTGTCAGGAAAGGGCTAAAACCCTGTGCGCGGTGTCCAGCCTTGCATGCTGGGCGGCCAATTGGTCTGCGGATAGGCGCGCTGCAGGGCCTGCGTTTCGTAGTCGCCCTTCCGATAGGGCACGAAGCCGAAATAGAAGCTATAGCCGCCGGGGCGCCCGGGAGAATAATAATAGGGATAGATAGGCGGACGTCCGCGCTTGAAGATTTTGGCAGGCAGCACCGGCGAAGCAGGATAGTTCATTCCTGGCACGAGGGGAGCTGAATGCGCCGGTTCGAAAACGAGCAAACAGGCGGCCGCGAGCAAGATGCGAGATATTAGCTTGATCATTTTTTCTCCTATCGCACCAAACCATGGCAGAAAAAGGCGCAGGTTAATTCTGTAGAATACATATGAATCTCTCTCCCTTCGCGACCGACCTGATCCTCGCCGGCATCCTGACGCTGCTCGTCTCGCTGCTGGCGCTCGAAATCTATTTCAGCGCGACGCAACGCCCGGTTCAACTGGTCATTCAGGCAAGCGCCAAGCGCTTACGCGACGGCTGGTATCAGGCGACCATCACCATGACCAACCGCTCGCCGCAAGTTCTCTCCGCGGTTTCGCTCCGCCGCGTCAAGCCGCGCTCGGCTCGGCTGATGGCGCCGATCAGTTCGGTCAGCACCAATGAGGGTGACTTCCAGGTTTGGTCCGATCCATCCAACGACAAGAGATCGACCTCGATCCCGCTCGACATCGCCTTGGACTCGCGCCTGGGAAACGACGAGGCAAGGCTCATCGTCTGGATTTTCCTGCCCCAGAAGGCTGCGGCTGCGGAGCTAGTACTTGAGTTGACACTGAGCGATGAAGAGGAGAAGCTGCGCCGCTATCGCTTGGTCGCGAGACGAGAATCCTAGTTGCTACCGATTGCGCGCCAGCCAATGTCGCGGCGGCAAAAACCGCCCGGCCAATCGATCTTGTCCACCGCCGCGTAAGCGCGTTCTTGCGCTTCTGCAACCGTTGCTCCGCGCGCCGTGACGCCGAGCACGCGCCCGCCATCGGCGAGGATGCGCTTCCCATCGCGCTTCGTGCCGGCGTGAAAAATTTCCACATCCGGATCGGCGCCCGCCGCGTCCAATCCGCTAATCTCTGAGCCCTTTTCATATTTGCCCGGATAGCCCTTCGCCGCCATCACCACGCAAAGCGCGGCGTCGTCATGCCATTCGGGCTTTTGCTCTTTCAGCGTGCCGTCGCACGTCGCAAGCAGCAGCGGCACCAAATCCGACTTTAGCCCCAGCATCAGCACTTGGCACTCCGGATCGCCGAACCGCACATTATATTCGATCAGCTTCGGCGCTCTGTTCTCGATCATCAGCCCGGCATAGAGCACGCCTTTGAATGGCGTTCCCATTTTCCGCATCGCCTTCACGGTAGGCTCGATAATCACGCTCATGACTCTGGCCGCGATCTCGTCGGTCACGATCGGCGCCGGCGAATAGGCCCCCATGCCGCCCGTGTTCGGTCCCTGGTCGCCGTCGAAGACGCGCTTGTGATCTTGCGCCGTGGCGAGCGGCAGCGCCTTGTCGCCATCGACCAGCGCAAAGAAGCTCGCCTCCTCGCCTTGCAGGAATTCCTCGATCACGATTTCGGCGAAAGGCCCGGTCAGGCTCTCATCTATGGCGTGATGCGCTTGCTCGATCGTTTCGGCGATGGTGACGCCTTTTCCCGCCGCGAGCCCATCTTCCTTGATCACGACCGGAAACCTCTGGCCCTTGAGATAGGCCTTGGCGTCTTCCGCGTCGTCGAACCGTTGATAGGAAGCGGTCGGAATTCCGTTTCGCGCACACAGATCTTTGGTGAAACCCTTGGAGCCCTCAAGCCGCGAAGCGGCCCGGCTCGGCCCGAACACTTTGATGCCCTGTGCCTCCAGATCGTCGGCGATGCCGGCGACCAGCGGCACCTCCGGCCCAACCACGACAAGGTCGATGCCGTTCGCCTTGCAGAATCGAGCGACCGCCGCATGGTCGGCGACATTGAGCTCGACGCATTCCGCGACCTCAGCGATCCCGGCATTGCCGGGCGCGCAATAGAGCTTTTCGAGCAGGGGGCTTTGCTTGAGCTTCCAGGCAAGCGCATGCTCCCGCCCGCCCGAGCCTATCAACAGCAGCTTGACCAGAGATTTGGCTCCCACTTGTTGAGGCGGCCTTGTCGCGCTATCTCAATGCAGCATGTAGGCCTTGGCCCGCAAGTTTTGAGATAACATCCCTCAATGGCTGACCGTAGAGAAAACGAGGTGACCAACCTCGTCGAATATAGCGTTTCGGAGCTCGCCTTCGCCATCAAGCGGACGATGGAGGACTCTTACGGCCTTGTGCGCCTCAGGGGCGAAATTTCGGGCTTCAAGGGCCCGCACAGCTCCGGCCATTGCTATTTCACTCTGAAGGACGAGAAGGCGGCGATCGAGGCCGTCATCTGGCGAAGCACCTATCCGCGCCTCAAATTCAAGCCTGAACAGGGCCTGGAGGTGATCGCCACCGGACGCGTCACCACCTATCCGGACAAGTCGAAATATCAGATCATCATCGACCGGATCGAGCCCGCGGGCGTCGGCGCGCTGATGGCGCTGCTCGAGCAGCGGAAGAAAGTGCTCGCCGCCGAAGGCCTGTTCGACACCGGCCGCAAGCTGCCGCTGCCGTTTCTGCCGCGCATCATCGGCGTCGTCACCTCGCCGACCGGTGCCGTGATCCGCGACATTCTCCATCGCCTGGAGGACCGCTTCCCCTGCCACGTGCTGGTTTGGCCGGTGCGGGTGCAAGGCGAGACATGCGCCGTGGAGGTCGCCGCCGCTATTGCCGGCTTCAACGGGCTCGACGGTACCGGCCCGGTGCCGCGCCCGCATCTCATCGTCGTCGCCCGTGGTGGCGGCAGTCTCGAAGACCTCTGGGGCTTCAACGAGGAGATCGTCGCCCGCGCCGTTGCTGCGAGCACCATCCCGCTGATCTCAGCAGTCGGTCACGAAACCGATTGGACCCTCATCGATCTCGTCGCCGATTGGCGGGCGCCGACTCCGACCGCAGCCGCGGAGCGCGCCGTGCCGGTCCGCGCCGATCTGATCGGTGTCTTGCTCGCGCATGGCCTGCGTGTCGCACATTGCTTGCGCCGCACGCTGGAATCGAAATCGAGCCACTATCGCGCCGCCACGCGCGGCCTGTTGCGCCGGACCGATCTCCTCGGTCTGCCGCGCCAGCGCTTCGATCATGTGAGCGCGAGGCTTGGGCTTGCGCTGCAAGCTAACGCCAAGGCGCATCGGAACATGTTGGAGCGGATGCGGCCGCGGCTTGCTCCGAATCTGATCACCCGCCGCATGACCAATGCGCGTGAGCGCATCGTGGGCCTCGACCGCTCGCGCCGCCGAGCGATCGAGGCGAGGCTCGGTCGCGATCGCATCTCCCTTGGCAACCAGGGCAAGCTGCTGACCTCGTTCGGCTATCAGAACGTTCTCGCCCGCGGCTTCACCCTCGTCCGTGACGAAGCAGGGCGGATGCTTAGGCGCGCGGTCGATGTGACAACCGGACAGGCCCTCGACATCGAATTTGCCGATGGTCATGTTGACGCGCGTGCCGGCGAGCGCCAACCGAGAGACGCTGGCCCTTCAAAACCACGCGTTAAGCCCAAGAGCGACAAGCAGGGTTCGTTGCTATGAGCGGGCTGGCTTTGCGGCTTTTGCCCCGCTATTGTGTGCGCGGATTTTAGAGAAAGCTTGAGTCGCGAATTGTGCTGAACCGTTTTGAACGCAATCTTGGTTTCAAGGGCGAGGCCAAACTTCGCTATCTCGATGGCGAGGTCCAGGTAGTGACGCCCGGCGCCTTCGTGCGCTGCGCCGTCACCGGCCGCGCCATTCCCTTGGATGAGCTCCGCTATTGGAGCGTCGAGCTGCAAGAAGCCTATATCGACGCCGCCACTTCGCTGCAGCGCTATAGCGAGAACCATCCTAAGCCTGCTTAGCTTTTCGCTTTGGTCTTCGCGGCGAGCAGCTCTGCCGCCGTGCCCTCATCCTCGAACTGAAGCGCGATGGGGAGAGGCCGCGAGCGGAATTTCAGTTCGCCGAGCGGGCTCTCGCGATCCTCGGGCAGCCGCACCCAATCCTTCTCGGTGGTGACCAGCATGCATTTTTGCTCTTGCGCCCCTCTCAGCAGCGAGGCCGCCTCCTTCTCGGTGAAGTGATGATGGTCGGGAAAGGCGCGGCGTCCTTCGAGCCGCGCGCCACTCATTTGCAGCGTCATGAAGAACTTTTCCGGCCGAGCGATGCCTGCAAAGCCGATCACCGGCAACACGCCGAGCCAGCGGGTATCGCCTTGCGGCACGATGCGCGCGTTGAACACCTTCTTGCCTGCCTTGGCGAAGACTTGAGTCAAAGGAGCGGCCTTGTCACCCTCGCCAATCACGATCAGCGCATCCGCGTTACCCATTTGCTCGTCGAGTGGCGCGCGCAACGGTCCGGCGGGCAAGACAAGGCCATTGCCGATGCCGCGGCCGGAATCGACGGCGATCAGCGACAGATCCTTCTCAAGCTGCGGATTCTGAAACCCGTCATCCATCACGATGACGTTCGCATCGAGTCCCTCGATGAACTTGGCGCCGTCGGCTCTGTTCGCCGCGATCACTGTCGGCGCAATTGCCGCAAGCAGCAACGGCTCGTCGCCGACGTTCCAGGCGCTGTCCGTCTCACCGACGAGATGCGGCCCCTCAATCTTGCCGCCGTAACCCCTTGTAAGGAAACAGGGACGCGTTCCTTGTGCTTGCAGTAGTTTGGCGACGGCAATTGCTGTTGGCGTCTTGCCGCCGCCGCCGGCAGTAAAATTGCCGATGCAGATGACGGGAAGCTTCGAGCGATAGGGT
>Ga0070674_100001666_pt1 | contig 11993 bp, 5 predicted proteins | sample KBSM33metaG_FD_65344 | JGI IMG/M metagenome (GOLD analysis project Ga0070674, IMG submission 65344) | Miscanthus rhizosphere microbial communities from Kellogg Biological Station, Michigan, USA - KBS M3-3 metaG | ecosystem: Host-associated > Plants > Roots > Rhizosphere > Soil ... | reverse complement strand
GCGTGTGCGCAGCTCCCAGAAGTGCGCCCTGCGCGCGAGAAAGTGCGGGGTCCGCAGCTGCTCCGCGAACCGGGCGGCCTCGCCAAACTCCGCCGCCGCCTCCGGGAGCCGCCCGCGGGCGAACTCCGCCATTCCCTGAATGTGCCGGAGGCCCACCGTCACTGCCGGCTCCGGCGCCTGCTCAAGGATGCTCCTCGCTCGACCGAGCCATTCCTGCGCCTCTTCCGTGCGGCCGCGGTCGACGAGCACCCCGGCGCGGATGACGTAGGCGACTCCGACCAGGGGATGACTTGACCAGCCCATCCGCTCGGCGATCGCGATCGCCTCGCCGGCCTGCTCTGCGGCCAGGTCCGGACGCCCGATGAGGTTCTGCACTGAAGCGAGCGCCCCGAGGCAGCCGATCTCGATGAACGGCCGGTCCGTCTCGCGGGCGAGCGCCAGGCCCTGCTCGAGGTGCGCAAGCGCAGCGGGCAGGCGGAGGGTCCAAGTCTCTGCGATGCCCAGGTTCATGACCGCCAGCGCCTGCAGCTCGGGGGCAGCCGGTCCCGCTTCCCCTTGCAGCGTGGCGCTGGCCGCCTCGACGACTTCGTCGAGATCCCCGACCCGGCGCGCCCTCAGGAGCTGCACGGTGGCCAGCCCGATCTCGGCCCGGCGCCGCCGCTCCTCGGAGACCGCCGCGATCGCGCGCTCCGCCTCCGCCAGCCGGGAGTCGGCCTGCGACCACCGCGACTCGGCGAGGTCCGCGGCCGCCGCGATCGTCGCCAGCTCCGCGTCCTGCTCGGCGAGGTCATCCGGCAGGCCGGCGAGCAGGGAGACAAGCGTGCCCTCCTGGCCGTCGAGGACGAGGTGCACCCACTGGCGGCCGAGCAGCTCGGTTGCCAGGATCCAGTCCTGCCCGAGCTCGGCATGACGGATCGCCTCGACCGGGTGGCCATGCTCCGCGTACCAGCCGGCGGCAAGCCTGTGCAGGTCGTCGATCTCCCGAGGAGACTCGCGGCGCAACTCCAACCGCAGCAGGTCGGCGAGCAGATGGTGGTAGCGGAACCACGAGCGCGACACGTCGACCGCGACCACCAGCGCGTTCGCCTCCTCGAGTTCCGCCAGCAGCCGCGTCCCGTCATCGCCACCGGTTAGTAAGTCGGCCAGCGCGCCGTTGACTCGATTGAGGATGCAGGTGCGAAGCAAGAGCCTGCGCACTTCGGGCGGCTGGCTCGCCAGCACCTCGCTCACCAGGTAGTCGGCAACCGTGCGTTCGCTCCCGGAGAACTCGGCGACGAACGCGGCTGGATCAGCCTGGCGCTCCAGCGACATGGCCGCGAGGCGGAGTCCGGCCGCCCACCCTTCGGTGCGCTCCTGCAGGCGGGAGACGTCAGACGCCTCGACCGCGATCCCCGCCGTAGTCATCAGCTCGCCGGCCTCTTCGCCGTTGAAGGCCAGGTCCGCGCTTCTGATCTCAACAAGCTCGCCGGCCACCCTGAGCCGGGGGAGAGACAGCTTTGGATCCCGCCGGCTGAGGAGGTACACCCGGACCTGCGGCGGCTTGCGGCGCAGCAGCTCGTCCAAACCCTCCAGCGCGGAGTCCGAGCGCAGCTGGTGAACGTCATCGAACACCAAGAGCACTTCCTTCCGTAGCCCCTCGAGACCCTCCAATAGACGCTGCAAGAACTCGTCCTCGCCGCCGAGCGGGGCCGGCGAGAGCGTGGATAGCGCGTCGTCGGAGGAGACCACCCCGGAGGCCTGCAGCGCGTCCATCACCGTGCTCCAGAATCGATTGGCGTCGGATTCGTCCGGCTCGATGCCGACCCACGCGACGGCGGCCTCCGGTCGGGCCGTCTGGAGCCAGGACGCCAGCAGCATCGTCTTCCCGCTTCCGGCGGGCGCCGAGAGCAGAGTCACTGAGCTGTCCCGTCCGTCCTCGAGCAGCTCGAAGAGGCGCGCGCGCTCCACGAGACCGGGGACCAGCCGGGGGACTGCTGTGCCTGCCATTTGCGGGGAAGAATGTCAGTCCTGCAGTGGGCGGACCAGCCGTGCCGTGGTAGCGTGGACATGCAGGATTTCAAGCCGCCCGCTGGGTCTGTCTCTCTTCCCCTCCGTGCGCCCGAGCCACGTAGAGGGTCAGAAAGGAATCTCGATGGGAGATCGAGACACCGCCTCGCCGCCCAAGGACGACCGCGATCGCGCGATCGCAAGCCTCTCGAAGAAGATCGCCGACCGCCGCGCAGCCGAGCAGCTGAGCAAGGGCGCTCAGGCGGCCGAGCGCGCGTCGGCCGGTCTAGGCACGAGCGACGAGGACGAGTTCGGCCTCAGGTCCGCCAGCACCGCCAGCACGGGAAGAACCAGCCCGCGCCGCTGGCGCTAGTAGCTCAGCTCGTCAGTGCTGGGCGGCCTCCTCCTCCGCCGGCACTGGGGCGCCGGGCGCCAGGCCGGGTCCAAGTCCGGCGATGAGGTCCGGTTCCGCCTCCGGTGGATTCGGGTACCCAGGGAAGATTCGCGCGAGGAAGTCGTTCTGCAGCGTCCAGTCGGGATCCAGATCGAGCTTGAGGGCGAAGAATCGGTCCGCGTCCTCCCCGTACATCTCTTCTAGGACCTCGGACTCCGCGTGCACGTTCTTCACCAGGTACACCCGGCCGTGAAACTCCTCATGAAGACGGCGCGACAGCACCCGGAACGCTTCCTTGATCCGGTCGATCTCGTCCGCGCTGGAGGTCTCGAACGCAAGGCTGACGGCATAGCCTCCGCTGGCAGAGCTTGCCGATAGCAAGAAGCCTTCGTCCTTGGGCAACCACAGGACATCCCACATGCTCGGGTACAGCCCACGGTCCCAGAGCTCGGCCTTCGTCAGCCGCAGCCACTTGACGAGCTCGCGCCGTGACTCGATGCCCGGCGTGTCCTCGCTCGGGACGACGAAGGTCTGCTGAATCGTCTGCATCTTGAACCCCAGGCGCCTCCCCCAGCGCTTGGCACGGTCGTCACCGTCCATGAAGAACGTGAATCCCTCCAGGTCGTCGACGTATGTCTCGCTCCTCCCATCCTTTTTCGACAGGTGGCGGCAGTACACGCGCAGTGCGATCTCGTTGAAACGCTCGATCCTCATAAGCCACTCGATCGGTATCCGTATGAGGAGTCCTGGCCTGTTGATCAGAAAGCGGCTATGCGCGGAGTTGCCTGGCCACTCCGTGGTCGTCACGTTCGACTCGAAGCACAAGGCGTGCCTCCTTCCCTTCCGGTCGACTACCAGCAGGGAATAGAGGGCGTCGCGCTTGGTGGGGTCGCTGAAGCTGGAGGTTTGACCCGCCACCTGCGCCGTGGCGGGAACGAGGTCCTTTGCAAGTCCATCGAACGAATTGAAGACTGTGGCGGTGGTGCTGATCGCCATCGGGTTTGGGGCACCGCCGACTGGCTCAAGGCGATAGGTGATGGAGAGCACCGCCCCCAGATAGCCCAGGCCGCCAATCGCGGCGCGGAAGATCTTCTGGCCCTCAGTCAGGTCGCCCCAATCGACACCGGCGGCCGGCTCGCACGTCAGCACCGTTCCGTCGAGCTTCATGAACTCGAAGCTCTTTATGTGCTTCCCCTCCTTGCCGTATGCGCAGGAGAAACGGCTAAGGCAGTCGCCCGACAAAGTGCCCCCGGCGGAGGCATTCTCGGTCGTGACCATGACGGCCGGTATCACCCGATGCGGTTTCGTCTTGCAGAGGATCGCGCCCCAGGTCGCTCCCGACCCCACAGTGATCTGTGGTTCGCCTGCGACCCATTCGACGTCGCCGACCTGCTTGAACTGCTTCATCGACACGACGATGTCGTCGTTGAGCGACTGCGAGTCGAACGAGTGCTCGCCGCTGCGGAACGTGATCTTGCACCCATGCTCGACGGCGTACTCGAAGAGGCTGCGCAACTGTTCTTCGTTCTTTGGCTCGAAGACTTCGGGGACCTCCTCGTAGAGGCCCGACCAGCAGCCGAGTTTCCTGACCGTGCCCTGAAGCCCGCTCATCAGGTGTGGCAGCGTGTGCATTTCTTCCCCCTCATGCTCATGGCGTGGCGGCCGGCTCCAGCAGCGCCTCGGCTCTGCGGACGCTTGCGTTGAAGCCGCTTTCGCGCGCCAGCGAGATCGCGCGCATGGCGGCGGCGCGGCCCTCGTCCGGAGCGCCTGACGCGATCAGGGAGCCGGCCTGGAAGCACAGGTTCCGAGCCTCGAATCCCCTCACGCCCTGCTGTTCGTGCACCACCGTCGCGGTTGCGAAGTGCTGCTGCGCGCGGTCGTGTGCGCCCATCGCTGCAGCGAGCATTCCAAGATAGGACTCCACCGAGCCGTATCCGGTCGCCCCGTTCCACACCATCCCTTCGCGCAGCGGCTCCAGGAGGTCGTACAGCACCGATGCCGCTCGGGCCGCCCCGACATCGGCAGCCGTGCGCGACCACAGTGCGAGCGTCGTCGAGTAGACCTGGTTCAGCGGCACGTCGGCGAACCGGCGGGCAGCCGCGCGATCGAGCCGGGCGCCGGCCTGGGCCGCGCCGCCGATGTCGCAAAGGGCGGCGGCGTACCCGGCCTCGAACGCCTGGATGCCGGGATTCGCGATCGTCGCCTGCTCCAGCATGTCCACGATCTCGCGCGTCCGTCCCTGTTCGACGCGAACCGTCCCGAGCTGCGCGAAGTAGATCACCACGGTGTCGGGCTCGCGCGCCTGCTCGCCGAGCCGCGACGCAGCCTCGACCAGGCGCTCGGACTCTTCGAGCGTGCCCGTCAGCTGCGCGAGGCCCGCCGCGTAGTAGCTGGCGTGCCAGCGCAGGCGCGGCTGGCCTACCTCTTCGGCGAGCGCGAGCAGCGCCGATGACACGTCTTGCGCGCGCATGAGGTCGCCTGACTCCGCGGCCACCTGGACCGACCGGTCAAGGGCCCAGCTCCGCGCGAGAGGATCGTTGAGGCTGTGCGCCAGGTCGAGCATCTCGGCGGCCGTCTCGCGGCGGGTAGCGAGCGTGTCGGCGGACCATGTGGCGTGGAAGTGGTCGCGCAGCACGTAGGGCAGGACGCGGGGCTCCCCGGCTTCCCGGGCGAGTGCAAGGGCTTCATCCGCGAGTGCGCGCCGCCGGACGTGGTCGCTGTCGAACTGGAGCTCCATGGCCTCGAGCGCGAGGAGCTCCGCGCAGCGAGCCGGATTCGAGGCGCAGTCGCCCTCGATCGCCTTCTCGAGCACCGCGAGGCGCTCCTCGTCCACGGCTCCGAAGGCGCTCGCGAACCCGCGGCTGTTCGCCAGTGCAGCACGCGCCATCCGGTCCGTGTCCTGGAGCTCGTCCGCCTGCGCCGCCGCTCGCAGGAGTGTCTCGCGGTACTCCGCTTGCCCCGCCTGTCGCTGGGCCTCCCCGAGGCGGATGGTCAGCTCACACCGCTGCGCCGGATCGGGTTCGGATGAGCGCTGCAGGAGGTCGAGGGCCTGTGTCAGCCACGGGACCGCCTCGTCGGGAGCGAGGTTCTCGAGCGCCTGCTCCCCGGCGAGCATGCTGTAGTCGAGCGCCTTGTTGGTGTCCGCCAGAGCGGTCGCGGCGGCCCAATGCCGCGCCAGTTCGGTGACCCGCGCGCCGGGCTTCCCCCCACAGAGGTCCTCGAGCGCCTCGGCGACACGACGGTGCATACGCCCCTGCCGCGTCGCACCAAGGTCCTGGTAGAGCGTGTGGTTGATCAGGTTGTGCGCGAACGAGTAGGCGCCGGCGCGGTCGGAGCGCTCCTGAAGCAGCGCTGCCTCGACAGCGTCGTTCAGCAAGTCGATCAACGAGTCCTCGTCCTTTTCGACCAGGTGAAGGAGGAGCTCGAGGTCGAAGTCGCGCCCGATGACGGCGGCGCAGCTCAGAACCGAGTGGCAATCTTTGGCAAGCCGGTTCACACGGCGGCCGACGACCTCGCGCACGCTCTGCGGCAGGCCGAGCTCGTCGAACTCCTTCAGCAGCTTCCAACCGCCGCCCGGTTCGTGGACGAGGGCGCCCGACTCCGAGAGGTGGCGGAGGATCTCGCCGGCGAAGAACGGGTTCCCGTCGGTCTCGGAAGTGATCTCGCGCGCGAGCGCCTCGCCCACCTGGTCCATGTCGTGGCCGGCGGTCGCTTCCAGCAGCGTCACGACGTCGTGCTCGTCGAGTCCCTTCAGGATGAGCCGCTCTACGCCGTTCTCCCGGCGCAGGTCCGCGAGCACATCGACCAGCGGGTGGTCGCGCGAAAGGTCGCTGTCGCGGTAGTTGCCGAGCACCAGTAGTCGCAGAGCATGTGCTTCGGCGACCACGTATCGCAGCAGTGCGAGAGTCGGCCGATCCGCCCAGTGGAGGTCGTCCAGGACGAGCACCACGGGCGACTCCGCGCTCGACTGCTCCAGCAACCCGACAACCGCCGAGAAAAGCACGTAGCGCTCGGTCTCCGGATCGGTGCGTGCAGGGTCCGGCGCGTCGGGGACCCGGCGCCCAAGTGCCGGTATCAGCCGTTTCAGGTCACCGCCGTGGTGCTCGACGTAAGCCGCCAGCGCCTCGTCCGGCAGGTGCTCGACCAGGTGTGAAAGGGCCTGGACCCACGCGCCGTAGGGCAGGCCGAGATCCTGCTCGCAGTGCCCGTAGAGCACCGCGGCTCCCTCCCCGTGAAATTCGAGCGCCGCGTGAGTGCTGAACCGCGTCTTGCCGATCCCCGGCTCCCCCGCGATGAGCAAGACCCTGCGCTGCCCTTCGCATGCTGCTTCCCAGCACTCGGAGGCGCATGCCTGCTCCTTCAGGCGGCCCACATATCCGACCGGGGGAACCCCGCGCAGCCGCGGCGGGAGCGGCACGTCCGCGTTCCACCCGCCCGGCTGCTCCCAGCGCACTTCGTACACCGGGATCGCCTCCGGGAAGCCGCGCAGCTCCATTGGGCCGACCGAGGCGAAGGCATGCTCTTCTCGGCCGTCGATCATTCGCACGACGTCCGTGGCCAGGATCTGGCCGCCGGCCGCCTTGTCACATAGGCGCGCGGCCTGGACCACCGGCATCCCGAAGTAGTCGCCGTCCTCGCATGTGACGTCGCCGAGAGCGACGCCCTCGCGGATCGCGAGCTGCTCCAGGGTTCCGCGGTTGCGGCGCTCGACCGCCTGCTGGATGGCCACCGCGCACTCCACAGCGTTCGCGGCCCCGGCGAAAACGATCATCAGGCCGTCACCGATGTTCTTCACCTCCTTGCCGCCGCAAGACTCGATTGCCTTGCGCAACGTGGCGAAGTGCTCGCGGCGGAGGTCGTCCGCTGCGACCGGTCCGATGCGCGCCGCAAGCCCGGTCGATCCGACCAGGTCGGTGATGAGAACGGTGACCGTCTCTACCGTCGGCATGAATTTTGACCCGCTTCCTGCTGCTCGGCGGGTCCCGCGCAACCAGGATCCGTCGCTTGGAGTAACGCCGACGCTAGCGCCGAGACCACCCCCGGTCAACGGGCAGTGTTCGACACTCAGTCAGCTGTCCAATGGGAAATAGGGGTGAATATCAGGGGTGAGCGCGAGTCATCGCGCAGCTGCGCTTGTAGTCTTCGCCGACCGTGCAGCCCGATGGACAAGCAAGCGCCCCGAGCCCCGAGGGCATCCTCCAGCTCGGCACCGCCTTCTGGGCTTCGAAGACTCTCCTGAGCGCTATCGAGCTCGGCCTGTTCACGGAGCTCGCCGCCTCGGGGCCGCTCGACGCGGACGCGCTCAGAGAGCGCCTTGGCCTTCACCCACGCAGCGCGCGCGACTTCTTCGACGCGCTGGTGGCGCTTGGCATGCTCGAGCGAGAGGACGGCAGGTACCGGAACACGCCCGACACGGACTTTTTCCTGGACCGGGCGAAGCCCAGTTACCAGGGCGGCCTGCTCGAGATGCTGAACGCGAGGCTGTTCGGCTTCTGGAACTCGCTCACGGAGGGCCTTCGCACCGGCGAGCCCCAGAACGAGGCCAAGACGGGCGGCGCGAATCTCTTCGACGTGATCTACAACGATCCCAACGTCCTCCGGGGCTTTGCCCGGGCAATGACGGCCAGCAGCATGGGACCGGCGATGGTCATGGCCAGCGCGTTCCCGTGGGATCGCTACGAGACGGTGATCGACATCGGCTGCGCGGAGGGCTGTGTCCCGGTTGCGGTGGCAGGCGCGCACCAGCACATGCGAGGCGGCGGGTTCGACCTACCGCAGATCGAGCCCCTCTTCAACGAGTACGTGGCCGCCGCCGGGCTCAGCGACCGGCTGAGCTTCCAGACCGGTGACTTCTTCGCCGACGAATTGCCGCAGGCCGATGTGCTCGTGATGGGAAGGATCCTCCATGACTGGGACCTGGACGAGAAGAAGCTGCTCCTGCAGAAGGCGCACGCGGCGCTGCCCGACGGCGGCGCGCTGATCGTCTACGAGTCGATCATCGACGACGACCGCCGCGAGAACGCCTTCGGCCTGCTGATGAGCCTGAACATGCTGATCGAGACGACCGGGGGCTTCGACTACACCGGCGCCGACTGCTCCAAGTGGATGACCGACACGGGCTTCAAGGAGACCTACGTCCAACATCTCCTCGGCCCGACGTCGATGGTCGTCGGGATCAAGTAGGCCTCGCGGAAGCGCGCTACAGCGTACGGCCGATGATCTCCTTCATGATCTCGTTCGTCCCGCCGTAGATCTTGCCCACCCGCGAATCGACGAAGGCGCGAGCGATCGGGTATTCGGTCATGTAGCCGTAGCCGCCGTAGACCTGCAGGCAGTCGTCGACGAGCTCGCATTGCTTCTGCGTCAGCCACCACTTGGCCATCGAAGCTGTTGCCGCGTCGAGCTCGCCGCACAGGTGGCGCTCGATGCACTCGTCGAGGAAGATCCGTGCGATCGTCGTTTCCGTCTTACGCTCGGCGAGCGTGAAGCGCGTGTTCTGGAAGGCGAGCAGATCCCGGCCAAACGCTTTTCGCTCGCGCGCGTAGGCGATCGTCTGCTCGAGGACGAGCTCCATCACCACGACCGCACTGACGGCGATCGTCAGACGCTCCTGCGGCAGCTGCTGCATCAGCTGGACGAACCCTTGGCCCTCAGCGGTCCCCAGCAGGTTCTCGGCCGGCACGCGCACGTCGTCGAAGAAGAGCTCTGCGGTGTCCTGCCCATGCATTCCCACCTTGTCCAGCAGGCGCCCGCGCGTGAAGCCCTCGAGGTCGTCGTTCGTCTCGGCGACTACAAGTGACACGGCGGCGGCGCCCTCCTCGGGGCCCGTCTTGACCGCGATGATCAGCAGGTCGCAGTGCTTGCCGTTGGAGATGAAGGTCTTGGCGCCGTTGATCACGTAGTCGTCTCCGTCACGCTTGGCGCGGGCCTTGATCCCCTGAAGGTCCGATCCGGTCCCCGGCTCGGTCATGGCGATCGCGCCCACCAGCTCCCCCGTCACCATGCCCGGCAGCCAGCGCTGCTTCTGCTCCTCGGTGCCGTACTCGAGGATGTAGTGCGCGACGATCGGGCTGTGGACACCGTTGCCGAACGCGCTGTCGCCTGCGCGCGCCTGCTCGGTGATGATCACCGCCTCGTGGGCGAAGGTCCCTCCAGCGCCACCGTATTCCTCGGGGATGGAGGCACACAGCAGGCCGACCTCGCCCGCCTTGTTCCAGAAATCGCGGTCGACATGCTTCTGCGCCGCCCAGCGCTCCTGATGAGGCACCGACTCGCGCCGGAAGAACTCCCGCGCGGTTTCTGCAAGGAGGGTGAGCTCGTCGTCCATCCAGGGCGAGCGTCTGGGCGCGGCGGTCAGCATGTGGGCGATCATATGCCCAGCCGCATGCCGCGTGCTGGGGTCGTTAGAGTCACCCCCGGAGGGGTACCCGGCACCAACAACCCGGGGACCGGGACATGGACGTTCGCGGCTGGTTTGCAGGATTCGCCGTGGCAATGTCGCTCTGCGGGTTCGCCGAACCCGTGCGGGGCGACGTATTTCGCGCGTTCGCCGCCGACAGCCCGTGGAACATCCCGGCCGCCTCGAAGGGACCCCTCGAGCCGCTCAATCCATACGTCGCCGAGCTCGGTGCCCCCGGCCTCGAGCTGGCGATATCCGGGATCCCGCCGGGGTCGGACTACGCCAAGCCGACCTTCTTCGCGGAGCCCGGCGATCCGCTCACGAGCACCGTCACGCTGACCACGGAGTGGTCGCCGAACGGCGACCTGAAGTGGGACGGCGGTCCGATCCCGATACCGGCCGGCGCCGCGCCGGCACCCGGATCCGACGGTCACCTGGCGATCGTCTCGGCCGATCGCACCACCGCGTGGGAGTTCTGGCGCTGTACGAGCGTTGGCCCGGGCGGTATCACGGCCGCGGTTATCGCGCAGTGGGACCTGACCGGTTCCGGCTATTCGGCCGACATACACGAGAACTCGGCCCGCGCCTCAGGAACGCCGATCGTCTCCACCGCTCTCCGTGCGGACGAGGCGATCGAGGGAATCGACCATGCGCTGGGTTTGACGGTGCCCGCCGTCTCGAGCGACTACCTCTACCCCGTCGCGAGCCACTCGGACGGACTGCTCGGCCCGGCGGCCATCAAGTACGGAGCGCTGTTCGTGCTTCGGGACGACTTCCCCGTTCCCGCCGACGCGTCGATCGGAGAGCGGAACGTGATCGAGGCGCTCAAGCGCTATGGGGCCTACGTCGTCGACCAGGGCGGGAACTTCGAGCTCGACGCCGACAGCAACCACCCCGAGCGGTGGCAGCAAGCGGGGCTCGCCGGCACCACGCTCGACATCCTCCCGCAGGATTTCCAGCTGGTCCGAACGCCGCCGTCGCCGCTCGTGTTCGAGGCGGAGAACATGACCCGCTCGACCCCGACCAATGCGATCAGGCCGCTGGCGGACCCGGCCGCGAGCGGCCGCGAGGCGATCAGCCTCCGGCAGTCGCCGACGTGGCTGACCCAGGCGTACTTGAGCGAGTTCCCGGCCGACCTGGTCACCCTGCGGATGCGCGGCGACAGCTGCGAAGGTGCGCCCCAGGCGGTCTTGAGCATGGACGGCGTAGCGACCCAGACCTTCGAGGTGACCAGCGCGAGCTACGCCGACTACTCGGTGGCGTTGTCGGCCCTCAGCGGCGGCCTGCCCGGCGCGCACATCTTGAAGGTCGAATTCCCGAACAATCACGTCACCCAGGCCTGCGACCGCAACCTGTACGTCGACAAGGTGACGATCCGGCGGTTTGCGCCGCCGCCGCCCGACCTGACTCCGCCCGCGGATCCGGTCGCTCTCGCGGCGACGGCCGGCGACGGGACGGTTGAGCTCTCGTGGACGTCGAGCCCTGAGCCCGATCTCGACCACTACGACGTTTATCGCGGGACCGCGCCGGGAGGCCCTTACGGACTGGTCAACAGCTCGCCCGTGCCGCAGCCGAGCTACGACGACTCGACCGTCCTGAACGACACCACCTACTACTACGTCGTCCGGGCGATCGACGCCGCCGGAAATGCCAGCGGCGACTCGAACGAGGCAAGCGCGACGCCCGTTGCGCCGCCGCCACCACCGGACCTCACTCCTCCGGTGAACCCGAGTGGCCTCGCGGCGACCGCGGGCGACCGCACCGTCGCGCTGGCGTGGGCGGCAAACGGCGAGTCCGATCTGCACCACTACGACCTGTATCGCGCGGTCACGGCCGGCGGCCCCTACGAGATGGTCAACACCGCGCCCCTGACGACGCCGAGCTTCGACGACTCCGGCCTCACCAACGGCACCACCTACCACTATGTGGTGCGGGCGGTCGACGCGAGCGGCAATGCCAGCGGCGACTCGAGTGAGGCAAGCGCGACGCCCGTTGCGCCGCCGCCTCCACCGGACCTGACGCCGCCCGAGATTCCGGTCGGCCTTGCAGCGACGGCCGGAAACGCGACCGTCGGGCTCTCGTGGACGGCAAACTCGGAACCCGATCTGGACCACTACGACCTGTACCGCTCGACCACGGCCGGCGGGCCGTATGCGCAGATCAACGGCGCTCCAGTGTCGACGCCGAGCTACGGCGACTCTGCTGTCGTGAACG
>Ga0070674_100001662_pt1 | contig 12006 bp, 10 predicted proteins | sample KBSM33metaG_FD_65344 | JGI IMG/M metagenome (GOLD analysis project Ga0070674, IMG submission 65344) | Miscanthus rhizosphere microbial communities from Kellogg Biological Station, Michigan, USA - KBS M3-3 metaG | ecosystem: Host-associated > Plants > Roots > Rhizosphere > Soil ... | reverse complement strand
TGTCGCTTGAGAACAAACAGACGATCCGGTCCCGGCCACGGCGCGCCCTCTGTCCACGTCACCTCGCGCGCGACGTCGTAGCCGTCGAGTGCGGACGTCGAAAGAATGTAGGTGGACCGCCGTTCCGTCGTGATCCACGGCACGTCCTCGGCGGTCATTCCCTTGGCCAGGTTTTCCGGGTGAGCGTAGAGCCACCATCCATTCCACGCATACCCGGCGTCGATGTCTGACGGTGGAACGCCACTGTCCACGAGCGCTTGCCAGCCGTCACGCAGGCCTTGGTTGAAACGCAGGGCGTCCCGAGTTCCGACCACAGCGACGATGGCAAAGATGGCCGCGACGATCCACGCCAGGCGCGGCACTTCGGCACCGTGCTGGCGTCCGCCGAGGGCCAGGGCGACGACAACTGGCAGCAACACGATCAGATATCGATCGTTGTAGAACCACAGCACGTTGGCGATGCCGAGGTAGGCGATCAGGTAGATGACGAGCGGCATGCGCGGCGTCGTCGAGATCGTGTTCGCGGCATCCAGTAGCCGACGAAAGGTCGGCCGCCACGCGAACGCCGTCCGCTCGCGCACCCAGTGACCCTCTTGCCACGTCAGCGACATCAGCAACAGTCCGAACGCGAACAAGCCGACACCGCGCAACACGATCTCGATCGTCGTCCAGTCCGATTGGGGCCGTTGCCCGTTGACCAGGCCGCGACTGCCACCGACTTCGGCGAGCGTCCACGTGTTCCCAGGCCGGAGCGGGACGGGGATTTCGCCGGCGAATCCCAGCATGATCACCGCGAGGGATAGGGTCACGACGAACAGCACCGGGCGGCGCCATAGACGACGGACGGTGGCCATCGCGAAAAGCGCCGGCAGCGCGTAGAAGGCCATGGTGCTCATCATGTAGAGGTTGATGATCAGATACCTGGTCATTGAAATCGAGAGCACATACTGCAGACGATCGACCAGCTTCAGCATCTCGCCCGTCGGCCTTACGAGATACATCATGCCGAGCGAGCAAACGAGCATCGCGCCCCAGGTCGCTGCGAGCGACAGCAACACGGCCGATCGTTTCGGCTCATTCTTGGGACGCGGCATGAGCAGTGGCAGCGCCGCCAGCGGCGTCACAAAAGCCACTTGTCGATCGAGAAACGCCAGGCACGCCCAGGCGCCACCCCACCAGACCAGGTGAACGTGACCCCGGCGCATCGCACGCGTGTAACAGAACAAGGCCATCAGCGTCGCGGCGACAAAGGGCACGTCGGTCATGAACGAGGACGACAACAAGAGAACGACCGGATTCGCGGCGACGGTCAGGGCGCCAAGCAACGCGACCCCGGGGCGCGCCGCGAGTTCACGAAGGATCAGATAAAGGGCACAGGTCGCGAGCAGTGACAGCGCCAGCGTGGAGAGGCGCAGCGTCGCGAATGAAAAGCCAAAGACCAGCGACCAGGCGGCGCCCCACAGTGAGTGGGCGAGCGGATATACGGCGCTCCAATCGAGTACCTCGATCCGGCCATCGACGAGCAGGCGCTCGACGCTCCACGCATAGGTCCAGTCGTCGATGACCGGGATTTCCCGGCGTACCCCAATCGCGATCGCAACGGCGACGAACCACAGCGCCAGGATCAGCAAGGCCCGCCACTCGTTGCGAACGGATAGCTCTAACGCGTCGGAGACCGGATTGGTTGATTCCAGCAACACATGAGACATCGGCTCACGATCATTCTCCCCCGACGGGTTCAGGATCTACTAGAGCGGCGCCTCAATCGAAGCTGTACGTCCCTTCCCACCTCCAATTCAATCCGCTTGCATCAAGCGGCGAGACCTGTACGCGGGCATTGAACCCGGCGAGATTCCCAGTGCCGTCGGAGAACGTGCACAGTCCGAGGCCGGTCGCGTAGTCGACCGTGCATCGGCCAACCTCTCTGTTGCCATTTCCCGCATCAAGAACGACGGCGCTGTCCTGCAGGCCCAAATCAACATTCGGCGGGTCCACGTAGTAGACCTTGGAGTCCTTGATCCTCCTGAGGTTGGAAGACGTGATCTCACAGAACTCCCACGCGCCGACGTGGGCCTCTTCGAAGCCGGAGCACACCTTCGTCACGTGAAGCGGTCTGCCGCGATCGGAGGACGCCGATACCGAGGCGGTACCCGTGCTCAGAGCCACCGTCAGGGCGGCAACAGGCACGAGGGGGAGTACGAATATCGGGGTCAGTGTCTTCAGGTTCATGCGTGTTCTCCCGTGCGTACCGCGCTCGAAGTGCCACGCTCCTTCGGCCACACGCATCATGTCTATCACCAAATCGCCTGCGTGTACGGAGTACTCGGAGAAACGGACAAAGCGATGGCGTGGTTGGAACGCAGCGTCGACACCGGTCTCGCCTGCTGGCCGTTTTTCCGGATCGACCCGCATCTCGCACACCTGCGTCAGAAACCCGAGTTCATACGGCTAACAGCCGATCTCGAACACAAGTACACCTCGCTGAAGATCAGAAGTGGAACCACAAACTTTCACACATCACCGGGCGGACCGGTTTTGGGAAAGGTTAGGGAGACGTCAGGCGAGGGTTGATCAATAGGGGTCGATGCATTAATGTCGCCGCACATAAAGCGCTCTGTTGAAAGCGCTCCACACCGCGCAGGCGAAAAGGAGGCCGGGCGATGGGATTTCTCTATTGGATCGTGATTGGGCTCGTTGCGGGGTGGCTCGCAGGCGTGGTCATGAAGGGTGGGGGATACGGCATGCTGGCCGACATCGTCCTCGGTATCTTGGGCGGCATCGTCGGCGGATGGCTGTTCGGAGCACTCGGCATCTTCCCGGGGGGAGGTCTCGTCGGCTCAATCATCGTCGCCTTTATTGGCGCGGTCGTTCTCGTGGCCATCACGCGGGTGATCAAGCGCGCAGCGTAGCCTCATCCGACTCAGCGTCGCCGCGGCCTCTTTGTGCGCGGCGATACGCTGAGCATCCATCAAGGCTCACGGAGGATAGGTCAGCCTTCGCGAGAGCGTAGAATCGATCATGCCTTCACTGCGCGCGGCGGTCTCTGCCGCACTCGTCGCGGTCGGCGTGCTGGTTGGACCACCGCTCTCGGCGCAGAGTCCAACCGACATAGTCGGATCGTGGACACTCAATCGCCAATTGAGCCAGTTTCCTCAGGAGTTGGGCTTCAGCGCCAGCTTCCTCCCCATAGAGCCGTCAGGTGGCACCGACCGCCAGGGCCGTCGCACTGGCGTTCAGAGTGAGACGCAAGAAGGCGCAACGCGCGTTCGCTTCCTCACCGACGAAGTGCGCGTACCCCCCGATCGACTGACCATCGACGTCACTCCAGCGATGGTGACGATCACACCCGAGCCCGGAGCGGCGCGCACGGTCCAACCCGGTCTGCGCGACCAGCAGGTGAAGGTCGGTCCGATCACAGCCCTCACGAACACGTCGTGGGACACGGGCCGCTTGACGATCGCCTACAACGCGGGGACCAGCCGGTTGCTCCGCTACACATATTCGGCGGGTCAGAGCCCGGGAACATTGATCGTGGACGTCGAGTTCGTCGAAGGCAACAGGAGCGGCGACAGAGTCAGGCGGGTCTACGAGAGGACGGCACCTGACTCAGCGCCTTCGACGACGAGCGCGCCGCGTGGTGTTGCTCCGCCTCCGGCAACGCCTCCAGCGTCACCCCCTGCGGCCACATCAGCCCTTGATCAACGCCCCGACGCGTCCCTCAAAGGGCTCACTCGTCTCGGTATCGTAGTGGAAGGCCTCGGCGCAGAAGCAGCGAAGTGCGGATTGAAACAGGAGGCGCTCGAGACGGCCGTCACGAAGCGGCTGACCGACGCCGGCCTGCGCATCGTTCGATTCTCGGACGATGACACGTATCTCTACGTCAACGTCAACACCGTCACGGCGTCGACCGCGCTGTGTGTCTCGCGATACGACGTGACGGTGTACTCACATGCTGCCGCGCAACTGACCCACACCGCATCGCCGGTGCTGCTGCAGGTGGAGTTGCTCCACAAAGGCGGTCTTGCAGGCGGGGGCCCTGCCGTGCACGCGGATGGCGTGTTGAAGAGCGTGCTCGAGTACGTCGATCAGTTCGCGACACGCATTCGCGACGCCAACAAGTAGCCAGCCTACTCGACTTCGCGAAGCTGCAGCGCATCGATGACCTTGCCGCTGGCGAGTGCATTGGTGATCACGACCAGCCACGTTCCTTTCCCGCACCACTCGCGCCGCTTGAGATACGCCATCGCATCCTGAATGGTTCTTTCGGGGTCCTCGTTGAACGGCATGAGGAACGGCTCGACGCCCCACGGCAGCAGCAGCTGGCGGAACAGCGCTTCGTCATCGGTGAACGCATAGATTGGTACGCCCACGGCGCGGAGCGCGGCGAGCGTATAGGCCAGGAACCCGCTGCGGGTGAACACGACGATGCCGGAGTTCCCCAGCTCCTGTGCGAGCACGGCGGCCGACCGCAGCATCTTGGCCTTCGGCTCCCTGAGAGCGAGCGCATCGTTCATCCGGCGCGTCTCGGTCGGCTCCATCGTTTTGACGATGTTCTTCATCACCTCGACGCACTCGAGCGGATACCTGCCGGTCGTCGTTTCGCCCGAGAGCATGACCGCGTCGGCGCGCTCGCGCACCGCCGTCGAGATGTCCGAGATTTCCGCGCGCGTCGGCATTGGCGCCAGAATCATCGATTCGAGCAGATGGGTGGCGATGATGACCGGCTTGCCGTGGACGAGGCACAGATCGACGATGCGCGTCTGGACGAGCGGGAGGGTGTGATAGTCGATCTCGATGCCGAGATCGCCGCGGGCGACCATGACGGCGTCGGCGACCTCGACGATCTCTGCAAGGTTGCCGACGCCGTTCTGGTCCTCGATCTTGGCAACGATGCGGGCTCGCGAGCCGAGGTGATCCAGCAGCGCCCTCAACACCAGGATGTCGTCGCGGCGGCGGACGAAGGACAGCGCAAAGAAGTCACAGCCTGCCTCCACTCCCGCGCGAATATCGCGTTCGTCCTTCTCTGTCAGCGAGGGCAGGTTGACGTCGACGCCAGGGAGGTTGATATGCCGCCGCGAGCCGAGCCTTCCCGGAGTGGTGACACGGCAGCGCAGGGACGTCTGATCCTTCTCGACGACTTCCATTCGAATGAGCCCGCTGTCGACGAGCACCGTCGCGCCGACCCCGACATCCTGTGCGAGCCCGGCGTAATTGACGTCGACCCCGCGAAGACCGGTCGTGGGGCTCTCGGTGTACAACTCGAACGGGTCCCCCTCCTGGAGATCGATTGGATCGGTGACAACGCCGGTGCGGATCTCAGGCCCCTTGACGTCCATCATGACGGCGACATGCCGCTGGACGCCCACCGAGACATCGCGAATCCGCTTCACCAGCGACGTCACCCAGTCGCTCGTGCCGTGGGCCATGTTCAGGCGCATTACGTCGAGGCCAGCGAGGATCAGCTTCTCGAGCTTCTCCGGGCTCTCGGTCGCCGGGCCGACAGTGGCGATGATCTTGGTGTGCCGGTAGTAACCTCGCATGCCCCGAACAAGGCAACTTCCAGGCCGCTCGGCTGTGCTGGACACGCGAGCCGTCACCACAGGCGTTCCCGCGGCAAACAGGCGGACTGACGTCGATCGCCGTGCCCATTCGCAGCGTACGAGGCGAGACGCGAGATGCGGAGGAAGCAACACTTCTGTCGAATCTGTCTCAACAGGCCGACAAAATTGCCAGATGTTGATTCTTTTTTGCCGACGATCCTTGCGCTTCGCGGCTGACGATATGACCCGGCTCAGGTTAGGATCGGCGCGACCCGAGGTCTGATGTCCAACTCCCGCCGCGCCCTTTTCACTTTGACAACGCTCCTCGCCCTCGCGCCCGGCACGACGCGCCTCTTCGCCCATCACTCGTTCGCCATGTTCGACACCGCCAACACCATCACGATCTCTGGTGTCGTCACAGCATTCGAGTGGACGAATCCGCACGTCTACATCGAGGTCGACGTGCCGGATGGCCAAGCGACGAAGCACTGGGCAATCGAATTGGGAAGCCCGAGCATCCTCATGCGCGGCGGCTGGAAGTTCAACACCATCAAGAAGGGCGACAAGATCACGGCGGTCGTGAGCCCGCTTCGCAACGGCGAGCCGGGAAGCCTGCTCAATCGCATCACGCTCGCTGACGGCCGGGTGCTTGGCAATGGCGGACCGGCGGGCATCGGACCAGGCACTCCCCCATCCGCGCCGGCAACGAGCGCGCCTGCGCGCTGACAAGAGATCGATGACCACTCGCTCTCGAATCCTCGGCTGTGTCGTCGGAGTCGCGCTGGGCGCAATCGCGGTCGCGTCTCCAGCGGCCGGACAGAGCCAGGCCCGCCCAAGCCTCACAGGCGTGTGGGCACCGTTCGGGGCAGGACGCGGAGCCGATCCCGCCGTGGCTCCGCCGCCTGCGGGCCCAGTAGTCCTGAAGCCGGCGTACGCCAAGGAGTATCTCGCTCAACGCGCTGCCGATGCCGAAGCGACGAAGCGTGGTGAACCGCCGGCCAGTGCTTCCGCCGCCTGTGCTCCATACGGGATGCCGCGCATGATGGCGGTTGCCTCGTACCCCGTCGAGATCCTCGAAACGGCAGGACAGTTCACGATCATTGCCGAGGCGTTCAGCGAAGTGCGTCGCGTCTTCATGGGTCAATCGCAGCTTCCCATCGACGAAGTCCCTCCCGGCTACTACGGTCACTCGGTGGGACGCCTGGACGGCGAGACGCTCGTCATCGATACAGTCGGGATCAAGGAATCAGTGCCCGGTTATCAGAACATTCCGCACAGCGACCAGATGAGAATCACCGAGCGACTGCGGCTCGTGACGCCCGATGTTCTTCACGACGAGATCACGATCGAGGATCCCGTCGTCCTCGAGAAACCAGTCGTCTATACGCTGGCGTATCGCCGCTTGCGCGACTACAAGATGGTCGAGTTCGTCTGCGACAACAACCGCGAGTATGTCGATGAGAAGGGGCGCGTTCGTATGCGGCTCGGCAGCGGCGGTCGATAATCACTTCCACATCTGAACAATGACGATGATCAAGATTTCAGCGGCAACATTGGCAGTCGCCATTCTGATCGTTCAACCCATGCGGGCACAGGCGCCGGCACCGGCCGCTCAAACACCCGCGCTGCCACCTGGCGCGTTGTCGCCAGCCAACCTGGCCAAGCCACGGCCGAAACCGCCGTTCGATCTGACCGGCGTGTGGCTCCATGCTGGAGGACCGGGCAATGGGTTCCGCTTCTCTCCCCCGGCCGGATTCAAACTGACACCCGAAGCGCAGGTTCACTACGACGCGGCGCAGAAGGCGCAGAAAGAGGGCAAGGTCTATCGCGACGACATCGGCCAGTGCTGGCCGGCGGGACTGCCCGTCATCATGACGCGCGTCTGGCCAATCGCGATGATGCAGTACCCGACCGTCATCTACATGGTCAGCGAGTTCATGAACAGCTTGCGGGTCGTGTACATGGACGGCCGGCCGCACTCCGATCCCGACGTCGTCGTACCCAGTTTCAACGGCGAGTCGATCGGACGATGGGAGGGCGACACGCTCGTGATCGATACGATGCACTTCGTCGGTCACCATCACTGGATTGATTCCGGCATACCTGCGAGCACCGCTCTTCACATCGTGGAGCGCGTCCGCATGATCAACGACGGCAAGACGCTCGAGATCGAGTACACGCTGAGCGATCCGAAGGGCTGGGAAGGCGAATGGAAGATGACGAAGCGGTGGAATCGCCAGGACGACCGCGACATCGCCGAAGTCTCGTGCCTGCCGGATCTCAACGACCACATGCCGAGCACGCGTTCGCAGGACAACGTTCGTTAGAGGGGGACCGAGATGATTCGTTCACTTGCCGGACTGGTATGCGTGGCCCTGTTGGGGATATCCGCGCCGGTGTTGGCTCACCACTCCGCCGCCGGAATCGATCGGACGAAGACGCAGGTCGTGACTGGTACCGTCAAAGAGTTCCGCTGGACGAATCCGCACTCATGGATCGATCTCGACGTGGCGGACGACAAAGGTGTCACGCAGACGTGGTCCGTCGAGATGACCTCACCGGCATTCCTGGTTCGTGCCGGGTGGAAGTCCTCGACGCTCAAGCCTGGCGACAAGGTCACCATCTCGCTCCGACCCTTCCGCAACGGAGACCCTGGAGGGCTCTTCGTATCGGTGACGCTACCTGACGGTCGCGTGCTTGGCGAGCGACCGGCTGCTCCGCCGGCACAATAGAGCAGGTGCTCGCCGCGCGACGTCACGTCCTACTGCTTCAGTCCGAAGACCACGAGCGTCGTACCGAGCTTCGATAACGGCGAATCGAAGCCACCGGCCGCGATCGCGATCATCTCGCGCCCGCTTTCGGTGGTGAACACGAGCGGTGTTGCCCGCGCGCCTGTGGGTAACTCGGCCTCCCACGCCTGGCGACCGTCTTTCGTCTCGAACGCTCGCACGTGCGGATCGATCGTCGAGCCGATGAAGACGAGACCGGTGGTCGTGGTGACCGGGCCGCCGAGATTGAGGGCCCCGGTCGGCGGTCCAGACGCAAGCTTGAAGATCGAGCGCAGGTTTCCGAGCGTCGTCCGCCACGCCGTCTCTCCCGTGTCCGCGTGAACAGCGACGAGTTCTCCCCAGGGCGGTGCCACGCAGGGAACGCCCGACGGTGACAGGAAGAACTGTCGCGACATGGCGAACGGCGTACCGCGTTGCTCGGTGACCTCGAGGCCAGGATTGGCTTTCCTCGTTTGCGCGAAGTCTGCGCTCGGGACCAGACGCACGATCGCCGGAATCCGGTTCACAGGCGCGATGATCGTCCGCGAGACCGGATCCCAGGCCATCCCTCCCCACTGCATACCGCCGACGTTCCCGGGAGCGATGAGGCTGCCGCGCACGCTGGGCGGCGTGAACGCACCCTCGTGACGCAACGAGCGAAATGTCGCCAGGCACGCGTCCCGATCCTGCGGGGTCTCACCCCAGATGTCGGCCTCGGTGATCTGCTGAGGAGCGAGCGTTGCCGGCCGATCGGGGAATGGCTGCGTAGCGGCAGCGACTTCACCGGTCACGTCGCTCGCCGGAACCGGGCGCTCACGAATGGAAAAGAGTGGTCGCCCGGTGAGGCGTTCGAACAGAAACAAGTGACCGGTCTTCGACCCGATTGCGATCGCCACGCCCTCCTTCCCCGGATAGAGGAGCGGCGGCGATGCGACGTCGTAGTCCCAGAGATCGTGGTGGACGGTCTGAAACGACCAGACGATCTCGCCGGTAGCGGCGCGCAGGGCGATGACGCTGTTGGCGTGTCGGTTGTCGCCGGGGCGGAGGCCGCCGTAGTAGTCAGGGCTCGGGCTGCCCGTTGGCAGGAACACGAGCCCGTTGCGGTCGTCGATGGTGATCGGTGACCACGTGTTGGCACCGCCGGCGACGGCGTCTTCCGGCAGCGGATGAAAGGTCCACCGCAGGGCGCCCGAGCGACGATCGAAAGCGCGGACCTCGCCTGACGCCATGCGGGCGCGGCTGTTGTCTGCGACGAACGAACCGACGATCACGAGATCGCGATACACGGCGGGCGGTGAGCTGACGCCGTACTCGCCGGCATACTCGGGCCTCCGGCGCAGGCCCGCCGTCAGATCGACCTGGCCTCGCGCACCAAATCGATCGCAGAAGCTGCCGTCTTGACGATTCAGGCAGACAAGCCGCGCATCGACGGTCGCCGCGTAGATGAAGTCATCGGCGACCGTCACGCCGCGACTGGTGAACTCGCTATAGTTCGAATCGCGTCTGATCTTCAGATCGACTCGCCACATCTCTTTCCCGGTGTCAGCATCGAGCGCGATCACGAGACCGGCCGGAGTCGAGAGATACAGTCGACCGTCCGCGTACTGGGGCGTCGCTTCGAACGCCGGTGAGTCGGTGCCCGGGCGAAGAGGTTCAGTCGACTCTCGCGTGTCGTAGGTCCACACCACTGCAAGTCGGCCGACCGTCTCAGGGCTGATGCGATCGGGCCGCGTTTGCCCAGCCAGCGCAAGGCCGAGGAGGCACAATCCTGCGGCGATGAGTCTCATGCGGACTTCGACGCACGGCACGGAAAGGTAGTTCCGGGATGCTCTGTGCATTCGAGTCGTTTGAAGTTCCGCGTAGATGTCAGTCCCTGGTGCTTCGTGCGTTGTTCTGGGTCCGTCCCGGGTCCTGCGTCCATGGTCCGACCGCACCAAGGACGAACGGACCGAGGACGGATTGAGAACCAGGGCCCGAGGACCAAGGACGACGGCTACACGCAATCGAAAAACGCGTTACTGTCCCCAGCCAAGCACTTCTATGCGAACACGAGTGCGGCCGGCCTGAACGAAGTTGAGCGCGCGGGCCGCACCGTAGGAGACGTCGATGATGACGCCATCCGCCCGAGGACCACGCGCCGGGCCGCGATCGACCACGCGAAGTTCAACCGTCCGGCCGTTCGTCATATTCGTAACGCGAAGGACAGTCCCGAAAGGGTACGTCGGGTGCGCTGCCACCATGGATTTCATGTCGAAGCGAGCACCGCTGGCAGTTACCTTTCCGTCGAATCCGGGACCGTAGAAGGAGGCAAGGCCCTGACGCACTTCGAGAATGCGGGCAGTTGCCGCCGGAGCCTTTGATCGTGCGGCACACCCGGGAACCACCAGCACAACCACTGGAACGACGATGAAGGCGATGCGTCGGATGAGCATCTCCCGGAAGTCCCATCACAAAGTGTGCCGATCGGAGCGCGTTGCGCCCCGCGATCGGATGAGCCGGGTACAGACACCAGAGTCGGTGCGGCGATGAACGGCCTATAATTCGCCTGCGCGTCACCCACTCCCCGGGGCAAGACGACGGCCGCAGTGGAGGTCGTATGTCACAGCGTCGCCTCATAGTTCGGATCGTCAGTGCACTGGCAACGACGATCGTCCTGTCATTCATTGCACTGCCGCACACGAGCGCCGATTTCGGCGGCTTCATACCCACTTGGCGAATGAACGGCCATGACGTGGCCAACACGAGAAGCCAACCGTTCGAGGGTGGGATCTTCAGACGCAACGTGGCCAACCTCTCACCGAGGTGGACGCTCACGACAGCCGGCGATGTCTCGGCCACACCTGCGGTCGACAACGAAGCCGACCCGGAACGGGGACGCGGCCATCGACGGCTTGTCCTTTATTTCCCCGACTGGGGCGGGATGCTCTGGAAGCTCGACGCGGAGACCGGCAAGGTGTTGTGGTCGCGCGCAATCGCTGAGTACAACGACATCGCGGGCTCGATCTCGCGAACCAGCCCCGCGCTGGCGCCCGGACTGGTGCTCGTCGCCGATCTGAACGGCAACATGATGGGAATCGACGCGGCAACCGGTGAGAAGCGATGGCTGACCGAGCTCGACCCCAACCCCAACACGATCGTCACGACGTCGCCGGTCGTGCACGGCAACACGCTCTTTATCGCAACGTCGTCCTCCCCCGGCGGGGACGCGCGCTTCATTTTCCGCGGGAGCATGATCGCGCTCGACATCCGCACGGGGCGAATCATCTGGCAGTCGTTCGTGCTTCCGGACAACGGCGGCGCACCTGGTGGTTTCGCGGGCGGGGCCTTTGTGAACCCGCCGGCTATCGATGTCGTGAATGGCCTGGTTCTCGGTGCGGCGGGTCAGCTGTACGCAGAGCCGGCTTCAGTCACCGCCTGTCTCGCGGACAAACCGGGAGGCTGGAGCGAGTCGTGTTATCCCGCCGGGGCGTACTTCAACTCGGTCATTGCATTCGACCTGCGGACCGGAAGACCGCGCTGGTCGTTTCGCGGCGCAGGCCCGCGGGCGCGCCGGCTCGGATGCGGTCCGAGACCGCCGGCATGGTGCCCGCCGTGGGAGAACAACTTCAGCGTGTGGGACTTCGCCGGCTCCGGTGTGAACGTGTTTCCGGCTCGCGTGGGACGTCAGTTGCGCATGATCGCCGGAATCGGACAGAAGA
>Ga0070674_100001659_pt1 | contig 12013 bp, 9 predicted proteins | sample KBSM33metaG_FD_65344 | JGI IMG/M metagenome (GOLD analysis project Ga0070674, IMG submission 65344) | Miscanthus rhizosphere microbial communities from Kellogg Biological Station, Michigan, USA - KBS M3-3 metaG | ecosystem: Host-associated > Plants > Roots > Rhizosphere > Soil ... | reverse complement strand
ATCGATGCTGGCGCGACCCATCTCGATCCCGGCGCCTACACGGCATCCATTCTCCTCCCGCGCGGCACGACCCTCGAGCACGTCGAGGTGGCGCCGCCCTGCGTGATGCCGATCGAGCCCCCCGGCGGATGGAAGGCGCCCGCCGTGCTCCTCTCCGAACACGCCGCCGTCACGATGGTGCAGGCGGTGGACAAGCAGTCCGAGCTGCCACCGTCGGACGCGCCCCTCGAGCTCGAGGCCTCGCAGTTCCACGTCGAGTCGAGGACCACGGCCGTCGCCGCCAGCGCCGCCCTGCCGGAAGCGGTCAAGGGTGAGGCGGGCGGCACGCGCGTCCTGGTCATGGTGGACCTGCCGGAGGCGGGGCTGTACACGATCTCCGCCTTCGGCATCAAGGGCGCGGGTCAGAGCTGGACGGCGGACTCCTGCCTGAAGTCCATCGTGTGCGCGGAGAAGGACACGGGCGCGGACGTCATGCAGTGGCGCCCCGTCCTCACCGCGCAGTTCGCGCCCGGCCGGCACACCTTCTCGGTACTCCTCGCGCCCGGCGCCCTCCTCCAGCGCGTACGTGCGGAGCGCAAGAAGGACAGCCCCGCGGACTACGTCGCGACGCTGCGCCGGCTCGGGTTCGACGTGGGCCCGCCCGGGCCCATGCCGCGCAACCGCGCGGTGGATGCGATGCGCTGGCTCGAGAAGAAGGCGGAGCCCTTGAAGGAAGCGCTGTGCGGGGACGTCATCCTCCCCACCGTCGTCCCCGTCACGCGGGCCGGACTCGAAGTGGCCCAGATCCCGGGGCCGGAGCAGCCGCCGCCCTTCGCGGGACCTGGACAGCCACCATTCGGCAACGGCCCCCTCATCCCCCTGGGCCCTCCGGTGATTCCGCCGGTGGTAGTGGTTTCGCCGTCTCCGGTCGTGACTCCGACTCCAGCGCCGAGCCCCAGCGCGCCCCCGCCGTCTCCGACGCCGCCGCCTTCGTCGCCGGCTCCGCTCACCTCTCCCACGCCGCTGCCGCCGCCGCCGACCTTGCCGTCGCCGGACGTGACGACACCGGTCGTCCCGGGCGCCAGCCCGTCGCCGTAGCCGTCCCTATTTCTCGACGACGCAGATGAGGCCGGGCGCGGATGGCGCGCCCTCCACGCCGCGCTCGTCCAGGGCGGACACGCGCCAGCCGAACGTCCCCAGCCAGCGCCCGGGCACCTCGGCCGACGAGCCGGACACCTCGCGCGAGAGCACGAACTCGTCGCCCTCCAGGGAGAGCACCTGCACGCGATAGCGGGGCGCCGACCCCGTCCAGGCCAGGCGTGTGCTCCGTCCCTGCGGCACGTAGGCGGGATCGCTGCCCGGGTTGAGGCCGGTGGGCGGCGCCGGCAGCTCCACCCTCTCGGGAGCACTGTCGGGCGCGATCACCGCTCCCTGCCCGCCGTCGAGGGAGAGCGTGCCCCGCGGCGACTTGACGCGGAACCAGCCGCGCAGAGCGGACACGCGCGTCAGCGCGGGCGACTCGGTCCGGATCACGACCACGTCGCCGCGCCCGCGCACCTCCGCCTCCGCGGTCACGACCTTCAGGATGTCGCCGGCGGTGGCCAGCTCCTGGAGCCTCCCGCGCTCCAGCGTCGCGGAAAGGACGGTGCTCGGGGTGAGGCCGACGACGGTGTCGTCCGCCACCACGATGTGCATCCAGGGGAAGGTGAGCAGGGCCGCGCCGTCCCGGCTCGTGCGCAGGCCCTCTCCGGGGGCGATGCGGAACTCGCGGTCGGCCGACTTCCAGGACGTGCCCTGGCCGCGCTCGACCGTGCCGTCCAGGATGCGGACGGAGGCGACGGGAGCGGGAGGGACGGGCTTGGCGGGCCGGCGCACCACGACGTCGGGCGGCTTGGTCGCGAACAGGAGGGCGAAGAGGACGGCGCCGACAGGCACCGTCAGCGATTTCCGACCGCGACGTCTTCCGGCTTCTCGGCCCGCTTCTCCGCCGGCTTGGCTTCGCCTGGCTTGTTCGGGGCCTTCGATGACTCGAGATCGTGCGGATAGTAGTAGTAGTAGTAGCCCTTGGCCCGTACGTTCACGGCGTTGAGGACCACTCCGAGCACGGTGTCCGTGACCTTGCGCAGCGCGCTCAGGTTGCGGCGGATCAGCTTCTTGTCCGCGTTGTTGTATTGCACGACGAACGTGGTGAGATCGGCGTAGCGAGCCAGGAGCTGCGCGTCCGTGACGGACGCGAGCGGGGGCGAGTCGATCAGCACCCACGAGAAGTGGTCGCGCAGCCGGTCCAGCAGGTCCGGCATGTTCGGACGCGTGAGGATGGCCGGCGGATTCGGGGGCAGGGGGCCCGTCGTCAGCGCGTAGAGGTTGGCCACGCGGGTCGGGCGCACGAGGGCGTCGAGGTCCTCGTGGTTCACGAAGAAGTTCGTGACCCCCGGCTCGCGCGTCAACCCCAGACGGCTGTGAAGCTGCCCGCGGCGCAGGTCGAAGTCGACGAGGACGGCCTTCTCCCCGGACGAGGCCAGGAGCTTGCCCAGGTTCACGAGCGTCGTCGTCTTGCCTTCCTGGGGCACGGTGCCGGTGACGAGCACGATCTGACCCCGCTCGTCCTTGCGTCCGAAGATCAAGGCGGTGCGCAGGTTCTGGTAGGCCTCGGTGACGAAGTGCACGTTGGCCTCGTCGTATTGGGGCACGGCCGCGAGCAGGTCGATGTGCAGGTACCGCTCGATCTCCTCGGGGTCCTTGATGGTGTTGTCGAGATAGTCGCGGGCCAGCACCACGCCGACGCCGAGGAGGAGCCCGAGCAGGGCGGCGACGGCGGCGATCCGCTTCTTGTTGGGCCGGATGGGCGCGACGGGCGGAGAGGCGCGCTCCACCACGCTCACGTTGTTGCTGCGGATGGACGCCGCGATGTCCGTCTCGTTGAGCTTCTGCAGGAGGACGTCGTACAGCCCCTTGGCCGACTCCGCCTCCTTCTTGATCGCGTCCAGCTCCGCGGCCTTGCGGCTCTGGGAGGCGGCCTGCGCCTTCTCCGTGTCGATGGCGCCGCGCAGCTCCGACTCGCGTTTCTGGAGCTGCTCGTAGTCCGCGCGCAGGGCGGCGATGATGGTCGCCCCCTGCTTCTCCTTGGCCTTCTGCCCCTGGTCCACCTGGAGCAGGAGCTTCTGGATCTCGGGGTGGCCCTCCTTGTACTGCTGGCGGAGGCGGGCCAGCTCGTTGCTCGCGACCGAGACCTGGGAGTTGAGGTTGATGATGATCGGATCCGCCGCGAACTGGGGCACGGCGTCCAGGGACTGGTTGGCGGCCTTCAGCTGCGCGATCTGCTTGAGGGCAGCCTCGAGGCCGATGCGCCGGGCCTGGGCCTCGATGAGGTCCGCGGTGAGCTTGGAGATCGAGCTGGTCACGGCAGAGGTGCTGCCCTCGGGCACGAAGAGGTCCTGGCTCTGATAGCTCTTGAAGAGACGGTCCTGGGCCTCGCGCATGCTCTTCTGGGTCGCGCCCAGCCGCTCCTGCAGCCACTCGTAGGCCTTGCGCGCCGCCTCCACGCGCGTCGAGATCGCGTCCTCGATGTAGGCGTCCGCGAGCGTGTTCGCCCAGAGGGCCGCTTCCTTGGGATAGCGGTGGGTCACGTGGATGAGGACGAGGCGGCTCTCCGGGACGGGCTCCACCTCCACGTGCGACATGAACTCGCCGCCGGCATCGCGGCTGTCCGGCTCCTTGAGCTTGAGGCGGGCGAGCACTTTCTCGCCCAGCGCGCTGGAGCGGAGCACCCGGAACTGCGTGTTGTAGAAGTCCGCGTTCTGCCAGTACCCGCCGCCCAGCGCTTCCTGCACGCTCATGAAGGTCGGGGTGGGCGGGTCGATCTGCACCATCACGCTCGCCCGATACTCCGGCGTCTGCGCGAAGGCGATCACGAGCCCCAGGCCGAAGCCGAGGACACCGGCGGTGGCGAGAAGGATGCGGTGCTTCCAGAGGAGGTTGGCGTAATAGCGGAAGTCGATCGGGCTTTCCGACGGAGGGGCCGGCACGGCAGCAGGAAGGGCCACGGCTAGAAGAGGCGCCGCGAGACGGTGATGACGTCGTTGGGGGCGACGGGCGGGTCGGGGTACTTGCCCTTGCGGACGTCCTTCAGGTCGACCTTCGTGATCGTCACCCGGCCGGTACCGGCTTCGATGCGCCGCAACTTCACATCGCTGCTCCCGAAACGGGTCAGCCCACCCGCCGTCGAGATCGCGCCGGTCACGGTCAGATCACCCTCGATGGCGTAACGCCCCGGGCGCTGGACCTCGCCTTCAACGGTAACATACTGACGCGCCGGGGCCGTAATGACGTCGCCGTTGCGCAGGGCCAGCTCCAGCCCCACGTAGTCCTGGGCGCTGAACGTGCCGCCCAGGCGCATGCGCAGGATCTTGGAGCCTCCCTCGAACGATCCCTCGGTACGCGTGATGACGATCTCGCCGGAGGCGCGCGGCGTGAAGCCACCCGCTTCGACGAGCACGTCCACGAGCCGGCTGCCTCCGCGCAGCACCTTGCGCCCGGGCGTGTTGACCTCGCCGAGGACGATCACGAACTGGCTCTGGAACTCCTTGACCTTGACCTCGACGTGCGGGTCGACGAGGAAGTCCTTGATGAGGAGCGCGGTCAGGCGCCGCTGGATCTCGCTCACCGTCAGCCCGGCCACCGGCACTTCGTTGAGGAGGGGGAACGTGATGCTGCCCGTCGGCTGCACGGTCGCGGTGCGGGTGAGGTCCGCGTTGCCGAGCACGGCGACGTCGAGGACGTCACCGGGGCCGACGCGGTAGTCGGCGCTCACGCCGGCGGCGGCCGGGGAGGGCGAGGGCAGCGCCGGCGTGGGAGACGGCTCCGGGGCCGCTTGGGGCAGCACGGGAACGGCCAGGCCGATCAGCAAGGCCAGGGCGGCGGCGAGGCGCATCGAGAGAGGGATCATCGGGGGACCGAGCCGATGGGATTGGAGCCCAGATAGCCGACCCCGAGCTGGAGCATGAACAGGTGCCCGTCCGTCTGGTAGGCAGGCAGGTTCGACTCGCGGCGATCGTAGCGATAGTCCACGCGCACGAAGCTCCACCGGGTGAGGCCGCGGCCGGCGCCTACGGACCAGGCCCACAGCTTGTCCTTCCGCGGCTCGGAGAGGCCGGCCGCGGGCACGCGGTAGTCGTTGCGCTGCCGGCTCGCGGCGCCGTGAAACACGACGGAGAACGGCAGCCCGAGGTCGGCCTCCACCCCGACGCCGGTGGCGATGTAGAACGCGTTCTCCTCGAATCCCGAAGGATAGGTGTCTCGCCTTCCCAGGAGGGAGATCGAGGTGGCGGGGCTGAACTCCTTTCGCAGCGTTCCGGACAAGGTCGTGCCCCGGAACTGCGTGCCTCCCGCACCGGCCTGCGGTGCGCTGAGGCTCGTCAGCCCGACGGCCACGTCGGCTTGCAGGAGCGGCCGCAGCTCACCGGTGACGCCGGCAGACAGGGTCGAGGCGCGCGACTCCACGACCGGCCGCTCGTCCGGCGGGGGTACGTGGTCGTACTCGTAGCGCAGGAACGCGCGCGCGGACTCGCCGAAGTGGTAGTTCAGCCGGGACCAGATCGTGTCGATGCGATGGCTGAAGAAGCCGCCCGTCTCCTCGATGTCGACGTCGTCCCGGATCGCGCGCAGGTCGAGATCCACGAGCCCGCCCGGATTGAGGGTGGCACCCAGCTGCGCCGCATTCCGCGTGAAGGGGACGAGCTGGAAGAAATATTCGCGGCCGGGATCGACCTCGGTCGTCTCCAGGAGGCCCTTGGCGAAATGGTAGCTGGCGTGGAGGTTCACGAAGGCGCCCACGGGCATGTCCAGGGTACCGGTGGCGAGGTGGGTGGGCGTGCGCAGCTCCGGGTATCGGCTGGAGAAACGGAACCGGGGCTCGTAGGTGAAATCGAAGCGGCCGTTTCCGGGCAGCCGTCCTCCCGCGGAGAGCCCGAGGTGCGGATCGATCTCGAAATACTGGTCGCGCACCGGCGCCGGCGTGTCCAGGAACGACGTCTGGACGTCTACGTAGCTGAGCCCCACCCACGGGCGCAGCCGGATGAAGCCGAACTTCAAGCCCTCCGTGTCTTCGGCGGGGGTGGGGGTCGGAACGGCCGCGTCCGGAGAGGCCTCCCCCGCCGCGGCCGCGGCCACCTCCGTCGGAGGCAGGATCCGAGCGTACAGGTCGCGGACGCTGTCCGGTCCGACCCCCGGCGAAGCGGACGGGGCGGGCGCGGGCATGGCGGGCGCGGGCGCGCGGATCACGACGGAGACGACGGCGCCGTCCTGGTGGAGGGAGTAGGGCAGCGCGCTCTCCAGCCGGATGCGCAGCCGTGCGCCGTCCGGCCGGTCCTCGATCGAGACCGACTCGATCTCGGCCACGGGCGACGGGAGCGCGAGCCCCGCGGCCGGATGGGTGGCGGGCAGGACCAGGAAGAGATCGCGTCCGTCCCGCTCCACGCGCGCGGCGACCGGCGCCGAGAGCACGGCGCGCACGACTGGCCGGTCGTTCTCCGCCTCCAGCCGGACCGCGGCGAGGGTGGCGGGCGGGTCGGACAGGAACGACAGCATGAGGGCCATCGGGATCATGCCGGTGGCCGGTCCGGCGGAGCGGCCGGGCGCTCGACGAACATCAACATCAGGACGACGGTCACGAATCCGGCCGTCTGCACGAGGACGAGGACGCTCTGGAAGAGGGTGGCGTCGGTGAGCGCGGCCGCGCCCAGCCCCAGGGAGAAGGTCAGCAGGTAGAGGATGGAAACGGCGCGCCGCCGCGGAAAGCCCAGCAACACGAGGCGGTGCGAAAGGTGGCGGTTGTCTCCGATGTAGACGGGACGGCCTTCGCGCACGCGGATGAACATCACGGTCGCGGTGTCGATGAGAGGCACGGCCAGCACGAGGACCGGCATCAGCACCGGGAAGAGCAGCCCGGAAGCGTGCGTCACGTACCGCTCGAGGAGAGTGAGCGACCCCATCAGATAGCCGATGAAGAGGCTGCCGCAGTCGCCCAGGAAGATGCGCGCGGGCTGGACGTTGAAGAGGAGGAACCCGAAGAGGCTGCCCATGAAGGCGACGAGGATCAGGCTGATGAAGATCTCGTCGAGCGACCAGGCGTTGATGAGGAGGACGAGCCCGGCCACGAAGGCGACACCCGCGCAGAGGCCGTCCATGTTGTCGAGCAGGTTGAAGGCGTTGGTCATGCCGACCAGCCAGAGGACGGTGACGACCACGTTCATCCAGGGGAAGGGCAGGAACGACGTGGTCACTCCCGACGCGATGAGGACGGCCGCGCCCAGGAGCTGTCCGCCCAGCTTCGCCCAGACGGGGAACCGGCCCTTCGAGACGTCGTCCGCGAGCCCCGCGCCGAAGGCCAGCGTCGAACCGATCACGATCGCCCACAGCTTGCCGCTGACGCGATAGGCATCGCCGAGGACGAGGGTCGACGTGGGCATCAGGGCCCGGATCCGGGCGATCTCGGGAAGGCGTTGCGAAAGGGCGTAGCCGACGGCGACCACGAGGATGAACGACACGTACACGGCGATCCCGCCCGCGCGGACGGTGGGCACCGAGTGGACCTTGCGGTGGCCGGGGTTGTCGATGATCCCCAGGCGCAGGGCGATGCGGCGCGTCGGCCAGATGGCGGCGGCGGACGTGGTGGCGGCCACGATGAACACGAGGGCGGCGAGAAGGGCGGGATCCGAGGTCATGCCGTCGCGACGCCGGGCAGGAGCTCGCGGTAGAGCTCGTCGATGTCGTGCAGCAGACGGTCCACGGAATGATGGGCGAGGACGTAGTCGCGAGCGGCCGCCGCGCGGCGCGCGCTCTCCTCCGGATGCGCGAGCGTCCGGAGGATCGCCTCGGCGAGGGCGGACGGGCTGGCCGCGGGAACGAGGAGTCCCCGCTCGCCGTCGCCGAGGAGGTCCGCGGTACCGCCCACGGCCGTGGCCACGACGGGACGGCCGGCGGCCATGGCCTCGATGAGGGCCACCGGCGTGCCCTCGTTCCGCGAGGAGTTCACGACCACGTCGAGATCGGCGTAGACGGATTCGAGGTCCTTGCGCCAGCCGACGAACGTCGTGCGCGGTCCCAGCCCCAGGGCCGCCGCCTTCTGCTCCAGGGCCTCGCGCCGCTCGCCGTCACCGACGATCGCGAAGCGGGCGTGCGGAGCGGACGCTCCCACCCGCGCCGCTGCCTCCAGGAAACAGTCGACGTCCTTGATCGGGACGAGGCGGCCGACGACCCCGATGAGGACGTCGCCCTCCCCCGCCGCGCAGGCTGCGCGCAGCCCGCCGCGCGCTTGCGGGCGCGCGAACCGGGCAAGGTCGAGGCCGAGGGGGACGACGCGGATCTTGGAGCGAGGCGCCACTCCCATTTCGGCGAGATCGTCGCGGAGCGCGGTGGAGACGGTGATGGCGACGTCGGTCACGCGATTGAGGGCCGTCTCCAGACGGCGGAAGAACGCGGTCTTCAGCGGCCCGAAGTAGCCGCGCAGGACGTGGCCGTGGTAGGTGTGCACGATGACGGGCACGCCGGCCAGGCGCGCCGCGATCCGGCCGAGGACGCCCGCCTTCGCGGTGTGGGTGTGGACGATGGCGGGCCGGCACTTGCGGATGAGGGCGTAGAGCTGCCAGAGCGTGGCGAGATCCGACAGCGGCCGGATCTCGCGGCCAAGCCCCGCGAGCTGCTCGATCTCGACCCCCTTTTGACGGGCCATGTCCAACAGGTTGCCCTCCGACGGCGCCTCTCGTCCCACGATGAGGCGCGTCTCGTATCCCATCTCACGAAGGCCGGCCGTCAGGAGGATGACGTGGACCGATGGCCCTCCGATGTTCAGACGCGAGAACAACCTGACGACTCGCGTGGTCCGTGGACTCGACGCGCGATCCTCTTCATGCATGAGACGCGATGAGCCCAGGAGAGTCTACAGGGGCCAGGGTCGCACGTCAAACAAACGTCTCTTGGGACAGCAGTTTACGCCGGGGACCTCAACCAATACCTGAGGTTGGCCCTCCCATGCTCAGAGCCAGCCGCGCACGCCGTAATACAGGAGCTTCGCGTACTCGGAGACGACGACGCGGCGGCCGCCTGCCGTCGCCCACCAGCGTTCCGGCCGCCAGGCGGAGGGAGCGGCCGCGCGGGCGCGGACGACCACGCCCGGCCACGCCCGCCGGGCGGCGGCGGTGGCCCGGCGCTGGTGGTACGGCGACGTCACCACCGTCGCCGTGCGCGCGCCGATCGACTGGAGGATCGGCGCCACCGCGAGGACGGCTTCGCGCGTGCTGTGCGAGACGCTCTCGATGTGGATGCGCGTCTCCGGCACGCCGAGGGCGATGGCCCTCGTACGCAGGCTCTCGGCGCTGTCGCCCGGCCCCGGCTCGCCGCCGGTGAGTATGAGCGTCGCGACGTTCTCCCTCCGCATCAGCGCCACGGCGGCCGCCGTCCGCTCGTAGTCCGGGTCCCCCGCCATGACCACGACCGCGTCGCTCGGCCCCGGCGGGTCGTCGACGATCAGGAAGCGTGCGGTCGCGTCACGGGCGACGGCCGCGGCGAGCGCGACCAGCGCGAGAGCGGCCGCGAGGGCGGCGCGCGTGCGCCGGCGCGGCCGGGCCGAGCGGCTCATGCCGTCGGCGCGTGCGGCTTGCGGGCGATCGCACGCCAGCCGAGCCCCGGGAGGACGCCACGGACCTCGAGCCCCGCTCCGCGCAGCCACTCTTCGACCTCGTCCCGGCGAAACCGCCCTTCGAGCGGCGCGCCGAAGCGGTCGAACTGCTCCGCGACCAGCATCCGGAACGGCACGTCGGCGTATTGGACGAGCGGAAGGCCGCGCGTGAGGCGGTCCCCGAGCCTCCATCGCCGGAGGGCCCGGCGGGGGACGAGGAACGCCGCCTCGGCGACCGCCGACACCGCCCACGAGAACGCGTGCAGGGCATTCGGGGGAAGGCGGGTCGTGAGCGAGCGGACGGCCGTGACCGCGCCCAGGAGCGCGCGGCGGGCGAGGGCCTCGTCGGCCAGCGAACGGTACACGTACAGGCGCAACGTGCCTCCCGGCCGCACGAGTGCCGCCAGCGTGCGCACGGCCGCCGCCGGATCCGCGACGTGGTGCACGACGCCGAAGCTGTACACGAGGTCGAACGAATCCGCCGGAAAGGGCGGACATCTGAGGTCGGCCTGCACGAAGTCGGCGCCCGCGCCCTCGCGCCCGGCGGCCACGTCCACCGCGGCGCTCACGTCCATCCCCACGATCCGTGCCCCGTGCTCGCGCGCGAAGTGCAGCCAGCGGCCCATCCCGCAGCCGGCGTCGAGCACGCGCAGGGCCGGCCACGCCACCGGGCCGTCGCCCTCGAAGTACCAGCGGAAGATGTCCGCGTGGACGTCGAGCAGCTCGGGGAAGCGCTGCCATTCGTCGCCGAAGAGCGCCTGGGTCCGGCTCGAGAGGGAATCGGGCGTGGCCTCCGGGAGCAGCCGGGGAACGCCGCCGGTTACGGGGAATCGGCGCCCGCACGCGCAGCGCAGGACCCCTTCGACGACGACCTCATCCGCCGGTGCGGCCGTCTCCAGCGCCAGGGCGGAGCGGCAGGACGGGCAGCACAGGTCGGCCGCGAACTCGCGCCTCATCCCGAATAGAGATCGTCGGGAGCGTCGCGCCGCGCCTTGCGGTGGACGAGGGCATCGTCCTCCGCGGTCAGGGGCCGGATGATCCGCGCCGGCACTCCCCCGACCAGCGATCCGGGGGTGTCGATGGCCCCCGCGAGCACGGAACCGAGCCCGAGGATCGACCGCTCGGCCAGGCGCGCCCCGGGCGCGAGACGCACCTCGGAGCCGAGATAGCAGAAGTCGCCGATCGCGATGGGCGCCGTCTGCTGGCGGTTGTGCGTCCACAGCGACGAGTTCCGCCCGCCGACGATCACGTTGCGCCCGATCGTCACCTGGTCGGTGAAGTCGATGCGATGGCCGGACACCACCACCGCCCCCGCCCCGATCTCGAGCCGGGAGACGGGGCTGGTCGTGCAGTCGTGGTCCGGGATGGCGTTGAGCACGTTGAGGCGCATCACCTCCGCGTAGTCCCCGAGGCGGACCCGCTCGCCACCGCGGATGATGTTCAGCGCGCCGATGCGCACGGACTTTCCGGTCACGAGGCTGCCCACGCGGGTGACGAGGTTCAAGTGCCCGATCTCGGTGCCGTCCCCGAGATCGACCGCTCCGGCGTCGAGGATCACGAGCCCGATGCGCACGCCGCGGCCGATTCGATAGCCGAAGAGCGCGCGGTAGAGCGGCCGCTTGATGGGGCCGGGAAGGAGGCCGACCACCGCCAGCAGCGCGAGACGCGGCCAGCGGGAACGGCTCATGGAACCTGGAGGGCGGGCGCGGCGAGGGCCGCCGGCGGCGCGGGCTGCCGGGCCCGGCGCTTCTCCACCACGCCCGCGGCCATGAGGATGAAGTAGAACATCGTCACCTGCGTGCGCTGCCGGTAGGCCGTGCCCACGTTCCCCTGGAAGACCGCGTAGGCGCAGGTGAGGGCGGCCGCGAACACGAGGATGGGGAGGGCGGTCCGGAAGCGGGTGCGTATCGTGAAGATCAGGCCGCGTACGAGCGCCGGCATCAGCGCGTACCAGACGATCGTCTCCGGAACGGTGAGGGCCTGCCGGAGATTGCGCACCGCCCAGGGAAACGGCGCGAAGAGCAGATAGGCCAGCCCCACCGGGAGCACGGAGAGCGCCCCCCCCGTCGTGGAGACGTCGGCCTTGGGCGCATACGCGGACTGGCCCCACATCGCCTGGTCCGAGCGGGTGATCTGGAGGCGCTCGAGGGTGAAATACGAGCGCTGCTGCTCCACCGTCTCCTGCTTCGCCGCAAAGGAGAACGCCCCCACGAACACGACGATGAGCACCAGGTACGATCCGATGCTGCCCGCCACTCCCCGGCGCTGGGAGAGGACGAAGGTCCCCATGGTCGCGAAGGCCACGAAGTAGAAGACGTAGAACCGCAGGGTCATGAGCGCGAGGCTCGCGCCCACGAAGAG
>Ga0070674_100001657_pt1 | contig 12021 bp, 5 predicted proteins | sample KBSM33metaG_FD_65344 | JGI IMG/M metagenome (GOLD analysis project Ga0070674, IMG submission 65344) | Miscanthus rhizosphere microbial communities from Kellogg Biological Station, Michigan, USA - KBS M3-3 metaG | ecosystem: Host-associated > Plants > Roots > Rhizosphere > Soil ... | reverse complement strand
CGCGCAGCGCCTTGCGGTAGCCTTCCGGCCGCGCGTAGCCGAAGTTCCGGAAGATCTTCTGCTTCGTGTCGCGCCCCTTCTGGTGGCCGACGAAGGCGATCGGCTGCCCCTTGTAGCAGGCCATGCCGGCGACGAGGGCATGGTCGTCGGCGAAGCGGCGGTCGCCGTGCAGCTCGTCGACGTCTGTGAAGAGGCGCTCGACGTAGTCGAGCGTGTTCGGCCGGTTGGGGTGGCGCGCGACGAGGACCCGCTGCCAGGGCGTCAGCGTCTGGAAGATCTCGATGCGGATCTCGTCGGCCCGCCGACGCAGCGACTCGATCGACTTCTGCCGCTCGGGTGTCTGCGGCAGCATGCTGAGCGCCTCGATCTCCTTGAGGAGCACGCCGACCGGTTCTTCAAACTCTAAGAGTTCGGGCATACGGGTCTCAACGCAGCTCCACGCTGCCGGCGCCGCACAGCTGCTCCACTTCCTCCACGAGTTTCTCCGATGGCCGGACTCGCTGCGCCACGTCGGCGCGGACGCGCAGGCCGGGGCCGCCGTTCTTCTTCACGTCCAGCTCCAGCATGACACGGCGGTCGCCCCGGTGGCGCGAGAGCAGCTCGGCGAGCGCCTCCATCGCACCGCGCGACGGGGCGTTCAAGTGGATCACCACCTCGCGCGTCGTCCGCTCCTTCAGCATGGAGATCGGCTGCAGCTCGGTCGCGACCAGGCGCGCCGACTCGTCGTCTTTTTCGAACTTGCCGCGGACCAGCAGCATCGCGTCGGCGGCGATGAGGTGGCCACACTTGCCGAACGTCTCGGGGAACACCACCACTTCGACGCCGCCGGCGATGTCGTCGAGCATGAAGACCGCCATGCGGTCCCCCTTCTTCGTCTTGAGCGGACGAAGGCCGCTGACGATGCCGCCGACCCAGACGTCGGCGAGCGACTGCGTCAGATCGGCGATGCGCTGCGCCCCGAAGATCTTCAGCTCCTCGCTGAAGCGCTCGAGCGGATGGCCGCTCATGTAGAGGCCGAGCGCCTCCTTCTCGAAGGCGAGCTGCTGGATCTCCGGCCAGCCGGGCGCGTCCGGCAGCGGCACCGGCAACGCCGGACCGTCGTCCATCGATTCACCGAACAGCTGATGCTGGCCCTTCTCCCGATCGCGCTGATGGCGGCCGCCATGCTCGATGGCCCGGTCGACCGCGGCGAAGAGGCGCGCCCGGGCGATCGACGGGATGACCCCGGGGCCGGCCAGCGAATCCAGTGCGCCGGCCTTGATCAGGCTCTCCAGGACCCGCTTGTTGACCAGCCGCAGGTCGGCATGTTCGCACAGTCCATAGAGCGAGGTGACCGGCCCGTGCTCCTTGCGCACCGCGAGCATGGACAGGATCGCTCCTTCGCCGACGTTCTTGATCGCGCACAGCCCGAACCGTACACCTTCCGGGCTGACCGTGAACGCGAGCTCGCTGGCGTTGATGTCGGGCGGCAGGATCGGCACGCCGAGGTCGCGGCACTCCCCGAGGTACATCGCCAGCTTGTCGGTGTTCGCCGCCTCGATGGTGAGGAGCGCGGCCATGAAATGGCGCGGGAAGTTGGCCTTGAGGTAACCGGTCTGATACGCGACCCAGGCGTAGGTCGTCGAGTGCGACTTGTTGAAGCCGTAGCCCGCGAAGAACTCCATCAGGTCGAATATCTTGGTGGCCTTCTTCTCGTTGACCCCATTCGCCAGCGCCCCGGTCACGAACGCCTCGCGCTGCTTGGCCATGACCTTGGGGTCCTTCTTCCCCATGGCCTTGCGCAGGACGTCGGACTGGCCCATCGAGAACCCGGCCAGCACGGAGGCGATCCGCATGACCTGTTCCTGGTAGGCGATGACCCCGTAGGTGTCGGACAGGATCGGCGCGAGCTGCGGGAGCTCGTACTTGACCTCGGTCTTGCCCTGCTTGCGCGAGATGTAGTCGTCGACCATGCCGCTCTTGAGCGGGCCGGGCCGGTAGAGCGCGTTGAGCGCGATCAGGTCGTCGAGCCGCTCAGGCTTGGCCTTGCGCAGCAGCTCGCGCATCCCCGAACTCTCGAACTGGAACACCCCGTAGGTCTGGCCGTCGCAGAACAGCTTGTAGGTCCTGGCGTCATCGAGGGGGATGGCGTCGATGTCGAGGTCGAGGCCCTCGGTGCGCTTGATCTCGGTGAGGGCGTCCCGGATCAGCGTCAGCGTGCTGAGCCCGAGGAAGTCCATCTTCAGCAGGCCGACCCGCTCGACCTCCTTCATCGCCCACTGGGTGACGATTTCGTCCTTGGGACTCTTGTAGAGCGGTACGAACTCGGTGAGCGGGCGCGGCGCGATCACCACCCCGGCGGCGTGGACCGAGGCGTGGCGGGTCATGCCCTCGAGCCGCCGCGCGACGGCGATGAGCTCCTTGATCCGGTCGTCCTTGGCGACCATCTCCTTGAGCGCCGGACTCTCCTCGAGGGCCTTGGCCAGGGTCATGTCGAGCGCCGGCGGGACCGCCTTCGCGACCCGGTCGGCGTCGGCGTACGGAATGTCCATCACCCGGGCCACGTCACGGACCACCGCGCGGGCCTTCATCGTCCCGAAGGTGATGATCTGGGCCACGTTCTCGCGCCCGTACTTGCGGGTGACGTAGTCGATCACCTCGACCCGCCGCCGCTCGCAGAAGTCGATGTCGATGTCCGGCAGCGAGACGCGCTCGGGGTTGAGGAAGCGCTCGAAGATGAGGTCGTAGGCGATCGGATCGACGTCGGTGATGCGCAGGCAGTAGGCGACGAAGCTGCCGGCGGCCGAGCCGCGGCCCGGCCCGACCGGGATGCCGTTGTCGCGCGCGTAGCGAATGAAATCCCAGGTGATCATGAAGTACCCGGGGTACTTCATCTTCTTGATCATCTCGACTTCGTAGGCGAGGCGCCGCTCGTACTCCTCGATGGTGTGCTTCAGGAGCCCCGCGGCCTGCAGCTGGCGCAGCTTCGGCAGCCGCGCCTCGAACCCTTGACGGACCTCGTACTCGAAGTAGTCGTCGAGGGTGAAGCCGGGCGGGACCTCGAAGTTCGGAAGGTAGTTCTCCTTGAACGACAGGTCGACGTTGCAGCGGGCGGCAATCTGGACGGTCCGCGCGAGCGCGTCGGTGTAGTCGGGAAAGACCGTGGCCATTTCCTCGCCGGTCTTCAGGTAGAACTGGTCGCCGTGGTACTTGAGCCGCTCGGTATCGTTGACCATCTTGCCGGTCCCGATGCAGAGCAGCACGTCGTGCGGCTTGAAGTCGGAGTTCTTCAGGTAGTGGACGTCGTTCGTGACGACCAGATCGAGGCCGAGGTCCCGGGCGATCGGCTGCAGCCCGGTGTTGACGACCCGCTGATCGTCGATGCCCTGATACTGCATCTCCAGGAAGAAGTTTTCCCGGCCGAGAATGTCGCGGTACGCCGCGGCGGCGGCGACCGCTTTCTGTCGCTGCTCGCTGCGGATGCCGGTGGCGACCTCCCCCTTGAGGCAGCTGCTCAAGCCGATCAGGCCCTTCGAGTGCCGGGCGAGCAGCTCCTTGTCGATGCGCGGCTTGTAGTAGAAGCCCTCGGTGTAGCCGGAGGAGACCAGCTTGATGAGGTTGTGGTAGCCCTCGTTGGTCTCGGCCAGCAGCACCAGGTGATTGGCGGTCTCACCCGGCGTCCCGCTCTTGGTCCGGCGATCGCCGGGAGCGACGTAGACCTCGCAGCCGAGGATGGGATTGATCCCGCGCTTGCGGGCCTGGTCGTGGAACACCACCGAGGAGAACATGTTCCCGTGCTCGGTGATCGCCATCGCCGGCATCTTCAGCTCGACCGCCTTGTCGAGCAGCTCCTCGATGCGGCACGCGCCGTCGAGGAGCGAGTACTCGGAGTGCAGGTGAAGATGGACGAAATCGGTCATGTGGGACTAACGCACCAAGCTATGGGCTATCAGCTGTCAGCTCTCCTCGACCTTCGCTACTCCCACTCAATCGTGGACGGCGGCTTCGAGCTGATGTCCAGGACCACGCGGTTGATCCCCTTCACCTCGTTCACGATCCGCGACGACATCGTCGCCAGCAGCTCGTGCGGCAGGCGCGCCCAGTCGGCGGTCATGCCATCCTTGCTCTCGACGGCGCGGATCGCAACCGTGTACTCGTAGGTGCGCGCGTCGCCCATCACTCCGACGCTCTGAATCGGCAGCAGCACGGCGAACGACTGCCACAGCCGGCGGTACCATCCGGCCCGCTTCACTTCCTCGACCACGATGTGGTCGGCGCGCCGGAGCAGGGCCAGGCGCGAGTCGCTGACCGCGCCGAGGATCCGCACCGCGAGCCCCGGTCCAGGGAACGGCTGGCGCCACACGAACTCGTCGTCGAGCCCGAGCTCGGTGCCCAGGACGCGCACTTCGTCCTTGAACAACTGTCGCAGCGGCTCCACCAGCTTGAAGCGCATGCGGTCGGGCAGCCCGCCGACGTTGTGATGGCTCTTGATCACGTGTGAGGGGCCGATGACCGAGACGCTCTCGATGACGTCAGGATAGAGCGTTCCCTGGGCCAGGAAGTCGAACGTGCCCAGCGCCCTGGCCTCACTCTCGAACACGTCGATGAACGCCGCGCCGATGATCTTGCGCTTGGTTTCCGGGTCGGTGACGCCGGCCAGCCGATCGAGGAACAGCTGCGCGGCGTCGACGCAGACCAGCGGGAGCTGCAGCCGCTCGAAGCGGGTCTTGATCTGGGCTGGCTCGTCCTGGCGCATCACCCCGTTGTCCACGAAGATGCAGGTCAGGCGATCGCCGATCGCGCGGTGCACGATCATCGCCGCGACAGTCGAGTCCACGCCGCCGCTCAGGCCGAGCACGACGCGGCCACTCCCCACCTGGTCGCGGATCCGGGCCGCCGCCTCCTCGACGAACGAGGTCATCGTCCAGTCGCCGGTGCACCCGCAGACGTCGAAGGCGAAGCGGCGCAGCATGTCGCTGCCGTGCTCGGTGTGCGCGACCTCGGGATGGAACAGCAATCCATAGAGCCGGCGATCGGGGTTGGCCATCGCCGCCACCGGCGCGTTGGCGCTGGTCGCGGTCACGTCGAAGCCGGCCGGCGCGGCCTTGACGAAGTCGCCGTGACTGGCCCATACCCGGAGCGTCGGCGGAATCGCTTCGAACAGCGGCGCGCGCGGTGCCACGCTGACCGTGGCCAGGCCGAACTCGCGATGCGGCGCGGCCGCGACTTCCCCGCCGAGCGCGTGGGTCATCAGCTGCATGCCGTAGCAGATGCCCAGCACCGGGATGCCGGCGTCGAACACCGCGGTGTCGCAATGCGGCGCGCCGGGTTCGGACACGCTCTTGGGCCCGCCCGACAGGATCACCCCAGCCGGCTGGCGCTCGAGCACGGCGGCGAGCGGTGTGTCGAACGGGAGAATCTCCGAGTAGACCGAAAGCTCGCGCAGTCTGCGGGCGATGAGCTGGGTCAGTTGCGACCCGAAATCGAGAACGATGATGGTCTGATGGGTCACGGCGAGAGCGCTATTATAAGGTGTGCGTTTCGCCGGCACCACCATATCTTGTAGGTTCAGCGCCCCAATAGTCCTCGTCGCAGCGCTGACTGCAAGCCCCGCGGACGCACGGCTGACGAGTGGGGAGGCGCAACAGCCCACGCCCGCGGCTCAGGCCCCGGTAGCGCAGCCGCCCCCGTCCCCGCCCCCGGTCCCGCAGCTGGCGCCGAAGCCCAAAGAGCGCGCGGCCAAGCCGCCTGAGCCTGCGCCGCCGAAATTTCCCAGCAGTGCCAAGTGGTCGGCCACGGTCGACGCCGCGCCGATCGCACCGCCGCTGGTCGCGGAGGGCCGGGTGCTGCTGGCGCTCCGCTCAGGCGTGCTGACTGCCCGGAAGGTCACCGACGGCGCCGAGCTGTGGACGGCGCGGCTGCCGATCGATCAACCCATTGCCGCCGACGCAGGCCGTGTGTTCGTGGTGACTGGCGAGCGGCTGCATGCGCTCAGCGCTGATGCGGGGACGCCGCTCTGGGAAGCACCCATCGGCCAGCCCAGCGCCCCGATCGTCGCGGGCGGCGGCTGGGTGATCGCGGCCAGTGGCGGTGCGGTGACCGCGATCCGCGGCGCAGACGGCGAGCGCGTCTGGAGCAAGGCGATCGGCGCAGTGACGGAGCGCCCGGCGATCGACGGCGACGTGCTGTACCTGCCGCTCTCCGAGGGGCGCCTGGCGGCCGTGGAGCTGACGACGGGAACGACGAAGTGGGACCGGGAAGTCGGTGCGTCGCCCACCGAGCCGCTGGTCTACGAGGATCGCGTCTACCTCGGCTCGGACTGGAAGCGCTTCCTGTGTCTCGACGCGGACAGCGGCGTCGACGTCTGGAACTGGAACATCGGCACCCGGATCATCGGGCCCGCCGCCGCCGACGCCAGCCGCGTCTACTTCACCGCGATGGACAACCAGCTCCGCGCCGTGGACCGCGGCAACGGCGGCCAGCGCTGGCTGTTCCGGCTCGCCTATCGACCCAGCCGCGGGCCGGTCCTGCTGGGGCCGCAGGTGGCGGTACCGGGCATCACCAACGAGCTGCCGGGCGTGAACGTCGCCAACGGCAAGACGACCGGCAAGCTGGCGCTCCCGGTGCTGCTCGCGATCGGCCCCTCGTTCGTGCCGCCGGACGGTGTCGACGGAATTCCGGCGGTGGTCGCAATCAGCGGCGGGCTGACCAATCAGTGGACGCTGTCCCTCTCGGTTCCGAAGCCGGATACGCCACCCGCTGCCGCGGCTCCGCCCAAATAGTGGTCCCCGCGAAGGGGACTACCCGGCGGCCGGTGCGGCGGCGAGCTCGGCCCGAACGGTCTCGGCCAGGCGGCGCACCCCCTCGCGGATCCGCTCTTCGGGCGGCCCCGAGAACGACAGCCGGAGGTACCGCGCACCCTCGCCGTTGACGAAGAACGCCTCACCGGCCACATAGGCGACACCGTGCGCGATGGCCCGGGGGATCATTGCGTCCGCGTCGAGACCGGGCGGCAGCGTGGCCCACAGGAAAAAGCCGCCGCGCGGCTCCGGCCACTGCAGGTCCGAGCCGAATGCCTCGCGCAGCGCGCCGACCATGACATCCCGTTTGTGCTGATAGTGGGTCCGCAGCAGCGGCAGCCGGCGATCGAGCACGCCCCGCCGCCACGCCTGGTAAACCACCCGTTGATCGAGACCGCCGGTACACAAGTCGGCGGCCTGCTTGGCGAGCTCCAGCTTCGCGGCGATCGGTGGGGGCGCCTCGATCCATGCGACCCGATAACCTGGCGCCAAGGTCTTCGAGAAGCTGCTCAAATAGATCACCCGCCCGGTCGTATCGCCGGCCCGCATCGAGCGGACGTCGGCTTCGGACGCCGAGTCCTCGAAGTAGAGATCGCGATACGGGTCGTCCTCGATGATCAGGACGTCGCGCCGCTCGGCCCACTCCAGCAGCCGCTGCCGCTTGTCCAGGCTGATGAGCAGTCCCGTCGGGTTCTGGAAGTTCGGCACGACATACAGGCCCCGCACCCGCCGGCCGGCCGTCCGCTGCAGTTCCCACACCTGGTCGAGATGCTCGAGCGAGAGACCGTCGCTGTCCTGGCGAACCCCGATCATTCGCGCCTGCTGGTTGCGAAACGCGACGATCGCCCCGGTGTAGCTCGGAAGTTCGACCAGGATCACGTCGCCGGGATCGAGGAGCACGCGCGCGATCAGGTCGAGGCCCTGCTGCGAGCCGGTGGTGACCAGCAACCGCTCCAGCGACGTCGGGGCGCCGCGCGACTCCATCAACGTGCCGATCGCCTCGAGCAGCGGACGGTAGCCGCGGGTCGCGCCATACTGCAGCACCGCGCCGTCCTGCCCTGACAGCAGCGCGGCGGTGATGTCCTGGAACTCCTCCCAGGGGAACATCTCCGGCGCCGGATAGCCGGGAGCGAACGACACGATGTCGCGCCCCTGCGCGAGCAGCGTCCCCATCCTGCGGATCGCCGATTCCTTCATCGCCTGCGCGGAGCGCGACAGGAACGCCTCGTAGTTGATCATGCCGGACGTTGTCCCGGGACCGCGGCAATCGGTGGTGCGCCGCGCAGGTAGTGTCGGTATTGGGTCAGGTAGGCGCCGAGGGCGGTCAGCGCCAGGTACTGGAAGACGAAGCCGCGCAGCAGCCAGCCGGCGGCGGTCAGCGGAAACACCACGAAGCCGGCCAGCGGGACGAACGCGATCAGACCCAGGCCCGCGGTGGCGAGGATCGAGGCCACCGTCGCCAGGGCCACGAACACCAGCACCACTCCGAAGATGCCGGCCACTTCCCGCAGGCTGGTCCGCACGAACCGGGCGACCCCCATCAACGCCTGCCGCACCCCCACATCGTCGACGGCGATGACCATCTGGGTGAGCAGGTAGATCAGGTTGACGAGCGTCAGCCACACCAGGACCACGCTCGACGCGGTGGCCGTCGCGAGCGTCCATCCGAGCAGGACCCCGGAGTTCCAGGCCAGCGCGAGCCCGCCGAGGACCGGCCCGAAGTACGCCACCGCGGTGCCGATGTAGACCACCAGCAGGCAGCCACCCAGCCTGACGTAGCGGAGCCAGAGGCGCTCGCAGCCGTCGAGGAATGGCTCGATGTCAGTGACGTTGGCCCGCCGCAACGCGCGCAGGCTGAGCGGCGGCCGCTCGATCGGCCCGGCGGCGGCCTCTGCGTTCGCCAGCACCGCGACGGTACCGGCCTTGACGACGAAGGTCAGCGCCGAGCCGCCAGCCATCACCAGCAGGAAGGCGGCGACGAACGCGACCAGCGCCGGAGGGCTGGCGCGCATGGCGTTGAAGACCGCCTGAACGATCTCGTTGGGACTGCCGCTGATGAGCTCACCGACGTCCGCGTCCATCAACAGCGCGACGAGGAAGATGCCGCCGAGCACCGGCACGGCCAGGAGCAGCTTGAGCGTGGACTCGGCGACGAACTGCGCCGCGACCAGCGGCCAGTTGGCCGCCGCGATGAGCGCGCCACGTTTGAGAGCGACTTTCAGTCCGGGCGCGTACGACATCAGACTGCACCAGTTTACCTTTGCGATATCCTGCTTTACGAGTGTCTCGCCTGCTGCCGCGCGAACGCCGGGTCGGTTGGCGCCGGCTGATCGCGGCCGGTGCGATCGCCGCGGCGATCGTGCTCGCGGTGGGAATCCTCTCCGAGCTGCAGCGGTTCGGCCTCACCGATCAGGCCGCCGCGAGCCGGATCGCGGCGCGGGTCCAGGGGGATTTCGCCGACATCACACGGACCCTCTCCGAGGTTGCCTCTCATGTCGCCTCCAGCCCGGTCGCGCCGCGCGGCCTCACCAGGGGAGACGACGGTCAGCGCGAGCTGTTCGATCTGCTGCGCGACGTCCGGGTCGGGCGCAGCGACGCAGTCGCGATCACCATCTACGACGGGTCGCACCTTGCCCGCGCCTGGGCCGGGCGCCCGTCCGACCTGCCTGCCGATCGCATCGGCGACGAAGCGGCCCTGTTCGTCACCCGCGCCCCGCTCGGGCTGCGGCTGGTCTACGTGCAACCAATCCTCGATGCCGCCTCGCGTCAGGTCGGGTCGGTGGCCGCCGAGAGCACGCTGGCGCCGACGCCGGCCAGCGCCGCGCTCACCCCGCCGGAGTTCATGCTCCCCGATCCCATCGCGCCGGTCTCGGTGCGGATGCGCTTCGACAGTGGGAGCGACGACACCGGCGCGGGCGCATTCCTGCTCCGCTCGCCGGCCGGCGTGCCCGTCGCGGAAGGCGTAGTCGCGCTCGAGGCGATCCGCGACGCGCGGCGGGCGTGGCGCGCGGTGGTGGCGGGCCAGCTGCTGGCGTGCTTCGCGGTGAGCTGCGGACTGCTGATCGGCCCGCTCCTCGACCGGCGCGCAGCGGCGCGCGATCGGCGTGCGTTCGTGGCCAGCACGGTGGCCGCCTCGGCGCTGCTGGTCGTCGCGGCTGTGCTGCTGCGGGCCTCGTTCGTGGTCGCCGCAGGATCGGCGCCGGCCATGCCCGGCACGGTGGTCCTCGGCGGCCTGACCGCCGCCGGGATTGCCGCACTGTGGGCCGCCGCGGTAGCCCGGCTGCGCCTGCGGTTCAGGGGCGCTCGCCGTGATCCGGCGAGCGCGCGAGCCCGGTGGATCGTCACGCAGCTCGGCGCCGGTGCGGGGGTCGCGCTGATCCTGATCGTGGCGGAGCGAGTGGTGGCGGCGACCGTCGATGCCTCCGCCCTCGACCTGCGGCATTTCTCGCTGCACCCCTGGAACTCCACCCGCTCGGCGTTGGTGGGCGGGTTGCTCGCGGTGGAGCTCGCGGCGGTATGGTCGGGAACCCTGGTGATGGCCGCCGCGCCGTCGGGATGGCGCATCCCGTGGCGCCGCTGGAGCACGCGCGCGCTGCTCATCGCCATGTGGGTGCTGCCCACGGCGATCGCGGTGCCGCTGCTGATCGCCCGCGGGACGCCGCTGGCGCCGGCCGGCGTCCCGGTCTCCTGCGCGGCGTGCGCGCTGGCCGCGGTGGCCAGCCGCCGGGTGGTCGTGTGGTACCGGCACGCCACCGCGGTGGCGCGGATCCTCTCGTTGTTCATCGCGTTTCTGGTGCCGGCGCTGCTGCTCTACCCCTCGATCAACTTCCTCGCCGAGCGTGCCACCCGCCGCTTGATCAGCACCCAGTACAGCGCCGAAGCCCAGAATCACCTGCGCCACCTGCAGGCGCTGACGGAGCAGGCGCGAAACGAGATCGACGCCGACCCGGGGCTCGCCAGCCTGGTCACCGCCCCTCCCGATGCCTCCGACCCGGCAGTCTTCTCGGCCGGCGCGTTCGCGGTCTGGCGCCGCACCAGCCTCAATCACGAGCGGCTGACTTCGGCGATCGAGCTGTACGACCGCGCCGGCGAGCTGGTGAGCCGCTTCGGCCTCAACTTCCCCGAATACACCGGCGGAGCGCAGGAGTCGCGGAGCTCGACGTCGTGCCAGTGGAGCCCGCTCTTCGGCGAGGCGCAGCCGTTCGGCTCGGAGGAGCGGAACATGCTCCACGCCGAGCGCGGCGTCTGCGACGGCGGCGAGATCGTCGGCACGGTGGTCGTGCACGTGATGCTCGACTACCGCAACCTGCTCTTCATCAGCTCTCAGAGCCCGTACTTCGAGCTGTTCCGCGCCAGCGAGAGCCGCGCCCCTGGCGAAGGCATGCCCGGCAGCGACGTCGACGTGGCGATCTATGGCTGGGGCCTGACCCCCACCTACAGCTCGGCGCGGGTCGCCTGGCCGATCGACGAGTCGCTCTTTCAGCGGCTCTACTCCCGGGATCGGACCCCGTTCTGGGCCGACATCGAGCGCAGCGACGGCAAGTACCGGGTCTACTTCTCGAACGACCGCTTCTTCATCTATGCGATCGGCTATCCGGCGCTGACCCCGTTCGATCACCTGGCCCACCTCGCCGAGCTCACCACCCTGGCCGGGGTCACCTTCGTGCTGGCGCTGATCGGGACCGCCCTCTACACCCGCGCCGCGCGACAGCGTGCCCGAGTCGGCCGCGCGTTGCTGCGCGAGATCCGGGCCTCCTTCTATCGCAAACTGTTCTTCGCCTTCGTGCTCGCCGCGGTCATCCCCGTGCTCACGCTGGCGTTCGTGTTCCGGGCCTACTTCGCCGACCTGCTGCGGGACGCGGTGCAGGCGGAAGCGGTGCGCACCACGGCGGTGGCGCGGCGGGTCATCCAGGAGTGGAACGCGCTCGGCCGCGGCAGCAGCGACGAGATCGGCCGCGGGCGCGACGACGTGCTGGTCTCGATCAGCCAGCTGATCGAACAGGACGTCAACATCTTCGACGGCCCGAAGCTGCTGGCGACCAGCGAACGGGATCTCTTCTCCTCGGGGTTCCTGCCGACCCGCACACCCGACGACGTCTACCGGGCGATCGTCCTGGACCGTCTCCCGAGCTTCGTCGACGAGGACCAGATCGGCACCGTTCCGTACATCATCGCCGCCGCCCCGGTGCGGGTCGGGGAGAGCAACGCGATCCTCACCGTGCCGCTCGCCAACCGGCAACGC
>Ga0070674_100001656_pt1 | contig 12022 bp, 10 predicted proteins | sample KBSM33metaG_FD_65344 | JGI IMG/M metagenome (GOLD analysis project Ga0070674, IMG submission 65344) | Miscanthus rhizosphere microbial communities from Kellogg Biological Station, Michigan, USA - KBS M3-3 metaG | ecosystem: Host-associated > Plants > Roots > Rhizosphere > Soil ... | reverse complement strand
GCTCGGGAGTGGCTAGTGGCGGAAGTGGCGCTCGCCGGTCACGACCATCGCCAGGCCGTGCTCGTCGGCGGCGGCGATCGACTCAGCGTCACGCACGGACCCGCCCGGCTGGATCACGGCCGCGGCGCCCGCCTTGGCGGCCTCGTCGACGCTGTCGCGGAACGGGAAGAACGCGTCCGACGCAACGACCGACCCGGCCAGCGGGGCGCGCGCCTTCGACACGGCGATCCGCACCGAGTCGACGCGCGACATCTGACCGGCGCCGATGCCCAGCGTGCGGCCACCCGCGGCGAAGACGATCGCGTTCGATTTGACGTGCTTGCAAACGCGCCACGCGAAATCGAGGTCGCGCAGCTCATCCGGCGTCGGCGGACGCTTGGACACGACCTTCGCGGCGGCGGCGGATGCCGTGTCGCGATCGCGCGTCTGCACCAGGAAACCGCCGGCGATGCTGCGCAGCTCCAGCGCGCCCGCGCTTTCGGGCGCGATCTCGCACACCAGCAGGCGCAGATTCTTGCTGGCCGCCAGGATCGGCAGCGCGTCCGGCTCGAAGGCCGGTGCGATCACGCATTCGAGGAACGTCTCCTTCAGCTCGCGCGCCAGCTCGGCGTCGACCGGGCGGTTGACGGCGACGATGCCGCCGAACGCTGACACCGGATCGGTCTCGCGCGCGCGGCGGTACGCGTCGGCCACGCCCTTGTCGGACACGGCCGCGCCACACGGATTGTTGTGCTTGACGATCGTCGCGGCCGGCGCCGAGAACTCCGCGCAGATGCGCAGGGCGGCGTCGAGGTCCAGCAGGTTGTTGTATGAGAGCTCCTTGCCCTGCAGCACCTGCGCCCGCGCCAGCGACGGGCCGATCGGCGCGCTGTCGAACGCGTAGAAGGCGGCCTTCTGGTGCGGGTTCTCGCCGTAGCGCAGCGCGCGCGCGAGCAGGCCGCTCACGTGCAGCGTCTCGGGAAAATCGGCGGGCGGCGCGTCGTGCGCCGTGAAGCGCCCGAGGTGCGACGCGATCGCGCCGTCATAGGCGGCCGTGTGCGCGAACGCCTTGCGCGCCAGGCGAAAGCGCGTCGCATCCGAGATCTCGCCCGAGAGATCGATCTCCGCGAGCACCGCGCTGTAGTCGGCCGGATCGACGACCACCGCGACGCGTTCGTGATTCTTCGCCGCCGACCGGATCATCGTCGGACCGCCGATATCGATGTTCTCGATGATCTCGTCGAAGGGGGCGCCGCGCGCGACGGTCTCGCGGAACGGATACAGGTTCACGACCACCAGATCGATCGGCACCAGGCCTGCGGCCTGCATCTCCTTGCGGTGCGCCTCGGTCGGCCGACCGAGAATGCCGCCGTGGATACGCGGGTGCAGCGTCTTGACGCGGCCGTCGAGGATCTCGGGCGCGCCCGTGAAATCACCGACCTCGCGCACCGGCACGCCCGCCGCCGCCAGCGTCCGCGCCGTTCCGCCCGTCGAGAGGATCTCCAGCCCGGCGGACGACAGCGCCTGTGCCAGCTCGACCACGCCGGTCTTGTCGGAAACAGAGATCAGCGCGCGTTCGATCTTCGCGACTTTTCCATCAGCCACGGACGGGGTTCTATCACACGCGAAACCTCTCGCGTGAGCGCGGACTCAGGGTTCGACGCAGAATGCGCCGCCGCATACCAGCGGCGCAGGGCAAGTGCCCGCATCGTCGCCGCAGGGCGGCCGCACGCACACGTCGTTCCGGCAGGCGTACGGCGCGGGACAGGTGCCGCCGTCCGCGCAGGTACGCTGCCGGCAGTAACTATCTCTGCAGAACATCCCAGGATTGCAATTCGCGTCGGACGTGCACGGATGCGCGCAGACCATCGTGTCCACCGGATCAGGAATGCACGCCGTACCGGTGGGGCAGAGCATCCGGATGTCGCAGCGCGTGCAGACGCCACCCGGCTTGTTGGCAAAGCAGCCGCCCGCGGTCGGGGGCTGTTCGACGCTCGGGCAGTCGTCGGTCGTGCGGCATTGGACGATGCTGTCGGCCGTTCCGCCGTCGCTCGATTTGCCCGACGAGCTGCAAGCGCCGCCTGCGACCGTCAGAACGCCCGCCACGACCAGCCCCCGCCAGATTCGCATCGGACGATGGTAACTCACGCGAGACCGGCGCGGTGGCGCAGGTCGCTGATCTCGGCCTTCGTCAGATCGCGCCAGCCGCCCATCGCCAGGCCCTCGAACGACAAGCCGCCCAGCCGGACGCGCGAGATCTTGAGGACCGAATGCCGGATCAGATCGCCGGCCGCCTTCAGCGCGCGCGGGCGCGTCTCCGGCACCACCATCTCGATCCAGGTGTTGCGCTCGGTCTTCGCCAGCCGATCAATCGTCGCCGGCCTCACCGGACGCCCCTCCCAGCGCCAGCCGCGCGCCAGCCGCATGATCGCGTCGTCGCCGACCAGCCCCTGCATCTTGATGTGATAGGTCATCGGCACGCGCGTCTTCTTCGCGATCGCCTGCGCCAGCTCGCCGTCGCTGGTCAGCAGCACGACGCCTTCGGCTGGAAAATCAAGAGGGGCCACCACCTGCAGTCCGGGCTCGGCGTCGCGCACGAAGCGCGCCAGCGTCGGACGGTCCCCGCTCTTCGTCAGCGTCGCGAGACAGGAGCGCGGCTTCAGCAGCAGCCGATAGATCGGCGTCTCGGGAACGACGCGCCGGCCGTTCACCTCGACCCGATCGCGCGCAGCATTGACGCTGGTGCCCAGCGCCGTCACCGGCGTGCCGTTGACGCGCACCGCGCCCGCGGCGATCAGCTCTTCCGCCTTGCGTCGCGACGAAACCCCGGCCTGCGCCAGGAACTTTTGTAGGCGCACGCGCCGCTATTCCGTCGTCTGCTGCGGCGGCGTTTCCTCGACGGGTGGCGGCGCGGTCGTCACCTCCGTCGCGTCCGCCGCCTTGGCCGCCGCTGCGGCCGCGCGTTCGAGCTCGGTCAGCAGCTCGTCGTCCTCTTCCGGATCCAGCTCGCGCGGGGCCGTCGCTTCCGGCTTGTCCGCGGCAGCCTTCGCGTCTGCCGGCAGCGGCGCCTCGGCGTCGACCTTGGCCATGTCGGCCGCGCCCAGCTCGTGGAACTCGCGCAGCGTGGGCAGCTCGGCGAGATCCTTGAGGCTGAAGATGCGCAGAAACTCGGGCGTGGTGCCGTAAAGGATCGGCCGCCCGACCTCTTCCTTCTTCCCGATCATCCGCACCAACCCGCGATCGAGCAACGTCTTCAACACCGGTCCGCAGTCGACGCCGCGCACGTCGTCGATCTCCGGCCGCGTGATCGGCTGCCGGTAGGCGACGATTGACAGCGTCTCCAGCATGGCACGCGTCAACCGCTGCGGCTTGGCCGCGATCAGACGCGACACCCACGCCTGGTTGTCGGAGCGGGTCCGCAGGTGCCAGCCACCCGCGACCTCGACGACCTGGATCCCGCTGCCTTCCTGATCGCGACGGGCGCGCAACGCCTCCAGCGCCGCGGCGACCTTCGCGCCCGCGCGCTCTCCCACCAGCCGCTTCAAGTCGTTGATGGGCAGGGGGCGATCGCTCGCGAACAACAAGCTTTCGAGCACGCTCTCCAGGCGCTCGGGCGCGGACACCGGCAGCTCCGCCTGCAGATCGGCGTCGCCGCTCTCCTCCGTCGACGACGCCGCCAGCGCCGCCATCTCGGCGGCGGCCGCCTCGTGCGTCGGCCCATCCCAGTCGTCGGGACGCGCCGAGTTCCGCAGCAGCTCGATGGGCGCCGCCGTCACCGCCGTGTCCTCGTCCTCGAACTCCGACTCGCTCAACGCCTCGCCGGTTGCAGCGAGGTTGGGATTGGTCGGTTCTTCGTGGGCGTTGGTCGGCTGCTCGGCAGGTTGGTCTTTCGGGGTGCCCTTAGGTTTCTTCATGCTTTTCCTCATTAGTCGCCTCACCGATGACCGACGTGATGGTCACGTGGCGAGCCGCTTCCATGGCCGCCTCGCTGACCTGGGTGATGAACAGTGTGTCGTCGGTGGGTGACTGCAAGACGCGGACGGCCTTGAGCCGTGCCAACTCAAGGATTGCCAGGAGCGTGACAACCACCTGATTGCGCAGCTCGACCTCGGGCAGCGTCAGGTCGAAGCAGGTGTCGAACCTGAATGAACCGCCTCCGGCCCGCATGCGGTCGTGGAGCTGGGCGATGCGCGCGCCGATCGAGATCCGGTCGACGACCACGTCGTGAGTCGTCGCCTTACCGGTTTTTTCCAGGATCTTTCCGAACGCCTCGATCAGCTTCCAGACCGAGTGATCCCCGAACGGCCGGTCCGCCGGATCGTCCTTCTCGATCGGAACGCCGCGCGGGAACACCGTCCGCCCTTCGATCGGGCGTCCCCCCAGCTGCTCCGCCGCGTTCTTGTACTTCTGGTATTCGAGCAGCCGCCGGATCAATTCCTCGCGCGGGTCGAGCTCTGGATCGCCGTCCTCGCCCGTCGTGTCCAGCGGCTCCGGCGTGGGTACCAGCTCGCGCGACTTGAGGTAAGCCAGCGTCGCCGCCATCACCAGGTAGTCGGCCGCGACGTCGACGGACATCGTCTGCATCACCTCGAGGTACTCGAGATACTTGCGCGTGACGAACGCGATCGGGATGTTGACGATGTCGATCTCGTGCGTCTTGCAAAGGTGCAGAAGCAGATCCAGCGGCCCCTCGAACTCCGGGAGCGCGATTCGGTACGTGGCGTTGCCCCCGTCGGCGCTCATGCGACCCCCAATCCGAAGACGCCCATCCACGCGCCGACCAGCGCGTACACGGGGCGCAAGATGAACGCGAGGCCGGGGAGCCCCATCGACGGCGAGAGGAACAGGAACAGGAGTACCAGCATGCCGTATTTTCGATTGAGCTCGTTGATCCGTTCCATCGACGGCGGCAGCAGGCCGGCGAGCACCGCCGCGCCATCGAGAGGCCCGAGCGGGATCATGTTGAAGATCATCAACGAGATGTTCAGCAGCACGACGTAGCCGATCAGCGCGATCTGCAGCTTGTGCGGCAGCACGCCGGCCTTGGTCAGCACGACGATGACGACAGAACCCACGAACGCGAGCACCAGGTTCATGAACGGGCCCGCCGCCGCGACCAGCATGCTGCCCGTCCGCATCGACAAGCGCCGGGTGTAATTCGCCGGGTTGGTCTGGACCGGCTTCCCCCACGCGAACAGCGGCAGCCCCGCCAGCGCGCCCAGGATGGGGACAGCCAGGGTTCCGATCGGGTCGATGTGCGCCAGCGGAGACAGCGTGAGGCGTCCCTGCAGCCGGGGGATCCGATCGCCGAGACGATCGGCGACGAACGCGTGCCCGAACTCGTGCACCGCCACCGACACGATGAACGCGATCACGTAGAAAAGCGCGGCGCGCACGTGGTCGGGCGAGATGTCCACGAGTCGGAGATTACCGGATTGCACCCGGTGTTTCACTAAATCGGACCGCTAAACGGCGGCTGTTTTTTCGCGGTCCTCGCGCATCCAGGCCTCGCACAGCCGGTGGAGGGCCGAGCCGGTCGGCCCGGCCGGGGCCGCCGCCAGCGCCTCTCCGATCGGCGCAAAGCAGCGTAGCCGCCCGCGGGACAGGAAGGCCACGTCGGTGGCGAAGCTGTCGAGCCCGTCCAGGACGTGGCTCGCGTAGACGATGGTGACGCCGTTCGTGGTGCTCTCCTCGTGCAGAAACCGGAGCAGGTCGGCGCGCGCCAAGACGTCGAGCTCGGCCGTCACCTCGTCGAGGAGGAGCACGCGCAGGGTCCGCTCCAGGTCCAGCAGCAGCTGGACGCGACGGCGCTGCCCGTCGGAGACCTGGTGCATGCGCCAGGCGGGATCGACGTCCAGCATGGCGAGGACACGCCTCCGGCGGGCCGCGTCGACGCCCGGGCGGGCCGCCAGGACGTCGCGCACGCTGATGTCGGCGGAGAACGGGAACGGGCCGCCAAGGAACGCGACGTCGGCCGCCAGGCCCGCGTCGTGAAAAGCGGGACGGCCGAGCACCCGCACCACGTCGTGGTTCAGCATGTGACGGCCCGCGATCAGCCGCAGCAACGTGCTCTTGCCGGCGCCGTTGGCGCCCAGCAGCAGGCAGCGCGACCCGGCGGGCAGCGCGAACGACAGACGGTGCAGCACGGGCTCGAGGGCCCCGGGGTAGCTGAAGCTGAGCTCGTGGACTTCAATCGCGGCCGGCACGCAGGCATTGTACCCACCTTGCAACCCAGCCAGCCCCTGCCGATCGACGACTGTCTGCCCGCCGTCGCGGAAGCGGTCGCCGCGCGCGGCGCTGCGGTCATCGAGGCGCCGCCCGGCGCGGGCAAGACGACGCGTGTCCCGCGGGCGCTGCTGGACGGCGGGCACCGCGGCGAGATCTGGGTGCTGGAACCGCGCCGGCTCCCGGCCCGGCTGGCCGCGACGCGGGTCGCGAGCGAGCTGGGCGAACGCGTGGGCGAGACCGTCGGCTACTCGGTCCGCTTCGACGAGGCGGCCGGGCCGAAGACGCGCCTCCGCTTCATGACCGAGGGGCTGTTCATCCGGCGGATGCTGGCGGCGCCCCGCCTGCCGGGCGTCGGCGCGGTGGTGCTCGACGAGCTGCACGAGCGGCACGTCGCGACCGACCTGGCCCTCGCCTGGCTACGCCGGCTGCGTGACGGCGAACGGCGCGACCTGGCCGTCGTGGCGATGTCCGCGACGTTCGACGCCGATCCGATCGCGGACTTTCTGGGCGGTGACGTGGTGCGCAGCGAGGGACGGATGTTCGACGTCGGGATCGAATATCTGCCCGCGCCCGACGATCGGCCGTTGGCGGCGCAGGTCGCCGGCGGCGTGCGACGCGTGTTGCGCGACGACAAGGACGGCGACGTGCTGGTGTTCCTGCCGGGCGCGGGCGAGATCAAGCGGGCGCAGGCGGCGCTGGCGGATGTGCCCGGCATCGGCGGTTTCGCGGTGCTGCCGCTGCACGGCGAGATGTCCCTGGAGGATCAGACGCGCGCGGTGCGCCCCGGCGATCGCCGCAAGATCATCCTGTCGACGAACGTCGCCGAGTCGTCGGTGACGATCGAGGGCGTGACCGCCGTGATCGATTCGGGCCTGGCGCGGATGGCCGCGCATTCGCCGTGGACCGGCCTGCCGACGCTGGCGATCGCGAAGATCAGCCAGGCCGCGGCGACGCAGCGGGCGGGACGAGCGGGACGGACGCGGCCGGGCCGCGCGCTGCGCCTCTACACGCGGCACGACTTCGAGCAGCGACCGGCGGAGACCGAGCCCGAGATCGCGCGCGCCGATCTGACCGAGGTCGCGCTGGTGCTGGCGACGCTGGGCGTGGGCGACGCCGACGCGCTCGCGTGGCTGGACCCGCCGCCGGCCGCCGCATGGGGCGCGGCGCGCGAGCTGCTCGCTCGTCTGGGTGCGGTCGACCGCGAGGGACGGTTGACCGACGTCGGCCGGCGCATGTCGCGCCTGCCCGTGCATCCCCGGCTGGCCCGTCTGGTCGTGGAGGGCGAGACGCGCGGCGTGGGCGCGGCCGCCAGCCTGGCGGCGACGCTGATCGCCGAGCGCGACATCCGTCAGGGCGCGCGCGCGTCGTTCGGCGGCGGTCCGCCGGGCGCGCCGTCTGACCGCGGCGCCGACGTCCTCGATCTCGTGGACCTTTTCCAGCAGGCGGCGGAGGCCCGCTTCCGGCCGGACGTGCTGCGCCGCCTGGAGCTGGATCGCCGCGCGACCGAGGAGGTCGAGCGCGCCCGCCGGCAGCTGGTAGGTGGCGACGCGCGCGTCGCCGCCAAGGACGAGCAGGCGCTGCGGCTCGCTGTCCTTTCGGCGTTCCCGGACCGCGTCGCGCGCCGTCGGGAACCGCGCGCGCGGGGGGTCGTGCTCTCGGGCGGCGGATCCGCCGAGCTGGGTTACGAGGCCGCGAGCGACTGGCTGGTCGCCGTCGACGCGGAGGAGCGCAGCCACGCCCGCGCGGGCGGCAAGGGCCCGCGCGGCGGCGTCGTCGAGGTTCGCCTGGGATCGACGATCGAACCGGAATGGTTGCTCGATCTGTTTCCCGATCGCATCGAGGAGGTCGACCAGCGCGCCTTCGACGAGAAGACGCTGCGCGTGGAACGCAAGACCGGCCTTCGCTACGGGACATTGATGCTGGACGAGACCGTCGCGCCGGCGCCCCTCGACGACGAGACCGCGCGCATGCTCGCGGACGCCGTGCTCGCGCGCGGCATCGACAAGCTGCCCGGCGGCGACGCGCTGCCGTCGCTGCTGCATCGCCTGGCGTTCGCGCGGCGACAAGCGCCCGCGGCGTTCGGGGATGCCGGCGACGCGGAGCTGGCGAACCTGGTGCGCGCGGCGTGCGCAGGCCTGGGCAGCGTCGCGGCGCTCGGCGATCCGGCCGCGCTGGTGCTGTCTGCGTTGCCGCCTGACGCGCAGCGCGCGCTGTACGCCACCGCTCCCGAGCGCGTCACGCTGGCCAGCGGGCGCAGCGTGTCCGTCCACTACGACGCGGGTGACACGCCCTGGATCGAATCGCGCCTGCAGGATTTCTTCGGCACGCGCGCGGTGCCGGCGCTGGGTCCGGGGCGGGTCGCGCTGACGGTGCATCTGCTGGCGCCGAACGGACGCGCGGTGCAGGTGACGCGCGATCTCGAAAATTTCTGGACGCAACATTATCCGGCGCTGCGCCGGCAGCTGAGCCGCCGCTACCCGAAGCACGCCTGGCCGGAAGACGGCGCCACGGCGAAGCCCCCGCCCCCTCTCCCACCGCGCCGCCCGCGTTAGTCGCTCGGCGCCACCGCCGCGGTAGAATTCCTGTCGATGCTCCCTCTCGTTCCCCGGCGCGAAGCGCACGAAGCACGGCGCACGAAACTGGCGGCGCGCCTGGGCAACCAGCCGGCGCTGATCGCGGCGGGCGTGCCGCGGCCGCGCAACTACGCGGCGAACCTCTACCCGTATCGCGCGAGCAGCCACTTCCTGTACTTCTTCGGGCTGCCGCTGCGTGGCGCGGTCGCCGTGTACGACGGCGCGGCGTTCACGCTGTATCTCCCCGATGCCGCGCCCGATCAGGCGCTGTGGGAGGGCGAGCCTCCCGGCGCCGACGAGATCGCCGAAGCGACCGGCTGCGCGGTGCTACCGCTCGCGCGCCTGCCGGCGAGCGTGCGCGGCCGGGCGGTCGCGACGGTGCCGGCCCCCGACGTCGAGACCTGCCTCGAGCAAGGTCGGCTGCTCGGCCGCGACATCCGCCGTGGCGTGATCGACGTGCTCGATGCGCCGCTCGCCGACGCGATCATCGATCTGCGCCTGCACCACGACGACGCCGCGTGCGACGAGCTGCGGCTGGCGGCGTCCGCCACCGCGGCCGCGCACGCCGCCGGCATGGCCGCCACGCGCCCCGGCCTGATGGCGGCGGAAGTGCGCGCGGCGATGGAAGCCGCTCTGATGGCGCGGGGCATGGGATGCGCGTATCCATCAATTGTCACGCCGCACGGCGAGATCTTGCACAGCGAACGCTACGATGAACGGCTCGCCGACGGCGACCTGCTGCTCGCCGACGTCGGCGCCGAGACGCCGGCCGGATGGGCGGGCGACGTCACCCGCACGTGGCCCGCGTCGGGGCGTTACTCGACGACGCAGCGCGAGCTCTACGAGGTCGTCCTCTCCGCGCAGAAGCAGGCGATCGCCGCCGTCACGCCCGGCAGCCGTTACCGCAACGTTCACGTGCTCGCCTGTCAGGCGCTCGCGGCCGGGCTCGTCGACCTCGGCATCCTGCGCGGCAACCCGATCGAGCTCGCGGCGGATGGCGTCGTCGCGCTGCTGTTCCCGCACGGCATCGGCCATCTGCTGGGGCTGGACGTGCACGACATGGAGGACCTCGGCGATCGCGCCGGCTACGCGCCCGGCCGTGAACGCGCCAAGGGGTTCGGACTTCGATCGCTGCGCCTCGATCGCGATCTCGAACCGGGAATGGCCGTGACGATCGAGCCGGGGTTCTATGTGTCGCCCGCGATCCTCGCCGACCCGGTGCTGAACCGGGTCGCGGGCGACCGGCTGGACCGCAAGCGGCTGGAAGCCTTCGCCGACGTCCGCGGCATCCGCATCGAGGACGACGTGCTGGTCACGACGGCCGGACGCGAGGTGCTGACCGAGGCGATTCCGAAGACGATCGCCGGCGTCGAAGCGGCGATGGCCGCTTGATCGCCTCGATCGATTATTGAGGGGGGCTGTCCGGGACGGGCGGCCAAACAATCGGCGACGGGGACGGTTGCAAGACCGGGCCTGCGCCGGGAGGGACCGGCGGCGCAGCCGCGGGCGGTGACGTACCCAGGTTTTGCGTCGGGGGCGCGGTCGTCGTCGATGGCGGCGGCGCGGTACCAGCCGGCGCCGGCGGTGCCTGCGCGGCCGGCGCCGTTCCCTCGCGAGCGGCGGGCGCGCTGTTGGCGGCGGCGACTTCCGCCGCGCTCGGACCGGCCTGGAATTCGGGGCGGCGCGCCGGCGATCCGACGGGTGGCGCGGCCTCTTCGGTTCCGGGCGGCGCCGCGGCGGCTGGCGCGGCGGCCCGCTCCGGGCTGGACGCGCGCTCGGGGCCGACCGCGCGCTCCGGAGACTGGGCCCGTTCGGGGCCCGCTGAACGCTCCGGCCCGCTGTCCTCCGGCCGCGGTATGGATCCCTCGATCGAGGGGCCGGTTCCCGTGGGCGGCGTGATCGGCGGCGGCACCGGCTCCGCCATCGGACTCACCATCGGCGGTTCGATACCGAAGACGCCACCGGCCTCCGGCTGCGTCTGCGGCGTCGTCGGCGTCGTCCCTGACGCCGGCGCCCCGGGCCCCGCTGTCGGCGTCCCTGCCGTCGTCGCCCCTGCTGTCGTGGGCGCCCCGGGCGTCCCCGCAGCTGTCGCTCCCGCCGTCTCGGGCGAGGGCACTATCGCCGAATTCGTCGGCGAGGCCGGCGTCGCGGTCGTTGCGCCGGGCGCGGGCGGCGGCTGCTCCGGAGGAGCGACCGGAGTCTGCGCCTCGGGTGACAGCGTGGGAGCAGCCGGCGCCGTGAACGGCGCGGCCGCCTCTGGGCGTGCCGCCTCGATCGTGGCGGGCGCAGGTGGCGTCGGGGGAACCCCTGTCGGCGCCGCGGGCGGCTGCGGCGCCGGCGGACGCGCCTGCTCCAGCGTGGCCGGCCCGCTCACCGGCGCGGGCGGAACAGCGATCGGCGCCGGCGGAATCGCCGGGGGCGGCGGTCGCACATTATCAATCGTTGGCTGAGGAGTGGATGGCACGGCCGTCGCAGCACTGGGGGCAGTACTGGGCGCCTGCGCGACCTGCGACGACGAGACAGGCGCCGTGCCGGGCGGCCAGCGCTGACTGTCGGGCGTCTGCGAATTGCCAGCCGGCGCGCGTGGCGTTTCGGGGGTTTGCGCGCTTGGCGCGGGCCAGCGCGGTCCTGCGGACTTCTGCGAACTGGTCGCGGGCCAGCGCGGACCTGCGGGCTTCTGCGAACTCTCCTTCGACCGGTGCTGCTCCTCGGGCGGCCCCGCGCTGGTCGTCGGCCAGCGCGCCGTCGAATCGTTTACGGGCCAGCGCGCGTGGGAGTTGTCGGCAGGCCTGCGAGACGCCGCGTTGCTGTCCGACGACGGCGGCATCACGCCGTCGTTGCCGCGATCAACGTCAACGATACCGCCGACTTCCGCCTTGGGCTTCGGACGCAACGGCTTGGGCGCAAGGTCGGGCGCACGCGCTCGACCTTCCTTCGCCGCCGCGCTGTCCGGATCGAATCGCGGCGGTTCGGTTTGCCTTCTGACGTAATCCGCGGACGGGGTCGAATCTGCTGGACCACCGACATTCGAAAATGGTGAGATCGCCTCGTCGCTTTCAGCGCGCGCGCGATTCGTTCCCGATGCGTAAACAGCAGCGCTGACGAAAATTAGGAGACGGAGGCTCGTACAGGAACCTAGACCGCGAATCGACATCGTTGGATCCCAAGGTAGACCCGCTCATGCAAGTCGAGCAGACCTTGCGAGCGGGGAATGCGGAAGCAAATTCTCGAGGAGGCCGGCG
>Ga0070674_100001651_pt1 | contig 12029 bp, 6 predicted proteins | sample KBSM33metaG_FD_65344 | JGI IMG/M metagenome (GOLD analysis project Ga0070674, IMG submission 65344) | Miscanthus rhizosphere microbial communities from Kellogg Biological Station, Michigan, USA - KBS M3-3 metaG | ecosystem: Host-associated > Plants > Roots > Rhizosphere > Soil ... | reverse complement strand
TCCAGCGACGTCGGCTCGCGCCTCACGACGCCGTTCAACTCACTGCGCAGCTGCGAGACGACCTGATAGAGCGTGCGCCGTGCCCGGTTGATCCCCCCGAGCGGACGATGGTCGGGCAGCGTGTGCCACGGCGTGAAGGCCATCTGTTCGGCGAGGGCCATCTGCGCGACCGAATCGAAGCGCTGCACCGGGATGGTGATCGTCGCCACCCGCACGAATGGCGCGCCCGCCCCGGTCCAATCCACCGTCGCATCCTCGATCGGCATCGACGCCGGCTCGGTCCGCCGCTGGACCAGGAATGCCATGTCGGCCGGTGATGTCGCCAGCCGCGCCGCCAGCCCTGCGCGGAGGAAATCGGCCGAACGGTCCGGTGTCGGCGCCGCGGCGGCGGGCCCGGCCGGCGCGACGCCGTACTTCACGACGTGCGGCCCGAGCCGGAACGCCGTCTGGCTCCAGTAGCGGAGCGCCAGCAGGTCGCCGGCCGGCTGAAGCGATTCCAGCAGAGCCCGGAGCTCGTGAATTCGCCATCGCCATGGCGGCCCCTGGAAGAAGAACGAGAACAGGTCCGTCTTCCGCTTCGTCGCCGCGGCGCGGGTGAACTCGACGTAGTCCGCCACTGAGCGAACGAAGAACCGGGGGGAGCTGGCCAGCAGGAAGTCCTGGGTCGGCGCGTCAGCCTCGTCTGCCAGCACCTTCCGGCCGGGCACCTCGAGGAGTTTGATCGCGAACCCCCGCTGATCCCACTTCCTGTCGGACTGAATCCGCGGTGAGCCGTTCGACAGCCGGATCCACGCCGGGAAGGTGCGCGGCGCGGCGAACACCCCGTGTCGCAGCTCCGCCGGTACATCGGCCTCGACCCGGAACGCGGCCCTGACGATCGCGTGGTGCTTCGGATGCGCGTCCCGCCGCGCGACGCCGCCCGGCGGCGTGTTGTTCCGAACGCTCGCCCGCAACATCCTGGCGATCGCGTCGACTGCGGCCTCCTCTGCAGGCCCGCCGCGCTCGTCCTCGTCGTCGCCGGTATCCCGCTTCAAAGCCAACTCAGCCACAGGCGGCGGCAATCCTAGCACGCCTCGGACGGGCGAGTCCGGCTCGCGAGCTCGGGGGACTCTCCAGGTCGAACGCTGCCGGCCCCGGCTACGAACAGCCGCCGCTTCCACGCCCCGCCGCAGGCTGAATCCCAGCTCCACCGTTGACGGGTGCTTAGCCTAAACGCTATGTTTCCAACAATGCCTATACCCGGACGGCTAACCAAGGACCGTTTCGGCTACGCCATGCCGGTCGATGCGCCGTTGTACACACCCTTTCCGCTGTACTACGAAGACGTCCGGATCCTGCTCTTTCCCTACCTGACGGACGCCGCCGCGGCAGCCGCGCTGCTGCCCTCCCAGTTCGAGCTGGTACCGGCGGATCCCGACGGCAAGTATGCAATCGCCCAGGTCGTGTTCGCGAAGTATCCGTTCTCGAACATTGGCGCCTACAACGAAGTCGCCCAGACGCTCATCGTCACCTACAAGGGAAAGCCGGGCGCCTACGCCGTCCGCCTGCACGTGACCAGCGACCAGGCGATGTGCGCCGGGCGCGAGATCGGCGGGTTTCCGAAGAAGCTGGGGATCATCTCGTTTGTCGAGGGTTCGACCCTGCTGAGCACGCTCGAATCGCCGACCGGCCTGCCGATCTGCAGCGGGGAGCTGGATCCGATGCAGCCGGTCCAGGGGCCGGAGGATCATCCGACGACCTTCTATTCGCTGCGGGTGATTCCAAACCCGATCGATGCGGCGACACCCACGGTCTGCCAGTTGATCGAGACCGTCTGGGACCTCTACGGCGGCAAGTTCTGGTCGGCGCGCGGCCTGCTGCACTTCAACGGCAATTCCGCGCTCAACCCGTATCACACGCTGCCGATCGTGCAGCAGATGCCGCCCATGAACACCAACCCGCAGACCGACCTCGAGCGGAACACCCCGGGCGTGGCCCTGTTCCGCGGGCAGATGAAGATCGCCAAGGTCACGGTTCTCGAGGACTTCTAACCACCATCGTGACCGACGTGCTGGGCACGCTGATCGGGCCTTACCGGATCGACGCGCTGCTCGGGCGCGGCGGCATGGGCGAAGTCTACCAGGCGCTCGACTCACGCCTGGGGCGCTTCGTCGCGGTCAAAATCGTCCAGGACCCTGGCGTCGGCTCGGTCGATCGCTTCCTTCGCGAAGCCCGCGCCGCCTCCGCCCTCAATCACCCCAACATCGTCACCATCTATGAGGTCGGGGTCACGCCCGCGGGCGAGCATTACATCGCCCAGGAGCTGATCGACGGGCGGACGCTGCGGGCGGTCATCGAGCAGCGAATCTCGGTCGAGGCGGTCACCGAGATCGCCCGCCAGATTGCCCGCGCCCTGGCCTCGGCCCATGCCGCCGGCATCGTGCATCGCGACATCAAGCCGGAGAACGTGATGGTTCGCGCCGACGGCTACGTCAAGGTGCTCGACTTCGGGCTGGCCCGGATGATGACGGTCGACCATCCCGAGCCAACCACCACGACAACGGATGTCGCGACGGCGCCTGGCACGATCCTGGGGACCGCGGCCTACATGTCCCCGGAGCAGGCCGAAGGCAAGCCGATCGATCCAGCCTCGGACGTGTTCTCGTTCGGCACGGTGCTCTACGAGCTGGTGACCGGGCGGCGGCCCTTCGAAGGCGGATCGAGCTTCGCGGTGATGGCGGCGATCGTCGCCCAGCACCCGCCGGCGCCGAGCCGCCTCAATCCGCTCGTCCCGGCGATCCTCGAAGGGCTCATCCTGCGGATGCTGGCGAAAGACCGCACCCGGCGGCCATTGGCGGCGGAGGTTGATTCCGAGCTCGCGGCGCTGGGCAGCCGCGGCGCGGGTGAAGCGGCCTCGGCCGCGGTGGTGGCGCACCGGATGACCGTCGGCCGCGAGGCGGAGCGCCAGCTGCTCCGGGACGCGTTCCTCCAGGCGGCGGCCGGAGAGAGCTGCTTCGTCACGGTCACCGGCGAGCCGGGCATGGGGAAGACGGTCCTGGTGGAGGACTTCCTCGCGGAGATCGAAGTCGGTCCGTACCGGCCGGTGATCGCGCGCGGACGTTCCTCGGAGCGGCTCGCCGGATCCGAGGCCTATCTCCCGGTGCTGGAGGCACTCGAGGGGCTGATGCACCCGGTGAACGGCGAATCGTTCGCCGAGCTGATGCGGGTCACGGCGCCGACCTGGTACTTTCACGTCGCCCGGCTCACGCCCGACGGCTCTTCGACGGAGCAGCTCAAGGCCGACGTTCGCACCGCCTCCCAGGAACGGATCAAGCGGGAGTTGGCGGCGTTGTTCCTCGAGATCTCGCGGGTCCGGCCGCTGGTCGTATTCTTCGACGACCTGCACTGGGCCGACGTCTCGACCATCGACCTGCTCAATTACCTGACCGCACGCTTCGAGGGCACGCGGGTACTGCTGCTCGGGACCTATCGCCCCTCCGAGATGGCCGTACTCCAGCACGCGTTCCTGCAGATTCGCAGCGACCTGCAATCGCGCGGCCTGCTGTCGGAATTGCCGCTCGAGTTTCTCGCCCGCCAGGACGTCGAGCGGTACCTCGCGATCGAGTTCCCCGACCATCGCCTGCCCGGCGAGCTGGTCGAGCTCATTCACGCGCGTACCGAAGGCAATCCGCTGTTCATGGTGGATCTGCTGCGCTATCTCCGCGACCGCCACGTGATCGCCAGGGAGGACGGCGTCTGGTCGCTGGCGCGGACGCTGGCGGATGTCGAGCGCGAGCTGCCGGAATCGGTCCGGAGCATGGTTGCGCGCAAGATCGAGCGGCTCGAGCAGCACGATCGCGGGCTGCTGGTTGCGGCCAGCGTGCAGGGGCACGAGTTCGACTCGACCACCATCAGCGAGGCGCTGGGCATCGACGCGGCGGAGGTCGAGGAGCGGCTCGAGGCGCTCGATCGGATCCACGTGTTCGTCAAGCTGGTTGGCGAGCACGAGTTCGTGGACCGGGCGCTCACGCTGCGGTATCGCTTCGTTCACATCCTTTACCAGAACACCCTCTACGCCACGCTGCAGCCGACCCGCCGGGCAGCCTTGAGCGGCAAGGTGGCGCGGGCCCTGGCCGGCCATCTCGGGCCGGAGCTCGGGGCTGGCGCGGCCCAACTGGGCATCCTGTTCGAAGCGGCGCGCGACTTCGGCGCGGCTGCCAACCAGTTCTTTGCCGCGGCCCGCCATGCCGCCGGCCTGTTCGCGTTCCGCGAAGCGGTGACCCTGGCGCGGCGCGCCCTGAAGGCGCTCGAGACGCTGCCTGAGGACGCCGCCCGGATGCAGGTCGAGCTCGGCCTCCAGCTGATTCTGGGGCTGTCGCTGCGATCGATCCAGGGCTGGGCCGCGCCCGAGGTCGAGAAGCCGTATCTGCGCGCGCGGCAGATCTGCCAGCAACTGGGGAACGCACCGGAGCTGTTCCCTGTGCTCTGGGGACTGACCCTTTTCCACGCCATTCGCGGCGATCTGCGGGTGTTCGAGACGCTCGCCGAGCAGCTCCTCGCGCAGGCGAACGAGACCGAGACCCCCGCCAACCTGGTGGCCGCGCACCAGATGATGGCCTCGGTCAACGAGTTCCTCGGCCACACGGTGCGTTCGAACGAACACGCCGACAAGGCCCTGGCGCTGCACCACCCCGATCAGCACCTGTCGTTCATCTCCCGGTTCGGGCTCGACCCGGGCATGATCGTGCGCGCGCTGTCGGTGCGCCCGGTGTGGTTTCTCGGGTATCCGGATCAGTCACTGTCGCGGATCCAGGCGACGGTCACGCTGGCCCGCAGCCTGAAGCACCCGATCAGCATCGTGTTCGCCGTCGCCCTGGCGGAGAACATCCACCTGCTGCGCGGCGAGGCGGCCGAGGCGGTCTTCCTCGGCGACGAGATGATCGCCATCTGCCGCGAGTACGGGCTGGCCCAGGAAGTCGAGTGGGGGCGGTGCTACCAGGCACTGGCCTTCGCCGACCTGGGGCGGGTGGACGAGGGAGTCGCGCAGCTTCGCGACAGCCTGGCGGTGCAGGAGCGGATGTACGCCGGGCTGCTGCGGCCGACCTTCCTCGCGCACCTCGCCGAGGCGCTGCTCAAGGCCGATCGACCCGAAGAAGGGCTCCGCGCCGTCCAGGACGGCTTCGAGGCCTCCGAGCGCGGTCTCGAGCGCTTTTACCTCGCCGAGCTCCACCGGCTCCGAGGCGAGCTGTTGCGTCTCACCGGCGATACCGAGGGGTCGGAGCGCAGCTTCGCGGCGGCGATCGCGTTCGCGCGCTCCCAGGGGGCCAGGTCATTGGAGCTGCGCGCGACGATCGGACTGGCGCGCCTGCTGCAGCGCTCGGCCCGGACGATGGATGCGCGGGCGATGCTGTCGGAGCTTTACGGCTGGTTCACCGAAGGCCACCGCACAAGGGACCTGATCGAAGCTCGCGCGCTGCTCGAAACGCTCAAGTAAGGTTCGACGGGAGCCTGCGCGGCGCGCGTCAACGAGGTCGAAGCGTCGCACAGCACTGTTTCAAGGGGCCGCACCCGCACTGTTTCGAAGGGGTTGAACCAGCACCTGTCGAACCCCCCGAACCGTCGAACCCGTCGAACCCTTGATCCCGTGTCAGTCAGTGTTGGACGTCGGTCGACCGGCGCTTGCGCATCTGCACTTCGCGTCCGCCGTCCGCGAAGCGCACGTCGTCCATCAGGCGGTTGATGAGGAACACGCCGCGGCCGCCCGGCTTCATCACGTTGGCCGGGTCGAGCGGGTCCGGCACGGTGGCCGCATCGAAGCCCGGGCCAGGATCGCGGACCACGACGGTGACCTGTCCGGCCTGATCGATCGCCACGCAGCACTGGACGTGGCGGCTCGGGTCGCCGTTGCAGCCGTGACGGATGCCGTTGGCCAGCGCCTCCTGGAGGGCGAGCTCCACCGCCATGATCTCCCGCTCCGGCCACCCCTTGGCTTCGAGAATGTGGTTCACGCCGTCGGTGATCGTCGGGATCGCCTTGGGATCCGCCGGGATCACCATGTTCAGCTCGCAGAGAGAGGTGTAGGGCATCAGCGCGCCAAGCTTGTTCAAGCCAGCGAGCGAAGCCTGGAGCCGGCGGACGAGCAAGCCCTGCTCGGCCTCGGCCCGGTCGCGCTGGGCGAGTGCCTTTTCGAGTTCGAGCAGGTTGACCCGCAGCTCCAACTGGGCCTGCACCTGGCGTTTGAGCGCCTGGAGCGCATCAATCTGCGCCGGGGTGAGGGTCCGGGGAACGGAATCGATGACGCAGAGAGTCCCGAGTGCCTGGCCGTCAGGGGTGATCAACGGCGCCCCGGCATAGAAGCGGATGTTCGGGTCGCCGACGACGAACGGGTTCTCGCGGAATTTCTCGTGGTTGGTCGCGTCAGGGACGATGTAGAGGCCGGTCTGCTGGATGGCGTGCGAGCAGAACGAGACGCTGCGGGAGGTCTCGGTCGCCGAGAGGCCTACCTTGGCTTTGAACCACTGGCGATCCGCGTCCACCATCGTAATCAAGGCGATCGGGGTCTCGCAGACATACGAGGCGAGCAGCGTCAGGTCGTCGAATGCCTGCTCCGGTTGGGTGTCGAGGATTCGATACCGGTGCAGGGTTTCGAGCCGTTCGGTTTCGCTCATGTGGTTTTCGCCCGCAGATCATACCAATTCAAGCTCGGCGCCGTTGCGGACGACTGCCACGCGGCCCCATAGTCCCCAGTCCCCAGCCCCTGGTCCCTGATCCCATCTTGTCGCCCCGCCCGACCTGAAGGTCGGGCCTACGCGACGGTCTCAGGATCGTGCCTGCGCAAGACCCGGAACCAGAGCCACCCGAGGGCCACCACGAGGATCGCGGCGAGGATCGACGCGGGCAGGGCGCCGGGAAACGGCCGCTGCCACCCCCGCGCCAGCGCGCCCAGCGCACCGGATGCGCCGAGCGCCAACGGGATCATCGACAGGTCCAGCCTCAGAAGGCCGACGTAAATCCCCGCGAGGGCGGCCCCCGTCAGGAGCGCCGCGATCAGCCACGCGGGCATCGCTCCCCCGACTGGCGGGCCCGAGGCGATGATGCCGACGACGAGCAGGACGGACACGGCGACCACGCGGCGACGGGTCCAGCCGCAGGTGATGCGGTCCACGACGACGAACAGCGCGAGCAGGATCGCGAGGCGGGTCAGGAAGCCCGGGATCGGATCGATCACCAGGCCGGCAAACGGGACGAAGGAATTGAGCGGGCTCAGGTCCGCGGCGGGCGCCCACGGCGGCGTGCGCAGCCAGCTGGTCACGCCGCCAGCGGCCGCGCCCAGCGCCCCGGCCGCGAGGCCGAGCGGCAGCGCGTCCGCCCCGGGCAGCCGCGGCAGGGTCGCGAGCGTCCGGGGCAGCCCACCGAGAGCGAGGCCGACCAGGGCCGCGGTGATCCCCAGGCCGACGAGCCCGACGCCGGCGATCGCGCCGAGCTGCAGCGGGAGCGGCTGGGCGGTCGAGAGCGAGGCCATGATCGCCGGCCAGCCGTTGGCGCCGTTGGCGACCGCCGCGATCAGCATCAGCGCCGCACCGAGCAGGAACACCAGCGGCGAATACCGGCCGCGGCTCCAGAGAATCACCCCGATGATCGCCGCCCACAACAGCAGGCCGCCGAACAGGATACCGGCCAGGATGCGCACGATCACCGACCGCGTGCCCGCGGCGCGCTCCCGCCGCTCCCAGTCCTCGGGCACGAACACGTAGCGCCGGACCGCCGCGACCTCGTCGCCGGCCAGACGGACGTCGATGCGTGCTTCCCCCTGCGGCAGCGGGGCGACGGTGGTGTCGGCGAAAGTGAAGGTCCAGTCCGTCCGGCTGGCGAGCTTCTCCGGCCGGGCGGATACCTCGCGGGCCTGCCCGCGCTCCGCGTCGAGTTGGGTCCGGTCGCGCAGGGCCTGGCGGGCGATGTCACGCGCGCCGGACTCGTCCAGCGAGGCGCCGGGGCGGCTCTCGGGCAGCGTGTGCTGCAGCTGCTGGGGGACGCCGGTGCGATCCACGATCGCGTTCCATTCCTCGGCCCGCTCGGCGAGGTCTCCCTCGAAGTTGGCGACCCGTACCCGCCAGCGCGCGGCCGGCAGGTAGCGGCCGAGCAGCTCGAGGCGGCGCGCTTCGCCGGCGGTCCGCGACACGAACTCCTGCGGACCGCCAGACCCGTCGTCGATGATCGGCAGCCACCGCCATTGCGGCGACAGCGTCGTGCCGCGTGACGACAGGGCCTGGCGCGCGGCCTCGGCCGCCTGCGTTCGCGAGGCGGTGAACGTTGAATCACGCGGCGCCCGCAGCATCAGCGCCAGCACGACGAGCAGCGCCAGTGCTCCGGCGCCGAGCCAGGCGCGACGCGCGCCGTGGCTGAGTGCGGCGGTTCTCGGCCGTTCGGCGGCCGGCTCACGATCGGGCGGCGCCGGGGGTGGGGTCCACGCGGCATTCCGGTCCTCCGGCGACAGTACGGTCCACCGGCCGGCTTGGTACCGGCGCCACAGCACGACCCACAGCGGCACCAGGGTCAGCACCACGATCATGAATTGCTGGAAGCGGATGCCCGGCGCGACGGCGATGAAGACCGGCAGCGCGAACCAGACCACGTCGAAGGTGAAGTGGAGCACGATGCCCGGGATCAGGCCGAACCACAGGTACAGCAGGCCGAACCCGATCGACGGCAGGATCAGTTCGACCGGCCGGGCGAACGACGGCTGGTTCGGGTACGGCGCGTGGCCGGCACCGAACACCGCCGCCTGGACGACGAAGGCGATCACCAGGAACAGCCGCCGCTGCCCGAAACGATCGCCGATCAGCGCCGCGCCGGCGAGCGGCACGGCCCGGAACAGGCACTCCTCCCAGAAGCCGGCCTGGAACGAGTTGGCGATCGCCGACAGCCACGGCGCGTATGTGGCCAGCACGTCCGGGTGGAGCAGCGCCTCGGCCGGCGACCACCACCCGAACACGCGCGTGGTGATCAGATAGAGCAGCACGTCGTAGGCGAAGAACGCCGAGACCAGCAGGTATCCCGAGACGGTGCGGCCGAGGACCGCCGTCGAACTGCCCGGGCCCCGCCCCCACGCCCGCCACATCTGCGGGTGCGTGCCGAACGCCGCCCGGCCCAGGGTCTCGGCGGCCATGAACGAGAGCGCGAAGAACGCCGAGAAGCCGAAGAACGTCACCGCGATCGTCGCGACCTGCTGGGCGAAGAAGGTGGTCCGCGGCACCGCCGTGTCGTAGGACATCCAGATCAGCGGCCACTCGTTGATCGCCGCCAGCGCCTGCAGCAGCGCCACCGCCACGCCCCAGACCACCGCCGGCCGCCACACCACCATCCGCCGCCGCAGCATGAAGAACAGCCCGACGCCGATGCCGCCGAAGATGTAGAGCAGCACCATGCCGACCGCCGAGGCGACGCCGATCGCCTCGTTGGCCGAGCGCATGTTCTCGTAGCGGCGCGAGAACGCTTCCGGGATCCGGACGAAGTAGCGCAGCGAGGTCAGGCGATCGCCGGAGACGACCAGCTGCAGCCGGTAGCGCCCCTCGTTGAGCGTCGGCGACGGCCGCTCGTAGGTGAAGGTGTGATCGACCCGTCCCCCCGGGCGGCGTTCCTGTCCCTGTTCGACCAGCGCGTACTTGGTGAAGTCGGCCTGCCAGCGGTCGCGCGCCGAGGCCTCGCCGATCCCCCGCGCCTGGGCCCCGGACAGCGCCGCGCCAGGGGCCATCTCGTCGAGCCGTTCGCCAAAGCCGTATGGATGTCCGTCCGGAGTGAACTGGATCGTCGTTTCGGTAGTCTGGCCCTCGGCGAAGTGCCGCACCCGCCAGGTATAAGCGGAGTAGAGGCCGTCCCGCATCATCTGCGTGAACGCCTCCTTGCCGCCGCCGGCCAGCTCGACGAAGGTCTGGGTCTCCTCGTCCAGGCCGAACGAGGCCGCCTCGCGGTAGTCCGGCGGGCCGAGCCGATCGCGCGCCGCGATCGTCCGGGCCCCGGCCAGCGCCTGATCCCGGTCCATCGTGATGTCCAGGGCGACGATGGAGAAGGCTTGCGGGAAGTACCGATAGCCGGTCACGGCCGCCGCGGCCGAGAGGACGACCAGTAGAAGCCAGAAGACAGGACGGCGAGTCACACGGCTGATTCTATACAGCGAACCAGCTGAGCCTTGACGAAACTGAACGGTTTAGTATAGAAATGAGCGGCCATGTCCACCAACATGATCGAGGTCCGCAACCTCTCGAAGACCTTCGGCGAGGTCCACGCCGTCAACGACATTTCCTTCGACGTCGCGCGCGGCGAGATCTTCGCCTTCCTCGGCCCCAACGGCGCCGGCAAGACGACCACCATCAAGATGCTGACGACCCTGCTGCGGCCGACCGGCGGGACGTTGACGCTGGACGGTCTCGATCCGGGCAAGCATCAGAATGCGGTACGGCAGCGGTTCGGCATCGTATTCCAGGATCCGAGCCTCGACAGCGAGCTCACTGCCTGGGAGAACCTGCAGCTGCACGCCGTGCTGTACCACGTGCCGCGGGCGGCCCGCCAGGAGCGGGCCGAGGCCCTGCTCAAGCTGTTCGAGCTGTGGGACCGCCGCCACGACACCGTCAAGCAGTTCTCCGGGGGCATGAAGCGGCGGCTCGAAATCGCCCGCGGCTTCCTGCACACGCCCAAGATCCTGTTCCTCGACGAGCCGACCCTCGGCCTCGACCCGCAGAGCCGGAACCAGTTGTGGACCCACGTCAAGCACCTCAATCAGACCGAGGGCGTCACCGTGTTCCTGACCACGCACTACATGGACGAAGCGGACCGCGTGGCCCAGCGCGTCGGGATCATCGATCACGGCCGGATCGTCGCGCAGGGCTCGTCGCAGGAGCTGAAGGACCAGACCGGGACCGACTCGCTCGAGCAGGCCTATCTCGCCCTCACGGGGTCCTCGATCCGCGACGAGAAGGCCGCCAGCGGCGATCACCTGCGGCAGTTCGCGAAGATGTGGAGGCGGTGAGCGATGAGCGCGGTGTACATCCTCTGGTTGCGGGAACTGAAGCGCTACACGCGCTCGCGGGCGCAGATGGCCGGTTCACTCGGCCAGCCGACCCTCTACCTCGTCGCCCTGGGCTTCGGGCTGGGGCCAACCTTCCAGCAGGCTGGTAACGGGAGCTACCTGCAGTTCCTCGCCCCCGGCGTCATCGGCATGACCATCCTGTTCGTCTCGATTTTCTCGGGCGTCGGCCTGCTGTTCGATCGCCAGTTCGGCTTCCTCAAGGAAACGCTGGTCGCGCCGGTGCCGCGGATCCAGATCATGGTCGGCCGGACGCTCGGCGGGGCCACGGTGGCGATGCTCCAGGGAACCCTGATGCTGATCGTCTGCATCATCGCCGGCTTCAGGCCGCACAGCCTCGCAGCGGTGCCGCTGGCCCTGCTCATCATGATGCTCATCGCGGTGGTGTTCTGCGCCCTGGGCACCGCGATCGGCTCGCTGCTGCAGGACATGCAGGGCTTCCAGCTGGTGATGAACTTCCTGGTGATGCCGATCTTCTTCATGTCCGGCGCGCTGTTTCCGCTCGGGCACCTGCCGGTGCCGCTGGCGGTGGTCACCCGCCTCGATCCGCTCAGCTACGGGATCGACGGACTGCGGGGCGCGCTCATCGCCTCGTCGCATTTCGGCGTGGCGGCCGACCTCGCCGTCCTGGGAGTCATGGCCGCGGTGTTCCTGGCCCTGGGCGCGCATTTCTTCTCGCGGATCGAGATCTGAGGGCCGATGACAAAGTCCGGCCCAATGTCGAATGGAAAATGGCACATGGGAAACATCGGGGTTTTGCCATCTTCCATTTGCGATTTGCCATTCAGGATGGGTTTTTCACCACCCTGCCGGTGCCGTCGCCATCAGGGGTTCCTGGCGCGATGACTGGTCTCGACGACACGCATGGGTAGGCCGAGAAGCGCGTCGGCGCACGCCCGGGTCCTCGAAACGGCGGGCCAGCTGTTCGCCGAGCGCGGCATCGACGGCGCCAGCATGGACGCGATCGCCG
>Ga0070674_100001649_pt1 | contig 12038 bp, 15 predicted proteins | sample KBSM33metaG_FD_65344 | JGI IMG/M metagenome (GOLD analysis project Ga0070674, IMG submission 65344) | Miscanthus rhizosphere microbial communities from Kellogg Biological Station, Michigan, USA - KBS M3-3 metaG | ecosystem: Host-associated > Plants > Roots > Rhizosphere > Soil ... | reverse complement strand
AACACGTGCCCGAGGTGCGAGCCGCAGCGCGCGCACACGACCTCGGTGCGGACCATGCCGTGGCTCGAGTCCTGGCGCAGCTCCACGTGATCCGCCGCGGCCGGCTCATAGAAGCTCGGCCACCCGGTCCCCGAGTCGAATTTGGTGTCGGAGCTGAACAGCTCGTTGCCGCACGCGGCGCAGCGGTAAATGCCGTCGTCCTTGGAGTACACGTACCGGCCCGTGAACGGGGGCTCCGTGCCCTGGCGGCGCAGGACCTCGTACTGTTCCGGCGTCAATGCCTCCCGCCACTCCTCTTCTGTCTTGTTGACCTTCGTCTCCATCTCGGCTCTCCTGGGTATCGGTGTAGCGATCAATAGTAGGACCGCCCCGCGGCGGCTGGTTCTGGGAGCGCTCGTCGCGGCGGCCGTACCGATGTTGCTCGCGCCGCCCGCGCTTGCGCACTTCGAGATCAAGCCGCGCCGGGGTGACCCGGGTGACGCCCGCTCCTTCACGTTCAGCATCGAGAACGAGGAGTCCAAGGCCAGCACCGTGCGGTTCGACGTCCAGTTGCCGGCCGGCGTGGCGTTCCTCGGAGCAAGCTCGCTGGGCGGCTGGAAGCTGCAGCGCACCGCGACCACCGGCGGCCCGCGAACGATCTCGTTCCGGGCCCGCAAGCCCCTGGGTCCCGGAGAGGCCACGCAGGAGTTCGTCGTCTCGCTGCGGCTGCCGAAGGCGCCCGGCGCCACCCTGTCGTTCAAGGGAGTTCAGACCTACGACAACGGCGACAAGGTGCGCTGGATCGGGCCACCCGGGTCCTCCGAGCCGGCGCCGACGGTGAGGATCTCGACCCACAACGTGACCGGGAAAGCGATCACGGGCGCGACGAGTGCCACCGGTGCGACCGGCGATACCGGCGCGACCGGAGCCACCACCACCCAGTCCGCGGACAAGTCCGACGACGACGACGGGATCAGCGGCGGGTTGATCGCCATACTTGTGGTCGCGGGCATCGCCGTCATCGGCGGAGCCGCTTACCTGTTCAGCCGGTCTAGGAGGGGAACGTGAGCACAGCTTTCCGCCAGGCAGTCGAGGCGAAGGACCTGGACGCGATGGAGGCGGCGCTCGCTCCGGACGTGGAGTTCCGGAGCCCGGTCGTCTTCAAGACCTACGAGGGGCGCGACGCGACCATGGGCCTCCTGCGGATGGTCGTCGAGGTGTTCGAGGACTTCGAGTACACCGACGAGGTCGAGTCGGGCGATTCCGCCTGCCTCGTCTTCAAGGCTCGGGTCGGCGACCGCGAGCTACAGGGAATCGACTACCTCGAGCTGAACGAGGAGGGGAAGGTTGCGCGGCTGACCGTGTTGGTCCGCCCGCTCTCCGGCCTGACCGCCCTCGCCGAGGCGATGGGCGCCCTGCTCGCGCAGGCCCAGGCGTAACCGTCTGCCGTCTGCCGTCTGCCGACTGCCGACTGCCGACTGCCGACTGATCTGGGCGGGTGGATAGCCCGTAGCCATCACGTGAACGGCTATTTCTCCGATGACTCGGTGATTCGCACGGTTTACCGTGAGCGCGCGCTCGCGCTCGCCGGCCCGCGGGCGCTTCTGATGCAGGCGGCGCATCCGCTGGCCGTCTCGGGGCTCCTCGCCCACACCGATTCGCTGGACGAGCCGTACGAGCGGCTTGCGCGCACGGCCGTGGTGATGAACACGATCACGTTCGGGACCCGGGCCGAAGCCGACCGCGTGACTCGCCGGGTGCGGGCGATGCACCGTACGGTGAGCGGGAGGTTGCGCCGGCCCGCCGGGCCCTTCGCGGCCGGCACTCCATATCGCGCCGACGACCCCGAGCTTCTGATGTGGGTGCTCTACAGCCTCGTCGACAGCGGCATGATCGTCTACGACATGTACGTCCGCGGCCTGGGCGAAGAAGAACGCGCGTCGCTATGGGAGGAATACAAGGTGGTCGGGAAGCTCTTCGGCCTGCGTAAGCGGGACATGCCCGTTACGCTCGACGACTTCCGCGCCTATGGCGATGAGATGCTCACCAGCGGCCGGCTGGTCGTCACTCCCTGGGCGAGAAGCCGGGCCCGCGAGATCGTGCTCGACCCTCCGGTCCCGCGGGTCGCGGAGCCCCTGGTCGAGACCGTCAACTTCATCACGATCGCGCTCCTGCCCGAGCCGATCCGGTCCCAGTACGGCTTCGCCTCACTGCCGCCCACGTGGGTGCGGAAGCTGATGGTGGCCGGTGGCGCCGAGTACATGAAGCGCCTTGTCGTCCCGCTCCTGCCCGACCGCGTGCGGCTGGTGCCCTCGGCACGCGCCGCCTGACGTCATGCGCGTGAACCAGTTCGAGCAGCGCCAGCGGCTGCCGCTTCCCCCCGAGGAGGCGTTCGAGTTCTTCGGCGACGCGCGCAACCTGGAGGCGGTCACGCCGGACTGGCTGCACTTCCGCGTCGTCTCCGTCGAGCCGCCGCAGTTGGAGGAGAACGCCTTGATCGTCTACCGGCTGCGCGTGCGCGGGATCCCCGTGAACTGGACGACCAAGATCATCGAGTGGGAGCCCGGCCGGCGCTTCGTCGACGAGCAGATTCGCGGCCCGTACAAGCTCTGGGAGCACACCCACTGGTTCGAGGCCGACGGCCAGGGCGGAACTTGGATGACCGACCGCGTCCGCTACGCGATGCCCTTTGGCCCGCTCGGCAGGCTCGCGCACCGGCTCTTCGTGCGCCGTGACATACGGCGGATCTTCGACTACCGCCGCGAGCGCATCGCGGAGCTGACCTAACCGGCTTGCTGACCCAGCGTGCCGAGTAGCCTGTGCGCGCTTGACGGCCCGTCCCGCACCCCTCGCGCTCGCCCTGATCGCCGCTCTGACCGCCGCCGGCGCGGTTCTGCCCGCGCGCGGGCCGGCTGCCGACACGCCCCCGCCGGTGGTGGAGCCGCCCACGACCGAGCCCCCGAATCCCCCGTCAAATCCGTGTCTGGGAGAGCACCGCAAGCGGTTGCGCTGCCCGGACCTCCAGATGGGCATCCCGGAGGACATGTTCGTCACGCGCTCGCCACGCGGGCGGGTGCTGCTGCACGCGACCAACAACATAAAGAGCCGCGGCAAGGGGCCCGCGATGCTGCGCGGGCGGCGCAGCGGGCGCTTCGAGATGAAGGCGCGCCAGCACATCTACCGGGTCGACGGCACGCGGAAGGTCGTCGACACCGGCGCGGAGCTCTACTTCTATTTCATCCCCGGCCAGGGCCGCTACTGGAAGTTCCACAACGCCGCCCGGTTCGAGCTGTGGTCGCTCGACGCCGACGGGCACCGCGACAAGCTCGTGCGCACGGGAGCGAAGCAGAACTACTGCCTGCGCGACCTCAAGCACACGCGGCCCGACAAGCGCTCTCCTCGCAGGGCCGTCTTCCCGGGGTGCAGCCAGAACCCGCGCGCGAAGGGCGTCACCCTCGGCACCTCGGTCGGCTGGTCGGACGTGTACCCGTCGACCTACCACGAGCAGTACATCGACGTGACCGGCTTCCACGGCTGCTTCGCCTACGTCCATCGAGCCGACCCCGAGAACGGGATCTGGGAGACCGACGAGACGAACAACGCCGCGCAACGGATCGTGCGGCTGCCGTGGGGCAGCAAGAAGAAATGCCCCTGAACCACCGCACCTGACCCAGGGGAGGACCGATGCCTGACTACCGCTTCGATCACGTCGCCGTGGCGACACGATCCATCCGGGCGGCGCTGCCGCTGTTCCGCGACGCCCTCGGCGGCGAATACCTGATGGGCGGCGACGTCGACGGCAGCTGGCGCTGGCTCCAGCTGCGCTACCCGGGCGGTGGGAAGGTCGAGCTGCTCGAGCCGCTCGGAGAGGGGTTCCTCGCGAACTTCCTCGAGAAGCGCGGCGAGGGGCTGCACCACGTGACCTTCAAGACCGACGACATCGAATCGGCGATCGACGACCTGCGCGGCCGGGGGTTCGAGCTGGTGGACGTCAACACCGCCGACCCGCGCTGGAAAGAGGCCTTCCTGCGCCCCTCGCGATCACATGGGACCCTGATCCAGATTGCCCAGTCCTCGGAGCCCGACGACGTCGCGGCGCAGCGGATGCGCCCGGAGCACTTCGAGGAGCTCCTGGGCCGATAGCCCCCTGCGTCCTGGCGGCCGGCGCTAGCCCGCGAGACGCTCCACCTCGCCGCGGGCCCAGTCGCGCCAGGACGCGCTCAGCTCGGGAACGTCCGCGAGCCGGGCGGCGGCCGTGTGGTCGCGCAGGAAGGTGTGGTTCACCTCCGCGATCGTCACTCCGTGTGCGGGGCGCGATTCGAGCTCGATCGCATCGCCCGCTGCCAGCTCGCCCTCCTGGGCGATCCGCAGGTAGGCGCCCGGCCGCTCGGCGGCGGCGAAGCGCTTCACGAACCTGGGGTCTTCCATGCGCACGCCGAGCTTCCAGCACGGCACGCGCGGCTGGCTCACCTCCAGCAGCACGCTCCCGATGCGCCAGCGCTCGCCGATCGCCGCGCCGCTGACGTCGACTCCGCGCACCGTCAGGTTCTCGCCGAAGGTTCCCGGGCCGAGCTCCCGCCCGAGCTCGGCCGACCACCATTCGTAGTCCTCGATCGCGTAGCTGTAGACGGCCATGTCGGGGCCGCCGTGAACGCTGCGGTCGGCCTGCTCGTCGCCTTCGACGTTCACACCTGCCACCCGGACGCGGCCCGACACCGGTGTCTTCCAGATCGCGGTCGGCTCGGTGCCATCGCCGCGCGAGACCATCCGGGGTCGGCCGACGTTGACGCTGACGACCTGCGCCTTCTCGCTCACGCCGGCGCCGGCTCTGCCTGTCGCGCTCCCACATGCTCCGGGGCGCCCACCTGGCGGCTGGCGCCGCAGATGGCGCCGCCCGGGCACTCGGACGCGGCCAGCCGCCGGCGCGGGTTCTCGATGCCGATCGCCGAGATGACGCCTCCTGTGGCGGTCAGCAGGGCGACGATGGCTATGGCGAGGTGGAACGCGCTCTCGGACGAGTCGCGGAGGACGTCACGCGCCGCCGCGCGCTCGGGGGGAGCCAGATCCTGGGGCACCGTGTCGGTCAGCGGCCGCGATCGCGCATCGTTCACAGCCGCGCGTGCACGCGGGTCGAGCGAGCGCGTCGCGAGCGCGTCGTCGAGCTTCGTCGAGAACTGGGCCGACATGAACGCTCCTACGACAGCGATCGCGATCAGCCCGGCGACTCGGGCGACGGCGTTGTTGACGCCCGATGCGACCCCGGCGTGCTGCACGCCCGCGGCGAGCACCGTCGCCGTCAGCGGCGCCACCGTCATCGCCAGACCCAAGCCGAACAGCGCGACTCCCGGCAGCAGCTCGGTCACGTAGCTCGGATCCTGGTCGATCCTCAGCAGGAGCAGCAAGCCCGTGCCGGCGACGATGGGCCCGGCTCCCATCAGCGGGCGGGGCCCGATCCGGTCGGCGAGAGCGCCGAAGCGACTCGACAGGAGGAACATGAGCACCGTGACCGGCAACAGCACGAACCCGGCCCCGAGCGCCGACCAGCCGCCGATCTGCTGGAGGTAGAGGACGATCAGGAAGATGGCGGCGCCCAGGCCCGCGTAGGTGAAGAACGTCGCCACGTTGCCGACCGCGAAATTGCGCACGCGGAACATCGACAGCGGCACCATCGGCGAGCTGGTGCGGTGCTCGTGCCAGACGAACGCCGGCAGCATCACGGCCGCCACGACGAGCGACACGGCCACCTGAGGGTCGCCCCAGCCCTTGGTCGGCTGTTGTATGAGAGCGAAGACGAGGCCCGCGAGGCCGAGCGCGCAGAGGACGGCGCCGAGGAAGTCGAGCCGCCCGGGCTCCGACGGCTGGTCGAGCTCGGCCGGCAGCGCGCGCGGGATCAGGAAAAGCGTTGCGGCGACCGGGATCAGCGAGATGCCGAAGACCCACCGCCACGACCCGACGCCCAGCAGCACGCCGCCGGCGAGTGGCCCGATCACGGTCGCGACCCCGGTCCACGCCGTCCAGGTCCCGATCGCCCGCCCGCGCTCGTCCTCGGGGAACACGGACATGATCAGGGCCAGCGTGCCCGGCACCAGGATCGCTCCGGCGACGCCCTGGAGCGCGCGCGCGGCGATCAGGAACTCTGCGTTGGGAGCCACCGCGCACAGCAACGACGTGGCGCCGAACGCGGCGGTGCCGAACGCGAAGACCCGGCGGCGCCCCAGGTGGTCGCTGAGCGAGCCGCCGATCAGGATCAGCGACCCGAGCGTCAGCAGATAGGCCTCGACGACCCACTGCTGAGTCGCCAGGCCGGCGTTGAGGTCGGAGCGGATGTCCGCCAGCGCGACGTTGACGATCGTGCCGTCGATGAAGACGGTCGCGGAGCCGAGGATGCACGCGATCAGCGTGAGACGCTTCTGCTGCGGCGTGGCCGAAGCCATCCGTCGAGGTTACTGCCGGCGTAGAGACGGGAGACGGCAGACCGCAGACCGCAGACGGCAGACCGCAGACCGGAGACGGCAGACCGCAGACGGCAGACCGCAGACCGCAGACGGCAGACCGCCCTACCGCCTACTTGGTACGCACAACCTCACAGTGGCGCGTGCGGCGGCGCTCCTGCCGGTCGACATAGGCGGTGTCGTAGCCGGGACCGCAGTTGATCCGGTCGCGCTTGCCGCCACCGAAGGCGTACACCGTGTCATTGCCCGCGCCGGCGCGTACTCGGTCCTTGCCGGTGTCGGGGCGCAGCTCGTCGTCGCCCGGGCCGCCGTAGAGGCGATCGCGGCCGGGGCCGCCGGAGAGTCGGTCGTTGCCGGGGCCGCCAGAGAGGACGTCGCGGCCGCGGTTGCCGAAGATGGTGTCGTTGCCGGGTCCTCCGAACAGCCGGTCGCGACCCGAGGTCCCGGGCACGTGGTCGCCCCAGATCACGTCATCGCCGCCGAACCCGAGGACGGTGTCGCGGCCGGCGCCGGCCAGCAGGTTGTCGTTGAGATCGCTCCCGCGCATGGTGCCCGCGTGACGGCCGCCGATGCGCTGGAGGCCGCGCGACGGGTCCACCTGCGCCGACGGCTCGCCGGGGATGATCTGCTCGCAATGGCGGAAGCGCGTGCGCCGCAGGTCGCGCCGGTCGGCGTGCACGATGTCCCAGCCGGTGCCGCAGTTGATCTGGCGCTCGGAGCCGGGGTTGTAGGGATCCACGGCTTCGATGAAGTCGTTGCCCGGGCCGGCGAAGATGCGGTCCCGGCCGCTTCCGCCGATCAGCTTGTCGTCGCCGGGCCCGCCCTTCAGACGATCGGCGGCGCTGCCGCCATCGAGCGTGTCGTTGCCGGGACCGCCGCTCAGCTTGTCGCCCGCCGGGCCGCCGGCCATCCAGTCGTTGCCACCCTGGCCCTTGATGCGGTCGCGCCCGAAGCCGCCGTCGAACCCGTCGTTGCCGCGGCCGCCGTACATGCGGTCGTCGCCGGTCTGCCCATAGAGCATGTCGTCGCCCGAGCCGCCGCGCAGGCGGTCGCCGGCCGTACCGCCCCAGATGCTGTCGGCGCCGGACCCGCCCCGGATCCGGTCTCGCGCCTCGTCCCCGCCGAGAATGTCGTTGCCGGGGCCGCCGGAGATGCGATCGCGGCCGGTCGCGCCGATGATCTTGTCGTTGCCGGCGCGGCCGAACAGCCGGTCGGCGGAGCGCCCGCCGTAGATGCGGTTGTCGAGCCCGTTGCCGCGCAGCGTGTCCCGTCCCGAAGTTCCCGACACCACCACCCGCGATCCCTTGGCGGTCCGCCGCACGCCGGAGGCGTCAGCCGCCAGCGCGCAGGTCAGGACCAGCGCACATGCAACGGCCAGCGCGACGCGCCAGCGGGTCATCAAATCAGCATCAACGCCGCTCCGGACGTTCCTTCCAGGCATCGTTCCGTGCGCCCTCCTGGCCCAAATCCATGAGCCCTTCCAAACCGCTTCCGTTCGCCTACGAGGTGAGCTGTCGGGCTCGCGCTAAGCGGTTGCGCGCCGGCCACAGCTGCGGCCGATTTGCCCCCGGCGCCCGTGGGCGCCAAATGGTTCCCCCGCTCCAGGGGCCCCGGAGGGCCACCGGACTCGGCGAATGTCGCGGCCTTTTTAGCAGCAACGGCCGCCGGACCGGCCGATCCAGTTCCGGCGACGAGGTAGAGGTCGTCCTCAGCCGCGGGGAGCTTTAGGCGCGGAAGAGGCCCTGGGCAGGGTTTTTCTTACAGGGCCTGTGGATCGCGCCACATCCGCCACAGCGAAGGGCCGTCATCCGGGAGTGAGAACTCCTCCATCACCTGGAAGCCGTGGCGCAGGTACAGGTTCCGGCTGCGCCACGATCCGGCGTTCAGATAGGCGGGCATGCGCTCGCTGTCGCAACGTCTGAGCATCGGCTGCATCAGCGCCGAGCCGATCCCCCGGCCCTGGCGCTCCGGAGCCACACCCAGGGTGTCGAGGTAGTAGTGGGGCTTGCGCGGGTGTCCGGCGTCCATGACCGCAAGCCCGCGCTGGGCACGGCTCATCCCGCGGCCGAACACGCGCATCATGGCCGGCAGCAGGCGGACTTGCTGCCCGAGTGTCAGCGTGCGCGCGCCCGGCGGCACCCAGAGCGCGCCGCCGGCTACGTCCTCGGTGGTGAAGCAGACGTCGCGCGCCAAGTGAAGCCTGCGCAGCATGACGTCGAACAGCAGCCGTGCGCGCCGAACGCGCTGTTGGTCGTCCGGGATGAACCACCGCATGGGGGGGTCCTCGTCGAACGCACGCGCCAGCACATCCGCGAGAACAGGAACGTCATCGACCGTGGCCTTGCGCACCGCGGCCGCCCGAGTGTCTACCAGCGGCTGTCCGAGTCCCTCGTGAACGTGCGCTTCTTGGTCGGGTAGCGGCGGTTGTTGACCGCGATCATGAGGCCGAAGACCGCGACCAGTATCCCGCCCAGCACGATCCAATCGGTGGCGTTGTCGACCACGTTCGTGACCGCAAGAGCGAGCACGACGGCCAACGCCGCAACCATCAGGCCTTGCATCCAAATCGGGAAGCGCAAATACTCCTCCAAGCTCGCCTGTGGGAGATCATATCCCGCACCTGCCAAGTTCAATAGCCGTCCAGCCCCAGAAGAGGACGCGAGAGTAGAGAGGAAACGGATGATCAAGGTAGTCGCTGTCGGCACCGACGGCTCCGAAACGGCGGACAAGGCGGTCGAGTTCGCGCTCGAGATGGCGCAGAAGTACGGCGCCCGCCTCGTCGTCGCAAGCTCTTACAAGCCCGTGAACGAGGACACGATCCGCCACGACCAGAAGGACGCGCCCGAGGACATCCAGTGGTCGATCAACCCGACCCAGGAAGTGGATGCCACCCTGCGCAAGGTCGAGGAACGCGCCCGGGAGCGGAGCATCGAAGCGGTCAGCGAGGCGCGCGAGGGCGAACCGGCGGACGTCCTCTGCGAGATAGCGGAGCAGCACGGCGCGGACGTCATCGTCGTCGGCAACCGCGGCATGCACCGCCGCGTCCTCGGCAGCGTGCCCAACAGCGTGTCGCACAAGGCGCCCTGCTCCGTGATGATCGTCAAGACGACCTGATCTCTTGGCCGCGGGCGCCCAGATAGTCACCGGCGCCTACGAGGCCCTGAACCGGGGCGACGTCGAGGGTGCCCTGGAGCCGCTCGCCGATGACGCCGAGTGGATGGAGCATTCGGACCTCCCGGAGGCCGGGTGCTATCGCGGCATCGATTCGATCCGCACGCTGCTGGAGGGCTTCCTCGAGAGCTGGGACGACCTACATCAGGAAGTCGAGACCGCCCGCTCCAGCAGGGACCGCGTGCTCGTGCAGCTGAGGTTCCGCGGCACGGGCAGGGGGAGCGGCGTCGAGGTGGAGACCCGCTACGCGCACCTGTGGACGCTGCGCGGGGAGAAGGGCGTGCGCGTGGACGCCTACTACGACCCGGCCGCCGCCGAGGAAGCTCTCGACGAGTAGCTCAATACCGCCCCGGCGAAGCCGGTGAGCAGGACCAGCGCGGCGAAGGCGACGAACGCGGCCTCGCCTGCCGAGCTCGCTTGAAGCGTGTCGCCGTACCGCGCCAGCGCGACCAGCTCCAGCCCGCCAAGCGTTGCGTAGGCGTACGCAGCGCCCTCGAGCCCTCGCAGCCGCGGGTGAAGCGCGGCCCAGCCCGCGGCGGCGCCGAAGCCGATCACGAACGCGGCCATCGCGCGCGCGGTCAGCGGCGTCACGATCCAGGGCCACAGCTCCCTGGCGCCCACCGGGGCGACGTAGAGCGCGACTCCGGCACAGAGCATCACGACCCCCTCCAGCCCGAGGAGGATCCGCAGCCACGGCGGCGCGAGCGCGCCGGCCCCCGGCTCAGGCTCCCTTGCCTGGGGCTGCACCGACAGCTGCTGCCAGATCAAAAGCCCCATCACGGGCGGGACGCAGATGTAGGCGATCAGCCAGAACCAGCCCGCGAGGCTGTCCAGGTCGAATTTGTCCAGGTGCACCAGGGTGGCGATCAGCAGGAGCACGGCAATCAGCAGCACGGGCACTACCGTCGCCTGCGCGTCCTCCCACCATCGCCGGCGCGCGGTCCATGCCAGCAGCACGAAGGCAGCCCAGTAGGCAGCGCCCAGGAACGCCGCTGTCAGCGGCGGCTTGATGTCCCAGGAGAACCACTTGTCCGTGTGCTCGCTGCCGATGAACAGGAGCGCCCCGGCGGTCAGCGCGAGCGCCGCAAACCCTGCGAACAGCACCTTCAGTGCGCGTGTGAGCGGGCGGCCGGCGGCCGGCGTCACAACGCTGGGTCGGCGAAGCCGGCCACGGCGCGGTCGGGCTCGTCCTGCCCGAACAGCACGCTCAGATGGGGCGCGTCCGCGAAACCCTGCTCCACTTTCTCCGCAGCGAGCTCGCGCATGGTCGGAGCGGTGAACTCGCTCGGCCGCTTGCGCATGAAGCGCTCGTTCATCAGGGTCACAACGACGTCGGGCCGTGTCCGCTCGACCGTCTCGTAGTCGAACGTCGAGGTCTGCGCGAACGTCGTGTGCCCGAAGCTCTCCACGATGAAGGGCAGCATCTCGTAAGTGAACGAGTCGCCCATCAGCAGGCAGGAGGTGCTGGGCGCGTTGGTGCACTCGAACTCGACCAGCCGGCCGCGGTTGTGGACCTGGTTGTCGGAGACCACGTGCGCCGCGCTCGCCATCAAGTGCGCCACCACCTGCGGCGAAGCCACCGGCGGGTCGAGCTTCGCGCCGAGGTCCCCGATGCGACGGCGTAGCGAGAAGACGACCTGGTCCTCCCCGAGCCGCCGCACAGAGACCTGCTCCGCGATCTCGTCCAGCAGCGTCATGTATGCGACGTAGGCCCCGAACGCGTTCCAGTGCGTGTCGTTCGGCGACGCGACCGCCCGGGTCTCCCGCGCGGCGACGATCTCGGCGCGCGGGTAGATGACTCGCGCGAACGATCCGCTCTCGGCAAGGTGGGAGATCAACTGGGCGACCGGCCGCTCGTCCGACAGCTCGACGCCCTCCGGCAGCTTCTCGGGATAGAGCATGTGCGGGTTGGGCGCGACGAGGAAGAAATAGGGCAGGCCGAGCCGCCCGAGCCAGGCCGTCCTCGACTCCAGGAGCCGCCGCCACGCGCGCAGCTCGACACCGCTCAGCGGCAGGCGGCCGCAGATCTGGTCGACGACCCGGTTCGTGTCGTTGCTCAGGAAGTACCAGCCGTCGCGGCCTTCCATGATCTTGCCGTCGTAGAGCGTTCTGAAGAGCTCCTGTCCCACCCTGTGAACCTATAGCGAACCCGCTGCTGCCCGCTCGAATATCGAGCGGCTTCGCCGCCGCCTGCTAGAGGCACTCCTACGTCGCGCCCGTCCTATATGGAGCGGCTTCGCCGCCGCCTGCTGGAGGCACTCCTACGTCGCGCCCGGCCTATATGGAGCGGCTTCGCCGCCGCCTGCTGGAGGCACTCCTACGTCGCGCCCGTCCTATATGGAGCGGCTTTGCCGCCGCCTGCTAGAGGCACTCCTACGTCGCGCCCGTCCTATATGGAGCGGCTTCGCCGCCGCCTGCTGGAGGCACTCCTACGTC
>Ga0070674_100001648_pt1 | contig 12038 bp, 8 predicted proteins | sample KBSM33metaG_FD_65344 | JGI IMG/M metagenome (GOLD analysis project Ga0070674, IMG submission 65344) | Miscanthus rhizosphere microbial communities from Kellogg Biological Station, Michigan, USA - KBS M3-3 metaG | ecosystem: Host-associated > Plants > Roots > Rhizosphere > Soil ... | reverse complement strand
GATTATTACACCAAAAATGGTGATCAAGGGATGGATATCCCCGTACTTCTTATTAAACCATAGACGAAAAACGTTATCGGTCAAACCAATAAACACAAAGCCCAGGATCAATACAAGAACGCCTTTCAAATTGTCTCCATTTGCAAATAGCAATAAGGCCAGGGGCACGTATCCCAATGCGGCTCCAACCACTGGAAGCATCGCGGCAATTGCAGTGATCGCAAACCAAAAAACAGGCTGATCAACTCCAATCAGAAGATATCCAACTAATCCAACCAATCCCTGCAATAAGGCAATCACCGGAATTCCAATCGCATTCGAGATAACCATGTTATTGAGATCTTTTCTGATCAGTAATACATTTTCCTGTTTCACCGGCATCCAAGTGTACAGTCCTGTTTCCATTCTCTTACTGCTCACCAGCATGAAATACAAAAGAAAATACATCATTGAGATTGTCAATAATGTATTCAAAGTGGCATTAAGAATCGCCGGCAACCTGGTAGCTGCCCAACTGGTGGCCTTTTCTATATTGGCGTCTGTTAGAATTTCAAATCCCCATTTTTGCTCATAACCTTGTACCAGGGTTTGAATTTTTTTGAGTATTTCAGCAGAATGTGAAATAGCATAGGCAACCTTGCTGCTGATCATGTTTATCATCAACATTATAGGAAGAAGGATTATGAGAAACGACAACAACATCAGGAGCGCGGCAGTTGCACCCTTCTTCCATTTATGCTTGACCGTTAGAATGTAATAATATTTTCGAAGCAATACATACAGCGTGTATGCTCCCAATAAAGCGGGAATAAAAAATTGTAATTCCCTGAATAGAAGCAGGCCCAATAACACTATTCCAGTCAACAACAAAACCTGGCGGATGATGGTTGCGGGTATTCTGTTCATGTATTAAAAATACAAAGTACTTAATTAGTACAAAGTACAAAGACGCACCCAAATTGGGGAAGCTTAATTCCTTATGCTGAAACTATTCTCCGGAGTACAAAGACAGAAGTCCTATTTCGGTGATCCTTATGAAATTGAAAAGGTCATTCTTCTACGCTAAGAGTTCTACTTTTATCTTTTTCCCTCCTCAAGATAATAGCACTCCAACTAATTTTGACAGCTGTCTTTGTACTTTGTACTCCCGAGAATGCAGAACGAATAAGTAGTCAATCTCAAAATTTCAGAGTGCCTCTTTGTACTCCACCTAAATCTTCACGAGCTTCCACTTCCCCCGCCTAAATAGAATATAGGCAATGATCGTTATGATTGTTTCCGCCACAGGTATCGCTATAAACACACCCATCGGACCTAGCCCATAGTATTTCGCCAATAAGTAAGCGAGTGGAACCTGGATCATCCAGAATCCAAATACATTTATCCATGTTGGCGTCCATGTATCGCCCGCTCCATTAAATGCATTGACCATCACCATTCCGATGCCATAAAAAATATATCCTGCACTTATTATGCGTAAGGCATCCACACCGTAATTCACCACTTGCTGTTCCTTCGTGAAAAACGAGATGATAGTTTCAGCACCAAATAAAAACAACAAGGAGACTACGCCCATGAAAATGGCGGAATACTTTGCCGTTCGTTTGACTGATAATTCTGCGCGCTCCGGTTGGTTGGCTCCAAGGTTCTGTCCAACCAGGGTAGCCGCGGCATTACTCATGCCCCACGCAGGCAATATGAAAAATATCACCACTCTGAGTGCAGTTTGATATCCGGCAGAGGCAGCATCCTTTCCTGTTGTTGCCACCAATTGAGCAAGAAAGATCCAACTGCAGGATCCTATTAGAAATTGAAATGTCCCTGGCGAGGCCACTCCAATGAGTGATTTGATCACGGGCCAATCTGGTTTCAAATGATGCGCTTTGAACTTGATGACAGATTTTCCATTGAACAAATGATACAATTGATAGCAAACCCCAATACCACGACCAATAGTAGTGGCCATCGCCGCTCCCGTTAGTCCAAATCCTGGTATGGGCCCTATTCCATAAATAAGGGTGGGACAGAGTATGATGTTACAGATATTAGCAACCATCAAACTTTTCATCGCCATTGATGCATCACCCGCCCCGCGAAAAATTCCATTGATGAGGAACAGGAACATGATCACAATACTTCCCCCCATCATCAATCGCGTATAGGTAGTGCCTAGCCTGATGGTTTCCGCCTCCGCTCCCATCAAGCGCAGAATATCTTCGGCATAAATAAATCCAATTGCACTGATGATGATAGTAATGCCAATAGAAAGAAAAATTGATTGCACGCCCGCATTGGCCGCTGCTTCAGGATTCTTTTCACCTATTCTTCTTGCCACCATGGCGGTAGCCGCCATGCTTATCCCAATAGCCAATGAATAAATAATGGTGAGTACTGATTCGGTTAGTCCAACAGTTTGAATAGCATGACTACTCTCACTAAGATGACCTACAAAATATAAATCTACCAATGCAAAAATGCTCTCCATGAGCATCTCAATAATCATCGGGATTGCCAACATTAAAACTGCTTTGCGAATACTTCCAACAGTGTAATCCTGTTGTTCGCCTTTAATGGCTCGTCCTATGAGGTTAAAGATGTACGAGATCCTGTTCGTATTGATCGAATGATTCGACATGATTGAGTCTAATTAAATGGATAAGAAAGATGTCACGACCTTTCGTGACGATGTGCAGATTCTAAACTGAAGCCTATCTTAACAGATAGGTGATGTGGCCATTCTCATATCGAACTGTTGGGATATCAAATATAGGATAATAATCAATTGCGCAGGAGTTCCAGGGCCGACAAATATTGCAGCACGTACTTTTCCTTTTGCTTGCGGCGATATTGCATGATGAACCGCGGATGTGGAAGCGGGATGATCTCTTTGAAGAACTGAAGCTTATTATTCAAACTCACGAAGTATTTAAAATTTTTCTCTCCGCCAATGCAAACGCATTTCTGCAGCGGTCTGAATATTCTCAATTGTTGGGTAATGCTTTTAATGATAAAAGGTTCAAGGGCTTCCATTAGTTTCTTGTCGTCATAGTAATTCAAGTTCTTGCCATCCTTTACAAATCCCAACGGAGAAATCGAAGAAAGAAAAAAATCACCATAAAACTTTTGGGGACCTCCATATGAATTGATGACTTCATAAATGAATTCGGCTGATAATTCGGATTGCTTTCGAAACCCGTGTTCAATACCCAGGAATTCAGTCAACTGTTTTGGTGCAGTGAAGTTAATCCCGGTTGTACCCGCCCCGAATCTTCCCGGGTTTATCCCGAATAGAAGCTGACGCGGATGCCGGTCGGAATAATACTTATCGAAGAACGCAGTAACTGCATACATCACCTGCTCCTCTGCCTGCGGGTATAGCAATTCAATTCCGTTCGGTAAGTCGCCTACTCTTAATGATCGATAGAATTGCACCATTTCAGCGGAGATGAGCTGCATGGGCGCAAGATAAATGTCCTATTCCAGCCCTGCAATGCCTAAACTTACAGTTGAACGTCTAATTTGTGTATATTCTAATATGGTAACTTGATTTATAAGAGGCGTCTTCAATCAAGTATAATTCGTGGAAATTCGTGTAATTAGTGCAATTAGTGTCCAACCCGAACCCAGTGAGGACAAAGAATTCGTATAATCCTAAATAAAAAAAGAGAATCGTCCTCAATCAAATATAATTCGTGCAATTTGTGTAATCAGTGCAATTGGTGTCCAACCCGAACAAAGTGAGGACAAAGAATTCGTATAATCCTAAATAAAAAAAGAGAATCGTCCTCAATCAAGTATAATTCGTGTGAATTTGTGTAATTAGGGCAATTAGTGTCGAACCCGAACGAAGTGAGGACAAAGAATTCGTATAATCCTAAATAAAAAAGAGGTGGAACAAAAGTCCTACCTCTCTTATTTATAAACCGGTAGCAAATTTGGGACGGGCTGTTATTTAAATATGTTGTTTTTTTAGCACCGCCCAGTAGTTACCTGGTAATGTTTCACCGGTAATAATTCAACATGCGTACCAAACCTTTCAAAAGCCAAAAATCGTTGTAATATTCCCAAGATGTGGAAACGCTTACACGAGGCTTGTTGAATCGGGGAATCCTTCGCCTTCGAAAACGGGGAACAGAAAAGCGCTGAGCTCACTTGTAGATATTTTCGCTAATGCAAATTTCTCAATTCTACCAATCATGATTTGTGTATTTCGATATACAATCAGGTTATTTCCCTCACCAGTAGCGCATTGGCACAATCTTGTTACAACTTAAGCTAATCACGTCCTGATGCATCAATCTAAAAATATGGCTTCGCTGATCTGGAAAGGATTTTCCTTGTTTGGATTTATGATGATCTCTGTCGTGAGCCAGGGTCAAGTTGGCGATATTGCCCAGAACTCGCCTACCAGGATTTCAACAGCCACGGATTCTGCTGCACAGCGTCCTGCTAAAATCACCATTGCTGCAAATCCCGAACTGGAAGGAAATGGATTTAAGAGGTTCATGATTGGAAAGAATTATCGTAAGGAGTGGACGCAGCCCGTCACCGTTCCGGTGCTTTATCTGTCAGCATCGCATCTGAAACCCACTAAAGAGGGCGGCGGAAAACAAACCAGGTCGCTCAAAGTGGAAGATGAAAATGGAAATGAATATTCTCTTCGTTCTATAAAAAAGTATCCGGAGAAAGCCATCCCAACCGAATTAAGAAACAGCCTTGCTGAAAAAATAGTAAGCGATGGCATTTCTGCTTCTTATCCATATGCGGCTTTATCTGTACCAATATTTGCAAAAGCTGCTGGTGTTCCTTATCTGCAACGGGACCTGGTGTATCTAGGAGACGATCCGGGATTGGGCCAATTCAGATCAAAATATAAGAATGCGTTGATTTTGTATGAGGATGCCCGACCAAGAGGCAACCTGCCAAAATCTATCGTGTCAAAAGATAAAATTGAAACCCTCGATACCGAGGAATTGATTTTTAAACTCCAGGAGAGCGGAAAAAATAAAGTGGATCAGGTTAGCCTGCTAAAGGCTCGGCTCCTCGACAACTTTGTTATGGATTTCGACCGTCATGAAGGACAATGGAAATGGGTAAGCTATGATTCTGGCGACTACAAAATCTATATTGCGGTACCGAAAGATGGCGACCAGGTATTCTTCGTCAACAAGGGAGTGATTCCCGCTCTTGCTAAAGGTGCCATCCCTGAATTACAAGGATTCAAAGCGAAAGCAAAGGACCAGGTAACTTTCAATAGACCTGCCATCAATTTGGACAATTACTTTTTGAATGGATTGAACGAAAACCAATGGCGGGATGCGATTGAATCCTTCCTTCAGTCCATGACTGATTCCGTTATCGAAAAAGCATTACTACAACAACCTGCCGAGATTCAACCATACGCAGCTAATAAGATTGCCAAGACCCTGAAGAAGAAAAGAAAAAGTTTCATGAGACAGATGATGAAATATTATGCACATCTGTCAAAAGAGGTTTCCATAGTTGGTTCCAATGAAGCCGAAACCTTCCAGGTTCTTAACGGGGAGGATGGTCGCGTACTTGTGAGTGTAACAGGCAAGGAAGGCAATGGCATGTATGAACGCGTGTTCGATCCGAAGTATACCAAAGAAATTCGTTTATACGGGCTCGAAGGAAATGATCATTTTCAAATTGAAGGAGAAAGATCGCCCATCAAAATAAGAGTTATTGGAGGTCCAGGCCAGGATCAATTCGTGAACAATGCCGCCCAGAAAAAACTCTGGGTGTACGATGTGAATGTTGAAGGCAACACTGTTAGCGGCAATCACCCAGTGAAAAATGAAATCTCTGGCGATCCAATGAACAATGAGTATCAAAGACTGGGTTACATATTCGACAAGAAAGGAATTGGCATTTACTCTGAGTGCGGTTTTGACGGAGGCGTATATTTTGGATTGAGATACAGGATCCTTAATCAGGGTTTTAGGAAAGAACCTTATGCATCGAAACAGGACTTCAGTATTGGTCGCACCATTGCAGTAAGGTCCTTCCTGTTGAGATATAACGCTGATTTTATTAAGGCAATTGGTAATACTGATCTACTCATCAGGAGCGAATACTTCACACCTACTGCCCGCACTAATTTTTTCGGAATAGGGAATGAAACTGTTTTTGATAAATCGCAAGGAATTAAATATTACCGTGCGCGATATGATCTGGCGAATGTGTCGGTCTTAGCCCGCAATCGCATCAAACCCTGGATCGATGTAAGATATGGACCCAGTTTTCAATATTTCCAATTGAAAAGAGATGACAATGAAGGAAAGTACATCACCAATATAGATCATACGGCAACAGATGATAATGAGCTTCATCAGTCGTATATGTATGCGGGCGGCGAATTCCAGTTTAATGTGAATACTAAAAATGATCTGATGCTTCCCACTCGGGGGGCAGTGGTGAACGCAACCGTTCGTTCCTTATTTGCTTTGACTGGCAATGCGGGCAATATGACCCAATTGAAATCGACCATTTCATTCTATTCAGATTTCCTGGCAAAGGATCACCTTGTATTGGCCACTAGGTTTGGGGTTGCTCATAATATCGGCGACTATCAATATGCGCAGGCAAACTATCTTGGATTCCGAGAGAACATGAGAGGATACAGAATTCATCGTTTTGCTGGCAGAACAAGTGCTTACAACAACCTGGAGCTGCGATGGAAGATGACAGAGCTGAAGACATTTCTTTGTCCCGTGGCATTTGGCCTGCTTGCATTTAATGATGTTGGGCGGGTTTGGGCCGACAATGAAAATTCCTCTACCTGGCATAACGGATATGGAGGTGGAATATGGATCGCACCAATCAATAGGATTGTTTTCACAGGAACACTCAGTTACTCCAAGGAAGAAAAGAATCTTCCATGGATCACCATAGGATATCAATTTTAATTCAATGTCAGATCGCCATAACATATTACTCTTAATGCTCCTTTTGCCAGCACTTGTGCTCGGGCAAACTATCCATTTCGAAAAAGACAGAGTAGGCTACAAAGGAAAAATGGAATTTCAAGGTTCTGACAAATCAGATAATTACCTTAAAGCAAAAGATTTGCTTTTGAATATTGTGAAGGCCGCGCCAGATTCGTTGCAAGAAAACAAAGAAGAAAAGGAACTGGTTGCTTCAGCCAGCATGCGTTTGCCTTCTTCAAAACATCATATCATCAAGACAATCGACTATAAATTGAGGCTGAAACCTGGAGAGAATGGAATTGGTTATGAAATCGGGAATATCAAATTGAATATAACAGAGCGAGGGAAAAAAACTAAAACACTTCACGCGGAAGAGATTCTGAAGGGAATGGAAGAAAATGGAAAGGTATCCATGATGGCAGAAAAGGAATTGAATGAAATTGATATGCATCTCCAAAAGCTGATTGCAACCATGCAGGCGCAACTCGCTAACATCCCACCTAACGGCAACAACTAAGTGCAAACCTTTACTCAGCTACTGATAGAAGCACCTATTTTACCAAATCAGGAATAGTCCCCTGCACGGCTCTACCCGTTTCATGCGTCTTGGATGCGAAGAGTCGTCCCAATGAAGCAAGAAAGTTTCCATCTACAATTTAACTGGCAAAACAGCCAGCGAAAAGTTCAGATCAGGTCTGAGAAAGTAACCGATTCTACGCCAGTGGTGGCGATGTATCAGGTCCTCTGGGATGATGTTTACATGTTCACACTCTACCCTACATTTAATGATGAAAGTTGCAAGACCTGGAAGATTGTAGAACAAGAAATGGAAATTCAATTCCCACCTGGTTTTATCATTATCCTCGGAAGTTTGATCGAAGACGTTTACATGATGAATTAGTCCGTAGTCCACAGTCCGCAGTCCGCGGGAAGAAAGCTATCAGCTATGAGCTTTAGAAACTCCTGGTTTTTGAATCCGATTGTCATCGTTTGAAACTCTCCCAAGCTTGGGGAGCTGCTGTAAAATATTCTGCGGAAATATTTCTGTTCAAATACTGCGTAGGTCCCCAAAACAAAGGGTTGTCCAACGGACTGCGGACTCCGGACTGCGGACCATTGTAGGAACTCTTCCCAACTTGCAGAGCTGGTCTCTAAAATTCTGCGGAAATAATATTCCTATTCCAATACTGTTTTAGTGATTGACCGAAGGGTTGTTCGGCGGACCGCGAACTATGGTACAAACTCTTCCCAACTTGCAGAGCTGCGCTCTAAATATTTTGCGGAAATATTTCTGTTCCAATATTGTGTAGGTGCCCAAAACTAAGGGTTGTCCGACGGACTGCGGACTTCGGACTAGGGACTATCTTTGTGGTGGCTCCAGATTTGTATTTAACCCTTAAAGCTCATGTATGATTGAAAAACAGTCCATCAACGGGAAAGAATTTTGGATAGAAGTTGAACCATATCATGTGCAGCGCGATAATCCCCGGGTAATACCAACTGAATATTTTACTGCGAAGTATTATTTGCAAGAACCTGCTTCCACATCTTCAATCGCTGGCGAGCTGATCCTTGAAAAAGATGGGCAGCCCAAACTTTTTGAGTCACCTGTTGCGGCTCTCGAATTCGCCACCGAGAAAATGACCGAGCTAATTCACCGGGTTTAACCTAAACAAACTGTTTGTGGTCCGTGGTCTGTCGTCCGTGGTCCACCCCAATTTCCCAATTCAATATGGATCATCTCGAAATAGCATATAAAGGTCAACGTATCAACGTTCAGATCCTCGACTTAGGAACGCAGCGAATCTATAAAGTGAATCTTCCGTCAACTACTCCTTTGCTCATCACCAGAGCAAAGAATGCGGATGGTGTTTATTTTTGGACTTCGGTTCCAGAAGGCAAGCAAAAAATGGCCGAGGAAATTGGAACCTTGATTGAACCCATCTTAAAATCTCCATGACATGTGCTATTACAATGGCGTAAAGGTTACCCGAACTGAATACATTCGCCTCAAGCAATTGGAAAAGTTGCTAGCCAATTATGATTTCCTGAATAAGCCCTTACAAATCGGATTCGAATATGCGCCTCATCCCGTTCTGAAAAGAATTCCGAATCAACAGGATTTCGACATTGTTCAAATGGAATGGGGATTCATTCCTTCATACATCAAAACCCGTGATGAGGCCACCAAAATGCGCTTCGGGTACAAGGATGAAAACGGACAATTTCATCCGATGATCCTAACATTAAATGCGGTTTCAGAAGAATTGCTGTTGCCAAGAAAAATTTTCAGAGATGCTGCGCTTCAACGTCGCTGCTTGGTGTTGTCAACTGGATTCTTTGAATGGCGACATATTTTTCCTCTCAATAAAAAAACGGGAAAGCCGCTCAAGACAGCAATAAAATATCCTTACTATATCAAAGTGAAGGACCGCGAATATTTTTTCATGGCGGGCATTTGGCAAGCCTGGACTGATAAAGCCACCGGCGAATACGTGGAAACGTTTGCGATCGTAACAACGAAGGCCAATGCACTCATGGAACAAATTCATAACTCGAAAAAGCGCATGCCCACTATTTTGGACGAAGACCTTGCGTGGGCGTGGTTGTTTGGCGACCTTGATGAAAATCGAATTTCCGCAATCGCTCAAACTCAATTCCCCTCTCATCTCATGGAGGCCTGCACCATCTCTAAAGATTTTCGTGACGCACTTGAACCGGCGGAACCGTTTCAGTATGAGGATTTGCCGGCGTTGGCACCGGTCTAACCGGTCCGACCGTCCCGGGTCGGACCGGTTAGACCAAGGCATCGTCCGACCCGGGACGGTCGGACGATGCCGCGGCCCCGCTTCACTAACTCTTCCCCAAAGCGATGCTTCACGCTATCAATTGCCTGGTAGAGATTGATCGACTCCTGCGTATCATCAAACAAGCTGATTTGATAATTACCGGGAACGAGGTGTGTGAATCGAATACCTAAGAGTCGCACCAGTAGTCTTCGCTCATACAAACTATTGAAAAGCTCCCTCGAAACTTTCAACAACAAATGATCACAATTGGTGTATGGAATTGATATCTGCTTGCTGAAGGTTTCGAAATTTGAATACCGCAACTTAACGGTTACACAACCCGTAAGTTTATTCTGTTCCCTCAACTGGAACGCGATCCGCTCCGTCATTCTGACCAATGCACCATACATGAAATTCAAGTCAATCGTATCCGATTCGAATGTGTTTTCGGTTGAGATAGATTTTTGTTCATGATAAGGGATCACGGGCGATTCATCAATACCGTTTGCTCTTCTCCATAATTCGGTTCCGTTTCTACCCAACAAATTCTGCAACATCTCAACCGGAATATCACTCAACACTTTTACAGTTTCCACTCCCATTTTCAACAACAGCATCGCAGTTTCTTTTCCGATACCGGGGATCTTAATAATATTAAGAGGAGCTAAAAAGTTTTTTTCGAAGCCAAACGGAATTTCCAGTTGGCCATTGGGCTTGATTTCGTTGGTGGCTACTTTGCTAACGAGTTTGTTGCTTGCCAATCCAAAAGAAACAGGCAATCCACTCTCATTGCAAACTTTCTTTTTTACTTCGGTCGCAAAAAGGTTACAGCCAAAATATTTATCCATCCCGGAGAGATCAATATAAAATTCATCAATGGATGATTTCTCAAACACAGGGGCGGAATCCCTGATGATATCCGTAACCAGTTTTGAGTAATTGCTATACATTTCAAAATCACCCCTGATGAAGATGGCGTGCGGACAGAGGCGTTTGGCGATCCTCGTGGGCATTGCACTGTGAATACCAAATTTGCGCGCTTCGTAACTACAGCAGGTCACTACTCCCCTCTCGCTACTTCCTCCTACAATGAGCGGCTTTCCTTTCAATTGCGAATTGCGCAAACATTCTACCGACACAAAAAATGCATCGAGATCAAAATGCGCAATATGTCTTCCATTAATATTCACGAATCTTGGATCTTGAATCTTGGATCTTGGATCTTCCTTGTGCCTTGTGCCTTGTACCTTGTGCCTTGTACCTTGTACCTTGTGCCTTGTGCCTTTCCTAAAGGTTCGCATACTTCCGTTCCTTGTATCCTACTTTCTTCATCTTAATTACCTCCACACTGTGAAAACCGAAATCCTCCACCACTCTTCCCAGTATTTTATAAAATCCTTTTCCTTGCATCGGAAAGTTTTTATAGGTATCAGGGAAATGAACAGTATCCAGCCAATTGAGCTGGGCATCTAAAAAAGTTCCGAACGACATGGTATTGTTATTTTTCGTGGGGACGATTTTGTCTGTCACGAAATAGATAAGCAGCGCAACTTCCTTCCCAAGATGATTCGGAATGTCAGCCGCCAGCACATATTTTGAAGGATCGTCATCAACCATCTCAAATGGATTCCTCAACGGAAAGCCAAGAATTTCCATTTCATCATAAAGATCGTCCAGCGGATTGTCGCTTAACTCAGGCAGAGAAAACTCAACTGGTTTCTCATTGAACAATGATTTTCTTGCAGGAAGGTGCGTTTTATTTTTCTTCTGCAAAAAATTCGCTTCCCATAATAACTGCTTTTTATTCTTCCCGGTAAAACGCAAGGCGCCGATGCTGATGAGAATATTTAACTGTTCCAGCGTGACGCCGGTACGCTCGATAAAATCCTGCAGGTGCACATAGTGGCCATTGATGAATCGTTCTTCAATAATTTTTTCAGCCATCTTCTTTTCAAGCTCTTTAATATGAATGAGTCCAACGTGTACATCAATTCCAATGATGCCCGTAAGGTATTGACTGTTGTTGACGCAAGGGAGGTGAATGCGTGCACCCGTTTTCATCAATTCGTAGAAATAAAGGCTCGTATGATAGTAGCCACCGAAATTGTTGATCACGCCCACCATGAATTCCATGGGATAATTCGCTTTCAGGTACAGATCTTGAAAACTCTCGACCGCAAAAGAAGCCGAATGCGCTTTTGAAAACGAATAGCCAGCAAAGGATTCCATTTGTCGCCACACCTCCACACTCACATCCTCAGGATGTCCTCTCTCTTTGCAGTTTGTAAAGAATTTCTCC
>Ga0070674_100001646_pt1 | contig 12046 bp, 11 predicted proteins | sample KBSM33metaG_FD_65344 | JGI IMG/M metagenome (GOLD analysis project Ga0070674, IMG submission 65344) | Miscanthus rhizosphere microbial communities from Kellogg Biological Station, Michigan, USA - KBS M3-3 metaG | ecosystem: Host-associated > Plants > Roots > Rhizosphere > Soil ... | reverse complement strand
CGCCGGATGGAACGGCAGCGTACCCTTCTTGCCGATGGTGTGGATGTCCTTGTTATCGCCGCTCACGGATGTCTCCCTACAACACGGAGGTTTCTACGATGTCGACGCCGCGCTGGCGATCGATCAGGTAGCATAGCCCGCGATCGTCGATCGTGACATCGTTCGAAGAGGATAGGTCGAAGCCCTGCGGCGGGTCCGGCTCGTAGAACGCGATCTCCTTCGGCGCATAGGGGTCGGCGATGTCGAGGATGCGCAGCCCCTGGGCGAACCAGGCGAACGGGATGACGGTGCCCTTGAACCGTTCCGACGGCTGGTGGCAGCCCATCATGGCCGGCTGCGGCGACCCGTCCTTGTCCAGGCCTTCGACCTGCCAGGTCGAGATCGGCACCGGGCAATGCTCGTTGGTGATGTCGTAGATCCAGGTGAAGGCCGGCGGCGCCGGCCACAGCTTGGCGACATCCTCGTCCGCCACCACCATGATGTCGCGGCCCTTCAGCTTGTGCGGCATCGGCAGGCAGGTGTGGGTCGGGTGCGGATAGGCCGGCGAGGTATTGCCACCCGACACCAGCTTCGGCTTTGCCATGTCGGAGATGTCGAGGATGTAGTAGCCGTGGTGCCAGTAGCTGACATAGAGCCGGTCGCCGCGGCGCATCGGGTGATGGCAGCGCGGCGGGGTCCAGTTCTCCCACGGATACTCTTCGCCGCCGGCTTTCCATTGCCCGGGGATCCACCAGCGCCCGACTTCTTCCGGCTTCGCCGGGTCCTTGAGGTCGAGGATCATGCAAATGTTGCCGACATAACCCTCGGCCGTCGGCGAGATATAGGCGTAGCGGCCGTCGAAATCGTAGCGGTGCACGCCCTTGCCGTGGGTGCGCCACTTGGTGATCAGCTTGGGCTGCGACGGCTTCGACACGTCATAGATGCCGAGCCCGCCGCCGAACGAGGCATCGCCGTCCGGCCCCTGCTTCTCGTGGTTGACGATCATCACGTCGTTGGCGACGCGCACCTTGTGGGAGTGCCAGCCGTGCGGCACCTCGACATTGGCCATCAGCTTCGGATTCCGCGGGTCGGAGACGTCGACGATGCTGGTGCCGGTCGGCTGGCGCATATGGCCGACATAGAGCGTGGTGCCGACGACCCAGACCTGGCCGCCGCCGGGGCAGTCGAAATTCGCAAGCAGCTTGGTGTTCTTCGATCGGGCCATATTGATCTTGCGCAGATTTAAAGGAGGGAGGCGGCAGGCTCAGTAGAGACGCACCACTTCGCCGTTCTTCATCCGCCCGTGCTTCTGGTACAGCGCCAGCGATTTCAGGGTCGGCTCGTCGCTCGCCACGAACAGGATCGCCGGCTCGCGGTCGGAGGCGTTGACATGTTCCGCCCACTCGCCGCCCGGCACCGCGACGGTATCGAAGCGCTCCCAATCCACCCGATTGCCGCCGATCAGGCTGTAGCCGTGGCCCTCGAACGGCGCCACCAGCAGGCTGGCCGTCTGCTTCAAGGGCTGGGTGCGCTCGCCCGGCCGAAGCATCTGCATGAAGAAGGTGATGGTCTTGAACACCGGCTTGCCGTCGAGCGGATTGACATACTCGATCATGATGGCTTCGTACGGGTCGCCATCCCAGTCGCGGAACTTCTCCAGCGCCGCGCGCATCATGTCCCAGCGATAGACATACATCGGCGAGGCGTTGCCGGTGCCGCGCATGTGCGAGACGAAGCGCGGCAGCAGGCCACCGGCGCCATAGACGCGCTGCGAATAGTCCGGCGTGTAGCGCTCCGACTGCATCGCGCGCTTGACGCGTTTGCCTTCCTCTTCCTCGGTGTAGTCGTGCTCGAAATACATGGCGTTCAGGGTCTCGACCAGCGGCAGGTCGAGGACGCTGAGGTTGATCGCCGGATCGTTGCCCTGGTTGCCGTGATTGTGCCAGGTGTCATGCGGCGTCAACACCATGTCGCCGGGGCCGAAGGTGATGTTCTCGCCCTCGACGCCGGTGAAGTTGAGCGCGCCGGTGAGGCCGAGGCGGATTGCGTTCGGCGAGTGCCGGTGCGGCGGCATGATCTCGTTGGGATCGTTCAGCCGGTAGGCGGTGTACATGGTCGAGACCGAGGCGCGCTTGGGCGCGAGGCCCGGATTGACCAGAATCAGCGAGCGGCGTTCCGAGGATTCGGTGTTGATGAGCTCGGCCGAGCGCTGGAGCAGCGGCTCGATATCGCTCTTGTACTTCCAGATGAAGGGGATGGCCTTGCGCTTGTCGCGCAGCTGGTTGTCCTCGTCGTTCTTGTTCGATTTGTCGATCGCCCAGAACGGCGCCATGTGATGGCGGTAGACGTCGGCGTGAAGCTGGTCCATCGCCGCCTGATGATTCTGCCCGTCGGGCCTGGCGTTCGCGCTCATCCGCCCTCTCCGTCATCGCGACCTTGAACCAATCTGCAGAAATTGGTCCCGATCTGCGTCATTCTTTGATCCATAGCGTAACCATTCCGTTTGAGCGCCGTCAACTGCGATCCATTGACCGCCGCGGCGCGACGCGTTGGTTCCGGAAAATGTGAAGTGCTGACGAAACGTTCTCACGCGTTTTCTGCGTTTTTCTCCAGCGGGCGCTGCAATGAAAGGTTTACAGCGGAAAAAATGCGCCGCATCATGCGTGTGTCGCTCGGTCCGCACGGACCTCGCACCATGCTGGAACCAATGATCGCGGGCTGCGCTGCGCACCTTGCTTTGGTTCCGGGCCCGAGCGAACAATGCGAGACCAAATCGGTTTCCTGGGCGAGCGACGAGGGGCTATCCGATGTTGCAGCACGCAGACCAGACCCTGACCAAGCTTCGGCAACTGATTGCGAACGGCGGGCTCGCCGCCGGCGGCCGCATTCCGCCGGAGCGCACCCTCGCCAACGAGATGGGAGTCGGCCGCCGCTCGCTGCGGCGCGCGCTCGAGATCCTGGAGCAGGAAGGGCAGATCACGCGCCATCAGGGCCGCGGCACCTTCGTGCAGGACAAGTCCGCCCCGGTCGCCGCCCCCACGGTGCTGCGGGTGCGTGATGGCGACCTCGCGGTTGCCTCGGCGATGTCCGCCATTCCATTCGATCGCATCCTGGAATTCACCAATCCGCTGGAAGTGATCGAGGTCCGCCTGGCGGTCGAGCCGGTGATCGCACGCCTCGCCGCCCTGCGCGCCTCGCAGTCCGACATCCGCCGCCTGCAGGGGCTGGTCGGCGAGACCCGGGAAGCGACCGATCCCGCCGACTACGAGAAGGCCGACGAGACGTTCCACCGCGCGGTCGCCGAGGCGGCGCGCAACGCCCTGTTCCTGTCGCTGTTCGATACCCTCAGCGCCAGCCGGCGCGACGCCACCTGGCGGCGCCTCAGCGAGAACGCCCACTGCTTCAAGCGCCAGTCGGTGCACAGCGCCTCGCACCAGGAGATCTACGAGGCGATCGCCGCCCGCAACAGCGAGCGCGCGTTCGAATGCATGTACCGCCACCTGAGCGACGTGCAGCGCCACGTCTACACCTACGCCTTCCCGGCGGAGCAGAAGAGCGTGGCGGAGTGATCGCAGGATTGTGACTGCCCGCTCGTTGAAGGCGGACGGAAACTGCGACTACGGTTCGTTAATGGTTCTTACGAGACTTTCGCGACGTGCCCTTATCGGTGCCGGCGCATCCACCATATTGGCCGGCCTCGCCCTGCGCGGCGTCCAGGCCGAGCAGAGCCTGCTCCCCGTGACATCACAATGCGGCGACGGCGACGAGCCGACGCCGCGCCAGACCGAAGGCCCGTATTTCACGCCCAATTCGCCGGAGCGCACCAACCTGCTCGAGGACGGCATGCCGGGCGAGCGACTCGCCCTCGCCGGCTTCGTGCTCGATCACCGCTGCCGGCCGGTCGCCGGCGCGCTGCTCGATCTCTGGCACTGCGATTCGACCGGCGAATACGATAACCAGGGTTACCGCCTGCGCGGCCACCAGTTCAGCGACGCGCAAGGCCGCTTCGTGTTCGAGACCATCGTCCCCGGCCTCTATCCCGGCCGCACGCGGCACTATCACATCAAGGTGCAGGCTCCGGGCCGCAGCATCCTCACCACCCAGCTCTATTTCCCGGGCGAGCCGGGGAACGACGATGACCGCATCTTCAATGCTGCGCTGGTGCTGGACATCCCGCTGGGGCGCGGCCCGAACCTCGCCCGCTACGATTTCGTGCTGGATCTCGGCTAGCCGCGCACCGACACCTCCGCGCAGGCGCAGACCATCGGTGGCCCCGATCCATCAAGCCTTCTTGGGATCCGGGCGCTGGTCCGGCTCGTCCGGGTCGAGCGGCGTGCCCGATGGCGCGGGGAGAGGAAATTTCAGGCCCGGCCAGATCGTGCTGTTCCACGCATCCAGGCCGAGCATGGCGGCGAGTGTGATGTCCTCGAGCGCGGCGCGGCGCGAGCTTCGGCGCGCCACGTCCGGCTCCGGCGGCGGCCCAATGGCCGCGTCCGGCACCCGGCCAATCCGCTCGAGCCGGACGCGTTTCATCTGCCGCTCATTGATCGTGCCGTAGCGGTGACGCGAGCGCGGACAGTGCACGGCAAGCTCGGGCGATGGCCGCTCCAGCCGGCGCCACTTCAGCACGAGCACCGCGTAGTACGCGAGCACCTGGTAATGGTGGCCAGCGTCGGTGACGATCCCGAAGCCCCAGCCGTCCGGCGTGAAGCCGCCGAGCTTCCACAGCTGATCCTCGGCGACATACGGATTGATCGATTTGCCGCCATCGGTCGGCCAGGTCAGCGCCTCGCCGGGTTCGAGCAGCAGCGGCTGCGGCGCCTTCAACGGCCGGCGCCGCTTCTCCGGCCGCGGATCGCGCAGCCGCGCCAGCAGCTTCGTCATTTCCTTGCGCCGCTCGGCGATCGTCTTCGGTTCCGCCTCCAGCGCCTTGAGCATGGCCACGTCCTCGCCCGCTTCGATGATCGCGATGGCGCGATCGAAGACCTCCGGCCGTCGGATGCCGCAACGCTCGAGCCGGTCAGCGAGCACCAGCCAATAATCCAGCGCATCCGCGTCCCCTGCGCGCTCGCCGTACGAGGTCCAGAGCTCGGCGAGAACCTCGTCGTCGGACATCGGCGCGCGCAGCACGCCCTTGATGGTCGCCTTGAGATCGAGTGCGTAGTCGCCGTCGTAAAGCCCACCACCCCAGGCGCCCATCGGCACCTCCCCCGATCCAACCCTCAGGACATCAGAATAACATCGGCGGCGTGAGGAGACGAGCGGGCGGTATCGCTTGATCCATCGAGATGACGCGGCAGCGATTGCTGCCGCGTTGTTGCGAGGGTTAGACGAACTTGCCCGCCTGATAGTCCGCGATCGCCTGATGGATCTCGGCGGGCGTGTTCATCACGAACGGCCCGTACTTCGCCACCGGTTCCCGCAAAGGCCGGCCGGCGACCAGGATCAGGCGGCCGCCCTTCGGTCCGCCTTCGACCGTCACGCCGTCGCCGAGGCTGAGGACCGCGAGTTCGCCGCGGTCCACCAGCTGCGCTTCGGAGCCGATCCGGGCGGTGCCTTCGAACACGTAGCCGAAGGCGTTGTGCTCCGCCGCGACCGGCACGCTGGCCTTCACCCCGGCCGGCAGCGTGATGTCGAGATAGAGCGGATCGGTCGCGACGTCGGTGACCGGGCCGCGGACGCCATCGAAACTGCCGACCAGCACCTTCACCTTGGTGCCATCGGCGCGCTCGACCACCGGGACGTTCTCCGGGTCGATGTCCTGGTAGCGCGGCTTCGTCATCTTGTCCTTGGCCGGCAGGTTGACCCAGAGCTGGAAGCCCTGCATCAGCCCTTCCTCCTGCTCCGGCATCTCGGAATGGATGATGCCGCGGCCCGCCGTCATCCACTGCACCGAGCCCGGGCGCAGCAGGCCGACATTGCCCTGGTTGTCGCCATGGCGCATGCGGCCGGCGAGCATGTAGGTCACGGTCTCGAACCCGCGATGCGGATGGTCCGGGAAGCCGCCGATATAGTCGGCGCCCTTGTCGGAGCCGAATTCGTCCAGCATCAGGAACGGGTCGAGATCGGGCAGCGCCGGCTGGCCGATGACGCGCGTCAGCTTGACGCCGGCGCCGTCGCTGGCGGCGCGCCCGCGGATCGTGGCGACGACCCGGCGCTCTTCATTGGTTGCGGACTGAACCTTGACTTGACCCATGATCTCTTCCCTCCAGACGGTGGGCTAAACTAGGCCATTTATGTGGGGTGCGCAGCCCCCGGACGGAATGGCCGGCGGCGCGATTGATTGTTCACGCTGGGTGAACAATCAGGGCTGCAGCGTGGGATTGGTGTTCGGCGGCGGCAGCTCTTCCACCCCGTCTTCCGCCACTTCGGCCGGCAGCATGTCGCCCTTCAGTGGCAGCCTTTCGCCCAGCCACAGCGGATTCACCAGGTGATCGTCGTGCGGCCGCCGGGTGTTGGGATGGACCAGGACCGACAGCCCCATCCGGTTCAGCATCAGCCAGGGCACGAAGCGCGGGAACAGGTCGACCGCGAACGCCACCTGGTACATCGGCTTTACGTGCGGCCCGACCGGCTTGTCGTGCCAGGAGCCGAGGCGCGCCACGAAGCGCTCGCCGATGAGAGTTCGCAGCCGCTCGGCGCGCACCCGCGCCTCGCCCGGATCGAAATAGATGTGGGCGTGGTACGAAGTGATCGCGCTCAAGGGCAGCGGGTCGCGGGCCGGTCCAGTCATGCCCGATGCAGTGCCACCACGCGGCGGTTCCGTCAACTGGCCGCCGGCCGCGTGTCCTTCCCGGCCAGCTCGTTGATGCGGTTCACCAGATCGCGGCAGTCCTGGATCATCTGGTCGAGGGCGAAGCGCAGGACGAAAATGCGCCCGGCATCCTCGGCGGCGAGCGCGTGGGTCGCTTCGTCCTTCCACACCGCATCCATCTCGGCGACGTAGTCGCGCAGCGCGTTCTCCAGCCGCTCCAGGCTCGGCGCGCCCTGGCGCGTGCGCAGCGCCTCCGCCATGGCGCGCAGCAGGTCGCTGCCGGCGTCGCGCACGCCGAGCAGCCTGGGCGACAGGCGCGGCGCCAGCACGTCCGGCAGCGGCCTGGCGGTGGCGCGGCCGACCATCACCAGATCGTGGCGCAGGCGATAGAGCGAGCGCACCAACGGCTCCGGGTCGGGCGAATCGGTGAGCCAGCTCTTGCGCTCGCGCACCGCCTCCTCGACTGCGGCGTCCGCCTGCGCCAGGGTCTTGCGGATCGCGGCGTGCTGCGCGCGCAGGCCGGGCCGGCCGGCGTCGCTGGTCAGGCCCTCGAACAGGGACACCATCAGGTCGGCGTTGAGGTCCGCCGCCTTGGCCGCCAGGCGTGACAGGTTGTGATGCGCCCGCGCCGGCAGGACCAGCAGCGCCGTCGCGAGGCCGACCACACCGCCGATCGAGATCTCGAGGATCCGTTCCAGCGCGTAGGTGAGCGGCGGCGCCGCGGCGCCGGACAACGGCACCAGCACGATGAAGGCGGTGATCGGCGCCACCTTGAAGTTCGGCCTGACCGCGGCCAGCAGTGCCAGCGGCAGGATCGCCGCCACCATCGCCGTGGCGAGTTCCGTCGTCGTGCCGTGCGGGATGAGGAGCGCGATCGCCGCGCCATAGAGCGCGCCCGCCATGGTGCCGAGCAGCCGGTCCAGCGCGGCCTTCAGCGAGCCGCCCACGCTGGTCTGCATCACGATGATCGCGGTGATGACCGCCCAATAGCCGTGCGCAAAGCCGAGCAGCTTGGCGATCGCAAACGCCAGCACCGCGGCCGCGGTGACGCGCACGGCGAGGCGCAACTCGGGACCGCGGGTTGCGATGGAATGGAGAATCGGCTGCATCCACCTACTCTACCGTCATGGACAGGCTTGGTCCGACCATGACGTATTCAAGGATGGGGCACCGCGCGCGGTCAGACAAACCCCTTGCAGATGATGTTCTTGTCGCGCGCATCGCGCTCCAGCTGCTCGCGGAACTTGGGATGCGCGATCGAGATCAGGGCCGTGGCGCGCTCCGACACCGACTTGCCCTTGAGATTCACGATGCCGTACTCGGTCGCGACATACATCGTATCCACGCGCGGCGTGGTCACGATGTTGCCCGGCGTCAGCATGGAGACGATGCGGCTCTGCGGCTCGCCCTTCTTGTCGTAGGTCGAGGACATGCAGATGAAGCTCTTGCCGCCGTGCGAGGCATAGGCGCCGCGCACGAACTGCAGCTGACCGCCGGTGCCGCTGATATGCCGCGTTCCGGCGCTCTCGGATGCCGCCTGGCCCTGCAGGTCGATCTGGGTGGTGTTGTTGATCGACACCACCTTGTCGTTCTGCATGATGTTGTGCGGCAGGTTGGTGTAGTCCACCGGATAGACCACGATGTCCTGGTTGCGGTGGATGATGTCGTAGAGCTTGCGCGAACCGCCGGCGAAGGTGAACACCGTCTTGCCCGGATTGACCCGCTTGCGCGCGTTGGTGATCATGCCGGCCTCGATCAAATCGACCAGCCCGTCGCCCAGCATCTCGGTATGGATGCCGAGGTCCTTGACCCCGGCTTCCTTCAGCATGGAGCAGACCGCGTTGGGCATGCCGCCGATGCCGATCTGCAGGCAGGCGCCGTCTTCCACCTCGGCGGCGATCAGGCCGGCGATCTTGCGGTCGATCTCGCTGACCGGCGGGTTCTTCAGCTCCGGCAGGGGATCGCTGCCCTCGTCGATGATGTAGTCGACTTGGCTGACATGGAGCGCGCTCTGCTCGCCGAACACCACCGGGGCATGCTCCGACACCTCCACGATGATGCAGCGCGCCCGCTCCGCGGTGGCATAGGAATAGGTCGAGGACATGCCGAAATTGAAATAGCCGTTCTCGTCCATCGGCGCGGTCTTCAGGATCAGGATGTCGGTCGGGTCGATGAAGCGGCGGTACCAGTCCGGCACCTCGCCGAAATTCATCGGGATGTAGTTGCAGCGCCCGGCATCGTGGTGCTTGCGGTCGTAGCCCGAGAAGTGCCAGTTGAACCACTGGAAGTGCGTGCCGTCAGGATCGCATTCCAGCACCTGGCGCGGCCGCATGCTGAGGCAGACGCGGATCTTGACGCCCTTGACCTCGTCCTTGCGCGCCGCCAGCGCCGCATCGAACTTGTCGGGCTGGCACAGGCCGAAGCCCCAATCCAGCCACATGCCGGATTTGACCAGGCCAGCCGCCTCTGCCGCCGAAACCTTGCGGGCCTGCTCCCGCTGGCCGTGAAATGCCATCGCCCAACCTCCCAAAATCGCCGCCCTGCGCCGTGGCGGGTATTGCGCCGATGCTAGAATCGAATGGAGCGGGATAGAAGGGTTTCCCGGGCCTCGCTGTCTGTGGGCCGCTTCACAGCCGCAGCCTTGCGGGCATGCCAGGGCCCGCATGCGAATTGGTTCCTGAAGGTTCCAATGGTCCTACAATTGGACCTCCGCAAGCCGCGCTCGCGAACCAAATGACAGAAACTTGCGCGCCATTACTTGCCCGCCGCGATAGATTCGTTGTTCACTAGCCGCCAAAGAGCGGGACGGGGGATGGCACAAATCAAGACACTCGGCGGCATGACGCAGGAGCGGATCGTCTTCGCCCTGGCGGTTCTGCTGTTCCTGGCGGCGTCGGTAGGCCTCGGCGGCTTTTTCAGCGCCGACAACCTGGTCGCGATCGTGCGCAGCGTCAGCGTGCTCGGCATCCTGGCGGTCGGCATGGCGATCATCATCATCGGCCGCGGCATCGACCTCTCGATGGTCGCGATCATGGCCATGTCGGTGGCATGGTATCTCCAGATGCTGAATGACGGCATGTCCGGCGGTACTGCCCTCGCCCTCGTGCTGGCCGGCGTCATCGCCATCGGCCTCATCAACGGGTTCCTGGTCGCCTATGCCGACGTGCCGGCGATCTTCGCCACGCTCGCCAGCTCGGCCTTCGTCTACGGCTTCGTGCGCTCGCAACTGATCGGGCAGGACGCAACGCCGGTGCCGCCCGACCATTGGGTCGAGCTGCTCGGCCGCTTCCGTTTCCTCGACGTGCCGGTCGAGGTGTTCTTCTTCTCCGCCGTCGCCTTCGCCGCCTTCCTGTTCCTGCGCTTCGCCAAGTGGGGGCGCTACACCTACCTGATGGGCGACAACTTCATGGCGGCGCGCAACATGGGTATTCCGGTCAGGCCGATGATCGTGCTGCGCTACGTGCTGTCGGCGCTGATCGCCTTCGCCGCAGGCATCCTGATCGCGTCCAGCCTGCACAGCATCAACGTGCGGGTGGTAAATTCCAACCTGCTCTACGACGTCATCCTGGTGGTGGTGATCGGCGGCATCGGGCTCAACGGCGGCACCGGCGGCATGCGCAACGTGATCGTCGGCGCGCTGCTCATCGGCATCATGCAGAACGCCATGACCATCATCGACATCTCGAACATCTACCAGAACCTCATCAAATCCACGATCCTGCTGATAGCCATCGTGGTCGACGGCCTGCTCAATCCGCGCGATGAGCAGACGGCGCAGCAGGGCGACATTTAGCGCGCAACAGGAAATCATCAGGAGAGGCAGGAGGCTATGATCATGAAGTGGAAGAGTCTGTTTGTGGCGGTCGCGGCGCTGACGGCGCTGGCGATCTCGACCGGCCAGCCGGCGAAGGCGCAGAGCGGCGACGATCCGGGCCCGGCGGCTTATGCCGAGACGCTCAAGGACAAGCGCATCGTGCTGGTGCCGATGGCGATGGGCTTCGACCTGGCGCAAGGCTGGGCCGCGTACCTCAAGCGCGAGGTCGAAGGCTGGGGCGGCGTGTTCGAGACCCGCGATCCCAACTGGAGTACCGAGGCCGCGGCGCAGGCGCTGACCGAGTTGGTGTCGTCCGATCCGAAGCCGAACGTGCTGATCGTGCACTCGCCCGACCTCAATTCCTTCTCCAAGATCCTCAAGCGGGCGCAGAGCGAAGGTATCTACGTGGTGCTGATCGACAATCCCATGAACTTCCCGGCCGACGCCTTCATCGGCAGCGACTGGGACCGGCTGGGCCAGCTCGAGGCCGAGGCGGCGGTGAAGGGCTGCGGCGAGGGTTCCTCCAAGAAGATCGGCCTGGTGCAGGGCGACGCCGCCAATGCCTCCAGCATCTACCAGTACAACGGCATCATGAAGGTGCTGAAGAAGTATCCCGACTTCAAGGTGGTGGCGGAGCCGTTCTCCAACTGGGATCCGACCACCTCGCGCACCGTGACGGCGACCATGCTGCAGCAGAACCCGGACATCTGCGCCATCATCGACTTCTGGGATGGCGATGCCACCGGCGCGGCAGCCGCGATCCGCGACGCCAAGCTTGACGGCAAGGTGTTCCTGGTCACCACCGGCGGCGGCGAGATGCTCGACTGCAACTACATCAACGACGGGACGTTCGGCGCGGTCGTCATGACCGAGCTGGCGGGCCAGTCGCGCGACATGAACGCGATCGTCAAGTTCCTGCTGCAGAGCGGCCAGCCGGCCGGCACTTCCAAGACCTACATCTACACGCTGGAACGTGCCTGGACCAAGGCGGACCTCCGCCCCGAAACTTGCTGGGACCTGAAGCACCTGCAGGCGGCACAGTAGTCGGGACGCATCTCGCGGGGAGCGGTCGCATGCGCGGCCGCTCCCGGCATTTTCATTGACAGGCGGGCACATGAGTTTCAAGGAACGGGCCCTGCGCCTGCGCTACAACGTGATCCCCGATCATCTGATCGGGGAGATCTTGACCAAGCGCTGGACCGACAACGCCATTCCGTTCCTTGCCCTGGTCATCACGGTGGTCGGGTTCGGCACCGCCATCAACGGTTTCTTCAAGCCGCAATCGCTGACCGATTCCACCCGGCAGCTCGGCGAGTTCTCCATCGTCGTCACCGGCCTCACCATCGTGATGCTGGGCGGCGGCATCGACCTGTCGGTCGGCTCGATCTTCGCGCTCGCCTGCTTCTCGGCGGTCGGCACCTTCTTCATCCTGGAGCAATCGATCTGGATGGCGTTCGCCGCCGCGCTCGCGACCGGGCTGTTGATCGGCGCCATCAACG
>Ga0070674_100001644_pt1 | contig 12050 bp, 5 predicted proteins | sample KBSM33metaG_FD_65344 | JGI IMG/M metagenome (GOLD analysis project Ga0070674, IMG submission 65344) | Miscanthus rhizosphere microbial communities from Kellogg Biological Station, Michigan, USA - KBS M3-3 metaG | ecosystem: Host-associated > Plants > Roots > Rhizosphere > Soil ... | reverse complement strand
GCGAACAGGCGGGTGTTGCCGAGCTTCAGCTGCCCGGTCTGCGCCAAAACGGCGAGCGATGCCGCGTTCAGGTTGCCGACGTTGATGCCGCCGTCGTCGGCCGCCTTGTACTCCTCGTTCGTCCCGACCACGATCTCCGGACGGCCGTCGCCGTCGAGGTCGCCGACCGCCGGGGTGTCGACGATCGCCCCCTGGTTGAGGTCCGCACCGGCAGCCGCGTTGAAAGTCGGCGCGTGGGTCTGCGGGTCGATCGATGAGATCTTGGAGCGGTCGATCACCAATACCGGGAAGCCGGGCACCGGGTCGCCGTTCGAATCCCATGCGTAGACGTGGCGGTCCATCGCTGCGGCGATGATCTCGGGGCGCCCGCCGTTGCCGTCCAGGTCCGCGACCACCGGCGAGCCGATGAACGAGGACTGGGTGCGATAGCGGTGGCCCTGGCGCACGTTGACGTGGGGACTCAGCGGCTGCCCCGAATACGCGTGCTCGGTCTGGCGCTTGAACCGCAGGGACCCGTCGGCGTTCCAGACGTACAGCTTGCCCTTCATGTCCGCGCCGGTGACCTCCGGCGTGCCGTCTCGGTCGAGGTCGCCCACCGCCACGGTGGCCAGGAACGCGCCGTGCGAGGACTCCGCGTCCATGGCGCCGCTCGTGAATCCGTGCCCGCCGGTGTGCAGTGGCAGCGGGTCGCTTCGCACGGGCCAGCCCGGCAGCTCGGAGCCGTCGCGGCGCATCGCGTGGACGTCGCCGTCGGAGGTTCCGAAGATCAGCTCGTTGCGGTTGTCCCCGTCGAGGTCGGCCAGCCGCGGCGAGGACGCCCCGTCGCCCGGGAGCGTCTTCGGGAATCCCGGCAGCAGGTCCTGATCGTGGTGCAGGTAGAGGTTGCGCCGGTCCTCGCCCGTGAGCATCTTGCCGGACTGCTCGCTCGACACCACCACCTTGACGGTGAACCCGAACGGCTCGTTATTGGGCCGATTGTTGAAGTTCGGAGGGCCGGGCGAGGCGTCACGCCCGTTGAACGCGCCCGTGTCCGCGGGGAACCGCGCCTTCAGCGCCGCCGTCGAGATGACGCCCAGGCCGCCACTGAACGCGGTGGTGCGCGGCGTGCCGTCGCACCATGTCGACTGCACGGCCTCGAAGTCGCCCGGCGGGATGTCAGTCGTCAGCCCGTTGTTGGGCTCGGAACCCGGCGCCACGTAGACCTGGCACGTGTATGCGTTCCCGCGCGCGTACACGTCGCCCGAGACCGTGATCTGGCTGTCCGAGGGATCGACCTGCGCGTACCAGCGCGGTGAGGTGATCTCGGCTTCCGGCGGGATGGTGCCCGTGTCGGCCGCCTCGACCGAGCGCACCATGTTCGAGCGCCCGTATCCGTAGAACTCGTCGTAGCCCTTGCGCGCCGGATAGCTGCGCGTTTCCGCGAGCGGGCTCACGACCGGGCGGTTGGCGGCCACCGCGGCCGTCAGGCGGTTGGGATCGGTGCAGCCGGGAGGAGCGAGCGGATAGCACGCTGTCTCGGGCTGCGGCGCGAAGTTGATGTCGTCGGTCTGCGAAACGCCGTCGATGGTCCCGGTGGCCATCAGCTGGCGCACCTCGTTGACGCTCACGACGCAGGGCTGTCCGCCCACCAGCGTGCATCCGGGGTAGGAGGACAGGTCCCCGTGGTCGCGCGCGTTGAGCGCAGCGCTGTAGATCAGCCCGGCGAAGCCGGCGCCGACTCCGGCCGCATTGGAGGAGCAGCTGGAGCTCGGAATGGAGAGCGTGATGTGCGTCGAGAAGTTGGTGCAGCCGTTGAACTGCGTGTAGGTGCGCGGAACCGGCGTGAACGTGTCGTGGTACTTGTTGATCGAGTTGACCACGATCGTGTGGGCGTAGTTGGACGGCCAGTTGTGGTGCTGGGCCGCCTCGTCCGCGGCCGAGGCGATCACCGCCACTCCGCGCGAGTAGGCATAGTCGACCGCCTCGCGGGCGAGGTGCGAGTTGTTCAGCGTCCCGAGCGCTTCCTGAACGACCAGGACGCCGTTGTCGACCGCGTATGTCACCGCCTGGGCGAAGTTGCTCACGTCCGCGACGAACGAGTCGCCCACCCGCAGGGGGATGAAGGTGCAGTTGGGGCAGGATCCGGTCTGGCCGCCGTTGTTCGCCTCCGCGCTCGAGTCCTTCGCCTCTCCCGTGCCGTGGTCGTAGTGGACGTCGTCGTAGGCGTCGTTGTCGTTGTCGAAGAAGTCCCACCCGGCGATGTCGTCGGTGAAGCCGTTCCCGTCCTCGTCGCTTCCGTTCTCGAAGGTGATGATCAGGTCCTGCGGGTCGAGCAGATCGGTGGGCCCGACGGAGTGCGGCGCGTTGGTGGTCACGCGCGAGTCACACAGGTAGTCGCGGACGTTGAAGACGCCGTCGCCGTTCTGGTCGTTGGCATTTGGTCCCTGGCCGTAGGTCGCGCAGTTGACCCCCGGCTCGAGCGCGGCGCCGGCGTGGTTGGGCGTCGGCAGCTCGCCCTTGTTCAGGCGCACCTTGTCGCGCAGCTCCTCCATCGCGCCACGGTCGTCCCATCTGATGCCGGAGTCGAGCACCGAGATCGTCACGTCGGGCCGGCCGACAGTCGTCTGCCAGGCGGTGTCGACCGCCGCGCTCGGATCCACGACGTGTGCGCCGCGGATGCCGAACAGCTCCTTGGGATCGGACGTGTAGAGGCTCCCCGCCTCGGGGGTGGCCGCGAACTTCCAGTCGTTGCTGTCGCCGGAGAGGTCGCCCGGCGTGACGCCGGGACCCAGGCTGTAGTCCGGCCCGCTGCCGTACGGGAAGTCGGCCTGAGCCGGCGCGGCAAGGGCTGCCCCCGCCAGAGCCGCGAGCACGAGAAGAGCGGTCAGCTTCCCCCAGAAAATCAAAGATCCCCCGGCAGCCCGCCTTCCCGCATCGCGGCGATTCCAAACGCGACGGGGGAATACACTCGCCTCGAGATGGCGGTCCAAGCCGAGGGCGCGACGCGGCCGGAAGAGGCAGCCCGCGGGCTGTACGAGCTCGTCGCCGAGGATGCGGTCGAGGCCGAGCGCGAGCGCCGGCTGACACGGCGGGTCGTCGACGCCTTCATCGACGCCGGCTTCTTCAGGCTGTGCGTGCCGCGCTCGATCGGCGGCGGCGAATGCCACCCGGGGACCCTTGCATCCGTGTGCGAGGAGCTCGCGCGCGCCGATGCGGCTGCGGGCTGGTGCGTGGCGGTCACCTCGACCAGCGGGATGCTCGGCGCCTACCTGGAGCCCGCGGCGGCACGCGCCGTCTACGAGCCGGAGCGAAACGTCAGCGGCGGCGTGTTCGCACCCAGGGGCAAGGCCGTGCCCGACGGCGATGAGCTGGTGGTCAGCGGGCGGTGGCCGTTCGCGAGCGGCATCGACCATTGCGACTGGGTCATGGGGGGCTGCCTGGTGATGGACGGCGACGCGCCGCGGCAGCTCGAGGGCGGGCGCCCCGAGATCCGGCTGGTGCTCTTCCCCGCCGCGGACGTGGAGGTGATCGATACCTGGCACGTGTCCGGCCTCCGAGGCACGGGCAGCCACGACATCGCGCTCGACGGCGCCCGCGCGCCGGCAGAGCGCTCCGCGTCCCTGTTCACGGACCACCCGCGCGAGCAGGGGCCGCTCTACACCTTCCCCGCCTTCGGCCTGCTGGCGCTCGCGATCGCGGGGGTCACGCTCGGGATCGGCCGCGCCGCGATCGACGACCTGGTCGACCTCGCAGGGGGGAAGACGCCCACGGCCGGACGCCGCTCGCTGGCCGAGCGAGCCACGACGCAATCGCAGATTGCGCGCGCCGACGCCGCCCTGCGGGCCGCGCGCTCGTATCTGCACGAGGCGATCGGCGAGGCCTGGGAGGAGGCCGTGGCCCGAGGAGAGGTGAGCACCGAGCGCCGGGCCACCGTCCGGATGGCTTCCACCAACTCTGCGACCGCGGCCGCAGCGGCCGTGGACGCCGCCTATGACCTCGGAGGCGGCACCTCGATCTACGAGACCAGCCCTCTCCAGCGCCGCTTTCGCGACATGCACGCGGCGACGCAGCACATGCTGGTCGCGCCGGCCACGTGGGAGCTCACCGGGCGGCTCCTGCTCGGCCTCGAAACCGACACCGCGCAGCTCTGAGGCCGGCGCGCTAGGACGTTCGCGCAGGCGCGGGAGCCTCTCGCGCCGGGACCGTCTCGAAGTCGGTCTCGTGGAATATGTGCGACCCGCCTCGCGCGGTCGACGGCCACCACACCCGGTCGCCGAGCAGCGCAACCGCGGCCGGAACCATGATCGTCCGCACGACGAACGTGTCGAGCAGGATTCCCAGGGCGACCATGAAGCCGATGTTGAAGGCGAACGTCACCGGCAGCGTCATCAGAACCGAGAACGTTCCCGCGAGGATGATGCCGGCGCTCGTGATCACCGGCCCGGTGGCGGTCAGGGCGCGTAGCAACCCGTCCTGTGTTCCGTGCACCCGCGCCTCCTCGCGCACGCGGCTCATCAGGAAGATCGTGTAGTCGACGCCGAGTGACACGAGGAAGATGAAGGCGAACACCGGCAGCGAGCTGTCGATTCCCGGATCGCCGACCACGTAGCGGAAGAACAGGATGGAGATGCCGAGCGTGCCGAAGAACGACGCGATCACGCTCCCGATCAGGACCAGCGGCGCGACGATCGCCTCGAGCAGGATCCCCAGGATCACTCCGATCACAAGCAGGCCGAGAGGCACGATCACCTTCAGGTCGCGGCTGGTCGCGTGGTCGAAGTCGTATTGGACCGGCGTGCCGCCGCCGATCAGCACATCCGCGCCTGGAGCCGCGTTGTCGACCGCCTTCCGGATCCTCGGAACAGCATTGAGCGCGGTCGAGGCGTAGGGGTCGTCACGGAACACCAGCGAGAGCCGCGCCACGTGGCCGTCGCGTGATTCCTGCTGCACGCCGCTGACCGAGGCGACCTCCGGATCTGGGCGCAGGCGCTGGCGCACCGCGGCCACGTCGGCCGGCCGCACGGGCCCGTCCTTTCGCTCGACCATGACGATCGCCGGCGACAGCGTCCCCGCGGGGAACGCCTTGCTCAGCGCGTCGTACCCGTCGACGCTGTCGGTCTGCTGCTTGAAGAAGTTCGTCACGCTGTAGTTCTCCTGGTAGGCGAGGATCCCGAGGGCCCCGCCGACGAAGATCAGGAGCGTGATGGCGAGCGCAGCGCCAGGCCGCTCCAGCACACGTCCGCCGACCCGGCGCCACAGGCCCGGGTGCTCGGCGGCAACGTGGTCGGGGTCGTACTCGACGGTGTGCCGCCGCGGCCAGAAGCCGCGCCTGCCGAACACGCTAAGCATCGCCGGCAGCAGGGTCAGACCCGCGGCAAGAACGCACGTGACACCGATCGCTGCCACGGGCCCCAGCGAGCGGATCGAGCCCGTCTGCGCGAGCAGCAGCACGAGCATCGTCAGCGCGACGGTCAGGCCGCTGGCGAGCATCGCGGGGCCGACGCGGCCGAGCGCGTGCTCCATCGCGGCGTGCTTGTCCTTGTATCGCCGCAGCTCCTCGCGGTAGCGCGACAGCAGCAGCAGGCAGTAGTCCGTCCCAACGCCGAACATCAGGACCACGAGGATGCTGGTGGAGTTGCTGCTAACGGTGGCGCCGGACTTCGCGTACAGGTAGATGAAGCCCTGGGCGATCGCGTAAGCGACGCCGACGACGATCAGCGGCGTCAGCGCGATCAGTGGCGACCGGTAGATCGCCCCGAGCAGGATGAGCACCAGCAGCACGGTCGCGATCAGGAGCTTGGTGTCGACCGAGCCGAACACCTCCTGCGCGTCGGTGTTGAAACCGACGTCGCCGGTCAGCCAGACGTCGAGCCCGCCACCGCTACCGCCGATCGCGTCTCGCAGGTCCTTCCCCCAATCCCCGACCTTGTCGTAGTTGTCGGGCACCGAGAAGGTCGTGTAGGCGAGAGAGCCGTCAGGCGACACGAGCCCCGGCGGCGAGTTCGGCCTGAAGGGAACGATCGGCTTGCCGAGCACCGGCACCACCCGCTGCGCCGTGCGCGCATCCCTCTGGATCCTCGCCTTGTCGGCCGGTGTCAGCCCGCCGGGCCGCCGGTAGACGAGCAGGCCGTCGATGTACTGCCCGCCCGGGAAGCGCTCGTTGAGCAGCTTCACGACCTTGGTGGACTCCGCTCCCTTGGGCAGGAAGCTCTCGGTGCGGTCGTCGGTCTGGTCGGCCAGCTTGCTGCCGAGCGGCGCCAATACGACCACGAGCAGCACCCAGAGGCCGATCACGACCCACTTGGCCCGGCGGCCTGTGACGACGGAGGCGAACCGTCTCATGCCGGGCGCATGCTAGCGAGGGTCAGGGCCTAGGTCCCGACGCGGCCGGCCTCCTGCGCGTTCCTCCTAGGTAATCAGACCTGCTCAGGCACGCGTTCGCCGGCAGGTAATCACATCCTGATGATCATCCAGGCCGCGTAGTGACAGATCGACTACCTCGAGGGATGTTGCGCTTTCGACCCGAGCGACGGCCCATTCGGGCGACGACACCGCGACACCGTAATCCGGCCAGTTCGGATAATCGACGTACCCAAACCCGTGTCGGTCGTATTCAGCCAACACGTGCTCTCGGCCAGCCGCATCGATCCCGTACCCAACGCCCCCATCACGAAGGATATTGGCGACGTGCTCTCCACCAATGGTGAACACGAGAACACCGCCAGGCGAAAGATGCGATTCGAAGAACTGCAGAAAGCCCGGCCACCGATCTTGATCGACGTGAGTGACTACGGAAGCACACCAAATCAAGTCAAACGTTCCAGGCAGATCGATGTTCCTGGGCTCGGGATCTGATTGGACCGCCTCGACTCCGAAGACTCGGCCGCAGAAGTCGACTGCATCCTCGCTCACGTCGGTAACGGTCAACGTAGATCTGGGAAACGCGTTTTGCAGATAGCGCAAAGTGCGGCCATGTCCGCACCCAAAGTCGAGCAGAGAGCGTGGGACGTCGACTTCCGCGGCGTCGAGCGCTCGCCTAATTGCACTGAGGGCCGAAAGGCCATGAGTCATGTATGACCACAAATACCCGTTGAACATGGTGTCATTGGGCGACACCTCACGGTTGATTTGCGAGAGCTTCACTCCATATTCTCGTTCGACTTCCCACTCATACGCTTGGTATTCGCGGATCTCTGCGCGACAGATCGCTCCGACAACCTTGCCGTCCTCTTCGACGGGAAGGCGACCGAGTCCCCGCCACTCGAGCTCCGCGAGGGCATCGTCAATGGAGGCATCGGCGTCAATCGAGGCCCACTCCGCGCATGCGTCACCGACAGTCTTCGGGATATCGGCTTTGTGGAGTAAGCCCCTCGGGGTGCCGTCCGCAGCAATGACTGGTATCGCACTGATGCCATATTGCTCCATGAGTTCGAGCGCGTCTGGCAGTGAATGGTCTTCTGGAAGCGATTGGAGATAGGTAGACATGGCTTCGCGAACGCGCGATTGTGTCTTCTCCATGACCTCCATGACAGGACCCACAACACCTACTTAGCACGATCCTTGTACTTGGTGGGGCCACCATGTCTACTGGGATACGCCAGGCGGGGTTAGCGATTATCACCGCCCCTCAAATGTCGCCTGCCCGGGCCCCTTCTCCATCAGAGTCCGTGCGCCGTTCTGCAGATCCTGGCTCGCCATCACGGGTGCGCCGACCTCCGGCAGTGCGGCGTCCGCGGCCGCGACGCCCTCGTCAGCCGTGAGTGCGATCAAGCGCTTCGTCGCGGCGTGCGCGACCGTCGGACCGGCGGCGAGCCGCTCGACGAACGACCGTGTCTTGCCATGCAGATCGGCGTCCGGCACCACGCGGTTGACGACCCCCCACTCGAGCATGGTCTGAGCCGGGTAGGGCCGGCCGGTCAGCACCGCCTCCGCGGCGCGTCCCGCTCCGGCGCGCGCGACGAGGCGCTGAGTCCCGCCGCCGAACGGCGTGGCCCCGATCACCGCTTCGACCAGCCCGAGCTGGGCGCTCTCGCCCGCCCAGATCATGTCGGCGGTCAGGGCAACTTCGAGCCCCGCGGCAATGCAGAGGCCGTTCACCGCGGCAACCACGGGCACGGGCAGCGCCGCCGCCCTGCGAATCAGCGGCACGAACTCCGACAGCAGCTCCCGCGCCGCAGCCTCGTCGCGGTCGAGGAAGATCTCGACGTTCGCGCCGCCTGAGAAATTGTCGCCTTCGGCACGCACCAGGATCGCGCGCGCATCGCTGCGCTCGGCCTCCTCGGTCGCCGCGCCCAGATCGTCCAACAGCTCGCGCCCGAAGAGGTTGAGCGGCGGGTCTGCGATGACGATCTCCCCCACTTTGCCCTCGAGATTGAAGTGCGCTTTTGCCATACGGCCCCCTTTCGGCTCGACGGTGAAGCCGTCACCCTAGCCGGAGGCAGCAGCGGCGCTGAGACGCGCCGTTCAACCAAAGGAGGAACGAATGGAAGGCCGGAAATGGCGGATCACTCTCGTCTTCGAGACCGACACGGTTAGCTGGCCGGACGCCGCAATGAAGGCGAACGATGTCGGCAACCACGCGAGCGATGCCGACGACCTGACTTTCGTCGATGGGGCGATACAGCCGCTCGACACGTCCGCATGGGCTCCCGTTGTGAAATAGAAACGGAAACGCCGACCACCGGATCGCCCCTCACGGACCACCCGAGCATTGCGTGCGCCGCGAGCCGGAGCGATACTCGCGCCGATGTCGCTACCGACCGGGGTCCTCACCTTCTGCTTTACGGACGTCGAGGGCTCGAGCGAACTTTGGGAACGCCAGCCCGACGCGATGGCCCGCGCTCTGGTTTGGCACGACGGCCTTGTCGCCAGCACGATCGAGGCCCACGGCGGGCATCTGATCATGTCGATGGGAGAGGGTGATTCGACAGTTTCGGTCTTCGCAAACGGTGCCGACGCTGTCGCCGCGGCGGTTTCGCTCCAACGCGCGCTCCTCCGGGACAGCGACAACGAGCTCGGCCTCGCCGTGCGGATCGGGCTCCACACCGGTCCCGCCGAGCAGCGCGACGGAACCTACTTCGGCTCGACTGTGAATCTGGCGGCGCGAGTCCGTGGCCTGGCGGACGGCGGACACATCTTTCTTTCGTCCGCAGCGAACCAGTCACTGGGCGCAGGCCTCCCCGCGGGATGTCTGATCGTGGACCTCGGAGCACACTCGCTGAAAGGATTTGCAGCGCGTGAGGGGATCTACGCGGTCACCGCGGCCGACCTCAAGGCACCGCCGTCGACCGAGTGTCCCTATCAAGGTCTGCGCGCCTATGGCCCCGATGACGGCGATCGGTTCTTCGGTCGCGATCGGACGGTCGCGGAGGCGGTCCAACAGCTGCAATCTCACAGATGGCTCTGCGTGGTTGGCAGCTCGGGAAGCGGAAAGTCCTCGCTCCTGCGCGCCGGTGTCGCCGCAAGGTGGGGCGATGCCTTCGTGCTCACCCCGGGCGCAAGCCCGGCCCCGGTCGCAGAGGTCGATGGCCTGCTCGTGGTGGACCAGTTCGAGGAGCTATGGACGATCTGCGCCGAGCCCGGGCTCCGAGACGCGTTCATCGATTCGCTGCTCGAACACGACGGCCCGGTGGCGGTCGGGATCAGGGCGGACTTCTACGGCAATTGCGGGGATTACCCCGCCCTTGCGGCGAAGGTCTCGGCCCACCAGCTGCTGCTCGGAGCGATGACCGACGACGAGCTGCGCAGTGCCGTGGTCGAGCCGGCGCGGGCATTCGGCCTGCGGGTCGAGCCCGGCCTGGTGGAGTTGCTGATACGGGAGGTGGCGAACCGGCCCGGAGCGTTGCCGCTGCTCTCCCACGCCCTTCTGGCGACATGGGAGCGCCGCGACGGCCGGACCCTGACTCTCGGCGCCTACCGCGCGGCCGGGGGCGTGGGCGCGGCGATCGCCGCGACTGCGGAGAGCGTTTACGCCGAGTTGGACGACTCTCAGCGCAGGGCCGCAAAATCCGTACTCCTGCGTCTGGTCGAGCCCGGAGAGGGTGTCGACGACGCACGCCGCCGAGCGACCGTGGATGAGATCGCCTCGGTCGACACCGGCACACCCGTGATGCCGGTGGTCGATGCCCTTGCGAGCGAGCGGCTTCTGACTCTCGACGACGCAACCGTCGAGCTGGCCCATGAGGCGCTGATCCGCGAATGGCCCCGGCTTCGGGGCTGGATAGACGATGAGCGCGAAGCCCTGGCAATCCGCAGGCATCTGACCGGAGCCGCCGCGGCCTGGGAGCAGCTGGGACGGGATTCCAGCGAGCTCTACAGCGGTCCGCGACTGGCGGCCCTCCTGGATTGGCTGAAGACCAAGCCAACGCTCTCGGCCTCGGAGCGGGACTTTGCGGACGCCAGCAGGGAGGAGTCCGAGCGCGTCGAGCGGGGCAAGGCGCGGAGCGTCCGGCGGCTTCGGACCTTGGTCGTCGCCGTGAGCGTCGCGCTCGTCGCAGCCCTGGCGGCCGGAGCTTTCGCCCTGGTCAAGCAGCAGGACGCAGCGAACTCGCGTGATCGAGCTGACATCGCGCGCGTTGCGGCCGTCTCGCGCAGCGTCGTCGAGCGCCAACCCGACCTCGGGCTCCTGCTCGCAGTGGCCGCGTTCGGGCTCGACGACACCGAGGAGACGAGGGGCGCCTTGCTCGAAGGACTGCAGACCAACCCGTTGCTCTTCGGATTACTCCACGGCGTCGACTCGGGACTGGAGGCGGCGGTGTTTTCTCCCGACGGCGGCAAACTCGTCACCCCGACGACCGACGGGACGGGATCGATCGTCTGGTCCACCACCTCGCGACGTCGACTGGCAGTGCTCGACCATGGGGACGGCATCCTGCAGGACGCAGCGATCAGCCCGAGCGGGCGATGGCTGGCGGTGCCGTCCATCTATGAGAAGCCCAAGTTCGAAAGCAGCCTTCAGGTATGGGACCTCGGCCGTAACAGGCTCGTGCGGCTGATCCACAGTCCGGCCGGGGGACTGAGCAGCGCGTCCTTCAGCTCCGACGGCAATACGCTGATCACGCAGGGCGGACCACGCATCACGGGCCGGTTTGGGACCGAGGTCGTGCTGTGGGACACGCGAACCTGGCGCCCGCGCGGACGTCCGCTCCTGGTCGATCCCGAATACACGGGCGACCGGACAGTCGCCGTCAGTCGCGACGGGAAGCTCCTGGCGGTGCCACGGTCGAGCGGTGGTGTTCGGGTGTGGTCGAGCTCCGCCCGCAAGGTGGTGGCCACCCTGCCCCCCAGCGCAGCTCCGCTGACGGCCCTGGCGTTCGCGCCGGACGCGTCGACGCTGGCCATCGGCGACGGGGGTGGCGGCGTTCGCTTCCTGGATCCGCGGACCGCGAAATCGAAGGCAAAGCCGTTGGCGCTCTCGGAAAGCTCGGCGCTGGCGATCGAATACTCACCCGGAGGGTCGAGGGTTGCCGTCGGCAGGCAGGACGGCCGCACGCAGATCTTCGACCTCCGATCCGGCGAGCAACTGGGACCACCGCTCGCGGCGAACGCATCCGCCATCAACGATGTCTCCTTCAGCGCAGATGGTCGCCTGCTGGCCACCGCGGGCCTCGACCGCACCGGAGCGCTGTGGCGGCTTGACGGGAATCGGGCGATCGGAACCGTCTTCCGCGGCCAGAAGGGAGCGATCACCGAGGCCGCCTACACGCCCGATGGAAAGGTGGTGGTGACGGCCGGAGCGGACGGGTCGGTCGCTGTCAGGGAGCCGGGGACCGGGTCGATCATGCGCCGGTTCCGGCTCGGAGGCGAGGTGCTATCGGCCGCAGTCTCACCCGACGGCTCGACGCTGGCGGCCGGCGGCACCGGCGGGCGCGTTGCGTTGTGGCCGATCGATGACCCCTCCACCAAGCGCGTAAGCGTCGACCTCGGCGGCTCTTGGGCAGAGCAAGTCGCGTTCTCGCCCGACGGCAAGATTCTTGCCGTCGCCGTGGACGGCGACCGCGGAGAGTGGGAGCAGGGGGCCGGTCGCGGGCATGTGAGGTTCATCGACCCCGCGACGGGGGCGGAGACGGCGG
>Ga0070674_100001643_pt1 | contig 12053 bp, 10 predicted proteins | sample KBSM33metaG_FD_65344 | JGI IMG/M metagenome (GOLD analysis project Ga0070674, IMG submission 65344) | Miscanthus rhizosphere microbial communities from Kellogg Biological Station, Michigan, USA - KBS M3-3 metaG | ecosystem: Host-associated > Plants > Roots > Rhizosphere > Soil ... | reverse complement strand
AACGACGGCAAGAACATCATCCCGACGATCGTCTTCCCGGACGGCTCCCACCTCGCGGAGCCGACCAACGAGGAGCTCGCCAACAAGCTCGGCCTCGAGCGGATGGCGATGCAACACGCCTACGACCTGATCATCGTGGGCGGTGGGCCGACGGGCCTCACGACCGCGATCTACGCCGCGCGCGAGAACCTCGAGACGCTGATCATCGACTCCAAGGGCCTCGGTGGTCAGGCGGGTGTGACCGAGCGGCTCGACAACTATCCGGGCTTCCCGGATGGGATCGGCGGCGCGGATCTGGCGGACCGGATCGTCCGCCAGGCCGAGCGCTACGGCGTGGAGATGCTGCAGGCGCTGTCGGTCACCGGGATCGAAGACGCCGGCGCCGAGGAGCTGCGCGTCTTCACCTCCAACGGTGATCACTACGAGGCGCGGGCGATCCTCATCGCGACGGGCTCTTCGTACCGGCGCACGGAGGCCGAGGGCGAGGAGGACCTGATCGGTGCCGGCATCCACTTCTGCGCGACCTGTGACGGGCCGTTCTACAAGGGCTCGAAGCAGCTGATGGTTCTCGGGGGCGGGAACAGCGGGCTCGAGGAGGGGCTGTTCCTCGCGCAGTTCACCGACAAGGTCTCCGTCGTCGAGTACAAGGACAAGCTCGCCGGCAGCCAGGTGCTGCAGGACAAGGTGGAGGCCGACCCGCGCATGGAGGTGCTCCTCGAGCGCAAGGTCGTCGGGTTCGAACCGAAGGATGACGGCAGCGGCAAGGTCGGCACCGTGCGGCTCGAGCACACCGGGACCGGGGAGACCGAGGAGCACCATCCCGACGGCGTGTTCGTCTTCATCGGGCTCGATCCGAACACGGAGTTCCTGAAAGGCGTCGTCGACCTCGACCCGCGTGGCTTCATCACGACCGACGACCGGTTCCAGACGTCGCTGGAGGGCGTGTTCGCCGCCGGCGATGTGCGGGATGGGTCGACCAAGCAGCTCGCGAGCGCGGTCGGCGAAGGCGCCGCGGTCGCGATCCAGATCCGAGGCTTCCTCGAACGTCAGCTCGAGGAAGCCGTGCACCCGGGAGGCTGAGCGTGGACGCCAAGGAGATCTTCGAGCTGATCATCAAGGCCGACGAGCGGGTCAAGTACTCGAACGAGGCGAACATGGAGCAGCGGAAGCAACAGGCGATCGGTCTGCTCACCCAGGCGCGCGACGCCGCGCGCGAAGCGGGGAACGAGCAGCTCGTGCAACAGGCCGAGACCCGCCTGATGGATCTCGGCGCTACGCCGTAGCCCAGTCGCGGAAGGCGTCTAGGAGTGTGGCTCGCTGCGCCGCGCTGACCTGCTCCTCGGTCAGCATGCCGGTGAGCTCGATCGTGCGACGGAACTGGGCGAGCATCATCGTGCAGCCATCGCACCTCGACAGGTGCTCCTCGACCGCCGCCCGCGTGTCGGCGGGCAGGTCGCCCTCGAGGTAGCCGGTGATCAGCTCCAGCACCTCACGGCAGACGACCTGTTGGCTCACGCGCTCACGCTCCTCAGGTGCTCCTCGATCGCGGCGCGCACCTTCGCGCGGGCACGGTGCAGCAGCACCCTCTGATTGGTGTCCGTCAGGTCCAAAGCGTTACGGACCTCATCCGACGTCCAGCCCAGCACGTCGCGCAACCGGATGACCTCGGCCTGCATCGGCGGCAGCGCGTCGATCGCCCGCCCGATCACGGCGAGCGTCTCCCGGGAGGTCACCCGTTCGTCGGGGATGCCCCGCCAATCGGTCGGCAACGTCGACCAGTGACCGGTCGCATCGAACGCGGTCGCGTCCAACGCCGGTTCATCGAGGTCGTCGCCCGCGAGCGCCGCGAACGGCACGCTCCGCGCCTCCCGCTGGCCACGGGTCTTCGCGACGTTCACGAGGATCCGGAAGATCCAGGTTCGGAGTGACGCCCGCCCTTCATAGCCGTTGATGCCCTGCAGGACGCCGAGCCACGTCTCCTGCACGCACTCATCGGCGACTGCGTCGGAGGAGACGAACATCCGGGCGACCCGGCGCATCGAGGGGGTCAGCCGCTCGACGAGCTCCATGAAGGCGGCTTCGTCGCGGGCTCGCAGCCGTTCGACCAAGGCAAGGTCGGCCGCAGAGGCTCGGGGTGGCTGCACGCCGGAAGAGTAGCGGGGCTGCGAGGACTAGCCGGGCCGGACCGCGCCCCACGGCCGGTCGTACCCGTACATCGAATCCACCTGGACCTCGCCGCCCGGCCCGGGGTGCCGTGCATGGACGATCTGGCCACCACCGATGTAGATCGCGACGTGCGGGCTGACGTTGCCGTAATAGATGATGTCGCCCGGCGCCACGGCATCGAGCGGCACCCGCGGGAGCGAGGAGTACTGCGCCGAGGCGGAGTGCGGGATCGAGACGCCGACCTGCGCCCAGGCCCACATGGTGAGGCCCGAGCAGTCGAACGCGTCAGGTCCTGCCGCGCCGAAGACATAGGGAGAGCCGACCTTCGACACGGCGGCGTTGGCGACCGTGCCGCCGTCTCCCGATGCAGGAGGCGGGTTGTAGTCGGGGGGAGGGGGTGGGGTCGGGCTGCTGGGGCTCTGGCTCTCGGCCTGCTGCTGTTGCTGCTGCAGCTGCTGGAGGGCCAGCTGCTGCTCCCGGACCCATTGGTCGTGTGCCGCCGTCGTGTCGCTCAGGATCTGCTGGGCGTCGGCGAGCTGCTGTGCCGCTTGCTGCCGCTGCCCGTCCAGTTGGTCGATGATCGCTTGGCGGTCCGCGACGGCCTGGTCGTATGCCTGCTGGGCCCACGCAGCCTGCTGGGCGGCGGCGTCGGCCTGGCTCGCGAGGTCCGCGTCGGTCTGGCTCATCGCCCCCAGGAACTCGAGGCGATCGGAGAACTCGGTCATCGAGTCCGAGGAGAGCAGGGCGTCGTACTGGGACCCCATGCCCGTGTAGGCGTCGACCGCGCGCTTGGACAGACGAGCCCGAGCGGTGTCGGCCTCCTGCTGGGCCGCGGTGCGCATCGCCTCGGCCTCAGCCACGTGCTGCTGGGCCTGCTGAAGCTTGTAGAGGGCCTCGTTGTACTGCTCGTTCAGCGACGCGAGGCTCTGCTGGATCTGGTCGACCCGCTGCTGGGCGGAGGCGACATCCTGGGCGGTGGTGGCCGCGCGGGACGGCGAGATCGAGGCGACGACCGCGGGGACCACGAGGAGAGCGGCTATCGCGAGCCTCGTGAACCTCGGTCGTGTCCCGATCATCGTCCTCCTTGGACTGCCCGCCGATCGGGCGTTCCTCTTCGGCTCATATCTGGGCCTGGATAGCCTGAAGGCCCGGTCGCCCCAGGCCTTCGTAGGGACCACCGTAGGCACGTCGGTCGAGGGCCGTCAACCGGAATCGAACAGACGTTCGGGTCTGATTTCCCCATCCAAGGGCTTCTTCGAACGCTGAGGGGACGGTCTTGAGCGACCGTCCCCTCAGCTCCCGGGTCGGGACGGCGGGATTTGAACCCGCGACCTCAGCGTCCCGAACGCTGCGCGCTACCAAGCTGCGCTACGTCCCGGGGCTCGCCAGTCTAGCCGCCGGTCTTGGCCGCCGATCGTCGCCGGAGCCGAAGGATCGTGGCCTCCGGACGGCACCAGAAGCGGAACGGGGCGTACTTGCTCGTGCCCAACCCGCGCGAGGTGTGCAGGACCGCCGGACCCATCCGGATCAACCCGTCGACCAGGCGCCGGGGCATCGAGGAGTTCGTGACGAGCGCGCCCACGAACGGCAGGCACACCTGCCCGCCGTGGGTGTGGCCGGCCACCAGCAGGTCGTAGCCGAGCGCGGCGGTCTCCGGCGCCGAGTCAGGCGAGTGCATCACGGCGATGCCGAGCCCGGCGCGCTGCCTCGGCGCCACCCGGAGGTCGTGCCACCGGATGTGGGCGTCGTCGAGGCCGAGCAGCTCGACCCCCAACCCGTCGAGGGCGACCTCCCGTCGGGAGTTGGTCAGGTCGATCCAACCGTCGGCGTCGAGCTGTTCGACGAGCTCGCGCCACCGACCGCCTTGGGCCAGCCGTCGTCGCCGGTCCTTGCGGAAGTACGCGAAGTAGTTGAGCGGCGTCGGCACGAAGTAGTCGTTCGATCCGAGCACGAACCAGGAGGCCAGCCGGCCGCGGTTCGCACGGATCGCCGCCACGGCCGTCTCGACGGCCTCGGGCTCCGCGAGCAGATCGCCCGTCACGACGGTGACGTCGGCCGGCGGCAGCGACGCGAGGAAGCGCGCCTTCCCCGCGTCGCCGTGGACGAAGTGCAGATCGGACAGGTGCAGGACGTCCAGCCGTTCCGGACCGTTCGGTGGGAGGATGGCGAGGTCGTAGCCGCGGAGCCGGTACCAGCGGCGCTCGATGAGCGTGCCGTACGCGACGCACGCGACACCGAGGGCGGCGACGACCAGCAGCGCAACGAGCACGGAGAGGGAGTCTACGGTGGGTGCCTCGCTCAAGGATCAGGTGAAGACACAGACGACCGCGGCGATGAAGGCCGGTGACAAGGTCACGGTCGGCGCGCTCCGCATGCTGTCGGCCGCGATCACGAACCGCGAGAAGGACCTCCGTCACGAGCTCACCGACGACGAGGTCCGTGAGGTCGCCGGCAAGGAGGTCAAGAAGCGAGCCGAGTCGATCGAGGCGTTCGACGCTGCCGGTCGGACCGAGCTCGCGGACAAGGAGCGCGCCGAGCGCGAGGTGCTCGCGCCCTATGCCCCCACCCAGCTCGACGCCGGAGCCGTCGACGCCCTCATCGACGAGGCGTTCGCGACGACCGGGGCGTCCGGGCCCGAAGACATGGGCAAGGTGATGGGCTTCATCATGGGCAAGGCCAAAGGCCAGATCGACGGCGGCGTCGTGCAACGGAAGGTGAAGGAGCGCCTGGGCTAACGCCTCGCGACCACGATCCGCGTGTGGGTGCCGTTCCCGTTGCCGTGCCCGTTGCCATTGCCGTTCCCGCCGCCACCGGGGGAGGGAGTCGGGCTCGGTGCAGGAAGGACCCAGGCGAACAGCGTCGCGCTCGAGCCCTCCACCACATCGGAGCCTGAGCTCGGGTTCACGTCGTAGACGATCCCGTCGAGCTTGCGATCGTTGGTCGTCTTCTCGACGACCGTCGAGAAGACGTGGATCGAGTCGAGCAGCGCCTTGGCCGCGGAGACCGTGAGTCCCTTCACGACGGGCATCGTGTGGTGCGGCGCCACGCCGTTGCTGACCTCGAGCTTGATCTTGGTCGCGCCAGGGATCGCCTGCGAGCCGGCCGCGGGATCCTGACTGATCACCTGCCCCTTGGGCAGGTAGGAGTCCACGATCGTGATCGTGTACTTGAACTTCGCTTGTTTCAGGATCTTGATCGCCTCGAGCTTCTGCAGGCCGATCAACTGGGGCACCCGATCCAGCGGCGGCGGCGGGAACTTGATGGCCGGCTTGCCCTGGAGCACATCGAGCATGAACGCCTTCCAGATCGGCGCCGCGATCGAACCGCCGAACACCGGGTACCCCCAATAGTTGGTCATCGGGTACGGGGCGTGCGGCGATCCGACCCAGACCGCGGTCGTGACCTGGCGCGTGTAGCCGCCGAACCAGAGCTCCTTGTTCGAGTCGGCGGTGCCGGTCTTGCCGCGGATCGGCCACTTGCCCCAGCCGCTGGCGAACACCGACGCGGCCGTGCCGTACGTGACCGGGCCCTCGAGCAGGTCGTTCACGAGGTTCGCGACCGGTGCGCTGATCGTTCGCTCGCAGTCCGGTGTCTGGTCATAGATCACTCGGTTGTTCCGCAGGATCTGGCTCACGGCGAACGGCTTGCAGTGCATGCCCGAGTTGGCGAAGGTCTGGTACCCGGAGGCCTGATCGAGCGGCGTGATGCCCACCGAGCCGGTGCCCAGCGCGCACACCGCCGGCAGGTACGTCGTGATCCCAGCCTCATGTGCCGCGGCGACGACGTTGGCCGGGCCGACATCCTCCGTCAGGCGGGCGAACACCGCGTTCACCGACTCGGCGGTCGCGTCGTACAGGTTGAGCGAGCCGAGGCTGGTGCCCTCCGCGTTCGTGACGTCCCACAGGCTCCCGTCTCGGTTGTAGCAGCCGGCCACCGGCCCCTGCGCGCCGGAGTACGTCGCCGTCGGCGGGATCCCCTGTTCGAAGGCGGCGGCCAGGATGTACGGCTTGAACGAGGAGCCCGGCTGGTGCTGCGTGGTGACCAGGTTGAGCTGGTCGTGGAGGTAGTTGCGACCCGACAGCATCGCGCGGATCGCACCCGTCCTCGTCTCGAGCGAGACGAGCCCGACGTCGGGTTCCGGTTGGTAGCCGGGGTTCGAGGGCGTGCGATCCCACGGCGCGTTGGCGGCCTTCTGCGCGGCCTTCTGCCAGTTGGGCTGCAGCGTCGTGATGATCTTGAGACCGCCCTCCTGCAACGTCTGCTCGCGCGCCTGGGGTGTGTCGCCGAGCACGCGGTACCAGCCGTTGGGATCGTCGATCAGCTGCTGGCGCACGTAGTCGACCAGGAAGGGCGGGGTCGGCAGGTAGTCACCGCCGGCGTTGAGCCCGAGCGGCTGGTCCTTCGCCTTCTGTCCGATCTTCGCGGAGACACCGCCATCCAGCGAGCCGAGGGCGATCATCCGGTTCAGCACGTCGTTGCGTCGGAGGTAGGCGGCGTGATGGTGGGCGAGCGGGTCGTACTTCCCGGGGTCGCGGATGATGCCCGCCAGCAACGCGCTCTCGGCAAGGTTCAGATGGGCGGCCGGCTTGTGGAAGTAGAACCGAGCCGCCGTGCCGATCCCGTACACGTTGTTCGCCAGGAAGACCGCGTTCATGTACAGCTCGAGGATCTGATCCTTGGTGTAGTGCTGTTCGACCCGCTCGGCCAGCGCCAGTTCCTTGAACTTCCTGGAAAGCGTCTGGTCGCTCGGGTCGGTCACGAGGGTGTTCTTGACGAGCTGCTGCGTGATGGTCGATCCGCCCTGCACGATCGCGCCGGCCCGCACGTTCGCGATCGCGGCTCGGATCATCGAGACGACGTTGATCGCACCGTGCTGATAGAACTCCGAGTCCTCCGCCGCCAGCACCGCTTTGATCGCCCAGGGGCTGATCTTGTGCAGAGGCACGACCTCGCGGTTGTCGAGATAGATGTGCGCGAGCACGGTCTTGCCGTCGGAGGCGTAGATGGTCGAGCGCTGCGGCAGGTGCGGGATCTTCGTGAAGTCGGCGCCCGCCGCGTCGAGCCTCGACTGGATCTCCTTGACCCCCATGCCGGCGGCCAGGAACGGCGGTGAGATCAAGACAGCGAGCAGCGCCGAGGATGCGATGAGGACGGCCAACAGCAAGAGGAGGGCGACCGGCTTGAACGCCCAACGGTCGCTGAGTGGGCGGGCGGGAGCCGCATGCGCCGGAGCCGTGTCCGCGGGTGGGGTGTCCGTCTTCATGGCTTTCCTTACCGGGGGATCCCTCGGAGGATACGCCCCGCCTCGGTACGATGGTTCGACCGATGCGACGTTCCTTGTGTTCCCTCGTGTTGTTCTCGTTGTTCCTGGTCGTCGCGGTATACCCCCGCGTGGCCATCGCCCAAGCTCCATCCGGCGATCGGGTCGATGTGATCAAGGTTGAGGGCGCGATCGACAGGCCCCTCCTCGGGTACCTGCAGGACCATCTGGACCAAGCCGTGGCCGACCGTGCGGTGCTCGTGTTGCAGCTGGACAGCGCGGGCACGATCGGTCGGGACGCCGTCGCGCTGGGCCAGCAACTGGTGGATCTGCCGGTGCCGGTGCTCGTGTGGGTGGGAACCGTGCCCGCGCGTGCGAGCGGCGGCGGGATGCTGTTGATGGATGCAGCCTCGCTGGCCTCGGTCGCACCGGGCTCGCAGACCGGGCCGCGCGACCCGATCGACCTGCTGCACCCCGAGGCGCCGCCCGCGAACCTGGACGCCACGATCCAGGGTTGGCTCGACGCGCGCGGCCGCACGGGCGTCGAGCTGTCGCATCAGAACGAGACGATGCCGGCGCAGCAGGCGATCGACTACGGGTTCGCCGATCTCGCGGCCACGTCGGTGATCGACCTGCTGAACCAGGTCGACGGGCGCAGCGTGCGGACCTCGACGGGACCGTGGGTGCTCCGGACGAAGGTCGCGACCACCGACGCCGACGTGCAGCACGGCGTCGGTGTCGATATCCGCTTCATCGAGCCGGGCTTGCTGGTGCGTGGTGCGCACGCGGTGTCGACGCCGACGATGGTGTTCGTGCTCGTGGTGCTCGGGCTCGCGTGCCTCGCGTTCGAGCTCACCCAACCGGGGTTCGGGTTCGCGGGCTTCTCGGGGTTGTTCCTCACCGGGCTCGGTGTCTACGGAGCGACGGTCGCGGTGCCCTCGTGGCCGGGGGCGCTGTTGGTGCTCGCCGGCGTCGGCGCGATGGTGCAGGACGTGCGATGGCGGCGGTTGGGGGTCCTGACGTACGCCGGCTTGGTGGCCTTCGCCGTCGGATCGCTCCTCGTGTACGGAGATGTCGCCGACCCGATCCGGATCTCGCCGTGGCTGATCGGCGGAGCGACCGTCGCCAGCTGGCTCTACTACGGGTTCGCGCTGACCGTGGCCGTGCAGTCGCGCGACCGGATCATCGCCACGCAGCGCGGGTTGATCGGTCTCGTCGGCGAGGCGCGAGGACGACTCGCGCCGGATGGCCCCGTGCATGTCAAGGGCGCGCTCTGGCGAGGCCGCAGCCTCGGTGATCCGATCGCGCCCGGCACCAAGGTACGGGTCCGCGGGGTCGACGGATTGATCTTGAAGGTCGAGCCCGAGCCGGAGCCCGTCGGGGCCGAGTAGCTCCCGGCGGCGGCGCCGGTCGTGGCAGGATGGCGCGATGGATGAGGAAGCGATCGCCAGCCGGTCCTTCGAGCTCGGGATCGAGCTGCCGCCACCGCCCGCGGCGATCGCCGCCTACGTACCGTGCGTGGTGCACGGCGGCCTCGCGTTCGTCGCGGGTCAGATCCCGATGGTCGCCGGGTCGGTCATGCACCCCGGGCACCTCGGCGACCGCGTGACGATCGATGACGGCGTCGAGGGCGCGGCGCAGGCCGCGCTCCAGGCGCTGTCGGCCCTGCGCGACGCCGTGCACGGATTCGAGCGTGTGGAGCGGTTGCTCCAGGTCACCGTGTTCGTCGCGTCGACGCCGGACTTCGTCGACCATCCGAAGGTCGCGAACGGCGCGAGCGAGCTGCTCGTGCAGCTGCTCGGCGACGAGGGGAAGCATGCGCGCGCCGCGGTCGGCGTCGCGTCGCTGCCGCTCGGCGCCTCCGTCGAGCTCACGCTGACCGCCGCCGTTACGCTGTAGCGTCGTCGCGTGGGAACCGCAGGTCGCCCACCCGTCGTGTGACGCCGGCCGCGTCGAGGTACTCCGCGAGTGGCACCGCGTACTTCCGGCTCGTGCCGAGCGCCTCGCGCAGCGCGCTCACCGTCAGGCCCTCGCCCGCGTGCTCACGTGCGACGGTCGTCGCTCGCTCCACGACCGCCGGCGTCAGCACGAGGTCGGGCGAGATCCGTACGACGATGCCCGCGCGACCGGCCGCGTCGATGAGCGCCGGGTCGAACCCGGTGCGGACCAGCTCCTTGACCGTCGGCGGCGTCGCCTCCTGGTCTCCTGCGATCGCGGCGCGCAGCCGTTCGAGCTCCGCATCGTGCTCAGCCAGCTCCACCTGGTGGCCGGGGAGGCGAACGATCGTCGCGGTCCGCACCACGACGCCCGCGTCATCGAGCCGGGCGAGGATCGCGTCGGGCAGGCTCGGGTCGTTGGGCCCGCCGGCTGAGCGGATCGTCGAGGCGACCAGCGCCCGAACCTCGGCGAGGGGGACGCCCTCGGCGAGCGGCTGCGCCGAATGAGCTCGTTCGAGCTGTGTGCCGACGGCGTCGGCGACCGCATCGAGGAGAGCGGTCGACATCTGCCACGCGTCGGGCGACGGAAGGGTCATGCCGACCTGCACCGCGAGCTCGCCGGTCCGGATCGCGCCGGCTTCCTCGACACAGAGGTCGGCGATCGCGGCGCGGTCGCGGGCGGCCGCGCGCCGTGCGAGATATGCCACGTGCTCAGGCGTTGCGGCGCGCGGCGGTGCGGGGTCGAGGATCGTGCCGCCACCGACCACGCTGCGGCGCCCTGCCTCCCACAGGACGAACCGATCGAGCACGTCGAGCACGAGCGCATCGTCGGTTCGGATGCGCACGAGCATCGATCCGTCGGGTCGTCGCTCGAGCAGCCGCAGCCGGGCCGTTGCCTCGGCGGACCCGGCATGGAAGAGGAACGCGCCGCGCTCGGGGAAGCGGTCGAGGCCGCGCACCGGCCGGACGATCGCGTCCGCGACGCTCGTCGCGCGGAACGCCTGCGGCTCGCACACGACCGTCCCCCGGCGTACCGGCGCCCGGTCGATGCCGGTCAGGTTCGCCGCCACGCGCGACACGTGACACGCCTCCTCGCGGGCGAGCTTGTGCGTCTGCAACGAGCGCACCCGGGTTCGGACACCGCCGGGCTCGAGCGCTACCTCCTGATCGACCCGCAGGCAGCTGCCGGTCAGCGTGCCGGTCACCACCGTGCCCGCGCCGGTGATCGAAAAGACGCGGTCGACGAAGAGCCTCGAACGCGCGTCCGCGGGGGCCGGCGCGTCGAGGACCATCCGATCCAGCGCGGCCACCAGCGCATCGAGCCCGGCGCCGGAGCGTGCACTGACCGGCACGATCGGGGCGGCCGCGAGCACCGAGTCGGCGACGCGCTCGCGGACCTCGGCCGTCGCGAGCTCCCGGGTGTCCGCGTCGACGAGGTCGGTCTTCGTCAGCGCGATCACACCGCCGGCGATGCCGAGCACGTCCAGGATCTGCAGGTGCTCCTCGGATTGCGGCTTCCACCCTTCGTCGGCGGCCACGACGAACAACACCAGCCGGACGGGCCCGACGCCGGCGAGCATGTTGCGGATGAACCGCTCGTGACCTGGAACATCCACGAAGCCGACCTCCCGGCCGCTCGGCAGCGTGGTCCAGGCGTACCCGAGGTCGATCGTGAGGCCGCGCCGCCTCTCTTCCTCGAACCGGTCGGGTTCGATGCCGGTGAGCGCGACGATCAGCGCAGACTTCCCGTGGTCGACGTGGCCGGCGGTCGCGATGACCCCGAGGCTGCCGGTCATCGCTCAGTCCTCGTCGTCGAGGTCGTCGCCCTCCAGGGCGTAGAGGACCGCGCGAGCGACGTGCGGCACCTGCTGATCGGTGATCGTGCGCGCATCGAGCAGGACGTGGTCGTCGTTCGTGCGGCAGAACACCGCAGGCGACCCCGTCCGCAGCCGCGCCGTGAAGGCCACGGGGTCGGGGCAGCGGACCCGCACGCCCCACGACGCCAGGGACTGTCCCGGGACCGACCCGCCGCCGACGACCGACTCGCAGCGGACCACGTGCGCACCCTCGAGGTCGCCGCCGATCGCCTCGGACAGCGTGCGTGCGCGCTTTGCGAGCGTGTCGAGGTTCTCGTGGAGCATCCGGTGCACGGGGATCTCGTCGTGTGCGCCGGTCGCGTACAGCGCCAGCGTGGCCTCCATCGCCGCCGCCTGCAGCTTGTCGACGCGCACCGCGCGCGCGAGCGGGTGCGTGCGGAGCTTCGCGATCAGGTCGGCCCGTCCGGCGATACAGCCCGCCTGCGGGCCCCCGAGCAGCTTGTCGCCGCTGAACGTCACGAGGTCGGCGCCCTCGGCGAGCGCCTGGCGCGCCGACGGTTCCTCGCCGGGGACGCCGCGCTCGGGGTCGAGCAGACCGCTGCCGACGTCATAGAGGAGTGGCACCTGGGCCTTCCGAGCGATCTCGGCGAGCTGGGTCGTCGTGGCGGCGGCCGTGAACCCGACGACCCGGTAGTTCGACGGGTGCACCTGCAGGATCGCTGCGGTCGCGGCATCGAGCGCGTTTCGGAAGTCGGCGGGCCGCGTGCGGTTGGTCGTGCCGACCTCGACGAGCCGCGCACCCGCCTGGGCGATCACGTCCGGCACGCGGAAGCCGCCGCCGATCTCGACCAGCTGCCCGCGCGAGACCACGAC
>Ga0070674_100001636_pt1 | contig 12063 bp, 8 predicted proteins | sample KBSM33metaG_FD_65344 | JGI IMG/M metagenome (GOLD analysis project Ga0070674, IMG submission 65344) | Miscanthus rhizosphere microbial communities from Kellogg Biological Station, Michigan, USA - KBS M3-3 metaG | ecosystem: Host-associated > Plants > Roots > Rhizosphere > Soil ... | reverse complement strand
TATCCGCACCAGTTTTCCGGCGGTATGCGCCAGCGTGTCCTGATCGCGATGGCGATTGCGTGCCGTCCTAAGCTGCTGATCGCGGACGAGCCGACGACTGCACTCGACGTGACCGTGCAGGCGCAGATCGTTGAGCTTCTCGCGGGTCTGCGCGAAAGGCTGAGCCTCGCGCTGCTTTTCATCACGCACAATCTAGACCTGATGTCGCAGGTGTGCGGCCGCGCGGTCGTACTCTATGGCGGCATGCTGATGGAGGAGGCCCCTGTCGCCGCTTTGTTTGCTTCCCCGCGCCAGCCTTACACGCGCGCGCTCCTCGCCTGCGTGCCGAGGCTCTCGGACGCGCCGGGCGCGGTCAACTCGATTGAAGGCTCGCCGCCTGTCGCGGGCCGGCTCGGGCCCGGCTGTCCCTTCGTGCCGCGCTGTACGCTTCAGATTGAGCAATGCGTCGAGCGCCCGCCCGAGCGCGTGAATGCGTCGCGCCGCGTCGCGTGCTGGAGGGCCGAGGCATGACGGCCCTGCTCGAGCTCGACGGCGTCGGCAAGACCTATGAGCTGGAACGCCGCCTCCTGCCGCGCATCTTCGGCGCCAGCAGGCCGCTCGAGGCGGTGAAGAACGTGAGTCTGCGGGTCGAACGCGGCGGTGTGCTCGGCCTTGTTGGAGAGAGTGGCTGCGGAAAGTCGACGCTCGCGCAGATCATCATGCGGCTGGAACGCCAGACCAGTGGCACGATCTGCTTCGACGGCACGGATATCACGGCGCTGGAAGGGCGCGCCTTGCAGCCGTTTCGCCGCCGTTTCCAGATGGTCTTCCAGGACTCAACGGCGTCGATCAACCCGCGCAAGACGGTTCTGCGCACGCTCGGCGAAAGCCTGATGCTGGCCGGCGTGCCCAAGGCAGATGCCGGCCGTTCCACGGCCGAACTGCTGGAGCAGGTCGGGCTCGATCGCAGTTTCGCCCAACGCTATCCGCATCAGCTCTCCGGCGGACAGCGCCAGCGCGTTGCGATTGCTCGGGCGCTTGCAATGAAGCCGGAATTGCTGGTCGCGGATGAACCGGTCTCATCGCTCGACGTGTCGCTTCAGGCCCAGATCCTTCGGCTGCTGATCGAGCTGCGCAAGAGACTCGGTCTCACCATGATTTTCATCAGCCACGATCTCGCGCTGGTACACCATCTCTGCAGTGACGTCGCCGTCATGCAGGCCGGCAGCATCGTGGAGCAGGGTATGCCCGCGGATGTGTTGCGCCATCCGAAGCATGAATACACGCGCAAGCTTCTGGCCGCAGTTCCCAAGGGGCCGGCCGAACGCGCCGCGTGACTACAGCCCGAGTGCGCCGGGGTTCATGATCCGGTCGGGATCGTATTTATGCTTCAGTGCTGGCCATGCAGCCTGAGCTTTCTTCGGCGCGCCGGGACGCGCCGCGTAGGTTCGGCCAATCTGGAAATGGCCAGCGTTCGCCGAATCCATCGTCTTGATGAACTCTCCGCGCAGCTGGGAGGCGAGCGCGCGGCCCGTTTCATTCGCGGGCGAAGCGCCGAATTGCCTCACCTGATCGGGCTGCGCCATCGCGCGCGTGTAGCTGCTGAGGGCGTCCGGCCAGTAAAGCTGTGGCTCGATGGTGATACGCGGCCCGAGCAGGGCGATGAGGAAGCCGGCGCGCATGCGATGCGGCTTTCGTTCCTCGGTGCTCGCGGCCAGAACAGCCTGCAGTGCCGCGAGTAGCGAAGGCGCGGCCGGCGGCGCGACCAGCCCATGCGAGGGAAGCCAGCGCTCGCCAAGCGGCGTGACCAGCGCCTTGATCGGGCGAAATGGCTTGGCGCGCGTCACGCGCGGGATGACATCCGGGATTGCCTCGCCGTCAAACGACGCGATGCGCCGGGCGGCCTCGGCGCGTATCTCCTCTGTCTGTACTTCAGACCCGTCGACAGAGATATGCAGCGACCAGGGGACCTCACTAAGGTGCGCCTTGCCGGCGCGTGCGGTACGCAGCAAGCCGCCGAGCCGGTCCGTCCAGCTTCCTTTCGCGCCAAGGAGGTCGCCCGCAAGGACGGCAGCCTCCAGCACGGTAAACCCCGTCGCCGCGAGATTTTGGTGCACGCCTTCGTCGAACGCGAACAGCTCGCCGAGGCCCGGCAAACCGGCCAGCGCCGCCATCGCACGGATCGTGGCGTCACCATCGCGAAACGAGAATGAGGCAAACAGTGTCGTCTGAGGGCGGGGTATCACGTTCAGCGTCACGGCGGTTTTGATTCCAAAGGCGCCGCAATCGCCGGCGAGCGGCTGTGGCGCGAGTACCGCGTCATGGCGATCCGCCTGCGTCAGGTGGCGGCGCTCTCCGCGCCCGTCGATCAACGTGACCGCCGCGATGCTGTTCTGGCCAACCGGGCCGTGGCCGGCGGCACCGAAGAAGCCGCCATCCTGCGCAGCAGTCGCGCCGATCTGGGCGCCGATCCCGGAGATGGGACCGAAGCTTGGCGCGCGTAGCCCCTGTGCCTTCAGGGCGTCGTCGAGCGCGGCCCATGTGACACCGGCCCCGGCCGTCACCGTTCCGCGCTCGGAATCAATCGCGAGGCCGCCGACATTCTTCATGTCGACCACCGCGCTGCATTCTGACTGCGGCGCGTACGCCGCCGTGTAGGACCAGCCACCTCCACGTGGATGAAGTGCTACGCCTTCGGCCCGGGCAGCCCGAACGACCGCGGCCACCTCGTCCTCGGCGCGAGGCCGCAGGACACAGGCCGGCAGACATCCAGCCTCGAATGCGATGTCGCTCGCGGACAGTAGCCTGGTCTCTTCGTCGTCGCTTACGCGATCTGGCGGCAGCACGTCACGAAACAGTTTCTCGACCTCCACGCTCAGATCTCCCCGGCTTCGACGCGCCAGCAGCGGACTTCGCGCGCGTCCGGCAGCGTTGCCAGATGCTGCGGCGTGTCGCGACAGCGTTCCACTTGCGATGGGCAGCGGCCGAAGAGGTAGCAGCCCTTGGGAAGGTCGATCGGACTTGGGATTTCGCCCTTGAGACTCATCCGCTCCTTACGCTCAACACGGCGGTGACTGAGGTCAGGGAAAAGATGCGACGATAGCAGCGCCTTTGAATAAGGATGGCGCGGCGCGCCGAGAACCTGTTCCTTGGTGCCGATCTCGACCACCTGACCGAGATACATCACGGCCACCTGGTGGCAGATGTACCGCACGGTCGTGAGATCGTGCGAGATGAAGAGATATGCAAGGCCGAGCCGCTTCGAGAGGTCCATCAGCAGACGGATGATCTCAGCGGTCGTCTCCGGGGTTAGCGCAGAGGTCGGCTCATCGAGCACGATGAAATCCGGACCGGTCGCGATCGCGCGCGCGATTGCGATACGCTGCTGGCGTCCGGCGCTGAGCTGGCGCGGAGAGGCGTTCCTGATCGACGGCTCCAGTCCGACGAGGGTCAGCAATTCGTCGATGCGAGCCGCTTTCTCTGCGCCACGCAAGCCGGTGTGCAGATCGAGCATTTCGCCGATGATATCCGCGACGCTCCAGCGCGGGTTCATCGAGTCGAATGGATCCTGAAACACGATCTGCAGCTTCGTCCGCAGGCGGCGCAGTTCGTCATCCGAAACAGAGTGCAACGGTGTTTCGCCGAAGAAGATTTCACCCCCCGTCGGTGCCTCGAGCCGCAAGAGGCAGCGGCCGACCGTTGTCTTGCCTGAACCGCTTTCACCGACAAGACCGAGGCACTCGCGCGCGCGGATGTTGAACGACGCCTGGTCCACGGCGTGCACCTTCGACTTGGAGCCGCGGATATCGAAGTCCTTCGACAGATCGCGCACCGAGATCAATGGCTTGCCGGCAGGCACATCGACCGAGCGTGCCATCGGCGCCGCAGGGTCGTTGCCCTGGGCGGCGCGTTGCAGCGAAAGGACCTTTCTTGAGTATTCGTTCTGCGGCGCCTCGAAGAACTCGCGCACTGGCGCTGACTCCACAATTGTTCCATCGGCCATGACGACCACGCGATCGCAGTAGTTCGCCACAATTCCGAGATTTTGCGTCACGAGCAGGACAGCGGAGCCGGTTGCCTGCGTGGCCTCCCACATCTGGTCAAGGAATTGCGCCTGGATGGTTACGTCGAGGCCCGAGGTCGGCTCGTCTGCTATCAGCAGGCGCGGGTGCGAGGAGAGTGCCATCGCGATCAGCACGCGCTGGGTCATCCCCGTCGAGAGCTCATGCGGATACGCATGAACGCGCCGTTCCGGGTCATTGATGCCGACCATGCGCAACATCATGATCGCATGGTTCCACGCTTCGTTCGCCCCGACCTTGTTGTGAGATCGGTAGACATTGGAAATCTGCGTTCCGACATTCAGCATTGGGTGCAATGACGTGCGCGGGTTCTGTACGATCAGGCCGACATCTTTGCCACGCACGTCGCGCAATTCAGGTTCGTCGAGTGTCAGAAGGTCGCGACCGAGGAAAGATACGGAGCCAGAGACAATCCAGCCGGGCGGCTTCACGAGGCCCATGAGAGCAACGGACGCCGTCGACTTACCGCAACCTGGCTGGCCCATCAGGCCGACGAATTCGCCAGCGCGAATGTCGAGCGAGAAATCCTTGACGACGGTCGCCTCGCCGCCTTCGCGTGGAAATGCGACGTTCAGTCCGCGTGCACTGAGGATGACCTCGCCAGCCATGATGCTAGCGGAACCATTCTTCGAACGCGCGCGCGATGGCTGCGTAGCCGAACACCGTGATGGTCATCGCGATGCCGGGAAACACCGAGGTCCACCATTCGCCAAGGATGAGTTGCGATGCGCCGTGCGAGATCATGAGCCCCCATTCAGGCGTTGGCGGTCGCACGCCCGCGCCGACGAAGCTCAAGCCTGCGGTGAGAATGATCGCGAAGCCGATGGTAACCGAGGTTTGTACGAGTGCCGGAACCATCGAGTTAGGCAGGATGTGCTTGAGAGCGATCATGAAGGGGCGGTTGCCGGCCGCGCGTGCCGCCTCGACGTAGCCGCGCGCGGACTGGCTCATCACCTCGGCGCGCGTGAGCCGCACAAAGATCGGAGTATAGACGAGCGCGAGTGCGATGACGATGTTGCTGACGGAGCGGCCAGAGAGCGTCACCAGCAGCATCGCTGTGATGAACACTGGGAACGCCTGCAGCACGTCGGACACGCGCATTACGATCTCGGTAGCCCAGTTGCGGTAGAAGCCGGCGATGAGGCCGAGGATCGTGCCGAGCGCGAGTGAGAGCAGCGCTCCCGCGAGCGCGATGGTGATGTCGGTGCGCGGCGCGGCAATCACTCGGGAGAAGACATCGAGCCCGGATTGATCGGTGCCGAGCCAGTGCGGCGGGGTCTCGTTCGTACCGCGTATCATGCCGACCAGTAGGCCCGGCCACTCGGAAAGTGCGGGCGGCGGTTCCGCGATCTCCGAAGTTGCGGCCGTCGGATCGTAGGGCGCGATATGGGGACCAAAGGCGGCAAGGAAGAGTGACAGCGCGACGATGATGCTGCCGATCAGGAACAAGGGGTCCTTGCGCAACCGTTCTCGGAATCTGAATCGGCTATCGGTATGCAGCAGCGCGACGTCAATGTGCTGATCGATCTCTTCGGGGACTGTCGCGGTGTCGTTCGCCATCGCGTTAGTACCGGATGCGCGGGTCGAGATACGCGTGCACAATGTCGAGCAGTAGATAGATCATCAACGATACGAATGCCACGACCAGCACCACGCCCTGTATTGCCGGATAGTCAAACGCGAGGATCGAGCGCACGGCGTATTGGCCGATACCGCCCATTGTGAACACCACCTCGATGGTGACAGCTGCAGATAACAGCACGCTGTAGAAGATTCCGACAAGTGTGATCGCCGGCGTGAGTGCAGCACGCAACGCATACCGCGCGACCTGCGCCTCAGGTAGGCCGGACGCGCGGGCATAGAGAATGTAGTCGGACTGGAGCGCGCGAAGCGTGTTGGTGCGCACCATTTTCACGATGGCGCCGGACACCACGTAGACGAGCGTCAACACCGGCAGCATCAAGTGATGCAGAGCGGACAGAAATGCATCGAAGCGGCCCTGCAGCAGCGTGTCGATGGTCATAAAGCCAGTGATCACCTGCGGCGACGTGAGCAGCGGGTCAATCCGGCCCATCGGCGGTGGCGCGACGTTGAGCAGGAAATAGAAAACGAACACGAAGAGCAGTCCCCACCAGAAGTCCGGCTGCGCGCCTGCGAACATGCCCCAGATTAATGTGATGCGGTCCGCGATCCCGCCGGGCTTGCGTGCGCTCGCGAGGCCGAGCGGCAGCGCGATGAGAAACGCGAGCAGCAGCGAGTAGGTAACAATCTCCAGCGTGACCGGCAACACGTCGCGTATTTCGGTCAACACCGGCGTATTCGTGACCCACGAGACGCCAAGATTTCCCTGCAGCAAGCCCTTTTGGCCGGAGTTGGAAAACACGCCGAGGAAGTTTGCCAATTGCTGCCACAGCGGCTGGTCGACGCCGAGCGCGCGTGCAGACTGTTCGTAGGCGTCCTTGCTGGCGTTCATCCCGACAAGGCGTGCGACCGGGTCTGCCGGCAGCATGCGGATCATGAAAAACACGACTAGCGCAACGCCGATCAGTTGCAGGAACGCGATTCCAAGGCGCTTGAGGACGAAGCGGCCGATCATGCTATTCGTGCAGGTGACGCCAGATCAGGTTCTGGTGCGGGTAGAGCACGAGCCCCTTCAGCCTGTTCTGCATAGCGAACTGCAGCTTGTTCTCGACGACCGGCACGAAAGGCAGTTTGTCCATCAGGATTTCCTGTGCCTCGGCGAGGAACTCATTGCGCTTGGCCGTATCCGGCTCGATCTGCGCCTTGGTGAACAGCTCGTCGAGCTTAGCGTCCGAGAAGTTCGTCATGTTGTTCACGCCGCGCGGCGGCGTCACGAAATAGAGCTGCATCGCGTAGGCCGGGTCCACGCCGACCGGCTTCGATTGGTCATAGAGCGAGAACGGCAGGTCCTTCTTCACGAGCTGGCGATCCGCGAGCTGCGTTGCCGGCTGTGGATCGAGCTGCACCGGAATGCCGAGCGCCTTGAGTCGCGTCTGAATCAGCGTCGCAGTCGGGCCGAGGTTGGTTTCGCGCTCTGACACATACGACAGCTTGAAAGAGTCCGCGAACGCCTCAAGGCCCTTGCCGTCGGGGTAGCCAGCTTCGGCGAGTAGCTGCTTCGCCTTGTTGGGATCGTAGCCATATTGAGACTTCGTCTTGACGTAGCCCGGATAAGCGGACGGCACGAGACCTTCCCACTGCTTCGCTTCGCCAAAGTAGCTCGTCTTGATGACGTCCTGATACGGGATCGCATATGCGATCGCCTTGCGCATCGCCGGATTGTCGAAAGGCTTGCTCTTGAAGTTCAGCAGCACGAACATCGTGGCGTTGAGATAGCCGCCGCCGATCGTGATGTTCGGTACCTTGCGTAAGCTTTCGATCTCGCGCGGCGTAAGGCTCTCGACGATGCTCGCCTGGCCGGTGCGCAGGATCGCGAGACGGTTCGCGCTCTGCGGGACCTTGCGATAGATCACGCGATCGAAGTACGGCTTGCCGCGATAGTAGTTCGGATTGGCCTTCGCGACGAACTCCTCGTCCTTCTTCCAGCTCTCCAGACAATACGGACCGAAGCTCGGTGCGTTGACGTTGTTGGTGTAGTCGTGGCTCCAGGGGTCCTCGGCGGTCGCGTGCGCCTTCATCTCCTTGGAGTCGTAGGTGAGCGCGCCGAAAATCGTCAGCACCGGCAGCATCAGCTTGTTCGGGGCGGATTGTCGGATCTGCACTGTATAGTCGTCCACCTTCTTCACCTCGTTTCCGAGCTTGCGCTTTTCGATCGCTTCCGGAGTCTTGGCGAATAGCGCGGGGGTGAAGTTCGCGACCGACGCGACGGACGCGAGGAAGTATCCAATCGGCGCCTTGCCGGTGAGCGACTTCGCGCGCGCGTAGGTGTAGAGCACGTCGTCGGCGGTGAACGTGTTGCCGGCGCAGCTCTTCACACCCTGGCGCAGCTTGAAGGTCCACGTCAGCGTCGCCTGATCGAAAGACCAGGATTCCGCGAGTGCACCCTCGAACTTGCTGAAGTCGAGAAGCTGCGTACCGTCCTCGATCCTGCCGGCGGCGTAATCGACAAGCGGCTCGATCAGATTGTGGAAGCCGGTCTGCGAGGCCGGATGGTTTCCGGACGGTCCGTCGTAGTCGAGGCTCGCGGGCACGCTTTCCCCGAGCACGAGAAGTGTTTTCTGTGCGGCGGCGGGCCCGGAAGCGGCAATCGAAAGAGCCGCGAGCAGAGGAGCAAAGCCGAGTTTCGCGGTGAGTGCGGCGCGTGTGCGCATGAGCCCTCTCAATCTGTGACGTCAGTTTTGCATACAATCTTGCGCTTATTGCACCAAGCAGCCGCGACTAAGTCAATGATAATCACGATTTGCTCCCGTCATTCGTGGACGGGTGCATACATTTCGACTGCGTCCTCAGCTTTCCCCGGATGCAATCCACTCCTCGAGTTGGCGTCGCTGGATTTTGCCCGTCGTGGAGCGCGCGATGCGCTCGGGCGAAACGACTCGGATTTCCTTGGGCTGCTTGAAGCCGGCGAGTGCAGCGCGGCATCGCCTCGCGAGTTCGCCGACGTCCGGGATCGCCCCCCTGGCGACCACGAGTGCGATGGGCACCTCGCCCCAACGGGCATCCTTGCGCCGCACAACGACCGCATCGGCGACGCGCGGATCGCCGAGTAGGACGCGTTCGATCTCAGCGGGGTAGATGTTCTCGCCGCCCGACTTGATGAGATATTTCCGCCGATCGACATAGTCGTAGCACCCATCCGGGCGGCGGCAGAACATGTCGCCCATATGAAACCACCCGTCCCGGAAATCTTCTGCTGTCGCCGCGTCGTCACGCCAGTAGCCGCTAAAGAGCGTCGGCCCGCGCATCGCGAGTTCGCCGACGTCGCCGTCGGGGACGTCGTTGTCATCCGCGTCGACAAGACGGATTTCGCTCGCTGGGCTTGGAGCTTTCGCGAGATTATCGGGAATGACGCCCGGCGCGATCCGATTGCCGGACAGCGGCGCCGTCCCGGTCTCCGTAGCACCGAATGTGTTGCAATAGCAGGCGTCAAGCAGTTTGGTGACGCGCGCGATCTCGTGCGGCGCGACGAGGTCCGGCATCACGCCGCAGTTACCGACACCTTTCGGCAGCGCGTCGTTCCTCTCCAGCGCGGCGATTAGTGCACCGACAACGCCAGGCATAATCGATAACCAGCCGAACGTTTCGCGCGTGACGATCTCGGCGATACGGATCGGATCGAAACCGTCCTGTATGATCACCCGGCCGCCGGTGAGCAGGGCACACAGCGCGGGCTCTGTGCCGCCCATATGATAGAGCGGTGGCCAGCACAGGATCGTATCGGCGCTGCGGATGCCGAGGTCGAGCGGCATGACAAACGATCGCGCGATCTCGGCGCGATGACTGAGCACCGCGCCTTTGGGCAGTCCGGTTGTCCCGCTCGTGTAGAGGATGAACAGCGGGTCCTCCGGATCGATGTCCGCTTCGACTGCATGATCCGGCGCGGCGTTGAGAGCGCGCTCCCATTCGGGACCGAACGCGATTGCTGGAATCGTGCCGATAGAGATGCGCGATAGCAATCGGGCGTGACGTTCCGAGACCGCGATCAGTGACGGCGCAGCGAGATCGATGCAGTGCTGAAGCTCTTGCGGGCTCAGCCTCCAGTTCTGACACGCGAGGATGGCGCCAACTTTCGCGCAGGCGAGCTCCAGCACAAGGTATTCAATTCGGTTTTCCGACAGGACGGCGACGCGGTGGCCGTGCCTCACGCCAAGGCGCATCATCGCATGCGCGGCGCGATTCACGGCGTTGTCGAGCGCCGCATAGCTGAGGCGTTTAGCGTCGTCTTCAATCGCCACGCGCTCGGGAAACAGCCGCGTTTGCGCAGCGAACAGGCTACCGATCGTGCTCGACGCTGCGCGGCGGACGAGGGCGCTGGCGGCGCTCATCTAGTTCCAGGGGATGGCATCGAGCCGGCTCATTACATCCTTGAGCGAGACGACATCGCCATACTTCGCATTGATGTCGAACAGGTTCGCTTCATGCGGGCCATCGTGGCGGTCGCCCACGCATTCGCGCGGCACGATGGGGCGAAAACCATTCTGCATCGCATCGACCGCGGTCGCGCGGACGCAGCCGCTCGTCGAGCATCCCGTGATGATCAGTGTGTCGGCGCCGCGCGCGGTCAGCATCGCGGCGAGACTCGTGCCGAAGAAGGAACTCGCATACTGCTTGATGAGGATGACGTCGTCCGGGCCTGGCGGAAGCTCGGGCACGATATCGGCCAGCGGCTCGCCCTCGATCATCTTGCGCAGCGTCGGTACCTTTTGAACGAAGAGGCCGCCGTCTGCGCCGCTCGGATGATAGAGGACGCGCGTATAGATGATCGGTACCTTCTTCTTGCGCGCGGCTTCGAGCAGCGGGACGGTCGCCTTCACGGCCTCGACCACGGCCGGCGCGAAAAGTGGAGAGCTCGTTTGCGTGTAGGCATTGATGAAATCGACCACGATGATCGCCGGCGAGCGCCCAAAGCCCATCTGGCCGTCGAAGACGCCGCTGTAATTCTGCTTCAGGTCCGTTGCGTCATTCATGCGTCAACTCCGACTTATGCGACCAGCCGGTCGGCGAGCGGCGTCGTGCCGGGCAGTACCGTTGCGTGCGCGGGGATAGAAGGTTGCGCCGCGAGCGCAGCCTTACACAGATCGAGCGGGCTCGCACCCTTCAGCGCGTCGACGGTGCGGCGGTGAATGCCTTCCATATCGAGCGATGATCCAAAACGGTGCGGTGCCCCGGGTTGGCGCGCACACCACGCGCCGTGGATCGCATCGTCGCGTACCGTATGCCAGGCCCGGATCAAATGCTCGCCGAATGCTTCGGGCAAGAGAGACGGGGGTAGCGGCGCGCCGGGCAAGGGGACGTTGGCGACGGCGACGTTCGAATAGCGCTTCGAGTTCTCCTGTGCCATCGCGAGCGCGACGCTTGCGCCGATGCCGTCACCCACAATATCGGCATCGGTCAGTCCGAGAGCATCCAGTGTGCGCGTGACTGCGGATGCATAGTCCTTGAGTGTCGCGCCGGCACCGAGTGCATCTGAGTCTCCGTTACCGGGCAGATCGAGCGCATAGACCGGGCGCATGTGGCCGTGACGACGCATCGCATCAATGAAATCGGCCGAACCGCCCGGACATTGATGCAGCAGGACGAGTGGGCGCCCGGCACCGCCCGCGATGGCACGCACAAGCGAGGCGCCGGCGCTCGTGCGCTGAAACAGTTTGCTCGGGCGGTTTGCCAGGAGGGTTGTTGCGACTGGTGCGGGAGCCGGCACCGCCACGGCATGCGCGAGAAATATCTCGCGGAGTGCCTTGCCCCATGCGTCTCGGTCTGCGGAGAGTCGCATGATACGCGAGCCCTCCGGAAGCTTTGGTACTCGATCAAGATGCGGGAACAGCAGGTCATCCTCGCGCGCCGCAGCAGTGATCGGAATGTTGAGCTTCGCCAAAGCGGCTTCGGTATCGTGCCGGAAAGCAGCCGCGTAGCCGGTGCGATAGCCATCGCCTGCGGCGAGGAAATCCATCGCGACGAGGTGGATGCGGTCGATCGGCGGGAGCGGGATCGACAATCGTGCATCATCGCCCCGGTAGTTCCAGGGGAAGAAGCGGAATTGATCGCGCACGCGCGACCATAGCCACGCGAGGTGCGCACCCTGCGCATCGGGCCGGAACGGCGGCAGATAGCTTGCCAGAAACTGTTCGCGCTCATTCGGTGTGAAGACCGGGAAGCCGTCGAGGACGCAGACTGTGCACTTGTCGCGGTGGCGTCTCGCGAATTCGAATGCGATCAGCGCACCGGTGTGCGTGCCATAGACCGGCGCACGTTCGATACAGAGCGCTTCGAACGTGTTGGCGAGTGCGTCGGCGTAGTCCTCGATTTCCGGACGCGCATGTTGCAGCGGATCGGATCCGCCATAGCCCGGCGTATCGAGCGC
>Ga0070674_100001633_pt1 | contig 12067 bp, 25 predicted proteins | sample KBSM33metaG_FD_65344 | JGI IMG/M metagenome (GOLD analysis project Ga0070674, IMG submission 65344) | Miscanthus rhizosphere microbial communities from Kellogg Biological Station, Michigan, USA - KBS M3-3 metaG | ecosystem: Host-associated > Plants > Roots > Rhizosphere > Soil ... | reverse complement strand
TTGCAGGCCACGCCGAATGACGCGACTGCCACACCGCTGGGAAGGAACTTCAACTCCGGGTTGCGAGTGAGCCGTCCCTCTACCTGAATCTTCGGTAGCACTACGTTTCCTCTCCTGCTGCTGCCTCGGCCGCTTCTGCTTCTGCGGCTGCCGCTTCCTCGGCTTCGACTTCCTCCCAGGTGCGTGCCCTGATCCAGATGTCAGCCTTGATCCCGTTGGTGTTGCGGGTGATGAGGTCAAAACACCACTTGTCAGATATCAACGCGGTGATCTTGCCCCTGACGTGCGCGTTGGGAAGGGAACGTGGGGCTTGCTCGAACACAAGCACCCACTCCCCTGGATGGCGCTTGGCTTCCGTGATGCCAGGTCCCCAGTCTCGGGCGTTCTGGCGTGGCGGAATCTCGCGCCGACGTGTCGGCACGGCTCTCCTCTCGGTTGTGTTCATGGTGTTCATTTATACTACAGGAAGTGTTCCCTGAGTGCACGGATGCGACTGCGCCACAACTGGTTCAGCAGAGGCACGTCAGTAGGGGCGGCAGCGTCGAAGCCGTGAGCCTCGATCCACTCCTCGCCCTCGCTGGTCGTCGCCCATCCACGCTCCTGGAGCGCGAGCCACTCGATGGCTTCGTTGAACCCGTCACAGTCGGTGACCACCTGCACCACGACACAGGCTTCGATGCTGTCGATGTTCAGGCGCTTGAGGTTCACCCGCCTCGGCCAGTCCTTGTCGAACTCCGTCAGGACCGAGGCACCCTTGGCAACGCGGTCCATGTATTCGACGGCCTGCACCATCAGACATCCCTTCCGTGAGCCCGTGCCAGGACTTGCACGAGCCCGTTGACGTAGCCGACCCACCCGTCCGCACTCCGCGGCGGGACCTTCTCCAGCCCGATCAGATCGGGCTCATCGAAACCTTCTCCGCTATCGACCATCCCCTCTCCTAGAACCAGCACCGCTCCGTAGATGGGTCCGCCGTACAGCAGGCTCGCCCCGACGTTGATCGACTTGACTCCGCGCATCGCGCCTTCCTCGTCCACGATCAGGACGGGCGAGCCCGCCTGGATGTCACGAGGGCCGAACCCGTGAGGGCGGACCACCTCGATGTACTCCGACCCGATGGCGTTGGCGAGAGATTTCCAGTCCCCGTCTACCTCGACCTCTCGCGCCTCACCTATCACTGACATCAGCACCGCTTTCATATTTCTTCCTCTCCTGGTGGTGTGAAGATTCCGTCTGCTATTGCCTGCACCGCCAACTTGTGACCGTCCTGCGCGGCCTGCTCGGTGGCGTACCGAGCCCAGATGGAGATGAGTTTGCGAGGCGACTCGAAGATCGCCGTCTCGAAGATGATCGGTGGGCCGTACCCCTCCAGGCCGGAGAGGTTCTGAGGGAGGCCGAGCCAGATCGTGCTGACCCGCATTTGCCCGGTCGGGCTGAGCACCTCGTCATAGGCGACCACCTGGTACTCGGGGTCCTCCAGCAACTTGGCCCACGTCAGCACGTCCGGCAGGGGCCGACCCTGCTTGTCGAAGAACAGTGGGGGTGACATCTTTGTCACCCGTCCAACTCGAAGTGCATCCGCAGCAGTAGCAGGTACCGCAGGTGCTCGGGTTGTTCGTTGATCCAGCGGACCATCACCCACCGGTAGACGCGCGGCATGACCTTGCCCATCGTGAATCCTCCGAGCCACCAACCACCCCCGAAGGCAAGCGGGTACGCCGCCCACCAGGGCAGGGTGGACGTGAGCCACTGACCCCCGCACCAGGCGACCACGAGCATCGCCAGCAGGGTGAGCGCCTGCGCCACCCGCATCCGGGCCGGGAGGCTGAGGCGCTTCACTCCTCCACCTCGTTGACCAGTTCCTTGAAGGTTCGCAGGTTAGTGCGGGCTCGCTCGGCAGCGACGGCTGCCACCTCCGCGTTGACGAGTGCCTCGTTCCGCTCGTCGGTCAGCAGAACCACCTGCCGCGTCAGGCTCTCCACCTCCTGGCGCATGTGGTCGAACTGCCCACGGTCGAGCAGTAAAGAGATGCGCGCCAGAATCTCGGTGTCGGTCAGCGGCTCCGCAGGCTGGCGCTCCGGGCGACCCTCCATGATCCGCTCCTCGATCTGGGTCGCCAGTTCCTCACGCGAGAGCAGGTGCCAGTCCTCGATGGTGTCGAGCGCGGACAGCACCTCGCTACGCAACTTCGGGCTGTGCGGCTTGCGGTGCCAAGCCGGTGCCGGGTAGTCGGTGACGACATGGGTCTCCGGTTCCGGCCCCCGGTCCCGGTCCTTGTGCGCCGCGCCGACGTGGTTGGCGACCGGGCGACCCTTCTCGCTGCTGTACTCGTGACAGATGTTGCACTCGTACTCGACGGTGCCGTCCGCGTAGGTCACCTGGTCCACATAGGAGTGCTCGTAGACCCGCCCGGTCGTGCGCTCGGGATGGACGCCGCCTCGCTTGGCAACCCACGGGGTGCGCGACACCTCGGTTGCGCGGGCCTTGCGATCCGCCGCCTGCTTCGCGGTAGCGGCGTGTGCCTTGGCCTGCGTGGCAGCGACCTCCTCCGGGTCGCCGTGCATCATGCGGTTGTGACCACCAACCCCGGCCCTGGTCTCGACGCGGGGGTAGGGCGGCTCGTGGTCACGGCACTCGAAGTAGGTGCCCTGGGAGGTGGCGACGGCCCACCACTCACCCTTGAGTTTCTCGCCCTTCGCGCCGTGTTCGACGCGAACCTCCGAGACGAGGTTGTTGACAGCGGCCTGGATGATCGACGCGACCAGGTCCTCGGTCTCCTCCTCACGCTGCTGCTCGATGCGCTCATCGACCCTTCGCCCGACCATGCCGAGTTCGAGTGCGAGTTCTGCGAGTTCGTCGTCCTGCGTCAGATCGCCTTGGATGCCGTTGAACAGGGCATCGACCCGTTCCCTGCCGCTGTGCGTGAGCACCTGCTGGAGTGACGCCCTCGCCCGGTTCGCGTTGACCGAGGTGGTGACCGGGATGAGGATTTCCTTGTCGTCTATGGGTCCTCGTGCCTTGATCGCCTTGTGCTGGTGGCTCGCCCACGTCAGGGACCAACCGAGCATCTCGGCTATCTTCGCGGTGCGCGAAGCGGACGGGGAACGGAAGCGAACCTCTTGCTGGGTTACGCGGGGTGCCATGATGGCAGTTCCTCTCGTGGTGGGTTTGGTGTGTCTCCATTGTACTACCGGTGTGGGTGACAAGTCTGTCACCCTGCCACCCACACCGGCAGAAACGCCAGTAGCCCGACCCCCCTGACGGGGCCGGGCTACTGGATTACCTCAGAGGGACTTCTCGACCCTCTTGAGGCGCTTGTTCATCTTCTTGAGGGTCGTCAGGATGGCGCGGTTGATGGCCTCCTGGTCGCCCTCGTCCACGATCTCCTCGTCCTCCGGCTCGGGCTCCGGCTTGACGAGCCCGGCGTAGACCAGGGCCTCCTCGACCAGCGCCGAGGGGAGACCCTGGCCCGCGGCGAACGTCCGCAGGCGGTCCGCCATCTCCGCCGTGTCCGGGGTCTCGTCGGCCGGGGCCGCGTCCTGCGGGGTGTCCTGGGTCGGGGCCTGCGCAGCCGCGACGACCCGCTCGATGAGGTTCGAGAAGTCGGCGGGCCGACCACCCAGGTTGCGGACGATCCGCTCGCAGGTCTCGCGCGGGTTCGGGCTCTGCGCGATGCTGCGCAGGTCGTCGTCGCTGACCCGGTACGAGTACCCGGAGGACGCGACGATGTCGCGCAGGGTGGCGATGCTGGTGCTGGTGTTGCTGCTCATAGTGAGCGGTCCTCTCATTGATGGGAACTTCGCGTCGTGGTGATGCGAAGCGGAGACGACATGGACACCCCACGTTCCATGTCGTCACCGCAACGCACCCCCTGGTGGGTGGGGACACCCGCCCCCCGGTGCAGGGGTAGGGGGCGGGTGCCTTCTCTCCCACCAGGAGAGGTCTAGAAGGGCTCGTCGTCAGGGTTCGGCGTGGAGGGTGACAGGTTTGTCACCCTCTCGACGTACCTCCGTTGGACGAGCCAGCCGGGCATACCGGTGGCGTTGGTGCACTCGTACATCAGCGTGCCGCCGCTCGCCGTCTCGGCGGTGACGGTGAAGGTCTCACCCACCGCCAGCCCGCTGTGGCGCACGGTCACCCGGACCTGGTCCCCGACCCGGACGTTCACCCGCACGCAGTTCCTCGTGCGGATGACGTAGTGGGCGAAGGTGGTGTGCTCGTCGGAGCGACCGATCAGGCGACCGTCACTACGGACGCTCTCCACCGTGAACTCCCAGCCCGCCTGCATCTCGTGACCGTTGCGGGTGATCCGCACCGTGTCCCCGGCCCGGAACGCCTCCAGGGAGTGGTCGGTCAGCGGGATCGGGAATGGGGTCGCGTCCGGGAACGCCTCCCCCCAGGTGGCGACCGCGGAGAGGGCGGTCTGGTGACGGCATCCGTTGCCCGAGCGGGACTCGGTGGTGAACGCCATGCGGTGACCGAGAATCTCGGTCCGCCACCCCGGACCCAGGCGAGCGGTCTGCTCCCACTGAGCCTGCACCGCCTCGATGGGCGGGCACTCCGACTCACAGGTGCACTCGTCCACGGTGCGGAACGGCAGCGTCTCGGACGGCATCTGGATCATCCTGATCCGGTCCGCCACGATCCGCTGCGGCACCCGGCCGAACGTCTGGTAGATGTCCGTGCCCATGACCGCACCCACCGAGGTTGCCGGGGTGGTGCCGTCGTAGATGTGCCGGGCGTGGATCGCCACCCATCGGTGCATCGGCACCGGCCTGCGCTCCAGGCCGTTCCGGGCGAGCATGTCGTCCAGTTCGGAGTTGAGCCCGTGGGCGGTGCCCTGGGTGTGGGCGACACGGGTGATGAGTGCCCGCTGCTGGGAGTCCATGCGGCGCAGAACCTCCAGGTCGGTGACCGCCTTGGACTCCCGGTTCTTGACCACCTCCAGCGCACGGACCGCGTAGGTCACGCCGGTTGCCGGGTTGCCGCCTCGACGGCAGTCCTCCGGTTTCCAGACCTCGGTGCCCTTGGCCGAGAGGACGGTGTACTTGCCGTCCGCCACGTCGAGGATCACCCCGACCCGACGACTCCTGGTGACGAGGTCACCGGGGGTGACAAGGTTGTCACCCACTGTTGCTGCCCTACTCACTTCTCCTCCTGCGGGATATGGGTGCTGGCCGAGCAGCCGGTCACCACGTTGATGTTCGCCAGTTGCACGTCCGCCCCGTAGTTGCGGTGCGCGTAGGCGATGAACGCCTCACGTCCAGCCGGGCAGATGCACCCGGCCTTGAAGGACTTTTTGTCCAGCGGGTCCCAGTCCGGGGGGACGATGTCCTTCCGGGTCACCGTCAGGTTCCAGGTGTGGGTGGTGGTGGTGACCCGCTGGTCCTCGGACAGCCCGGCGTACATGGCTGCGGCCATCGCCTCGCTCACGCCCATCTTGCGGATGATGCCGCTGATGGTGAACGGGGTGATGACCTCGCCCCGCACCTGCACGTCCCGGTTGGCGGGGCGTCCGGGGATGCCCGCCTCACGGGCGCACGCCTCCCAGGTGGGACAGTGGTGCGCCTGGTCGGCGTACTCCCACGAGTCCTTGACGAACGTGTGGTACCAGGCCCGGACGGTGGCCTTCTCCGCCTCCAGCACGGCCTCCGCTTCCGCGGCCCGCTCGTTGGTGGCGATGATCTCCGTGACCAGGACGTGCAGGTCCACGTCCCCGACCTCGGGGGTGTCGGGCACGGTGACGGGCTCGACCTCTACTGCTTCCTCGGCAATGGTCATGCCGTTCATTCCTCTCTGTGGTGGGAAGGTGACACGTTTGTCACCCTGAAACGTGGGCTGAATCTAGGCAGACCTCAACCCAATAACTACATCTTACCATAGGCACACCGTGTGCACAAGAGGGCACACCTGGTGCGCCTACGGGAGACGGGCGTCCTTGATCGCCTGACGGACGCCACGGCGAATCTCACGGACGAACAGCCAGGACCGGAAGCGGACGTTAGCCACGCCGATGCCGACCGCTGCGAAGGCGATGGCGGTCACCTTCACCCAGACCGGACGGTCCAGCGAACCGACCCATGCGCCAACGCCGAAGCCAAGGACGCCCGTCACTCCCCAGGCCAGGAGGAAGGGCCAGTGTCGGATGACGATGATGCCCCTGGTACCCGAAGCGGGACAGGGTTCGGGCGGTGAGTTCGATGATGAGTCGTCCGGCTTGCCATCCGAGGACGGCTGTGACGAGGAGGGTGACGAGCCACCAGAAGGAGTCCCAGTCATTTGCCGCCACCGTGCCCCGATCCCCGTGCGTGCCTGGCCCGCTTGCGTCCGTGGCACGCAGCAAGGATGACCTCAAGACTGTCATCCAGCCCGCCCTCGGTGATGGCTTGCACCAAGGGCGCGACGCTCCGGGGCACAGTCATGGGCAGGTTCACCTCGACCTGCCTGGCCTCGTCGTCCACCTGATCCTGGACCTTGAGCGCGAACCACGAGTGGTTGGACTTGGTCTCGTGTCCGCGGATGAACGAGCACGGGATCGTCGCCACCTCGTTCAGCCCGCGCTCGTTCTTCCACTGACGGTGGTAGACCGACCCGCACATCTCGGTCATGTGCGCGCCTCGTACTTCGCCTGGTGTTCCGGGCACCGCGAGTTCAACTGCCCTTTCGGACGGTTGGACCAGTGATGCTTGGTCACCGTGAGGTCGTCGTAGACGGTGCCGTTGGCGTAGCAGGGCTGGAACGTGCACAGCCCCGGCTTGGGCCAGAGGTACGGGGTGTCGTACTCCATGTGCGGGCGCTCGTCGTCCTCGGGATAGAGCGGTCCGTCGTAGGTCTGGATGCCCATTAGCCGCTGGTCACCTCGATGGTGACCTTGACCTTGGCTCCGACCGGCCAGTTCCGGGGGTTGCGCCAACCCCGCGTGACCCCGTGCGGAACCTTGACGGTGATCGCGTCGGCCCAGTGGACCTTGGTCGGGTCCTCGCTGTAGGTGTCCCGGTACTGCTCGCGGCGCTGGAACACCAGCGTCGCGGTGTGCGCCGTGATGGTTTTCATGGTGCTTCCTCTCTGTGGTGGGAGGGTGACAAGGTTGTCACCCTGGTATGGCCTTCAACTTCTTCCGTGCCGAAACGGCCAGCCCCATCCGTCGCTGGTACTCACGACGGCAGGCGGCCAGGCCCTCACGGGTGACGAGGTTGACCTCGCCGTGCTGGTAGTCGGGCGGGTAGTAGTACGGCACGGTGATGACGTTGTAGCCGTTGCCATCCATCGCCCGGTGCTTCCGGGTGGTGCAGGTCGGGCACTCGACATCGGTGTACCAGTACGCCCTGCCTTCATCCCACTCCCAATGGGCGTCCGGTCGCGGCGGCGGGAAGGCGTGCCGGTAGATGCGGCACAACAGATACTCCAACGGCAGGGACCGAATGACGGAGTTGATGGTGGCGGTCTGGACCCTGTTCTCGGCTGCCTCGTAGGTCAGTTTCCGCGGGCTCATGCCTCGACCTCTTTCTTCATGGCTGCTCGCAGCGTGGACTCTGCGAGATCGCAGTAGGCGCAGCGCATCACCCGGTGGTGCATGGGTCCGGCGATGACGAGGCGATGGAAGCGGCCCGCCCCCTCGGGACAGGGCTGGTGCTCGGGGTCGTCCGGGTCGAGCGGACGCCACGGCATCATCGGGACACCGCCAGCAGGTACGACCGGGCGACGTGCTCGAACTCAGCGAGCAGGTGCCGGTCCGGCTCGGGCTTGGCGAGTACCTCGTCCTGTAGGTCCCAGATCATCGAGCGCAGCAGGTTGATGCGGTTCTGCAACGCCGTGCGGATGCTGGTCACGGGCTCGTCCGGCTCGGGCATGGTGGTGCGGGGCATAGCCCTTCCTCTCTTTCTACGGGGTGACATTGTTGTCACCCACGTTCTCAGCCGGGACGGTCTCGATGAACCAGTCCCGCTTGTCGCGCGCATAGGTGAGCAGGAGGGCGGGGTCGCCCTCCTGCTCAGGAGCCACGCGGATGGTGCAGGACATCAACTCAGCGAAGTTTCCGGCCGCGCCCTGCACCTCCTCCGCGCCCTCAACGATGACCTTGAGCATCTCCAGTGGGAGCCTCATGACCGCACCTCCAGCCGTTGTCCGAGGCCGGTCCCGAGGCCGACACCCTTGGCGTCGAAGCACTCGCCGCACATGTACGCCCACGGTCCGCGCTTGGTCTTGCCGTCGTAGGTGGCGGGCACGTCCGGCTGCCCGAGGTCGTACTTGTGGATGTCACACATGGGCAGCGCGTCCACGACCACGGAGACGAGGTCGGTCTCGACCTCGTCCTCGGCCTGGAGGGCGGCCATGTTCGAGAGCAGCGCGCCCACGGTCCACATCGGGTGGGTGACAGGCTTGTCACCCTGGTCGTCGGTCATGCCGCCACCGCCCAGGTGTGAGCGGCGGTCGGGACGAGGGCCTTGGGGTCGTTGTCGTTCAGGTCGAACGTCATGAACGGCAGGTCCCAGCGCAGGTACAGCGGCTTGCTGCCGTAGTCCGCGCGGCCGGTGCCGTCGCACCGGTAGCAGGTCCAGTCGTCGGTGACCCGCACGGGCGGGTCGATGCGCTGGTGGGTCTCGTAGTCCCAGGACGAGTAGTAGGTCCGGTGACCCCGGCCTTCGCCCTTACAGGTCCGGCACTTCCAGACCTTCGGGTCGGTGGTCCCGTTGGTCATCATCGAGAACGCCGAGCCCTTGCTGCGGAAGTGGCGGCCGGGCGCGAAGTTGTTGATGAACCAGAAGGTGCGGAAGGTGACCCAGCCCTCGTGGGCCAGGGTGAGCGTGCCGTCCGCGCCGTAGATCACAACGTCGGTGTTGTAGTAGCGCAGCGCCACGTCGCCAGCACCGTCGATGCGGGCACGGGAGTTGCTGCCGATGGGGCGGTCGGTACCGCTGCGCCCCTTCTTGATCCAGTCAACCCAGTCCGCGTGAGTCCGCAGGCTGGTGGGGTGGGTGGTGGACATGGTCATTCCTCTCGTTTCGGGGTGACATGTTTGTCACCCTCGGTGGTGGTGGGAGATTTGGGAACGGTGATCGGGTCGGCTGCGACCCAGCCACCCGTGGGCCAGCGGAGCGCCACCGCATAGGTGACCCCCGGCTGGCCGTAGGTACGGATGAAACGCTCACGACCGGCGACGGTCTTGTGGTCGCCGTGCAACATGCCCGTGGTGCCGGGGCGCTCACGCCCGTTCACGATGGGCGCGGCGTGCCAGGCGGTCATGCGGCTGCCCCTTCCAGCGCGGGCACCTTAGGGGAGACGGTGGCCTCCGCCTTCCGGCGCACCTGCTCCGCCTTCCACCACGGGATGTAGCGGCAGGCGTCCTTGTGCACCGCCTGCCAGGCGAGGGCAGACTCACACCACTTCCACTCCGCACGGCACGACGGGCACGCTGCGTAGAGGTTGGTCTCGTACTCCTTGTACCGATCCTCGGTGCGCTTCTGCATTTCTCTGCTCCTGTCGAGAGACGCCGAAAGGCGGGGTGACATGTCTGTCACCCCGCCCTTCGTGATGGGTCAGACCGAGGCGGGGACCTCGGCCGGGGTGGACTCGTCCGAGGCGGGAGCCTCGGGTGCGGTGGCCTTGGCCGCCCGCTTGCGCGGGGGCTTCGGCTTCGGGGTCTCGACCACGGGGGTCTCGCCCTTGAGTTCGGCGATGGTGGCCGCGATCTCCGCGTCCACCGCCGCCTTGTCCACGGGGTTGGCCTCGGCCGCGGCCTGGGCCTTCTCCGCCCGCTTGGCCTCCGCCTTGGTGGGCGGCTTGGTGGCCTTGGTGCCCTCGCCGGACTTGACCTGCGGGGCCGCGCCCTTGGAGGTCGCGGTCTTGCGGGCGACGGTCGGCTTCTTGAACCGGGTCTGGAGGCTGCGGTCCGCCGCCACCACCTGGGTCATCAGGTCGCGCTTGGCGAGCGGGGCGCTCGTGCCGCGGCCCGTGTGGGTGGCCCGCTGGACCGCCTCGGAGACGGTCTCCGGGTCACCGATGACCCGGTCGTGGGTCGCGCCCCAGACGATGTGCTCGCCCTGGAACTCGGCCTCGAAGAACCACTGGAAGCGCGGCTCCAGGAAGGCGTTGATGAGGGCGGCGTTGCCACCCTCCATCGACGGGGGCACGGCGTCCTCCGCCTCCCGCTTGCGCTCGCTTCCGGTGGACGCCGGGCGGGCGACCTTGCCGGGGTTGTAGGTCAGCGGGGCGACCTGCTTGGCGGAGGCCCGCTTGGCGGGGGCCTTGGGGGTGGTGGTCGCCTTGGCGACGGTCGTGCTGGTCATGCTGGTTCCTCTCAATTTGAGGGTGACATGTTTGTCACCCTCAGTGGTGGTTCAGCCCGGAGACAGTTCTCTGACCTGATGACTACATACTACCACAACCACACCGTGTGCACAAGTCGGCACATTTGGAGTGGTCATGGGTGACTGTCCCAAAAGGGACAGTCGGTTCGCCGGACCCATGCCTTGATCCGAGGTGACATGCTTGTCACCCAACCCCACCCCCTGGGCTTCTTGCTTGCCGCAGGGGGTGGGGTTGCATCTTGTGGGGGCGCATCCTGGATGAGGCTGCGTTCAATGACCGCGTCCTGCGGCCGGTGCCTGGCGAGCAGGCGACGGACGTGACGGCGGGACACCTCTCTGTCCCGGTTGATCTGCCACGACACGCCGGGGTCGGGGGGTACGAGCGGGCTCACACCGCTGCGGAGACCTGACCCTGCGCCACGGTCCACACGTCGAGGATGAACGCCTCGTCGGCCGCCTCCTCGTAGGCCGTGCAGACCTCGTCGCTGACCATGTCCCGCTCGCCCTCGGGGATGCCGAGGGCGGCCATGAGGGAGTCCGGGGTGGGGTCGTCGGAGTTCTCCCCGCTCAGCCAGGAGGGCGAGGGGATGAGGTCGTGCAGGGCCGGGTCACCGGTCTCGTACATCTCCACGACCTGCTGGTAGATGGCGAGTTCGGTGTTGCCGCCGAAGGCGTGGGTAGCCGCGGCCTTGCCGTGGGAAGCGCCCAACTCGGCGGCTGCCTGGGTGATGGTGGTGCTGTCGGACATGGATGTCCCTCTCTGTGGTGGTTCACCGGGTGACAGGTTTGTCACCCTCTTGCCCCGGTTCATTGACCGGGGAAGTTCATTGACCGCTAGTGCTTGACCGCCCGCAGGAACGGGAGCACGGCTTCCCTGGACTCGATGCTGATGGACAGCAGATCGCAGGTCAGGTCCACGATGGCGCGGTCGTACTCGTCGTTGTCCGCTTCCTCCGAGACCAACTCGGAGGCCGCGCGGATGACGTGCTCGAAGGTGACGGTCACCATCACGCACCACCCTGCTCGACGTGGTCGAACCAGTTGCCCGCGAGGTCCGGGCGCTCCGGCTTGCGGTGCTGCGGGTGATCGAGCGCAGCGGCGTGCTCACGCACCGCCAACTCGGCCACGATCTGGTCGTAGGCCGGGTGCAGTTCGACGGTCCACTCGTAGCCCTTGAGCGTCTCAAGGAACGCGACCGCGTTGAACAACTCGGCGTAGGAGACGGTCACGATGCCGGAGCCCTGGTCGCTGGCGATGCGCTCCGCGAGGCGCAGGCAGTAGGCGATGTCCATGCCTCCGGTGACAGGCTTGTCACCCTGGCCGTAGTTGCTCAGGTGGTCCGCGAGTTCCGGGTCCGCGGAGACCGCGACGACGTAGGTCTTGCGCGTGGTCCAGGCGTGGGGCGGGAAGCCACCGCTCTTGATCCAGTCGTCAAGCGCCTGGAAGTGGGCAGCGAACTCCATCTGCTCCTGGTCGGTGAGTGGGTGGTCGTCCATGACCGCGGCGGCGAGCCGGGTCAGTTCCTTGTGGGCCTCGTTGGGGTCCATGTTGGGTGGTGCCTCTCTGTGGTGGGTTGGTTGGGTGACAGGTTTGTCACCCTGGTTGAAAGTTCATTGACCGGCGTTCATTGACCGGTGATCTTCATTGACCGTCGCGGCGGCGAGGGCCGCGTCTGGTCCGCGCCGTCATAGGTCGTCGTCGCGCATCCGTCGCCACGCACGGGCGAGGTACATGCCGTACTGGCAGCACGCCCACAGGGC